>Ga0213836_100698_pt1 | contig 25392 bp, 20 predicted proteins | sample SWPATP03_FD_160578 | JGI IMG/M metagenome (GOLD analysis project Ga0213836, IMG submission 160578) | Coastal seawater microbial communities from Marineland, Florida, United States - SWPA TP0 #3 | ecosystem: Environmental > Aquatic > Marine > Coastal | place: USA: Florida | collected 2016-08-05
TGGGATTTATATAGCCTCTATGGTGCGTGAGCACGGAATTATCCCCTGGGATTTATATAGCCTCTATGGTGCGTCAGCACGGAATTATCCCCTGGGATTTATATAGCCTGGTTCTGACGCACCCTACCGCACCCTACCGCACCCTACCGCACCCTACCGCACCCTACCACCCTACCACCCTACGGGAGGCTACGGGAGGCGATCGCACGATGGTACCGAGATGGGGGTCTCTGGCGAAAATTATTCGGGTGGGATTCATATAGCCGGGGTATGGTAGAATCCGATAATTATCGATATATGGTAGGCCTGACGCACCCTACCTTACCCTAGTTTGAACCCAGAGCGAGTACAACCATTGAATTCTCAACCTGAATCATCACCACTTGAACCTAATTTAACCACAGGCTCTCAGTCCCCGGAAGAGCCTATAGATTACCTCAAGCGTCAGGCTGAAGATTTGAGGCAGGAAATTGTCCAACTTCAGCTCACTAAGGCAAAATTACAGCAGGAACAAACCGCCCTAACTCAATCTATGGGAAACCTGGTTTCTGAAGCCCTCAGCCAGTTGGAGGCGAGGAGACAGACTCTACAAGTGGAAGTCGAAAAACTCGAACGTCGCCGAGAACGCATTGAGCAAGAAATGCGAACTACTTTTGCTGGGGTTTCTCAGGATTTGGCTATCCGAGTTCAAGGCTTTAAAGATTATTTGGTTGGTAGTCTTCAAGACCTGGCGGCTACAGCAGAACAGCTTGAGTTAATCCCAGAAGAACCGATCGCTCCCCCTGCTGCTAATTCCACTCCCAGAAGTCAGTCGGTGGAGTTGGTGGCTGAAACTCAGCCTAATACTCAATTTACTAAGTCGGCTTTTGCTGAACAAACTCAACAAATTCGTCAGATTATTGACCAATACCGCAGTAATCCTGACTATTATGGCCCCCCTTGGCAGTTGCGCCGCACTTTTGAGCCTATCCACGCTAAACAGGTTTCTAATTGGTTCTTTAACCAAGGTGGACGCGGTGCGTTGCGGACTATGGGAAGCCGTCTGCAAAATATTCTGGTGGCTTCGGCGACTGTATCAATTCTCAGAAGTCTCTATGACAGACGTTTGGGGACTTTGGTCTTGGCGAATAGTCCAGAACGCCTGGGAGAGTGGCGGCGGGGACTTCAAGACTGTTTAGGAATTGACCGCCGTGATTTTGGACCTGAGCGCGGGTTGGGATTATTTGAAGACCCGGAATTGTTGGCTCAAAAGGCTGACAGATTGGTTAATGACGGTCGCCTTCCGTTTATTATTATTGATGATACAGAGGAGAAAATTAGCCTCTCGTTGCTCCAGTTTCCTCTCTGGTTGGCTTTTGCTCCTGACCCGCAGGCGGCGGCTCAGTCAACCTTAGATAGGTTTTGAGAGCGGTTGATATAGGTTAGTCGGATTCGGTTGCTAAATTGTCGATGGATGCAGGAAATTTGATTAAGTATGGTTAATTGGTTGATTTTGAATGGGGTGATCTTGGTGGCGGCTTATCTACTGGGGTCAATTCCTACTGGATATGCGATCGCTCTTTGGTTTTATGGTGTTGATATCCGGGAGGTGGGTTCGGGTTCAACTGGGGCAACTAATGTATTAAGAAGCTGTGGTAAACTGCCGGCGGTGATGGTTTTAGCAGTGGATATTTTGAAGGGTGTCGCTGCTATTTCTATGGTTTTCTGGGTGTATTCCCTCACTCAAACCCGCGAAATTGCGACTCTGGCTGGGATTGACTCCCCGGAAGTTTTGGCCTACTCGATCGCCACATTATCTGGCTTAATTGCAGTATTCGGCCATACAATGTCTATATGGATAGGCTTTAAGGGCGGTAAATCTGTGGCTACCAGTTTGGGGATCTTATTTGCTCTCAATTGGCTCCTGGCTTTGGCTACATTAATTGTATTTGGGGTGGTTTTAGCCATTACCCGCATTGTATCTTTAAGTTCTATTGCTGGGGCTATCACGATCGCTGCTTTAATGATTATGACCGGACAACCCCTCCCCTACCAGATTTTTGCGATCGCCGCTGGAACTTATGTGATTTGGCGACATCGTAGCAATATTGACCGGATTTTACAGGGTACAGAACCCCGTATTGGTCAAAAACTCTCAGCAGACCCGACCCCCTAACTCCCTAATTCCCGGGAGCGATCGCCTGCCGCTTTCACCGCTTTAATTAAAGCCGATCGAAAACCCGCCGCCTCTAGTTCGGCAATTCCGGCGATAGTTGTACCGCCTGGACTGGTGACGCGATCCTTTAATTCGGCTGGGTGTAATTGAGATTCCCGCAACAGTTGAGCGGTTCCCCAAACGGTATCCAGAGCCAACTTTGAGGCGATCGCTCTAGGAAGTCCAGCCGCCACTCCTCCATCAGTCAAAGCCTCAATCATAATCGCCACATATCCAGGACCAGAACCCGATAAACCCGTTACCGCATCCATCAAATATTCTGGAACTTGCACCACATCCCCAACTGCTGTTAAAATCTCCGTAGCGCGTTTAATATGTGTAGGTTCCACGGAACTACCAGCAGCCAAAGCGCTAACTCCGGCTCCTACCGTAGCGGGAGTATTTGGCATTACTCTAATTACGGGAGATTCCCGAAAAGCTCTCTCCAACTTAAACAGGGTAACACCTGCCAAAATTGAGATGATTATAGTACCCGGCTTTAGCAGTCCTTTTAAATCGTCAGCCACCCAGTCAAAAATCTGAGGTTTCACAGCCAGCAAAACCACCTCAGTAGCTGCGGCAACTTCCCGATTATCAGATGTTACCCCAACCTCATATTTTTGAGATAAAAACTCACGGCGATCGCCAGAAGGGTCACTAACCATCACCATTTCCGGGGCATAAATCCGCTTCGCCAACAGACCCGACAGCAAAGCCTCCCCCATTACCCCGCCGCCAATCAATCCCAATTTAAACTCACTCATCCGTCCATCCATCGCGCTATTTGGGCTCAGGATGAGGGGAGAAGCATTAACTTGTCAATTGCCAAACATCTCCCCCTGTCCCGTCGTATCTGCATCACTGCCAACTACTGCATCGCCTGAACCTTTTCTGGCTGCCAAGGCGCGGAAGTGCTGGAACTCACGCGGGGGCGCACACCGGGAACCTCATTAGCCACACCACCTTGAGTTCTAACCTGAACACAACTGGGAGTAAACAGAAAAATGCTTTCTCCAATGCGTTCCTGATGACCATCGAGGGCATAGGTGCCACCAGCGACGAAATCTACAGCTCTCTGAGCCTGGTCTGGGTCCATCATAGTCAAATTCAGAACTACAGACTTGCGTTCCTTCAGGGCGCGGATAGCAGCCGGCATTTCTTCAAAAGTGCGAGGTTCCATAACCATCACTTCCGAAATTCCGTTGAGCGCTCCTGGCATTCCAATTACATTATTCATAGCTGGTGAACCCATTGTTACTGATTCAGATGTCATATTACCACCTCCGACCGTCGCCACCGCGCGTTCACGGGGGCGACGAGACCCACGACGTTCTTCCTCTGACATGAGGGGAGCAGCCTGTGGTTGAGGGGCTTGATACATGGTCGTCTGGTATTGCTCCCCTTCCATTTCATCGTATTCGTAATCGTACTCAACGGATTCATTGAGTCCTACGAAATCTCTAAGTTTGCTAAACAGTGTATTCACGGCTTACTGCGCTCCATAAAACTACCACAAAAAGTCACCATTGACATTTTGAGATTTACTACCTGCATTAACCCAGACTGTAACCAGTGCTAGGATACACAGGCTTTGTACCGTAAAGCATAGGGTCAACTAAATTTATGCGATCGCCCTGATTGTTGATCAACTGCTCTAAAGATACCGCTCTAACCTACCCAGTGGGGGCTGATTGTCATAATTTTTTTTAGACATTTCCTCCCCTAACACAAAGGCAGATGATTAAAGTTTAACCCGAAAGTTCCTCATCCCCCCTATTGATAGTGCATCAGGTAGACTCCGACCCGATCGCCTTAGATATTCCTGGGACCGAATATAGTTTGTCCCGGTCTAATCATAGTAGCCCCTGCTTCTACGGCTAGTAAATAGTCCCCTGACATACCCATAGACAACTCTTGCATTTTGATATTAGACCAATTTTGCCCCTCAATTTGAGCGGCTAACTGGCGGGTTTGTTCAAAAACCGATCGCGTTTCGTTTTCGGTCAAGCCTTGGGGGGGAATTGTCATTAGACCCTGAATATTTAGGGACTCACAGACATTAAGCTGGGGTAAATCAGCCAGCAACTCCGGGACAGTCCAACCATATTTGTTGGGGTCTGGGAGGATTTTCACCTGTAGGCAGATCCGAGGACAGCGAGACTGTTCTGTGGCCAGGCGATCGAGTCTTTGGGCTAATTTCAAACTATCAACCGAGTGAATCCAATCAAAATGAGCGATCGCCGTCGCCGCCTTATTGCTTTGTAGATGACCAATCAAGTGCCAGTTAATGTCCGTGAGATCCTGCAATTGAGATTGTTTCGCCTCTGCTTCCTGAACACGATTTTCGCCAAAATCCCTAACTCCGGCTTCATAAGCCAAGCGCATAGCCGACACCGAAACCGTTTTAGTCACAGCCACCAGTCGCACCTCTGGAGGAATAGCAGCCCGAATTTGGGCAATTCTTTCAGCGATCGAATCAGTCATAGTAGGTTAGTCAAGCTATAGAAAGGTCTGCTGATGAATTATTTGCAGTTTTTGATAAGGCTCCATTTGGCCAGTGCGTCGTAACATTCGCAAGCGAATTTCTACTAACATCTTGGCATCCGAGCGGCTTATCGGTTCAAACTTCAAGCCAGCCGGTGATTGAGTCACCAAGAAAAAGAGGCGTTGGGCGTAAAGGGTAGTAAATAATTCCTGATTATCCTCAACTGGGCACACTTTAAAAAGTAAGCCAAAGTTGGGATGGTTCATGTAAGTTTCTGTTGTCATTCCGCCTCACGCATCAGCAAGCACTAACTTATAAAAAAGGCAATTACCTGGTGTTACTCTGCTATTCGGGCCCGCCCATCACAGACATATCCCAGAATCAAATAATCAGCCGATTTATCTTGACACTCTCGGGCGCACTTTTCAAGTCATAGCACCTTGTGCCGGGAAACGGGGAAAAAGCATTGATGTTAAGATTCCCAACCCCAAACCAAACGCATACCCCAAAATATAGTTAAGGCGAATAGGGCGATCCAATCCCACCAATTAATTTTAAGTTGATGCCACTCAACCCGATGTTGGTTAGGACTGGTAAAGCCTCTGACTTTCATGGCATTAGCAATTTGTTCTGCTCTCAATAATAAGTTTTCCAGGAGTCTTTCTGCCACCAATAGCCAAATTTGAGTCGCCCTGCGCCAGCCCAGTTTTTTCCAGTTGATCGCCCTAGTACGCACAGATCTATATAGGTTCTGAATTTCCTCAAGTACCAGGGGAAAGAAACGCAGGGAGAGAGTCAGGGTCAGGGCGATTTCCGTCACCGGAATTTTCAACCTTCGCAATGGTTTCATCACGCTTTCAATCCCCACAGCGATTTCCTCAGAAGCCGTAGTCAGTAGATATAGATTAGTGCTGTACACCAGGGTAAACAGCAAGGTACTAATCCTAACACCCAGATCCAGGGAATAGCGGGTAATAGTTAACGGACCCGCCGACAGCAGAATATAACGATAGGCCGTAGGTTGAGGTAAACCCCCTGTATCAGTCACCGAATCAGCCATAGTTGTGGCATTTTCGAGGTCCTCTCCCACTCTCCCAAGACTTTGCATTTCAAAAGCTATCTCATCTGTAGGGAGACGGGGTTGATGGCTAACACTCAACCCGTCAGGTAGGATAGCACTTACTATCAACAATAAACTACAGAAAGTTAATAGCCAGCCCATTTGTCGCTTCCAAACCCGGAATGGAATTGCTGCCACTAGGGTAATCACCATCAACAGCACCACCAACCCCAACCGCCAAACGGCATTGGAGAGAATCGGCGCAATGAGAAAGCTCATCAACCAGACTAGCTTAATCCGGGAATCAAGGCGATGAAGCCAAGTAATCGGTTGTTCTAAGTATAAACCGATAGGTAGCGATCGCAGTAAGTCCATTTTCTCAACAATTAACGATAGTTGGCGGGATCAATGGCAAATCGGCGCAACTGTTCAGCAGTCAAACCTTAGTCGCGCGGTTAGCGGAACCTCTCTCTACTTCCCGCATAGCTTTACCCCGCCATAATAGTCTAATGGGAGTGCCAGCAAATCCCAACTGTTGACGAAACTGGCTTTCCATATAGCGCCGATAGTTATCCCCAAAACGTTTTGGGTCATTCACAAACAAGACAATAGTTGGCGGACCGGAGGTAACTTGAGTTCCATAGTAGATTTTGCCCTGTCGTCCTTGGCGACTGGTGGGGGGAGAATGCCAACGGACTGCTTCTTCGATGACTTCATTAATTACGGCTGTAGAGACTCGGCGGCGATTTTCTTCGGCGGCTTTGTCCACCAATTTAAAAATTTTCTCGACCCGCTGTCCGGTCATAGCGCTGACAAAAATCATATCTGCCCAATCGAGAAAATACAATCGCGATCGCATGACTTTTTCATACTCTAGGATCGTGTAACTATCCTTTTCCACCGCATCCCATTTATTTACCACAATCACACAGGCGCGCCCGTCATCAGCAATACGACCCGCCAATTTTTGATCTTGGTCTGTGACTCCTTCCACAGCATCAATCACAAACAACACCACATCAGCCCGTCGGATCGCCTTAAAAGCCCGGTTAATCCCAAAAAACTCCGCCCCATACTCAACGTGCTTTTTCCGGCGGATCCCCGCCGTATCTACTAGGCGATAGGTATTGCCATTATGTTCTACGATGGTATCGATCGCATCACGGGTAGTCCCAGAAATTGGACTAACGATCGCCCTTTCCTGACCCAGAAAGGTATTTAATAGGCTAGACTTACCCACATTCGGACGGCCCACAATTGCCACTCGCAATTCTTCGTTGTCGTCATCCTCTGTTGAACTTGGTAAATGTTCAATCAAAGTATCCAGCAGTTCCCCCGTACCGTTACCATGAATGCTAGAAATCGGAAAAGGAGTTCCCAAACCCAATTCCCAAAATTGCGCCGCCTGAGTCAGTCCCTGGGTAGGGGATTCACATTTATTAACTGCTAAGAGGATCGGAACCTTTTGTTGTCGCAGCCAACTAGCGATCGCCTCATCCCCTCCCGTCGGTCCTGTTTGTCCATCCACCACCAAAATAGCTGCTGTCGCTTCCGCCAAAGCCATCAAGGCTTGTTCTCTAATTAGCGGAACAAACTCGGTATCATCATCAAAGACTAACCCTCCCGTATCTACTACGATAAACTCTCGATCCTGCCAATAGGCGGAACGATAGGTGCGATCGCGGGTCATCCCCGGTTGATCATGAACGATCGCATCTTGGGTTTGTGTAAGACGGTTTACCAGTGTAGACTTACCGACATTAGGGCGGCCGATAATGGCAACTATGGGTCGAGACATGGAACTTTCGCCTTATCCAGGCGTTGATAGTGCTAACCCTCTATTGTTACATACTCCTTGACCAACTTGTTATCTGCGATCGCCCAACTCAAGCTCACCCTAACTTAAAAACAGCCAATGGAACGGGCAATTTCCGCCTTGGGACTTGTAGTATTTGTACTGGTCGCCTATTTATTTTCGCGCGATCGTCAGCAGATTCGCTGGCCCACCGTTTTATGGGGCATTGCCCTGCAAATTTTATTTGCCATTGTGATTCTGAAAACCGCCATAGGATTCGCCATTTTCCAAGCCCTAGGCGCTGCTGTAACCCAGTTTCTCAACTTTTCCGATGCGGGAGCCCAATTTGTATTCGGAGACGATTTTGAGCAGCATTTCATCGCCTTTAAGGTCTTGCCGACCATTGTCTTTTTTTCCTCATTCATCACCATTTTATATCACTATGGCATCTTACAGAAAGTAGTCGAATGGGTAGCATGGCTAATGATGAAAACCCTCAAAACTTCCGGTTCAGAAACTCTCTCCTGTTCCGCCAATATTTTCGTCGGACAAACCGAGGCTCCCTTATTAATTAAACCCTATATTGCCACCATGACGCGATCAGAAATCCATGCCATGATGACCGGGGGATTTTCCACCGTCGCCGGGGGAGTATTAGCCGCTTATATTTCCTTTGGTGTTCCCGCAGAACATTTAATTGCCGCTTCCGTAATGTCCGCCCCGGCTAGTTTAGCCATTTCCAAAATATTCTATCCTGAAACCGAGCCTTCCCCCACCGCCGGACAGGTAAAAATCGAAGTAAAACCCACTTCTGCGAATGCCATTGATGCCGCCGCCACCGGAGCCACTGAAGGCATGAAATTAGCCCTAAATGTCGCCGCCATGCTGATTGCTTTTTTAGGATTATTAGCCCTAGTTAATGGCGTGTTAGGATGGTTAGGAGCCGGGATCGGATTACCCCAACTTTCCTTGGAATGGCTATTTTCTTTTATCTTTGCTCCCGTGGCTTGGTTAATGGGTGTACCTTGGTCCGACTGCGCCACCGTCGGCGTGTTACTGGGTAAGAAGATTATTGTTAATGAATTTATTGCTTATTTAGACCTCAAACAATTAATCGAAAATGCTAATGTTGTAGGTACTACTGAACCCACCATTAGTCCCCGGGGGATTTTAATTGCTACATACGCCCTTTGTGGATTTGCTAATATTGGTTCGATCGCCATTCAAATAGGCGGAATTTCAGCGATCGCACCCCAAAGACAAGCCGACCTCGCCCAATTAGGATTCCGAGCCATGATTGCTGGTTCTATCGCTTGTTTTATGACCGCTTGCGTCGCCGGGATGTTACTTTAACGCAATAGCAAAATTACCGTTTGTAGTGAGCCAACTATTACACCCAAAATACCACCTAGATTAACTATTCCCTGTAATTCACTTTTCACAATGCCATTAACTGCTACTTCTAACTGCTGTGGAGAAGTAGCCATTACCCGTTCAATAATCACTCCATCAAGATTCAAAATTGGAATCGCCTTAGCCACCAATTTCTCTAAGTCTTCTTCTAGGTAGCGTTCCAAAACCATCGCCAACTCTTGACTAACTAATCCTAGGGAATTATTAATCACTGGGGAAGTTTGCAGCCGCCTTAAAATTAACGCGGAAACCCTTTCCCAATCAATAGATTTAGTTAACCCTTGAATTAAATCAATACCCTGTTCTTGGACGTATTCTCGCACAGTATCCCGGAGAGTTTTGCGTAATTGTCGCACCGTAGACAGCGGCAAATTTTGCATTGAAAGATTTTGCAACCACTCCTTAAATCGCTCCCTAACTCCCAGAGAAGTTAACAGTTTTTCCAGTCGGCGATTAGTTTCTTCTTTTTCATCCAGACAAAAAGTTCTTAACCGGGTTAAAGTCGTGCGGAGACCGAAAATATTAGCCACTACCCAATAGGTTCCCGTGCTTTGTTCCCGGAAGCCTTCATCAATAATCGAAATATTGCGATCGGTCAGAAAATCAATTAAAGTCAGTCGGATAATTTCTGGGGGAATTACTCGCTCTAATAGCCATTCTGACAGTTGTTGAGCCTGTTGGTCACTTAGTTGGAACTCCAACATTACTTGATCAAAAATCTGGTTTAGCTGCGGCTCTAAAAAATCTTCCCGCCGCGCCATAACCCGCAATATCCTAGGTAAAGATTCTCCCAAAAAGTCCCTCAGAATACCTGCTAAAATTTTCGCCGTTTTCTGTTCAGTATCAGCTTTTACCTGAGCCAGCGCCAGTTGTAATAACCATAAAATCGTCGCTTCAATGCGTTCGGTTTTTAATAGGCGGCGCGCAACTTTCTGGAGTTCCTCCGGTGTCAGCAGGGACTGCATAATAGTATCAGAAACCCTTTGAGCCAGCCTTTCTTGGTTGCGGGGAATTAAACCGGGAGTAAAGGGAAGCTGAAACTTTCCGACCTTTTTGGCTTTATAGGGACGGAATAGCATTTTTATGGCTAGGTCATTGGTAAAGTAGCCGATAATTCCCCCCAAAACTGGGGGAACAATAAAAATCGATGCTTGAGATAAATTGACCATTGTGCCACAACATTTCTGCAAATCCCAGCTAACTAGGACAACTGACGAATTGCCTTTTCTATTCGCCTTTCTGAATTAGGGTGGTTGGTGCGATCGCGATGTTTTAGCTCATCACCCCCCTGATTCAAGAACCAATACTCCCATCATACCCCCTGCGATCGCATAGTGAGTAGCCCGACTAAAATTAGCTTCCTTTGCTAGGGCGACCTGTTCGGGACCTGTGGGGAATTTTTCTAGGCTAGGATTAAGGTAGGCGTACTCAGCCTTTAGTCCGAAAGTATTAGCTACTGGAACAACAACGCGATCGAGATACCATTGTTGAAAGGTTTTAAAGCCATTCTCAGGACGGTGAAAATCTAAAATCGCCGCCGTCCCACCGGGTTTCAGGACGCGATGGAGTTCTTTTAGGCTGCGGGGAATGTCTAGCACATTACGCAAACCATAACCCATGGTAGCACAGTCAAAATGATGATCCCCAAAGGGAAGATCTAGTACATCTGCTTCTACCCAAGTAATGGGAGCCGGGGATAGGGTAAAAGGTGGTTGGCGATCGCCAGCAATGGCCAGCAGTTGCCGGGAAAAATCCACCCCAACCACTTGTCCTGAGCCACCGACCTTGAGAGCCAAAAGTCTAGTTAAGTCACCAGTCCCGCAACATAGATCTAAGCCTATATGACCGGGACGAGCGCCGCTCCAGTTTACCGCCATTTGTTTCCAAATGCGATGACTCCCAAAACTTAGCCAGTCGTTCATCTGGTCATAGACCGGAGCAATACGGTTAAACAGGTTTTGGATATGTTCTTCGGTTCTATCTAGCTTCATATTTTAAGTTGATTGATGTAAGCGAGATAGAACTAGAGCCATTTCCTGAGCCACCAACCTAACCGTATACAGGTCATCTGGGGACAGTTGACAGGGTTTTTGCCATTGGAGGGAAAACACGGCGACCACTTGATTGCGATCGATAATGGGGGTACACAGGTGAGCTTGGATATTGGCGCTTTTATAGCGATCGCTTCCCGCCAGAGCTGAGTTATTGGGAATATTGATTTCACCCTGGGCGACTTTCGTGGCGATCGCTTCACTGACAATCTGATCATCAGCCAGCCAACCCTTCACATCCTCCACGATACCATAGGCTCCGGCCGTGGTAGCCAAACTATCTGAGGAAACCACTTGCAGAATCACCCCATCAGCCTCGATCTGTTCTCCAATAGCCTTAGCGATCGCCCGTAGAGTTTCCTCTATCTCCGTCGCCTTGAGTGCCATGCCTATAATATCACTCAACAGTTGAATCTGGCTGTTGGCTCGGCATAGTTGCTCCGTCCGCAGTTTCAGCAGTTCATAGGTTTCCGCCGCTCGTTGAACCACCGTTTTTAACTCATTCGGGTCCCAAGGCTTAGTAATGTATTTATACACCTGGCCGGAATTAATCGCGTCCACCAAGTCTTCAATATCTGTAAACCCGGTAAGAATAATCCGCACCGTGTTAGGGAACTGAGGTACAGTTTTACTGAGAAATTCAGTCCCCTTCATTTCTGGCATCCGTTGATCAGATATGATCACCGCCACCTCGCCTTCCTGAGAGAGAATTTCTAGGGCGCGGATCCCGCTTTCCGCTTTAAAAACGCTAAAATCTCTCCGAAAAGTACGATATAGCAGATCCAAATTATCTGGTTCATCGTCTACTACCAGCATCTTAGGTTTTTTCGGTCGTCTAATACTCATTAACTGGCGCTTAATGCTTTCTAGGTCTGGAGTTTCCGTTTCCATACTATTGTTACACTACGAGTGATTCCGTGCATTAGGGGATTTAGACCATTGTCGTCTCAACTGTTCGCAAACAGTAAGCTAGTTACTGTCAACCCCAGGAAAATCAGAGCCACCCACAAAAATTGATTATCTTTAGTATTAACCTGAGTTAGGTCAATGTCTGGGTCTGGTGATTGAGAATTGAGTTGATCTGCTTTAGCAGAATTTTCTCGGCTTGATGATGCTACAGGAAACTTATCGGCATTTTCTCCTAAGTTACTCAGATCGGGAATTTCGATTAACCCTTCTGAACCCCTATAGAGTTTCGGTGCTTCCAAAATTTCTAGCAAGCGCCGCGACTGTTTCCTAGTTTCTAGGCTGGGATGAAATTTGAGGGTTTTACAAAGAGCGATCGCCTTTTGTCTTTCCCCTAGGGCTTCATAGGCCGTCACTAGCCAAATCTGGACTTCGCCACCCAACCCAGAGTTAGCCTCCACTGCATCTCTCGCTGTTTCCAAATGTAGCACCGATTGGCGATATCGACCCTGTTCAAAGGCTATTTGTCCAGATCTGTACTCATGCAAAATCCGATCTAATTCTGGTGAACTCACAACAAAAATAAACTTTCATAGTGCAACACATCAGGGGTGGTACTCCCCTAGTAGTCGGATTTTAACCATGTTATCAACCCGACTACCAGATCATACCCCTAGAACTCATCATAATTCTCAGGAACACCAGATGCCTGATTATCCTGACGAGATCCTAGTAGATCAAGTTGATCGACCACAATCACCGGAATCGAGCGTGGTACACCCGTATTGCGGTCAGTCCATGTATCAATCTTTAATGTTCCCTTCACTCCAATCAAACTGCCCTTACGGACATAGTTGGCAGCAATTTCAGCCGTCTTATCCCAAATGTCTAAATTAAACCAGTCTGGTTTATCGCTGTTGCGACTTCTGCGCCTGACAGCTAAAGTCAATCGACATTTTACTGATCCTGACTATTACAGTCGATAAGAAAGTCACCTTTCCTACCTCTGATCCAGAACCGTGCGTGAAAGTTTCCCCTCACACGGCTCCTCAGTTACTCAGTCATTATATAGATACCTCTAGCGTCTCTGATATCATGGCAGTGTCCGTGTAACAGTTCTAAGTTCTCCAGTTTGTTCTTGGCTCAATTACCATCAATGTGAGTTATCACCTTCTCTCACATTATCTACTGTATAAACTTAGATAGCATTAGTGGCATTTTCCCGGATAGTTCCATAGCCGCCCACTCCCATAAACGTAATCTTCATCAAACGGGCTTTTTTCCCCTTTGACTTTAACCTGCCGTTCGAGCATAGTTTGGCTATGTTTTTCCAGACAGTATTTGTGATCTGGTGTGATAAATTTCCATCCGATGCCTTGGTTGACTCCCCAGTAACTCGATATCACATCAGTTTTGTTCTGATTTCGATTCCTTCTAAAGAAAGCCCATCCTCTCAATTTGTGGAACAAAATACTGTCAATTTTACCAAAGATTCCCTTACTACTCACAGTCGAGTAATATGACGACCACCCTCTAATGATTGGGTTTAGTGCATTGATCAGTTGTTCTTGACTTGAGTTTTTGTGGCTTCTGATGATCTCATCTACTTTCTGTAAGTGGCGTTTTATTGCCCCTTGACTGGGTTTGATGATAGTTTGAAAGCCTCTTTTCTGCTCCGTGTTTCCGGTCGCGCGCGATCGCTTTTCCCTTGTGGGATATTGTCGGATATTGTACCCCAGAAAATCCCAGCCTATATTTCCCTCATGTTCTATGAAGGTGTGACTAATGCGGGTGTTACCGTCCTTGAGTTTTAACCCCATTTCCATCAACCACGCTTCTATAGTCTCCTTGGCTGCCAGGATCACCTCAAGTTCCCCGTCCAATACCACCAAATCATCAGCATATCTGACCACTGTCGCTTTCCCATTGCCACAGTTAGCTACTCCACCCTGGAATTTATCCTCTAAGAGACTTTCCAAGCCGTCAAGGGCGATATTTGCCAATAGTGGCATCAATCCCCCTTGGGGTGTATCAGTCTCCGTCGGGAACAATTCCTTTCCGTCCATTACCCCAGATTTCAACCAGGCTTTGATTTCTCGCCTGAGTGTAGGGTAGGTATTTAGTTTGGCTAGTAGCTTCTGATGGTAAATTCCCTCAAAGCATTTCTCAATATGTGCATCTAGGACATATTTATGATCTTCCTTCATGCCATTGAAAATTGCTGCGATCGCATCTTGAGCAGACCGTCGGGGGCGGAACCCGTAGGAATTCCGGTCAAACCTTGCCTCCCATTCCGGTTCAAGTGCCAGCTTCACCAGCCCTTGTTTAGCTTTTTCCATCATCATTAGGATACCAACGGCACGCTTTTCGTCCCTTCCTGGTTCAGGTATCGACACCCGGCGGAGTCCTTGGGTTTTCCTTCCCAGTTTTAGGCAGTTAGCTAAATCTAGCTTCTCCTGATTCCTGAGTCTTTTGACCCCATCAACTCCCGCCGTCTTTTGGCTACCATTTTCCGGGATAACTTCCCGCACCGCCAGGATTTTGGCATCCCTGGAATTAGTCAACAACCTTTGCAACTTACGAACAGCCTTGACATCGCCACGTTTCGAGGCTCGATAGATTCTCTTTTGGAGCTTCAAGACATCCCGCTGAACTTTCGCCCAGTTCATTGTCTCCCATCCATACATCGGTTTTACCGTGTTCATAGCTTATTAACTCTCACTTGATTATCCATCTCCAAGTAACCGTGACTCCGTGGGCTTATCCTCTAGTTTCCTAAAGGCCTTTGCTTCTGAGTCAATCTTTTCCAGCGCCATCATGCAGCTTGACCGCCTACTCGGTTATCGACCTGTCCGAGAGATATACGCCGGATTACCCCGTTCCGAGTGTCTGCTTTACGATGAGGTTAGAGTTCCACTATCCGCCGGGTTTTTTCGGGGATGCTCCGGGTCAAATTTCGAGTTGCCCAGCCCTTATCCTTGCCTTTTGGCCCAGCCCATAACCCATGTAGGCTGTCATCAATAACGACGGTTCAGACGTGGATTCAGTTAACCTTACTCATACTCATCTCAGCTAGAAGGGATTTCGCCATGGGTTGACGATTACCTCCGTTACACCCCGCTTCACCAGATTGATAGTCAGTCTCTCCGGTGGGGGTGTTGCTTCGTCTGCATCACGACGGTAGGAATTGGTGAGACCCTCACCTACCCAGACACCCAGTTATCATAGACCTGTGACCGCATTTGTCTTAGTCTACGCAGATGGCACGCTACCCAACTGGGCAGCTTTTCCATCTAACGGGTCGCACCAAAATATTTGACATCCGGATCAGCTCCGGCTCGTCCCACAAGGGTAACCACATTTAGACTCATTCAATTTCTCCGGTTAGTGATTATAGGCAGAAGCCTGGCTCCCATTCTATCAAACCGTGAAGCAGTAGGCAGGGAGCTTTTTATCGGCTGTTGCTGTCGAGGCTTAACGGACAAACTGCGGCATAACTTCGGCGGCAGTGAACAGTCCATAAATGCCCCTTTGGTGCAATTTTACCCCGGCTTTTAAGTAGCCAAAAGCTGGACCGCAGACATTGGCAGCCATGCTAGTTTCATCACCCAGAGTAAAGGTGTGGGTGGAGATTTTACCCTCGAAGGTGCGACCCGTGACTTGCAGATTGGTACTCAGGGGTTTTTTGGGGTTACGGGTATCGACAATTCCGCCAACAGTAACGCGATCGCGAGAACAAATACCCGCCAATTCCAACATAATATCGTCCGCGTGTTCCATGTCCTCCAGTTTCAGTAAACCATTAGTTTTGTCTAATAGGGCTTCTACTTCCGCATCTGTCATCGCCCTAGCTGTTTCTACGTTATAACCAGGAAGGTGGGCAATATCTTCCCTGATAGTAGCTCTGTAGGCTTCCCAGTTAGCTATACCAACCCCAAAGGTGATGTTAACGCCGTGAATTTCTGCATAACTTTGGGCAGCGATCGCCGCCGCCGCCGTCAGTAAACCCGGAGTAGCGCCACAACCTGTCATATAGGTAATGCCAGCCGCTTTTAACTCTTCCTGAAGTTCTAGGAGTTGTTCCACCGCACTGGTACGCTTGAGGGCATCGACTAGAACTCCCTGCCAACCCGAGTTAATAAAGGCTTGGGCTACCGAAGCCATAAACGTATTCGGTAAATTAGGCAGCGCCAAAAAGTAACCTTTGACCAAGGGAGCATGGTTAATTAAGTCGATAATACTCTGGGTGCTGTGGGTTCCGCCTGGTTCTATGTCTGCTACAGAACCGCGATCGCGATATGTCCTGATGCACAGGTCTGGATCTAGTCCTTCCGGCGAATAGATATAGCCCTTTTGATCTGCTGCTGCTACCCAGCGCATTTCTTGTTTAGGGGTTAATACCCTAGCCGCCGCTTGCCCTAAACCACCAAACCCTAGGACTCCTATAGGTATGGGGTTATCCGTTGCATGGGTATTTGGCTGATGATTCGTCATAAAATATGCTGTCAATTCGACAATTTATAATGGTAAAGCCGGAAATGTTGATCTTAATGCTGTTCCGGCAATAATTAATTTTAGGATAATTTCAGTTATAGCGTTTCTCATATCCATAAGGTACGGCCCTCACCCCAAACCCCTCTCCCAAGAGGGGAGAGGGGCTTTGAAAAGTACCTCACTAATCCACCGAACCGCTATAACATACCTTAATCCTTAGCAAGGCGTACTATACCATGCTCCACCTGGTCCTAGCTAGAAGCGCACAATTTCCTAGTCTGCTTGACAACACCGCCCCATCAAACTCTGACCCCTCACAGTGGGAACCCAACCCAATGGACAACAATTAACGTCAGTTATTCGGCGATCGCCCCCAATACTTTAAGACTCCCTTTTTGGGCATCACTCAAACCTTTTACCCCGCAGATATTCGCCCTTTCGTAAAGTCTGGGTACTCTCAAAGTTTTGAGACATTCTCGCCTTGGGACATTCCAAAGTTTAATTGTCTCATCCGCACTGCTACTGGCCAAGGTTTCACCATCGGGGCTAAAAGCTACCGCCAGCACCCAGCTTTGATGTCCGTTAAAAGTAGCATAACATTCATGGGTCCTCACATCCCACAAACGCACCGTATTGTTTTCTCCTCCACTCGCCAATAGTTGACCGTCTGGACTAAATGAAATCAGGTAAGTCCAAACTTGTTGACCTGGAAAAATTGCCAGACATTCTTGAGTTTTAACATCCCATAAACGCACCGTATTATCATTACTACTGCTCGCCAGTAGTTCCCCATTAGGACTAAAATTAACTGAGATTATCTCTCCCTGATGTCCGCGAAATTTTAGGGAAGTTTGCTGAAAATTAATGTCCCAAACTTGGACAATATTATCACTGCCACCCACCGCTATTTTTTGACTATCAGGACTAAAAGCAACTGTAAATATTTTGCAAGGATAATGGTTAATTTCATTGATTAAATTAGGGGTCGGTCTCACATTCCATAACTTAATAGTTCGGTCATCCCCGGCACTGACTAACAATTGATGATCGTAACTAAAAGCAACGGCATATAACTGGTTTGTGTGTGCCCTCAATGTAGTCAAACATTTATGATCATCAACACTCCAACACCTGACGGTAAAATCTCGACTAGCACTAGCGATCGTTTGACCATCTGGACTAAAAGCCACTGATTGTACTCGTTCTTTATGTCCCCGTAAATTGGCTAATATATCACCTGTTTCTATATCCCAAATCCTTATGTAGTAGTCATCGCTACCACTGGCTAAAGTTTTTCCATCTGGACTAAAAACTATTGAACGTATCCAATTACACCAACCTCCTAAAATGCTGTTTAGCTTGATATTATTAATATTTTGAACATTCCACAAACTCACCTTTTTATCAGCCGCACACATAGCTAATATTTTACCATCTGGTGTAAAAACAATTTCGTCTATCCAAGAAGTATGTTCTTGTAAAGTATTGAGGAGTTGGGGATGATGAATATCACTAACGTCCCACAGTTTGGCGGTGAGATCACCACTCCCACTAGCCAGTATTTTGCCATTAGGACTAAAAGCTAATCCTCTTAAATCGCTATCGTGTGCAGAGATACTAGCAGCAACAGAAATGTTATTGATATCTGCAATTTGCCAAAGTTTAATGGTTCCGTCAGCACTGCCACTGGCTAAGATTTGACCATCAGGACTGAAAGCAACACCCCATACTTCTTCTTCATGGTCTTGTAAAGTTTTCAGGCATTTAGCATTAGCCACATCCCAAATTTTGATATTTGTGTCTTTGCTTGTGGTTGCCAAAAATTGACCATCAGGACTGAAAACTATTCGATTAATCCAACTGGTATGTCCAGTGAGAAAAGCCAAACATTTACCATTGTTAATATCCCATAACTGTACTGTACCATCTACACTACCACTCGCCAATATTTTGAGATTAGGACTCAAAAATATTTTCATTTTGGGCATTAAAGGAGCATCACATAAAAAATCAGGCTCTATCAGTACGCTTTTGAAACATTCATGGTTTGCAAGATTCCAAAAATTGACAATTTTATCATAACTAGCACTGACAAGAATTTGCCCATTTTCATTAAATTTTAGGGTTTTTATGCTGAGGCGATGCCCTGTCAATGTGGCAATTTTTGAGCCATCGGCAACTCGCCAAATATGAATTTGACCAGATTCATCACCTGTCGCCAAAACTTTGCCATCAGGAGTAAAAGCTAATGCTCTAACTGTATTCATAGATTCCATAAAAAGACAGTTAGTTAAATTGGCTTTAGTGAAATTAACATCCTGCAAACTAGCACCCCTAAAATCAGCGCCCAAAATCACGGCATGACTGAGATCGCAACCCTCCAAAGCAGCCTTGTCAGTTTTCAAAAGCAGGGTGATTGCATTGCCACCAACATAGCCGACTTTTTCTAGGGTTTTTCGCCGTGTCGCCTTGACTACTTCCCGCAAGCGATCGCAAATATCCTGTAAGTTTTCCTCATCAGTGTTTGTCACGGGACGCAGCATCGGCAATAATAAATCTAGCACTGCTTTGGTGAGAGGCATTTCCCCAAATGTAGTTCGCAAATGTGCCAAAGACTCAGTAGAAAACATATTGAGAGGTGCAATCGAAATCACTTCTCCGTTAACATCAACTTCGCGGCGGAAATAATTAGACCAAGTGTAGTTTTGAGCAGTTTTCTGTGGATTTACATGGGACTGTGACTGTGCCAATTCCACGAAATCGGGAGCCAATATCCCCAATTCAGCAGCAAACTTATAAGCCACAAAAAACTCTAATAACGAACGGTGAGCCGGACTATAATCTCCATCTTCATTACGAATTAACATAGTCTGACCCATCATGTCATAATGCCAGTGATCCAAATCCTTTTGTTGTTGCACTTCCGACTCAAACAAGCGACGAATGCGATCGGGAAACTCTCGATAATTTAAACTCATCCGATTCTTAGATAGCATTTCCCAGGAGAGTTCGCACAGAAAATAAAGTTTATCTGCCAGAGAAGTAAATGTGCGCTTTTTCTGTATATCATGCTGCATTTTGCGGGTAACTGCATATAGATAAATTCTGGCTAAATCGATCGCTTTTCCGGCTTCGATATCCGGCAAGGCTTTCAGTATTAACTGACTCATGACCGGACGGCGTGCTAAATCGACAAGTTGGTGATTATTCATGACTTTTTCCACCGTCGCGGGTGAGGCTTCAAAGGAGAGAGCCTGACGAATTTGCTGGTCACTAAATTTTTTTAATTCCAGAACTTCAAACTGTGGCGGTTCTCCCGTTAATGCTGCGACGGAAGCCTGTAGTTCTGCATTCAGCAAAGCGCGCCCTTCTTTGGCTTCGGGAAAATGCTCAGTGCGACAAGTCAAAATAACTTTAGAACCAGAGACTACAGTTTGAGCCAATTCCCAAAAGTTATTAATCATCCGCTGTCGGTCAATTTTGGCGGCCATCTCGTCAAAGCCATCAAACATGACCAACAATTTGCCCTGGCGGTTCAGCCATTCAAAAGCAGAGTAACCCCCTCGCAAGGGGATTTCATGTTGCCGGAAAAAGAACTCAGAAAACAGCGATTCCATATTAACGGCACTGGCATAATCTCGCAATAAAATAACTATGGGTAATCGCGGCCGTTCAACTCCTTTATGTTTGGCTTTCAAATAACGCTGTAATTGTTTGCCGGCATAATGAAATATAAACCAAGTTTTTCCAGTGCCAAATTCCCCTAAAATTGAGAGATGTTTTTTGGCTGTATCGTCAATCCATTTATTAACATAACCATCAATCCAGCCATCGTCTTCGTCGTAGTGGCTGACTCCTAATTTTTGCTTGGTATGGGGGTCAACTTCCTCTTTTATGCAGGCGAGAGGTACATATTTATGGTGGATACCTCGCCGTTGAATTTCCTGTTCTAGCCATTGACAGTAGCCACTAAAATCTGCTTCTTGGTCGATAAGTTCGTCGAATGTATAGCAAAATAAGTTTTTATTTGGGCTTTTTTGGGCTGCATTTCTGGCGGCTTTACTGACTCGACGGACAGCGACTAACCATCCCTCGTTGGTGCGTTGGTTTTCCACAGACTGACGCAAAGCATTAAAATCGGAAAGTTCTGCTTCCCCTTCTACTCCCCGGACAAGAATGCGATCGTATCCCCGGCGGGCCTTGATTTTGATGATCCACTCAAAAAATCGATTCCCCTCGATTACTTCTTGAATATTGTAGCGCGAATCAAATTCATAATCGAGAATTTCAAACCATTCTCGCATCTGTTGGGGAAAGGCAAATTGGCAGCGATCGCGATCGGCTTTGATGGCCTGTTCCACGACTAACCGAAAATTAGTGCGGGTTACTGGTTTATCAAATAAATCGGTTAGTCTTTTCCATAATTTGGCTGCTTCTTGTCTGATATAAACTTTATTGAAATTAATTAGGGTCTCGATTTCGTCATATTTTTTGCCCTGCCAAGATAAACAAAAAATTTGTTTTTGCAAGTCGCTAATACTTTTGCCTTGGCGATCGCCTAAATATTTCTGATTGACAAACTCAAAAGCCTCTTCTGGAGTCATGGCAAATACTCCCCAACTCTGACATGGTAAAAATGAACTTATTATAGATGGTTTCCTGGCTCGAAAGCCAGAAAATTTCACCAAAATCTCATTTTTTTGCCCATTTATTGAGATTTCCTCTCACAAAGCGGCTAAATCCTATATAACAAAAACTAACTTTTTCCCCGATCATTTTCTAACCCAGAGCCTCAACTGCCACGGCGATAATTAGATTGTCAATGCCATCGGAGGAACTGCTTATGTTTTCTGTTGACACAGATACTACAGAAATCACCGGATTGCTGGGAGTGAATCCCAAGGCGATCGCTCGAAGTGATGGGGATATTTTAGAGTCTTTTGGTGCGAATCAACTGCTCATAGGGGGGGTTGCCGATCCGGTCGTTCTCCCAACCTTGGTATCAGTTGCGGGCGATAATCTTGTTATCCCTCTGGATATGTCCGTTGACCAAGGAAGAACTCCGGCGGAAACGGATTCTCACATCGCCCCGTCGGTAGATTCATTAACGGGAATAGCCTTAGCCAATAGTTACGAACAATTACAGCAATTTGCCAACAGCCCAGAGTTTCTCTCTCAGATGAGAATTGCTTTTGGAGATGATTTTGATGTTGAGGCGGCTCAGGATTTGGCAGATAGCTTGACTAATGGTACTTTCGAGATGCCACCGACTACGGTCGTTTCTGCTGCTGATATCAACGGATCTAACGGGGCTTTTGCCGCAGAAACTAACAATATTTATCTGTCCAGTGAGTTTGTGGCTGAGAATGCTGATAACCCAGAGGCGATCGTCTCAGTGCTGTTAGAGGAGATAGGACATTATATCGACTCGCAGATTAACATCTCCGATACACCTGGAGATGAGGGTGCGATTTTTTCCGGTGTCGTCCAAGGCAGGGAATTTGATGCAGGGGAACTTGAGGCATTAATGGCAGTAGATGATACCGCCACTGTGATGATCAATGGCGAAGCTACTCTCATAGAGCAGTCATCTTCTCGTACTCCTTTACTGACCCAACAAAATGCAAACTACTTTAGGAATCGTCCTCAGTTCTACACGACTGGTAACATTTTTGCTCAATCGATGTTTGGTTCTAGTCTAGTTGGTGGTCGTGGTCATACAGAAGGCAACTGTACTTGGTATGCACATGGTCGGGTGAAAGAGTTAGGAGGTAATGTTGCAGCTTTAAACTCAATGCGGGGTAATGCTAATCAGTGGCATACACAGCTATCTAATGGCGCACGTATCGTTAGCGACCCGCAACCAGGTGATATTGCTCAGTGGACGAGAAATGGGCAAAATCACGTCGCTGTGGTGGAAAGGGTTTACCAGCAAAATGGTGTAAGGCGGGTAACTCTTTCGGAGTCACACTACAGGAATAATTTTGATGGTGGTGGTGCAGGAACTTTACACCGAATAGTTGACTACACGGCAAATAACCCTGATCGTTATATCCGTGTTCCTGGCGTTTTATCTAGCACTGCACCTACTCAGCCTTCAACGAGTGCCTTCCGAGGTACTGTAGATGGGGCGCTCAATATCCGCAGCGGACCGGGGACTAACAACTCGATAGTTGGCTCTCTGATCCCTGGTCACAGTCGCACTTTTGACGCTGTGGCACGAGGCACAACCCATTGGGACGCTCGCGAACAGCGAAATGATAACCGCTGGTTCCGTATTCAAAACACCAATCAGTGGGTTTCCGCTTCTTTCATCACTGGCAATCCACTCTTCAGTGGCGCGGCAGATACCACTCTCAATATCCGCAGCGGACCAGGGACGAACTTCTCTGTCGTCGGCTCTCTAAGCAGTGGCAGTCGTCGCACTTTTGATGCTACAACTGTAGGCACAACTCATTGGGATACAAGGGAAAGGAAAAACGAGAACCGCTGGTTCCGCCTTCAAAACACCAATCAGTGGGTTTCCGCTGCTAACATCACTGGTGATCCCACTTACTAGAACCGACATCATGCCATAGAGTTATCTACCCTGGCTAGGGACTCGATTCTGATTTTTGAGTAATCAGGTAGGATGCCTGGCTAAGGTAGTTAACGCCGATCGCATTTATATCAATCTTTCCAGAAAAAAGGCGGCACCCGGATTTGAACCGGGGATGGAGATTTTGCAGACCTCTGCCTTACCACTTGGCTATGCCGCCACCACTGCGATTTACTAATATATCACAACCCCTGGGAAAACTGCAACTTTTTTCGCCAAGAATTGACACTCTTCTGTAATCGAGGGGATAACCAGCTATCGTATTGGGGATATATCGGTAGTCGTGGCCGTAATTGCCAACCTTTCCGGTTGATAATTTGGCTGAGGGTTTCCGGGTTAATGTGGGGATAGTCCGGGTTGACTACATCTTGGGGACCGATTCCCCCTAGGTCTCTGGCTCCCGCTTCCAGACATTTTAATAATATCTCTGGCTGTATAACTAGGTTGGGGGGAATTTGCACCGTGACTTCTTCTGGGAGAATACTGCGGGCGATCGCCACTACTTCCGGTAATTGGCTAAGATTAAATCCGTACCCTGGCTCCCCTTGTCGGCTTCCTTCGCTGTAGGGTTGCACAATTACCTCTTGAATGTGACCAGAGCGATCGTGAATTTTGGCGATCGCTTCTAATGTCCATCCCCAGTCTGACGGACTTTCCCCAATTCCCAAAAGTAACCCAGTCGTAAACGGAATTTTGAGTTCCCCAGCCCAATCAAGCTGCTGTAACCTAATACTAGGAACCTTGCTAGGCGCGTGGCGGTGAACCGTTTGTAAAAGATCCCGAGTCATTTGTTCGAGCATTAACCCCATCGACACATTAACCTGTTTTAATCTAGCCATTTCCTCAAATTTCAGAGGACCAGCATTAGTGTGGGGCAGAAATCCGCAACTTAGCGCTTCATCGCACAATTCATAAATGCGATCGCACCAAGCCTCTCGCCGGGGACTGTTGGGGTGTACTTCCCCACTCAGAATCAAAATCTCCACTACTCCCTGTTCACATAGTCCCGCCAGTTGCTGTTTCATCTCGCCGACAGTTAACCAAGGGCTATCTCCCGGTTCCCTGCGGAAATTGCAGTAACTACAGCGGTTAAAACACTCATAGGTCGGAACTATCGTATACGCCGGAGAATAGGAAACCAAAGCAGACATCTGACTAAACATTAGTTTTGCTTATCTCAAATATAACTAAATACTTTATTAAACCCCTTTACAAACCTTAACCGAGTGTGTCATATTATAGACACGGTAGAAAAACAACTGCCGGATAAGTACCTCGAAAATTCAATACAGCAATCATATCCAACATGACTACTACCATTCAGCAGCGCGAGAGCGCCAACGCCTGGGAACGGTTCTGTAGCTGGGTAACATCCACCAACAACCGCCTCTATGTAGGCTGGTTCGGTGTTCTGATGATCCCTACCCTACTAACTGCTACCATCTGCTACATCATCGCTTTTGTCGCTGCTCCTCCCGTTGACATTGACGGTATCCGCGAACCCGTAGCTGGTTCTCTGTTGTACGGAAACAACATCATCTCTGGTGCGGTTGTTCCTTCCTCCAATGCGATCGGTCTGCACTTCTACCCTATTTGGGAAGCAGCCAGCTTGGATGAGTGGCTCTACAACGGTGGCCCCTACCAGTTGGTAATTTTCCACTTCCTGATCGGTGTATTTTGCTACATGGGTCGTGAGTGGGAACTGTCCTACCGCTTGGGAATGCGTCCTTGGATCTGCGTAGCTTACAGCGCACCTGTTGCCGCTGCTAGTGCAGTATTCTTGATCTACCCCATCGGACAAGGTTCTTTCTCCGACGGTATGCCTCTGGGTATCTCTGGAACCTTCAACTTCATGTTGGTATTCCAAGCAGAACACAACATCCTGATGCACCCCTTCCATATGTTGGGAGTTGCCGGTGTCTTCGGTGGTGCTTTGTTCTCCGCGATGCACGGTTCTTTGGTAACTTCTTCCTTGGTGCGTGAAACCACCGAAATCGAATCTCAAAACTACGGTTACAAATTCGGTCAAGAAGAAGAAACTTACAACATTGTGGCAGCTCACGGTTACTTCGGTCGCCTGATCTTCCAATATGCTTCTTTCAACAACAGCCGTTCCCTGCACTTCTTCTTGGGTGCTTGGCCGGTAATCGGCATCTGGTTCACCGCTTTAGGTGTATCCACCATGGCCTTTAACCTGAACGGTTTCAACTTCAACCAGTCCGTAATGGACTCCAGCGGTCGGGTAATCAATACCTGGGCTGATGTCATCAACCGCGCTAACCTGGGTATGGAAGTAATGCACGAGCGTAACGCTCACAACTTCCCCTTAGATTTGGCTTCTGCTGAGTCTGAGCCTGTAGCTTTGGTTGCACCTCAAATCGGCTAATTTATAGCTT
>Ga0213836_100700_pt1 | contig 25271 bp, 20 predicted proteins | sample SWPATP03_FD_160578 | JGI IMG/M metagenome (GOLD analysis project Ga0213836, IMG submission 160578) | Coastal seawater microbial communities from Marineland, Florida, United States - SWPA TP0 #3 | ecosystem: Environmental > Aquatic > Marine > Coastal | place: USA: Florida | collected 2016-08-05
CGATGCGCGTCAGGAAGACATCGCCCGAAGACGCCGAGCGCAAGGCACGCGAACTGCTGGCCCGGGTCGGAATCTCAGAACAGGCGGAAAAGTTTCCCGGCCAGCTCTCCGGCGGCCAGCAGCAGCGCGTGGCAATTGCCCGCGCGCTTGCCATGGAACCCGGCGTACTGCTGTTCGACGAGCCGACCTCCTCGCTCGATCCGGAAATGGTCGGCGAAGTGCTTGATGTGATGCGCAAGCTCGCCGGCACCGGCGTCACCATGATCATCGTCACCCATGAGATGGGCTTTGCCCGCCAGGTCGCAGACCGGGTGATCTTCATGGATGCGGGATGCCTTGTCGAGGCGGGCACGCCGGCCGAAATCTTCGACAATCCTCGGGAAGAACGGACACGCAGTTTCTTGCGCGCCGTGCTCAATCATTGAAGAACAACAAACGCAGGACCACAGGGATGAACACCACCTCTCCACTCGATCTCGATTATGTACGCAGCCAGTTTCCCGGCCTCGCGCGCGGCTGGACGCTGTTCGACAACGCCGGAGGGTCGCAGATCCTTAAAGGTGCCGTTGAGCGCATCAACACATTCCTGATCGAGAAGAACGTCCAGATCGGCGGCTCCTACGCGGTATCGCAGGCGGCAGCCGCCGCACTCTACGAGTCGCGCACCGCGGCCATGAACCTAGTCAACGCCTCGCGTCCCGAAGAAATCGTCTTCGGCGCTTCCACCACTCAGCTGCTGCAAAACCTTGCCCGCGCCATGCAGAGCCAGCTCTCGCCCGGCGACGAGATCATCGTCACCGTCAGCGATCACGAATCCAATATCGGCCCCTGGGACCGGCTGCAGGAGCGCGGCATCACGCTGAAGTTCTGGCCGCTCAACAAGGACACGCTGACGCTCGATCTGGCCGACCTTGCACCGCTGATGAGCGATCGCACCAAGATGGTCTGCGTCACGCACGTGTCGAACATCCTCGGATCGATCAACCCGATCAGAGCGATCGCCGATTTCGTGCATGCCCGTGGCGCAAAGATCTGCGTCGATGCCGTGGCATATGCCCCGCACCGCGCCGTCGACGTGCAGGCGCTGGATGTCGATTACTACGTCTTCAGCCTCTACAAGACCTATGGTCCGCACTACGCGCTGATGTACGGCAAATACGATCTGCTGGCCGAGCTCGATACGCTCTACCATTACTTCTACGGCAAGGACAAAGTGCCGGGCAAGCTGGAGCCGGGCAACCCCAACTATGAGCTCGCCTATTCGACCTGCGGCATCGTCGACTACCTGACGGCGCTCGGCGAACAGGCCGGCGAGACCGGCACCGTGCGCCAGAAGATCGAAGCGGCCTTCGCGGCGATCACCGCCCAGGAGAACCTCTTGGTGGAACGCCTTCTCGCTTACCTGCGCACACGCAACGACTGCCGCATCGTCGGCCAGACGACAAACAGCGGTAGCACGAGGGTCCCGACGATCGCATTCCGCTTCGACGGCCGCGACGCCGGCGAAATCTGCAGGGCGATGGACGGCGACAAGATCGCCATTCGCTTCGGCGATTTCCACTCGCGCCGGCTTGCCGAATATCTCGACCTGACAGACCACAGCGGCATGGTTCGCGTGTCGATGGTCCACTACAACACGCTGGAAGAGATCGATCGCTTTACCGCAGCACTCGACCGGATCCTCGCAACCGACGCCGGTCGCGCGGCCGCCGCCGCTTAAGAAGGAACGGATCATGCGCTTCGATACGGTCATCAGACACGGCACGGTGGTCACAGCGAGCGACACGTTCGTGAGCGATGTGGGCATCAAGGACGGCCGCATCGCTGCCCTTGCGGCAGAGCTTACCGAAGCCGATGAGGTGATCGACGCGACAGGACTGTTGGTCCTGCCGGGTGGTATCGACAGCCATGTCCATCTCGACCAGCCGTCCGGCGACGGCATCGTCATGGCAGACGACTTCGATTCAGGCACCCGGTCGGCGGCGATCGGCGGCAACAGCACGGTTCTGGCCTTCTGCATGCAGGAGAAGGGCCAGAGCCTGCGCGAGGCGCTGAAGATCTATCACGCCAAGGCCGAAGGCAAATGCCATGTCGACGTCGCCTTCCATCTTGTCATCACCGATCCGACCCCTGAAGTCCTCGGCCAGGAACTGCCGGCACTCGTCGAGGACGGCTACACCTCGCTCAAGGTGTTTATGACCTATGAGGGTCTGCGGCTGCGCGACGACGAGATCTTGGCCACGCTCGACACCGCACGGCGCACCGGCGCGCTGGTCATGGTTCATTGCGAGAACGAGGATGCGATCCGCTACCTGATCGGCCGGCATGAGGAAGAAGGCAAGTTCGCGCCGAAATTCCATGCCACGACCAGACCAATCGCCGCCGAACGCGAAGCCACCCACCGAGCGCTGTCGCTGGCCGAAATCGTCGATGTGCCGATCGTCATCGTCCATGTCTCGAACAAAGAGGCGATGGAGGAAATCCGCCGCGCCCGAAAGCGGGGCCAGAAGATCGCCGGCGAAACCTGCCCGCAATATCTGATGCTGACGGCTGATGATCTCGACCAGACGGAGATGGAAGGCGCCAAATTCGTCTGCTCGCCGCCGCCGCGCGACAAGGCGAGCCAGGATGCCTGCTGGGAGGGACTGGAACAGGGCGTCTTCGACCTGTTCTCCTCCGACCACTGCCCTTTCCGCTTCGACGATCCGGAAGGCAAGCTCAACGAAAAGGGCAAGCGGAATTTCCGCTGGATCCCGAACGGCATACCGGGCGTCGCCACCCGCCTGCCGATCCTGTTTTCCGAAGGGGTCATGAAGGGGCGCATCGACATCAACACGTTCGTTGCCGTGACCTCGACCAATCATGCCAAACTCTACGGTCTCTATCCCCGCAAAGGCACGATCGCGATCGGCGCCGATGCAGACATCGCGCTTTGGGATCCGGACAAGCGCGTCACCGTCACGAACGACCTCCTGAAACACGGCGCGGACTATACGCCCTATGAAGGGCTCGAGATCCGCGGCTGGCCGGTGCAGGTGCTTCTTGGCGGCAGGACCATCGTCAAGGACGGAGAGCTGACCGGGCCCGAAAGCCGCGGCCGCTATCTCCCGCGAAACCGCTCGTCCCTGACATCGAGCCGCGGTTCAACCTGAGGCGTTGCACAGCTGCAACGCCTTTCGCTGGCCACCACGTCTGCCTGACGGTCCGATCGTGACTTGACCGCCGCTATGAGGCGGCGGAGCCCACACGCAAGCGGTGATTACTTCGTCACCGTGAGGGTCGCATGCATGCCGGCTTCGTAATGGCCCTTGATGTTGCAAAAGAGCATATACGTTCCGGGGACGAGCTTGGCCTTCAACTGGCCGTCGGCACCGGGCTTCAGATCGGCAACTTCGCCAAGGCTTTTCAGCGTCTTCTCATCGACGCGATGTTTGGCCTTGACTACGGTGAGTGTCTGATCTGGCGACTTCAACTTGACGAGCACCATTTCGTGCTCCTCGGTCGTCGCGTCGTTGTGGACCATAAACGTTGTGTCGCCTGCCGGAACGGTCGTCTGATCCATCGTCAACGTCATCGGCTCACCCGCTTCGCCGGACTCGACAACCTTGACCATAGAGGCGGCCAGTGCAGGCGTTGCAGCAACGAAAAGGGCAAGTGCAATAGCGGTGTTTCGGATTGTGAGCATGGGTTTACCTCCGGTTGTCATCACCGGATGGGTATGACGGCAAGCTGACAGCGGCCTGAACGAATTGGAGCGTGTTCTCACCACCTACCGGAGCAGGCCGTTACATCGTGGCCACCTTATGCGCGTCGAGAATGACCGCGATGTCTTTGCTGTGCACGACACAATTGCGCCCGGACGCCTTGGCAACGAACAGCGCCTTGTCGGAGGCCTTGTAGAGATCCTCGAACGTAGGGTAGTCCTCCTGGTCCGCAACGCCACCGGACACCGTGATATCGACCTGCCTTTTGCCCGCTTGTATGGGCCGCGCAGCAATCAGGGCCCTACAGCGGTGCGCGAGCGAGAGACGCTCCGTCGGCGAAAGCGCTGACACGAGGACTGCGAACTCCTCACCACCGATCCGGGCAACGGCACGACTTTGCGAAAAGATCTCGGCGAGCTGATGCGCAACTGCAATGATGGCCTGGTCCCCGATATCGTGGCCAAAGCGGTCGTTGATCGCTTTGAATTTATCGATATCGAACAGGATGAGAGAAGATGCGGCGGGAGCGCGCGTCACCTCATCCAGGAACGCTCGCCGATTCATCAGCCCCGACAACATGTCCGTCCGGCTCAAATGCTCGAAAGCCGCCCGGGAGATCGTGAGGTGATGAATTGCTAGACCAACGATATAGACGATCGAAAACGTTAGCGCCGATGCAACGACAGTCGAGATGATAACCCCAACTGTTGCCGCGGGCACGACGTCATACGGCAGCCATCCCAAGGCATGAAGCGTGTAGTGGGCCGCAACGTTGAGAATGTCGGCAACAACTGTGACGCAAATGGTCATGAGCAATGCGAATGCGAGGACTTTGCGTCGTGTCTCGAACCGGTCCGACGCACAGGCCTGCTTGATGTAGCGGTCGATCAAAGCAAGCATGCGGTAATTCCAATACGGTTCGAAACGACCACGCGGACGCGCCTGGCGGCTTTCAGCTCGCCACACTGAACTACAAACGCGTTGAGACTTCGTGAATCCGAACACAAGTTAATTCGCGATTAAGTGTCGCAAATAATTCTCGCATTTCCTCGTCAAACTGATGCAGCCATGGAACATTGGCGTGGTCGTGGGAGCCCCTGCCGGTAATCAAACGTCAGAAGACCGGGGATCCGGCTGGGGCCATCTCTCCAGTGCTTCACGGCCAGCGTCGGTGAGGCCGTAGACGCCTCTGTCGAGCCGCTCGAACCATCCATACACGTTGGAAAGCAGGATCTTGCCGGCATCCGGGGCAACCGCCCTGATATCGCGCACGCGGGACGGCCCGCCGGAGACAACGGCGGCGCAGCTAAGCGCCTGCTGGCGATAGGCAGTCATGACGGGAACCCGCGTACTGCCGCCAAGCACGGGATCGCCGCGTCTCTTCTGGTGTTCGCGCATCAGCCTTGAGCGTCGCTTCGGATTGGTCCGCGGCATGGGCGACACGGAGCCGACGATGACGCTCACATCTCCTGCGGCCGAAACGCCGAGAATACCGATGCCAAGCCGGCGGCAGAGGTCGCGGTACCGCTTGTCCGTTTCGCGGCCCTTGCCCTTGAGCGAAAGCTTTGCCGCAATCCAGACCTCGTCCGCGATAGCCGCCCTATCCACCGCCTGCAGAATGAGCTCCAGATTGAAGCTCAACTTGAGCTCGCAAATGACGACTACGGTGGGATCGCCCTCGCTCAGGCCGACGAGATCACAGCCGCCAACTTCGCCCTTTACCACATAGCCTGCAGTCTCGAGGAAGGATTTGACCGGTAGATAGAGGGAGGTTTCCATGGATGCGCATCACAGTCGGGAATCAGGCTGCAGACATACACCGATCAACCCGCCAGATCACCCCGCCGCCGGATTTCAGCTTTCGGCAAGCCTGTAACCGACGCCGGTTTCGGTGAGGATATACTTCGGCTGGTCGGGCATTTCCTCGATCTTCTGGCGGATCTGGCGCACGTAGATGCGCAGATACTGGATGTCGGTGACCTCCCCCCAGACCTGATCGATGAGGTACCGGTGGGTCAGCACGCGCCCCGCATGCTGCACGAGGATCCGCAGGATGTCGTATTCCTTGCGCGAGAATTTTACCTCCTCGCCCTTCACCTTGACCACGCGCCGCACGAGATCGACACTGAGGTCACCCGTCTGGAAGATCGGCTTTTCGCCCTGGGTCTGCAGCCGGTGGCGCAACGCAACCCGGATACGCGCAATCAGCTCGTTCATGTTGAACGGCTTGGTGAGGTAATCGTCTGCCCCCATTTCCAGCGCCTTGACGATCCCTTCCTCATCCGTCCGGCTCGACAGGATCACGATCGGTAGCGTCAGCCCCTCGGCGCGCCATTTCGCCAGAAGGTCGTGCCCGGCCATGTCAGGCAAGCCGAGATCCAGCAGAACGAGGTCGGGCTGGTCGGCGGCCACCAGCTCCATCGCGGTCCTGGCGTTCGGTGCTTCGATGATGACGAAATCCTGCGTCGAAAGCCCGACCCGCAACAGCTTGCGGATCGGCGGCTCGTCATCGACGACCAGAATTCTCGTGGCGGCCTGGTTCATCGCATGTCTCCGTCAATCTGCAGCTGGGCCGGAATTGGCATACGGATCGTAAAGATCGCTCCCTCACCCGCTGGTCTGTTCCCCGCCGTCAGACGCCCGCCCATCGCTTCGATGAAACCACGGCTGATGGACAGTCCAAGGCCCGTGCCGGCCTTGACATGATCGATCTTGCGCACCCGGTAGAAGGTGTCGAACACCCGCTCCAGGTCGGCATCAGGTATCCCCGGCCCCTCGTCCAGAACGGCAAGGGTGACGTATTTCGCATCTGACCAGCCCAGAACCTCGATCGTTGTGCCCTCTGGCGCATATTTGGCCGCGTTGTCGATGAGATTGAAGAGTGCCTGCTCCAGGAGGACCGGATCGCTTCTGATCATCGGCATTTCGGATGGAATAGCTACCTTCAGCTTGTGATCAGCAGTGATTTTCTGCGCCCGCTTCAAGGCTGTCCCAACGATATCGCCGACATAATGAAGCGCAAAGTTTGGCTCCATGGCGCCTGATCCGATGCGTGTCATGTCGAGCAGGTTGACGATGAAACGGTTGAGCCGCTCGGACTCCTCGATCACGGTGGTCAGAAGTTCGTCTCGCGAGTGATCGGTCAGGTTCGCCCCGAAATCCTTCAGCGTGCTAGCCGATCCGAGCACGGCTGAAAGCGGCGTCTTCAGATCATGCGAAAGCGAGGTCAGCAGTGCGGTGCGCAATTTGTCCGTCTCGGCGGCAAGCTTTGCCTTGTCGACGTCAGCGACGAGTTGAATGCGCTCGATCGCGAGTGCGGCCTGATCGGCCAGCGCATCGAACAGACGCTGCTGGTCCGGGGTGAGCAACGGTCCCTGCCTGTCGTTGTCGAGCCCGACAACGCCGATCGCCCCGCGTCCTGTGCGCAACGGCAGGTACAATCGCTTGGCGCCGGGTAACGTATCGGCCGCGCGGCCGGCCGGACGATTGTGTTCCCATGTCCATTTCGCCGCCGCGATGTCGGCATCGACAAGCGTGTCATCAGGCGGATAGCCGGCCCTGACGGCAAGGGTCTCGTTCTCAGGCAACAGAATGACGACCCGAACCTTCAGCATGGAGGCAATCTGAAACGCGGTGGCCCAGAGCACATCGTCAAGCGTTCCCGTGCCGGCGAGCTTTTTCGAGAACAGGTAGAGATCCTCGGTCGTGCGAGCTCTCTGCCGGGCGGCGATCGCCTGCCGTTGAACCGACGCGGCCAGATTGCTTGCGACAACGGCGGTTCCGAGAAACGAAAGAAGCGCAACGACGCTTTCCGGATCACGGATCGTGAACGTGTAGCGCGGTTCAAGAAAGAAGAAATTGAAAGCGAGAGCGCCAATGACGGATGCGTAGAGACCCGGCCCCAGCCCTCCCCGGATTGCCGAAGCGAGCACGCCCATCAGAAAGACGAGCGCCAGGTTCTGCACGTCGAGCGCCCGGTCGAGCAGCGTGCCGATCGCAACCGCCGCCGTCATGAACAGCGTGGCACGGATATAGTGTTTCGGATTGAGCCTTCTCGTCGGCGGCGCTGTCCTGACGCCCGTCGAGACAGCCTCCTCGCTGCCGCCGGACATGACATGAACGCTGATTGCCCCGGAATAGCGGATGAGATCGTGCGTGATCGACCCATCCCACAGCTCTCGCCAGCGCGGCTTGGTCGACTTGCCGATGATCAGGTGATTGAAGTTGTGAGCATTGGCGTAAGCGATGATTTCGCGCGACACCCTGGAGGCGGGCAGCGTCACGGTTTCGGCGCCGAGCTGTTCGGCGAGCCGCATCGCAGCCGATAGCCGGTCCTTCTCGGCCTCGCCTAGATTGGCAGATCCGGGCGTCTCCAGATGCAGCGCCGTCAAGGGTGCCCGCAGCCTGTCTGCCTGGCGTCTGGCGTAGCGCACCAGCGCCGCGCCGTTTCGGCCATGATCAAGGCAAACGAGAATGCGTTCGCCCGCAGCCCAGGGACCCGCAATGGCATGCGCCTGCATGTGATTGAGGAGCTGATCATCGACCCGCTGCGCCGTGCGACGCAGCGCCAGCTCGCGCAGAGCCGTCAGGTTGCCCGGAGAAAAATAGTTCTCGACCGCACGCCGCGCCGTCGTCGGCAGATAGACCTTGCCGTCATGCAGACGCTTGATCAGGTCCTGCGGCGTAATATCGATGATCTCGATATCGTCGGCGCGGTCGATCACCGAGTCCGGCACCGTTTCACGAACCCGAATGCGGGTGATCTGCGCGACGATGTCGTTCAGGCTCTCGACGTGCTGGATATTCAGCGTCGAAAAGACGTCGATGCCGCTGGCGAGAATTTCGAGGACGTCGAGATAGCGCTTCGGATGGCGGCTGCCGGGTGCGTTGGTGTGGGCGAGTTCATCGACCAGCACCAGCCGCGGCTTCCTGGCAAGGATCGCATCGAGATCCATCTCGTCGAGCTGCTGGCCGCGATAGTCGAAGACGCGGCGGGGAATCATTTCGAAGCCCTCGACCAGAGCTTCAGTTTCCTTCCGCCCGTGGGTTTCGACCACGCCGATCGCCACATCAATGCCATCCGCCTTTCGGCTGCGGCCGGACATCAACATTTCATAGGTCTTGCCGACGCCGGGTGCGGCCCCGAGAAAGATCTTCAGCCGGCCACGCCCCTCCTGCCGGGCGTACTCAAGAAGAGCATCCGGTGATGGTCTGCTAGCGCCTTCGTGTTTTGCTTCCGGCATGGAGGTCTTTCGTTCCGCAAACGAGCGGCGGCCAAACTGACCGCCGCTCGTTCAACTACGACTTCTCAGCGTCGAGCGCCATATTGAGCGCCAACACATTCACCACAGGCTCACCCAGAAAGCCCAGTTCTCGCTGTTCGATATGACGCTCGACCATGGCGCGAACCGCGGCTTCATCCATGCTGCGCGCCTTTGCGACACGCTGCACCTGAAATAGCGCAGCCTCCGGCGAGATATGCGGATCAAGACCACTGCCCGATGCGGTGACGAGGTCGATCGGCACATCCGCGCCCGGGTTGGTCGCTTTCGCAGCCTCCGTGTCGGCCTTCACGCGATCGATCAGCTTCTGGCTGGTCGGGCCGAGGTTGGAGCCGGACGACGAGGCCGCGTTATAGCCATCGCCAGCAGCGGACGGGCGACCATGGAAATACTGCTCGCCGGTGAACGCCTGGCCGATCAGCGACGAGCCGACGACCTTGCCGTTCTGTTCGATCAGGCTGCCATTCGCCTGGACGGGGAAGATCGCCTGGGCAATGCCGGTCATGGCAAACGGATAGATGAGGCCGGTGATGACAGTAACGGCAACGATCATGACGATTGCCGGACGGATCTGTTTCAACATGACGAATGCTCCTTAGGCAAGACCGATGGTCGTGATGACCATGTCGATCGCCTTGATGGCAAAGAAGGGAAGGATGATGCCGCCGAGGCCGTAGATCAGAAGGTTTCGCGACAGCAGAGCGCCTGCACCGACGGCGCGGTATTTGACGCCGCGCAGCGACAGCGGGATCAGGGCAACGATGATCAGCGCGTTGAAGATGATCGCCGACAGGATGGCGCTTTGCGGTGTCGCCAGTCCCATCACGTTGAGAACGCCGAGCTGCGGATAGAAGGCCAGGAACATGGCCGGGATGATCGCGAAATACTTGGCGATGTCGTTGGCGATGGAAAACGTCGTCAGCGCGCCGCGGGTCATCAGCAACTGCTTGCCGATCTCGACGATTTCAATGAGCTTGGTCGGATCGCTGTCGAGATCGACCATGTTGCCGGCTTCGCGGGCCGCCACCGTGCCAGTGTTCATGGCGACGCCGACATCGGCCTGGGCGAGCGCCGGCGCATCGTTGGTGCCGTCGCCGCACATGGCGACCAGCTTGCCCTTGGCCTGCTCCTCACGGATCAGCGACAGCTTGTTTTCCGGCGTCGCCTGGGCAAGGAAGTCGTCGACGCCCGCTTCGGCCGCAATGGCGGCCGCCGTCATCGGGTTGTCGCCGGTGATCATCACCGTGCGGATGCCCATCCGGCGCAATTCGGCAAACCGCTCGCGGATGCCGCCCTTGACGATATCCTTGAGCTGGATGACGCCGAGCAGCCTTCCGCCGCGGGCAACGGCCAGCGGCGTGCCGCCGGCCTTGGCGATCTCATCGGCGATCGCCTGGCAATTCACCAGAACGGCGTCCTGCGTGACGGGCCCACCGGCCACGGCATTCTGGCGGATATAGGAAAGGATGGAATCGACGGCCCCCTTGCGGATCTGCTCTCCGTCCAGATCGACACCGCTCATGCGGGTCTGTGCCGTGAACGGAACGAAGGTTGCCTTGAGGCTTGCCATGTCGCGACTGCGGATGGCGTACTTTTCCTTGGCAAGCACGACGACCGAGCGGCCTTCCGGAGTTTCGTCGGCAAGCGAGGCCAGCTGGGCTGCATCGGCAAGATCCTGTTCCGATACGCCCTTGACCGGACGGAAGGACGTCGCCTGGCGATTGCCGAGCGTGATCGTGCCCGTCTTGTCGAGCAGAAGCGTATCCACATCGCCGGCAGCCTCGACAGCGCGGCCCGACATGGCAAGCACGTTGAAGCGCACCAGGCGGTCCATGCCGGCAATGCCGATTGCCGACAACAGGGCGCCGATCGTCGTCGGGATCAGTGTCACGAACAGCGCGACCAGCACGATGACGGGGATGGAGCCGCCCGCATAGGAGGCGAAAGCCGGAATGGTCGCAGTCGCCAGAACGAAGATCAGCGTCATGCCGGCGAGAAGGATGTTGAGCGCGATCTCGTTCGGGGTCTTCTGGCGTTCGGCGCCTTCGACGAGCGAAATCATCCGGTCGATAAAGGTCGAGCCGGCAGCGGCCGTGATGCGCACGCGGATCCAGTCGGAGAGGACCTGCGTACCGCCTGTGACGGCCGAGCGGTCACCACCGGATTCGCGGATGACCGGAGCGGATTCGCCCGTGATCGCGGCTTCGTTGACGGAGGCGACGCCTTCGATCACTTCCCCATCCGAGGGGATGATGTCGCCGGCTTCAACCAGAACGATGTCGTTCAGCTTGAGAGTGGTGCCGGCGACCATCTGGTAGTCGGTCCGCTCTTTTCCGGTGAGAAGTTTTGCCTGAACCTCGGTGCGGGCCTTGCGCAGCGATTCCGCCTGCGCCTTGCCACGTCCTTCGGCAACGGCTTCCGCGAAATTGGCGAAGAGGACGGTGAACCAGAGCCAGATGTTGAGCTGCAGGGAAAAGCCCAGGTCGTCACTGCCGGCGGCAAGATCGCGCAGGAACAGAACGGTGGTCAGCACCGACACGGTGGCCACGACGAACATGACCGGGTTTTTGACGAGGGTTTTCGGGTTCAGCTTGGTGAAAGCACCGCCGATTGCCGGAACGAGGATGCGCTTATCCAGGATACTTGCGGATCGTGGTGCGCTATCGGATTTTGCCTGGCTCATATGAGGCTCCAGCCTTGGAAAGGGAGGCGACCGGGAAAAGGTCAGCCACGAAGGATTTCTAGTGTTGCGACGATGGCGAGCACGGCCGTCATCATCACGAGAATGGCGTTCGATCCGCACCACCAGCGGGGGACCGTCCCGCCACGCTTTGGCGTGACGGGAGGAGACTGTGCGGGACGCGTCTGACGGTGACCCATGGTGCGCCATCAGAACGTCTGGCCCGCGATCATCATCAGGTGCTCGACGACAGGACCGAGCGCCAGTGACGGCAGGAAGGTCAGGCCACCGACGATCATGATCGTGCCAACAAGCAGACCGACAAACAGCGGGCCGTCGGTGGGGAACGTGCCGGCCGATGCCGGAACCGTCTTCTTGGCGACCAGCGAGCCTGCAATGGCCAGCGCCGGAATGATGACCAGGAAGCGGCCCATCAGCATGCCGATGCCGAGCGTGATGTTGAACCATGGCGTGTTGGCCGACAGTCCCCCGAACGCGGAGCCGTTATTGGCGGCGGCCGAGGTATAGGCATAGAGGATCTCGGAGAAGCCGTGCGGACCAGCCGTCCCGATAGAGGCGACCGCCGAAGGCAGCACGCTGGCGATAGCCGTAAAGATCAGCATGGCGAGCGGCAGGCAGAGAATGGCCAGAAGCGCCATCTTCATGTCCTTGCCCTCGATCTTCTTGCCCAGATATTCCGGCGTACGGCCAACCATCAGACCCGCCACGAACACGGCGACGATGATGAACAGCACGATGCCGTAGAAGCCCGCGCCGACACCGCCGACGATGACTTCGCCAAGCTGCATGTTGATCAGAGGAATAAGCCCGCCGAGTGCCGTGAACGAGCCGTGCATGGCATTGACCGCACCGCACGAGGCCGCAGTGGTAATCACGGCAAACAGCGACGACATGACAACGCCGAAGCGGACTTCCTTGCCCTCCATGTTGCCGCCCGAAAGGCCGAGCGTATGCATGATCGGGTTTCCGGAGGCTTCCGCCCAGTAGACGACGGCGACGCCGGCCAGAAACAGGATGCCCATCGAGGCGAGGATCGCCCAGCCCTGGCGCTGGTTGCCGACCATCCGGCCGAACACGTTGGTAAAGGCGGCACCGATCGCAAAGATCGACAGCATCTGGATCATGTTGGAGATGCTGTCGGGGTTTTCGAAAGGATGCGCCGAATTGGCGTTGAAGAAACCGCCGCCATTCGTGCCGAGCATCTTGATCGCAAGCTGCGACGCGACAGGGCCGACCGCAATCGTCTGCTGGACGCCTTCAAGCGTCGTGGCATTGACGTAAGAACCGAACGTCTGTGGAACGCCGAGCGACACATAGATGAGCGTCAGCACGACGCAGAGCGGCAAGAGGATGTAGAGCGTGGCGCGGGTCGTATCGACCCAGAAATTGCCGATCGCCTTGCCCGATGCCCGCGAAAACGCGCGAATGAGGCCGATGGCGATCGCCATGCCTGTCGCAGCCGACGCAAAGTTCTGCACCGCAAGACCAGTCATCTGGCTGAAATAGGACATGGTGCTTTCGCCGCCGTAACTCTGCCAGTTGGTGTTGGCGACAAAGCTGACGGCGGTGTTAAACGACAATTCCGGTCCGGGCGATGCGAGACCTGCCGGGTTCATCGGCAGAACGTCCTGCAGCCGCAGGATACCGTAGAGCAGCAGGAAACCGGCGAGATTGAACATCAGCACGGAAAACGCGTAGGCGGTCCAATGCTGCTCTTCACGCTCGCTTGTGCCGGCCAGCGCGTAGAGCCCGCGTTCGAGCGGACCGAACACGGGGGAGAGAAAGGTACGCCCGCCGGAAAACACAAGGGTCATATAGGCCCCGAGCGGTTTGACGAGCAGAAGGAGGATCCCGCAATAGACGAGGATCTGTAGCCATCCGTTGAAGGTCATGGGAAGAGACTTTCGGGCAAGCTGAAGCTTTGGTCAGAAGCGTTCGGGGCGAATGAGAGCATAGGTGAGGTAGAGGGCGAGGAAAACGGTCACACCGCCGCCGAGGATATAATCGAGGGTCATGGCATCCCTCCTCAAAGCCTGTCGCAGGCGCGGGTATAGACCAGGCAGAGACCGAAAAAGGCAACGGTCGCCGCGACGAGAATAAGATCCATCATTGTTCTGGAATCCTGGTTGTTCGTGGTGTCAGCCAGGAAGGGCGTCGTTCTGATAACGCGTCATTCTCTCTCCGGCTGGAGACGATCACGATCCGTCTCGTCCTCAATATGCGGCGGAACCCCATAGGGATTCGAGATGGCCCAGAAGCCTAAGAAATATAAACCGCATAGGAATTTGCCCGCACGCTCGCGTGTCGGTACCTTGCCGTCGGCCGCTTAAGGCTTGGCCTTTGCGGAGTTCCCGTTGCGGTTTAACCTCCAAATCCTTACATATACGGAGTTGATATCACTCCGGAAAAGACAGGTGCGCGATGATTTGGGTAATAGGCGCAGCAGCCGTCGTGGTTCTCTACCTGTACTCGCGACGGGCTGGAATAGCGGCGGTGGCCGTTCTGGCTGTGCTTTATGTCGGCCTCTGGCTGATGTCGGGACAGATCAACTCGAAAGTGCCGACCAATCAATCCGTCGCCGTGGTCGCAAGCTCCGGCGGCGAGACATGCAAGGCACCCGGCGCGCCCGTATCCGTTACCTTCACCAACAACGCGGACAGACAGCTGCTCGCGACATCCTTCACGCTGAGTGCGCGCCAGGCGGGCCATAGCTCGCTGATCTACAGGGCAACGCTTCGAAGCGACAAGATCATCGAGCCGGGCGGCAGCTGGACCGAGTGCTACGGCCTCAATCCGCTGTCGTTCTCGGAACGAGACGTCCATTACAACCCCAGCGACCTCGAATGGTCGGCCGAGGTCTCGCTCTCGCGATTTGCGTCCAGCTAATCGTTTCTGGGACAAACCGTGCCGCAACGACTTGCGGTTTTGCTCGGCTTGAACGCTTCCACTTTCCCTGCCAGCGTTACCCGCAAACGGCTGTCGCGAATTATTTTTGCGTCACCGCTCGATAAGTTTTGTTCCAAGCGCATTTACACTGTCATGCCTGGGTTCTGGCAGCAGCGCATTCAATCGGGGACGGCTATGAGCGACATGAGTAAAGGGGCTATCGCATCGGCGGGGATCGCGAACAAGCCTGTCGGGCTGAGCGCGCCGACCCTTTCGGGCCGAACGATCCTTATTCTCATCGGCGTGGCGGTGATCCTCTATGTCGGCCAGGAAGTGTTTGTGCCGCTTGCGCTCGCACTCCTCCTCACCTTTACGCTCGCGCCGATCGTCAGTTTCCTGCGCAAGCGCTACGTCCCGCGGATCGCCGCCGTCCTCCTCGCCGTCGCCACGGCGTTTTTTGTCATTGCAGCCTTCGGTTTCATCGTTGCAGGACAGGTCGCCAATCTGGCGGACAATATTCCGACCTATCAGCGCAACATCGTCGCTAAGGTGCACTCTCTCAGCCAGGCGGGCTCCGGCAACGGCGTGTTCGAACATCTCAGCAAGGTCGTCGAGCGCATAGGCTCGGAACTGCAGGACAACGCGGAAGAGAGCAAGGAAGACGCGCCGCCACAGATCAAGCGTCGCGATCCGATGCCTGTCGAGATCGTAACCCGCGCCAACCCGATCGAAACGCTCGGCAATTTCATTCTGCCACTCATCAGTCCCTTTGCAACCGCGGGTCTGGTTATCGTCCTCGTGATTTTCATGCTGCTTGAGCGGGAGGAACTGCGCGACCGGTTCATACGCCTTGTCGGCCTCGGCGATCTCCACAGGACAACGGCGGCTCTTCAGGACGCGGGAAAACGCGTCGGCAAATATCTGCTGATGCAGTTGGTCGTCAACGCGCTGTATGCCTTGCCGATCTCGATCGGCCTCTGGCTGCTCGGCATCCCGAACGCCATCCTGTGGGGACTGTTGACGCTCGTCCTGCGCTTTGTCCCCTACATCGGTCCGGTCATCGGCATGATCCTGCCGCTGTTTCTGGCACTGGCGATTGCCCCCGGATGGTCGCTGGTTGCCTGGGTCGCCGCACTGTTTATCGTCACCGAACTCGTCAGCAACAACGTCGTCGAACCGTGGCTCTATGGAAGCCATACGGGCCTTTCGCCGCTCGCCATCATCGTCTCGGCCATCTTCTGGTCGTGGCTCTGGGGGCCTGTCGGACTGATGCTGTCGACCCCCCTCACCGTCTGTCTCGTCGTTCTCGGTCGCTACGTCCCGCAGTTCAGCTTTCTCGACGTGCTGCTCGGCAACGAGCCGGTTCTGCAGCCGCAGGAAAAACTCTACCAGAGGCTGCTTGCCGGCGATCCCAACGAGGCGACCGACAACGCGGAGGATTTTCTCGAGGAGGAGTATCTCGTCGACTATTATGAAAAAGTCGGACTGCCTGCACTCAGGCTGGGTGAACTGGACCGGCAGCGCGGCGTGATGAGCGAGGCCCAGATCGCCCTGTTTGCCTCCACCACCCAGACGCTGATTGGCAATCTGGCGGAGATCGCGATCGAGGAAGAAGCGGAAGACGATCCGGTCGAAGGGGAAGCCGCTGTCACAGAGCAGATCACCGGTGAAATCGACCTGCCCAGCGGCGAAGGGAAATCCGTTCTCTGCCTCGGCGGCAGAGGCGCGATCGACGATGCCGCGGCCGCCATGTTGTCGCAGGTTCTCGCCATTCAGGGCGCCACCGTGTCTCAGGCCGACCACACGGCCGTGAGCGGCAAGACGGTAAGCCTGATGAACCTGACCGACGTCGACACGGTCCTCATCGCTTTCCTCAATGGCGGCTCCAAAGCCCACGCCCGCCAGGCCGTCCGCCGGTTCAAGCGACAGAAGCCGTCGGTTCGGGTGGGGATCATGATCACCGGCGTCGACGGTCAGCGGGAAAGCCCCCTTGCGACAGAGGACATCGATGCAGACTTTGTCGTCACCACCATTTCCGATGCGGTTCGTGGCGCGCTGACCACCGCCCAGGCGGTCGAGATCAAGGCGCCGAAGCGGATCGGCCGGCCTCGCGAGCGCAAGACCACGCCGCTCGTCGCGTGATCGGAGCACCCCGCAGGCAGGCCTAACCTGTGGGGTCCTCGATACCGACGCGCCTGAGTGCATCGAGATCTGGATAGACAAGGATCAACTCGTCAAGACCTGAAGAGCCCGGGAGGCATGGACATGACCGAGACATTTACCGCCATGGTGATCGATACCGTCGACGGCAAGCCGAAAGGCGCCTTCCGAAAAATCTCCCTCGCCGATCTGCCTGACAATGACGTTCTGGTCGAGATTGCCTATTCGACGGTCAACTACAAGGACGGTCTGGCCATCACCGGCAAGGGCCGGATCGCCCGCCGGATGCCGATGGTCGGCGGCATCGATCTTGCCGGAACCGTGGTCGAATCACGCTCCCCGGATTGGGAGCCGGGCGACAAGGTGGTCGTGAACGGCTGGGGCCTGTCAGAAACGGAATGGGGCGCCTATACCCGCTACCAGCGGGTCAAACCGGAATGGCTGATCCCGCTGCCCGACGCCTTCACGATGGAACAGGCGATGGCAATCGGCACGGCCGGCTATACCGCGGCGCTCTGCGTCGACGCGCTTGAAAAATGGGGCTCGATCAAACCCGGCGCGGGCGAAGTCCTGGTGACCGGCGCCGCCGGTGGCGTCGGCTCGGTGGCGATCGCGCTTCTGGCGGCGCGCGGCTACGTCGTCACAGCCTCGACCGGGCGTCCGGAAACCCACGACTATCTGGCCTCGCTCGGTGCCACCAGCTTCATCGATCGCGCGACGCTTGCCGAAAAGGGCGGCCCGCTGCAGACGGAGCGCTGGACCGGCGGCATCGACAGCGTCGGCTCGACGACGCTTGCCAACGCCCTGTCGCAGACCATGCGGGGCTGCGCAATCGCAGCCTGCGGCCTTGCCGGCGGACCCGACCTGCCAGCGACGGTCCTTCCCCATATCCTGCGCGCCGTCACGTTGATCGGGGTCGATTCGGTCATGGCCTCGCGCCAACAGCGCCTCACCGCCTGGTCGCGCCTTGCCCGCGATCTCGACAGCCGAAAGCTTGCCGCCATGACCAGAACGGAACCGATGTCCAACCTGCCGCAACTGGCAGAAGAGATCATCGACGGCAAGGTGCGCGGCCGGATCGTGATCGACGTCACGAGGTAACCCCGCGCGCCGTCCGCATTGGCCGGCCTCCCTCTTCAGCCGCGTTCGCGCTAGAACGGATAGTGCTGGTGCGGATCCTCGATGGTGATCCAGCGCAGATCGGTGAATTCGTTGATCGCCGCCCTGCCGCCGAAGCGGCCATAACCGGAGCCCTTGACGCCGCCAAACGGCATCTGCGCCTCATCCGCGACAGAGGGGCCGTTGATGTGGCAGATCCCCGATTGGACCCGCCCAGCGACGGCGAGCGCGCGCCGGATATCGCGGCTGTAGACCGAACCTGATAGACCGTATTGCGTATCATTGGCGATCCGGATCGCCTCCTCCTCGTCCTTGACCCGGATGATCGGCTTGACCGGACCGAAGCACTCCTCGTCATAGATGCGCATGCCGGGCTCGACGTGATCGAGCACCGTAGCCTCCACGACGCTGCCGGTGCGCTTGCCGCCGGCGGTGAGACTGGCCCCCTTGGCGATCGCGTCGGCAATGATCTCTTCCATCTTTTCCGCGGCACCGATCGTCACCAGCGAACCGAGCACGACGTGACCGCGGGGATCGCCCGCCGGAAGCTTCGCTGCGCGCTCGGACAGTTTAGCCACGAATTCGTCGGCGATCTTGTCGTGGACGATCAGCTTTTCGGTCGCCATGCAGACCTGGCCCATGTTGATGAACGAGCCGAAGATCGCGCCGTTGACGGCCGCATCGATATCGGCGTCCTCAAGCACGAGCATCGGTGCCTTGCCGCCCAGTTCGAGAAGCGCCGGCTTCAGATGGCGGCCGCAGAGTTCGCCGATGATGCGGCCGACCTTGGTGGAACCGGTAAAGTTGACGCGGCGGACTTCGGGTGCCGAAACCAGCGCTTCGACAACGACGGCGGCATCCTCGGGCGCGTTGGTGATGACGTTGACGACTCCAACCGGGAAACCGGCCTCGATAAACACCTTGCCGATCGCGACATGCAGTCCGGGGCATGCTTCGGACGCCTTGAGGATGACCGTGTTACCGCAGGCAAGCGCCATGGCGATGGCCCGCACGCCGAGAATGATCGGTGCATTCCACGGCGCGATGCCAAGGCAGACGCCGACCGGTTGGCGCATCGCCATCGACAGGTTTCCGGGCTTGTCCGACGGGATGATCTCACCCTGGATCTGGGTCGTCATGGCCGCCGCCTCGCGCAGCATGTTGGCCGCAAGATGTGCGTTGAAACCGGCCCATCCGCCTGTCGCGCCGGTCTCGGCGGTCATCAGCTCGGTGAGCTCGCCACCCTTGGAGGCAAGAACATCTGCCGCCTTGTTGAGAAGCGCGCGACGTGCACCGGGACCGGTTGTAGACCATGCCGAAAAGGCGGCCTGGGCTGCCGCGACGGCTGCCTTGGCATCCTCGATGCCGGACGCCGGCGATCGGCTCGCGACATCGCCCGTAAAGGGATTGATCCGTTCGAACGTCTTGCCCGAAATGGCGTCGGCCAACTGGCCGCCGATGATCTGTTTGATGTCCAAGGTCGCATCCTTTTTTCGAGAAACCAGATAGCCAGCTTCGAGGGATGCGCCACAGCCGTAAACGACGGCATCACACGTCCGCTTTCTCGACCGATCGCGCGAACAAACAGTCAGCCTGCGCATGACTTCGCACGTCTGACCGTCAGTCTCCGCGGTTTCCATCGAGAACCGAAGCCCCTCCTCCAACAGGCATGTTAACGAACTCCAGCCGCGACTCAAGGGGAGGATCAAACAGCCGCAGCCACGAACATGGCACTTGCCTCAAGCCATCAAACGGAAAGATACGGGACTGATCTGCGCTACTTCGAGCAGACACGGCCCGCTCGGCTCTTTCACACCCTATCGACGAGGGATAGGTAGGATTGCGGAACCGGCGCCGCAGTCGACATGCGCAACTGAAAGTACCCAATGTTTCATCTCATCTTTGGACTGCCCTGGCTGATTGTCGTCCTCCGCTTCATTCAGCCGCTGCCCTGGCACTGGTCGGCGAAGGTGGTAGTGGCGGTGCTTCTGCTGATCGCCTCGCAATACCATTTCTTCAGCCGGCTCTCGTCCGGCTCGGTCTTTTCGCCGGAGTTTCCGCGACCGCTGATCATTGCGTTCAACCTCCTGTTTGGCGCGATCGTTTTCGTGGCCGTCTTCCAGATCGCGCTCGATGTCGCCTCGCTCCTGATCATGCCCTTTAACGGACACTTCCCCGCCGTACCCGCCGGGCTCCGTTATGCCATGGGTGGCGTCGCGCTCTGCCTTTCCGCCTATGGTGTCAGCCAGGCAATCCGTGTGCCGCCCCTCAACGATATCAAGATTCAAATCGCAAACCTGCCGCCGGAATTCGAGGGCTATCGCCTCGTCCAGCTGACCGATCTCCACATCAGCCGGCTGTTCCCGGCGAAATGGGCCGAGGCGGTCGTATCGAAAACCAACGCGCTCGATGCGGACCTCATCTTCATCACGGGAGACTTTATCGACGGCAGCGTCGCAGACCGCCGCGGCGACGTCGCATCGCTGGCAAGCCTGCGGGCGCGCGATGGGGTCTATGCCATCCCCGGCAACCACGAATACTTCTTCGATTACCGGGACTGGATGCGCCACCTCGAAACCTTGAACATGACGATGCTTCAGAATGCCCACGTTGTGCTGACGCGAGGGAACGGCAGGCTCGTGCTGGCCGGTGTCACGGACCTTTCGGCACGCGGACACGGAGCGCCGGCCCCGGACCTCGATACGGCTATTGCGGATGCCCCCGCCGACGCGCCGATCATTCTTCTCGATCATCAGCCCAGGTTGGCACAGAAAGCCGCCGCATCGGGGATCGCCCTCCAGCTTTCGGGGCATACCCATGGCGGCATGGTTGTCGGTCTTGATCGCGTGGTCGCACGCGCCAACAACGGCTTTGTTTCGGGCCGCTATCAGATCGGCAGCATGACCCTCTACGTCAACAACGGCACGGGCATTTGGCCCGGTTTCGCGCTGCGGATCGGTGTTCCCTCCGAACTGACCAGGATCACGCTTCGGGCCGGTCAGCCGCTTTGAAGGCTGAAGTGACACCGCTTCATCTGCTTTCTCTATCCACAACCATCGGCCCGCTGCGAACGACAGGTGTTGACGTGGGCGCTCTCGCCAACACATAGTCGCCGCCAATGCGCCGTCATCGACACGGTGCGTCGATCGGGATTGGAGGATCTCGACCGGTATTCATGCCAAGGGAGGAATTTTCATGAAAGTCATTACAGGCTCGGCAATTCTGGCGACCGCATCGTTTCTGATGGGATCAACCGCCATGGCCGCAACGGAAATCTCGTGGTGGCACGCCATGACCGGCGCCAACAACGAGGTTGTCGACCAGCTCGCCAAGGAATTCAACGAAAGCCAGTCGGACTTCAAGGTCATGCCTGTCTTCAAGGGCACCTACCCGGAAACGCTGAACGCCGGCATCGCCGCCTTCCGCGCCAAGCAGCCACCGGCCATCATGCAGGTGTTTGACGCCGGCAGCGGCGTCATGATGGGCGCCCAGGGCGCCATCGTGCCGGTTGCGGACGTTCTGGAAAAGGGCGGCTTCAAATTCGACAAGAGCCAGTACCTGCCGGGGATCGTTGCCTACTATTCGAAGCCTGACGGCACGATGCTGTCCTTCCCCTACAATTCGTCCTCGCCAATCCTCTATTATAACAAGGATATCTTCGAGAAGGCCGGGCTCAACCCCGACACGCCGCCGAAGACCTGGGGCGAGGTGTTTGACGCCGCCAAGAAGATCAAGACCAGCGGTGCCGCTCCCTGCGGCTTTACCTCGACATGGCTCACATGGATCCAGACGGAAAACTTTGCGGCCTGGAACAACCTTTCCTATGGCAGCAATGAAAACGGCCTCGGCGGCACCGACGTCAAGCTTGCCTTCAACGCCGAACCCTTCGTCAAGCATTTCCAGGCGATCGCTGATCTCGCCAAGGACGGCACGTTCCGTTACGGCGGCCGCACGTCTGAAGCCAAGCAGTTGTTCACATCAGGCGAATGCGCCATCCTGACCGAATCCTCCGGCGGTCTGGGCGACATCGTCAAGTCCGGCCTGAAATACGGCATCGGCCAGCTGCCCTATGCAGAAGGTCCGGGACGCCCGCAGAACACCATCCCCGGCGGCGCCAGCCTCTGGGTCTTCGGCGGCAAGAGCGATGCCGAATACAAGGGGGTCGCGACCTTCTTCAACTTCCTGTCGCAGACCAAGATCCAGTCTAGGCTGCACCAGGTTTCCGGATACATGCCCGTCACGATGGCAGCCTACGAGGATACCAAGAAATCCGGCTTCTACGAGAAGAACCCGGCCCGCGAAACGCCGTTGCTGCAGATGATGGGCAAGGCTCCGACCGAGAACTCCAAGGGCGTTCGCCTCGTCAACCTGCCGCAGGTCCGCGACATCATGAACGAAGAGTTCGAATCGATGCTCGCCGGCAAGCAGGATGCCAAGGCCGCTCTCGACAAGGCTGTGCAGCGAGGCAATGCCGCCATCCAACAAGCCATCGGCAAGTAAGCGGTAAGCATAAGGGCCGCCCCGGCGACTGTCGCGGGCGGCCTGCAGCATTTCAACGGAGCCTGCCCGTGCAAAGCGTCGTATTTCCCAACAAGGTGCTGCCCTATTTTCTGGTGGCGCCGCAGATTGTCCTGACCGTCGTGTTCTTCTTCTGGCCGGCCAGCCAGGCGCTCTACCAGTCGGCCATGCGCGAAGATCCGTTCGGGCTGCAGAGCAGCTTTGTCGGCTTCGCCAACTTTTCCGCCATCCTGGCAGACGAGAGCTATCTTCACGCGCTCCGCGTCACCGTCGTCTTCAGCGTGGCAACCGCGCTGCTTTCCATGGGTGTCGCACTTCTGCTGGCGACCGCCGCCGATACCGTCGTGCGCGGTAAGGGTTTCTACCGCACGATGATGATCATCCCTTACGCGGTGGCGCCGGCGGTTGCCGGCATGCTGTGGCTGTTCATGTTCAACCCGGCCATGGGCACGTTTGCCTATATTCTGCGGCGCAACGGCATTGCATGGGACCCGCTGCTGAACGGCGATCAAGCCATGTCCCTCGTCGTGGTGGCAGCCGCCTGGAAACAGATCAGCTACAATTTCCTGTTCTTCGTCGCCGGCCTGCAGGCAATCCCGAAATCCCTGCTCGAAGCCGCCGCGATCGATGGCGCGCGAGGCAGCCGAAGGTTCTGGACGATCGTCTTCCCGCTGCTTGCACCGACCACCTTCTTCCTTCTGGTCGTCAACACCGTCTACGCCTTCTTCGACACGTTCGGCATCATCCATTCGGTCACCGGCGGCGGACCGGCAAAGGCCACCGAAACGCTGGTCTACAAGGTCTACAACGACGGCTTCGTGAACCTCAACCTCGGTTCGTCTGCGGCCCAGTCGGTGATCCTGATGGTCATCGTCATCGCGCTGACCGCCTTCCAGTTCCGCTTCGTCGAGCGACGCGTCCATTACGGGTAAATTATCAGATGATCGAGAACCGTCCTGTCGCACGCCTGATGGCGCATCTGATGCTGATCCTTGGGATCATCATCGTCGCCTTCCCCATCTACTACACATTCATTGCCTCGACGGCGACGTCGAGCGCGATCATCCGACCACCGCTGTCGCTCTTGCCGGGCGGCCATATGGTCGAAAACTATAGCGAGTCCATTTCCGGCGGTGTCGAGCGCGTCGTCGGCGTCAGTCTGGAGCGGCTGTTGTTCAACAGCTTCGTGGTGGCGGTGGCAATTGCCGTCGGCAAGATCATCATCTCCTTCCTGTCGGCATTCGCGATCGTCTTCTTCCGCTTCCCGTTCCGCATGGGTTTCTTCTGGATGATCTTCATCACCCTGATGCTGCCGGTCGAAGTGCGCATCCTGCCGACCTACAAGGTAATCGTCGATCTCGGCCTGCTCAACACCTATGCCGGCCTAACCCTGCCGCTGATGGCATCGGCGACGGCGACCTTCCTGTTTCGCCAGTTCTTCCTCACCATTCCCGGCGAAATGGTCGAGGCGGCGCGGATCGACAATGCAGGACCGTTCCGCTTCATGCGCGATATCCTGCTGCCGCTGTCGACGACCAATATCGCGGCCCTGTTCGTCATCCTGTTTATCTACGGCTGGACCCAGTATCTCTGGCCGCTGCTCGTCACCGACCGTGCGGAGATGAACACGATCATCATCGGCCTGCGCCGCATGGTCGATTTCACTGATGCATCAACTCCTTGGAACTACGTCATGGTCACGGCGATCCTGGCAATCATCCCTCCCGTCATCGTCGTGGTGCTCATGCAGCGCTGGTTCGTCAAAGGTTTGGTGGAGACCGAAAAGTAATGGCAACAATTGAACTGAAAGACGTCCGCAAGGTCTATGGCGGCAATATCGACGCCATCAAGGGCGTGTCACTGGACATCGCAGACGGCGAGATGATCGTTCTGGTCGGCCCATCCGGCTGCGGCAAGTCCACGCTGCTGCGCATGGTCGCCGGGCTCGAAAGCATCACCGGTGGCGACGTCATCATCAACGGCAAGCGCGTCAACGACATGGAACCGGCCGAGCGCGATATCGCGATGGTGTTCCAGAACTACGCGCTCTATCCGCACATGACGGTCAAGCAGAACCTTGCCTACGGTCTGAAGAACCGCGGAACCTCGAAGGACGAGATCGAACGGCGCATCACCGAGGCCGCGCGCGCACTCGAAATCGAGCCGTTCCTCGCCCGCAAGCCACGGCAGCTTTCCGGCGGCCAGCGGCAGCGTGTGGCGATGGGCCGCGCGATCGTGCGCAAGCCCGCAGCCTTCCTGTTCGACGAGCCGCTGTCGAACCTCGACGCGAAACTGCGCGTGCAGATGCGCGTCGAGATCCGCCGTCTGCAGCGGTCCTTGGCCACGACGTCGATCTACGTCACCCACGACCAGATGGAAGCGATGACGCTCGCCGACCGCCTCGTCGTCCTCAATGCCGGCCGGATCGAGCAGGTCGGCACGCCGATCGAGCTCTATGAAAAACCCGCTACCACCTTCGTTGCAACCTTCATCGGATCGCCCTCGATGAACCTGATGACGCTCGGCAAGGCCGGCGGCTGGAGCGTGGCCGAAGGCCTTCCCTCCACTGTCGCCACCGTCGGCATTCGTCCGGAAGACATCGTGATTGCCGAGGGAGAGGTTTCCTCGCCTTTCAGAGCCGAGGTCGAGGTCATCGCCGTCGAACTGGTCGGAGCAGAAAGCTACGTCCATGGTGCGACGTCGGACTGAAGCCCTCTTGTCTTCCGGGTCCCCGGCCGCTCCCGCATCGCGATCGGCGAGAAACTGCCCGTGACGACAGCGCCCCACCATCTTCATCTTTTCGACAGCGCCGGAAAGCGCATCGAACGTACCGGTTGATCCGGGACGCGCAAAGATGCGCAGGAGTGCGCTCTCGACGGACGCCCGCGCACTCCTGCAACT
>Ga0213836_100710_pt1 | contig 24992 bp, 20 predicted proteins | sample SWPATP03_FD_160578 | JGI IMG/M metagenome (GOLD analysis project Ga0213836, IMG submission 160578) | Coastal seawater microbial communities from Marineland, Florida, United States - SWPA TP0 #3 | ecosystem: Environmental > Aquatic > Marine > Coastal | place: USA: Florida | collected 2016-08-05
GTCGCCATCGATTTCGAAGTCCAGGGCTATTCGGTACGTAATCCAGAGCGTGTCGAGGTGCTGCTGGCAGCGTGCCGAAAGGAAAACGTCGAGGTTCGCGAAGCTGCGCTTGCACTGGCAGGCCTGACCGCACGTGTCGTCGACGTCGAGGCCTATGCGCTGGAGCGCTCGTTTGGCCTGCTCTCCGCGCAACTGGGTCAGGATCACGAGCAATTGACCGTCGCCGTCATTGATATCGGCGCGACGATGACCACCCTCAGCGTTCTGCACAATGGCCGCATCATCTATACCCGCGAGCAACTATTCGGCGGCCGTCAGCTGACCGAAGAAATCCAGCGCCGTTATGGCTTGTCGGTCGGGGAAGCGGGGCTTGCGAAAAAACAGGGCGGTCTGCCCGACGATTATGTGCTGGAGGTGCTGCAGCCGTTCAAGGATGCAGTGGTTCAGCAGGTTTCCCGATCTCTGCAGTTCTTCTTCGCCGCCGGGCAATACAACCGTGTCGACTACATCATGCTGGCGGGCGGGACGGCCTCCATTGCCGGACTGGATCGACTGATTCAGGAACGCCTCGGTACGCCGACCATGGTCGCCAACCCCTTCGCCGACATGGCACTGAGCGCCAAAGTCAACGCTGGCGCGCTCGCCAGTGATGCGCCGGCGCTGATGATTGCGTGCGGTCTGGCGTTGAGGAGTTTCGACTGATGGCACGGATCAACTTACTCCCCTGGCGTGAGCAGCAGCGCGAAGAGCGCAAAAAGCGTTTTCTCCTGGCCTTGGTCGGCGTGCTGGTGGCTGGCATTGGCGCCATCCTGCTGGCTGATCAATATTTGAGCAGCGCCATCAGCCATCAAAATGCGCGTAACCAGTACATCAAGACGGAAATCGTCCAGCTGGATGCGCGCATCAAGGAAATCAGCGAGCTGAAGGCCCGCCGCAAGCAACTGCTGGAAAGGATGAAGATCATTCAGGATCTGCAAGGCAACCGGCCCATCATCGGGCGCATCTTCGACCAACTGGCGCGTACGCTGCCGGACGGTGTGTATTTCAGCGAAGTGAAGATGAACGGGCAGCTGATCAGTATTTCCGGCGCGGCCGAGTCCAACAATCGCGTGTCGGATCTGCTGCGTAATCTGGATGCGTCCGACTGGCTCGAGGCGCCAAGTCTGACTGAGGTGAAAGCCAACAGCGCTGCTGGCGTGGATCAGTCCAACACCTTCCAGTTGACCGTGCGTCAGACGCAGCCCGCTGTCGATGGAGTCAAGCCATGAACATGAAGGAGTGGCTGGACAGCCTGCGCAAGATCGACCTCAACGACCTGGACCTGAATAACATCGGCTCGTGGCCGGCGGCGGTGAAAACCATCGCTGGCGCGCTATTGCTGGTGCTGGTGCTGGCCGGTGGTTACTTTTTCTACATCCAGGACATGCAAACCCAGCTGGATCAGGCGCGTCATGATGAAACTGCGCTCAAGGAGCAATTCTCCAGCAAGGCGTTTCAGGCGGCCAACCTGACGGCTTACAAAACCCAGATGGTGGAGATGGAAAACACCTTCGGCGCGCTGCTTCGCCAGTTGCCCAGCGACACCGAAGTACCGGGCCTGCTGGAGGACATCACCCGGACCGGGCTGGGAAGCGGCCTTGAGTTCGAGGAGATCAAGCTGCTGCCCGAAGAGGCTCAACAGTTTTACATTGAGTTGCCGATTCAGATCACCGTAACCGGCAGTTACCACGACCTGGCGACCTTTGCCAGCGGCGTTGCCAGTCTGCCGCGCATCGTCACGCTGCACGATTTCGAAATCAAACCGGTCGACGCCAAGTCTCCTGCGAAGCTGCGCATGAGCATCCTTGCCAAGACTTATCGCTACAACGACAAGGGACTTCAGAACATCGACAGCAAAGGGCCAGCGAAATGAGGGCGGTGCGGTGGTTGTGCATCGGCGTCACGCTGATGGGGCTGGCAGGTTGCGACAGCTCGAACGAATTCGATGACCTGAAACAATTCATGAGTGACGTGCGTGCGCGTCCGGTGGGCGCAATCGAGGCCATGCCGAAATTCCGTCCGTACGAGGCGTTCACCTACGCGGCGGCGAGCCTGCGCAGCCCGTTCCAGCCGCCGATCAAGATTGATCTGGTGAACCGGCAGAAGGGTTCGCATCTGGTCCAGCCTGATCCGACGCGGGTCAAGCAGTTCCTGGAAGGCTTCAATATCGATGGTTTCGAAATGGTCGGTACGTTGAGCAACGAATCCGGTATGTTCGCGCTGCTTCGCGGGGCAGGCGGCGTGCATCGAGTGAAGGTGGGTGATTACCTGGGACGAAATGATGGCCGCATCGTGGCGATCACCGAGTCGGAGGTCCAGGTAGTGGAAATCGTTCCGGATGGAGAGGGGGCGTGGCTTGAGCGACCGCGCAGCATTTCCCTGAAAGAACGCTCATGAAGACGACAAGCAAGCGAAGCACCTTCAGATCGGCACAGTGGTGGAAACTGAACATGACTAGGATTCTTTCGATTATCGGCGTATCGCTATGGATGGCGATGCTTTCCCCGATTCTCCAGGCGGCGAACCTCAAGACCCTGGATGTCGCTGCGTTGCCAGGGGATCGGGTCGAATTGAAACTGTCATTCGACGGCCCGGTTGCCGCGCCGCGTGGCTACACCACCGAACAGCCAGCGCGCATTGCGCTGGACCTGCCAGGCGTGACCAGCCAGTTGGCGATCAAGAGTCGTGATCTGGGCTCGGGCAATGCTCACAGCGTTGTTGTGGTCGAAGCCAAGGATCGCACGCGGGTCATCATCAACCTAACCACGCTTGCGCCTTACAGCTCTCGGGTCGATGGCAACAACCTGTTTGTCGTCGTCGGCCAAGGCGCGGCTTCGGCACAAGCTTCGCAGCCAAGCACTGCCCAAGGTGCGCCGCGAGTCAGCGTTCCGCCTGCTGCTCCGAAGGCCGCTGCGCGCGCCTATGCGCCGGGCCCCAGAGCGGTCAAGAACGTTGACTTCCAGCGCGGTGAACTTGGCGAAGGCAACGTCATCATCGAGCTGAGCGACACTGGGATTGCGCCGGACATCCAGGAGCAAGGCGGCAAGATTCGTGTCGACTTCGCCAAGACCCAATTGCCCGATCCCCTGCGCGTGCGTCTGGACGTCAAGGATTTCGCCACGCCGGTGCAGTTCGTCAACTCAAGTGTCACCGGCGACAAGACGAGCATTTCCATTGAGCCGTCCGGCGCGTTCGATTATTCCGCCTATCAGACCGAGAACAAGCTGACCATCAGCGTGCGCCCACTGACCAATGAGGATCAGGAGCGTCGTAACGCGGAGAAACTGGTGTACACCGGCGAGAAGTTGTCGCTCAACTTCCAGGACATCGACGTTCGCTCGGTGCTGCAGCTGATCGCTGATTTCACCAACCTCAACCTCGTCGCCAGCGACACCGTTCAGGGCGGCATCACGCTGCGCCTGCAAAACGTGCCGTGGGATCAGGCGCTGGACCTGGTGCTCAAGACCAAAGGCCTGGACAAGCGCAAGATCGGCAACGTCTTGCTTGTCGGCCCGGCTGACGAAATCGCCGCCCGCGAACGTCAGGAACTGGAGTCGCTCAAGCAGATCTCCGAGCTGGCGCCGTTGCGTCGTGAGTTGCTGCAAGTCAACTACGCCAAGGCCGCCGACATCGCCAAGCTGTTCCAGTCGGTGACGAGCGCGGAGTCCAAATCTGACGAGCGCGGTTCGATCACGGTCGACGAGCGTACCAACAACATCATCGCCTACCAGACGCAGGACCGTCTGGACGAGCTGCGCCGCATCGTTTCGCAACTGGATATCCCGGTCCGTCAGGTCATGATCGAGGCGCGCATCGTCGAGGCCAACGTTGACTACGACAAGGCACTGGGCGTGCGCTGGGGCGGGTCGAGTACCCATGGCAACTTCACTGCTGGCGGGAACGGCACCGTCACCGGCGCCGGCAACACCAACGGGCCCTATGTGGACATGGGCGTGAGCAACCCGACGTCGACGATCGGCCTGGGCTTCCTGACCAACAACACCATTCTTGACCTTGAACTGAGCGCGATGGAAAAGACCGGTAACGGTGAAGTGGTCTCCCAGCCAAAGGTTGTCACCTCGGACAAGGAAACCGCGAAAATCCTGAAAGGTACGGAAGTGCCGTATCAGGAAGCCAGCTCCAGCGGTGCCACGTCGGTCTCCTTCAAAGAGGCCTCGCTCTCGCTGGAAGTGACGCCGCAGATCACGCCGGACAACCGCATCATCATGGAAGTGAAAGTCACCAAGGATGAGCCTGACTACGTCAATACCGTGCTCGGCGTGCCGCCGATCAAGAAGAACGAAGTCAACGCCAAGGTGCTGGTCGCGGACGGCGAGACCATCGTAATTGGTGGTGTGTTCTCGAATACGCAGAGTAAAGTCGTCGACAAGGTGCCATTTTTGGGCGATGTGCCGTATGTTGGCCGCCTTTTCCGGCGGGATGTGGTCTCGGAGAAAAAATCCGAGCTGTTGGTGTTCCTCACTCCGCGTATCATGAACAACCAGGCGATTGCTGTGAGTCGTTGATTCTGTGCGAAATTTAATACTTGTGGGACCGATGGGTGCTGGCAAAAGCACCATCGGTCGCCTGCTGGCCAAAGAGCTTCGACTGCCGTTCAAGGATTCCGACAAGGAAATCGAGCTGCGAACGGGCGCCAATATCCCGTGGATCTTCGACAAGGAAGGTGAAGCGGGCTTTCGAGACCGTGAACAGGCCATGATCGCCGAGCTGTGTGCGTTCGATGGCGTCGTGCTGGCGACCGGTGGCGGCGCGGTCATGCGTGAAGAGAACCGTCGTGCGTTGCACGCTGGCGGCCGGGTGGTCTATCTCCACGCCTCGGTCGAGCAGCAAGTGGGCCGCACTGCGCGGGACCGTAACCGGCCGCTTCTGCGCACCGCCGATCCCGCACGCGTGCTGCGTGAGCTGCTGGCGATCCGCGATCCGCTTTACCGCGAGATTGCCGATGTCATCATCGAAACCGATGAGCGGCCGCCGCGTATGGTGGTTCTTGACATCCTTGCTCTGTTGGCAGAGCTTCCTCCCCGTTAAAGCGCAGACGGAAATGCGCTATCCTCGGCGACCATAAAAAGCAGGGTCGCCTTATGGCCTTGCGCCATAGTCGGTGTCGGCGTCCTGAAGGCGTACACAGACATCCAATCGTTCAACAGTGTGGGGACACATGCAGACACTTAAGGTCGAGCTTGGCGAGCGCAGCTATCCGATTCACATTGGCGAAGGCTTGTTGGATCGGCCCGAACTGCTCAAGCCATACATTGCCGGCAAACAGGTAGCAATCGTTTCCAACGCGACAGTCGCGCCGCTGTACATGGAGCGCCTGAGCAAGTCGCTGGCCGGTTACAACGTCCTGCCCATCGTGCTTCCCGACGGCGAAGCCTTCAAAAACTGGGAAACCCTGCAGCTCATCTTCGACGCCTTGCTGACAGCGCGCCATGACCGACGCACCACCGTGATCGCGCTGGGTGGCGGCGTGATCGGCGACATGGCAGGTTTTGCCGCTGCCTGTTATCAGCGCGGCGTGGACTTCATTCAGGTCCCGACCACGTTGCTCTCGCAAGTGGATTCTTCGGTCGGCGGCAAGACCGGGATCAATCATCCGCTGGGCAAAAACATGGTGGGTGCCTTCTATCAGCCCAACGCTGTGCTGATCGATACATCGTCGCTGAACAGCCTGCCTGAGCGTGAACTGTCTGCCGGGCTGGCCGAGGTCATCAAATACGGCCTGATTTGTGACGAACCATTCCTGACATGGCTCGAAGACAATGTGGACAAGCTTCGCGGGCTGGATCAGGCGACGCTTACGACCGCCATCGAGCGCTCATGTGCGGCAAAGGCCGCGGTGGTGGGCGCCGATGAACGCGAATCCGGTGTCCGGGCCACGTTGAATCTGGGCCACACCTTCGGCCACGCCATCGAAACCCATATGGGTTACGGCGTGTGGCTGCACGGTGAGGCCGTTGCAGCGGGTACGGTCATGGCGCTTGAAATGTCTTCGCGTCTTGGCTGGATCACTGAGCAGGAACGAGACCGCGGTATCCGTCTGTTTCAGCGCGCCGGTTTGCCAGTGGTGCCGCCTGAAGACATGACGCCTGAGCATTTCCTCGAGCACATGGCGGTGGACAAGAAGGTGATTGACGGTCGTCTGCGCCTGGTGCTGTTGCGCCGCATGGGTGAGGCAGTGGTGACCGACGAATATCCAAAAGAAGTACTACAGGCCACGCTGGTTGCGGACTACCGCGCCTTGGTGGATCAGCTTAGAGGTTAATGAGGAATCCATGACTAGTTTGCACGCCGATGAGGCCTTCCTCGGTCATTACCAATTGAGTCATGACCCCTTTGCTACGCGGGTCCCCGGCTTCAAGTTTTTCCCGGCCCAGCGCAAGCCCGTGCTGGGTCAGCTGCATCATCTGGCCCGTTACAGCCAGTTGCTGTTGCTGGTCACAGGCCCTCACGGAAGCGGCAAGACCTTGCTGCGTCAGGCGCTGGTGGCAAGTACCAACAAGCAGTCGGTGCAAAGCGTGGTGGTCTCGGCGCGTGGGGCCGGCGATGCCGCGGGTGTCCTGCGTCAGGTCGCTCAGGCGCTGAACGTGGCCCAGCCGGAAATGCAGGCGATCCTTTCGCAAGTGGTGCAGCTGGCGCTGACCGGGCAGGAAGTCTACGTGCTGGTGGACGATGCCGAACAACTGGGCGAATCGGCACTCGAAGCGTTGATGGGATTGGCGGCAGGCACGCCTGAGGGGCGTCCGCACGTGTTCCTGTTCGGCGAGGCTTCGATCATTGATCGTCTGGATCAGCTGTGCGCCGAGAGCGGTACAGAGGAAGAGCGATTCCACGTTATCGAGCTTGCGCCGTACACAGAAGAAGAAACCCGTGAGTATCTGGCTCAGCGGCTGGAGGGTGCCGGTCAAGGCATCGAAGTATTCAGCGCCGAACAGATCGCCGATATTCACGAACAATCCAATGGATGGCCGGGCGCGATCAACCAGGTCGCGCGCGATTCGATGATCGAAGCCATGATCGCCAGCCGCTCTGCGGTCAAGCGTCCAAGTATGGGGTTCAAAATGCCTAAGAAACACGTGTTGGCTTTGGGTGGGGTTGTTGTCGCGGCAGTATTGGCGGCGTGGTTGATTCCAGGTCGTAACAATGCACCGGCGACAGCGCCCGCAAACTCCCAGGCACAACTGCCGCTGGGTCAAGGCCAGGCGCCTGCTCAGCAATCGAACAACGGCGGTCCGGCGATTGAATTCGCCGGTAACTCGCAGCCGATGCCGCTACCGTTGGTCGGTAACTCCCAGCCGGTGATGCGCGGTCCTCTGGCCGAAGCGGCCGGCTCGGGTGAGGGCGATGGAGAAGATGGCGGTCCAGCCTCTAACCAGTCGCTGCAGCCGCCGACCGTCACCACCACCGCTCCGCCTGCGGGCGCTGCGGCGGGTCCTGCGCCGCAGATGGCCCAGACGCCGGTGCCGACGCCGCGCCCTGCGCCAGCCGCCAAACCGGCTCCAGCATCTGCGCCTGCGCCTGCGGCGAAGCCTGCACCTGCGCCGACTCAGGTAGCGACCGCCAAGCCGGCGCCGACCCCGGGCGCCAAGCCAGCTGCGGCCGCCTCTGCGTCTGCGGGTGGCACCTGGTACGCGGGTCAGGCCCCGACGCATTATGTTGTGCAGATCCTGGGCACCAGCTCTGAAGCCACGGCGCAGAGCTATGTCAAAGAGCAGGGCGCCGAGTATCGTTATTTCAAGAAAACCCTGCAGGGCAAGCCGCTGTATGTGGTGACTTACGGCAGTTTTGCGGACCGCAACGCGGCCCTCGCCGCTATCAAGGTCTTGCCAGCGAAGGTTCAGGCTGGTAAACCTTGGCCTCGCACTGTCGGCAGTATCCAACAGGAACTGGCCGCAGCTCGCTGATGACGCAGCAGACAGGCATGTAAACGCTCACCCGCTTTGCATGCCCGGACCTTACCCAGGTCGCTCGCATGGCACTCCCGAATATCACGCATGAGCGTGCTGCCAATGAGCAGCGCGCCTTGCGGCGTCTGCGTCTCAGGCGCGTATTGAACTTCGGGCTCTCATTGGTCAGACTCGCAACAAAGCTCTGACTAGCACGAGAATCGTTTTTAAACCTTTCATGAATGCGACATAAATTTGCGACGTTTCGTCGCCAAATTTGTGAGGTTTTGTGTCGGTGTGTACAATGACCTCCCTTTTGCTCCCGCAAAGCTGGCGTACGTTCAGCGTGGACGGTAAATGGTTGAATTGAAAAGAAATTTGCCTCGTTAAGAGGCAGCCTGGTGAGAATGTGTCTATGAAAGCAGGTCTGTACCATCCAGAAGAATTCAAGGATAACTGTGGTTTCGGCCTGATCGCCCATATGCAAGGCGAGCCCAGTCATCACCTGTTGCAGACGGCTATCGAAGCCCTGACCTGCATGACCCACCGTGGTGGGATCAACGCCGACGGCAAGACCGGTGACGGTTGCGGGCTGTTGATTCAAAAACCCAACATGTTCCTGCGCGCTGTGGCTAAAGAGCACTTCAGCGTCGAGCTGCCGCGCCAATATTGCGTGGGCATGGTCTTCCTCAATCAGGACGACGCCAAGGCTCAGGCCGCCCGCGAAAACATGAACCGTGAAATCCTCGCCGAAGGCCTTACGTTGATCGGCTGGCGCGAAGTGCCGATCGACACCAGCGTGCTGGGCCGTCTGGCGCTGGAGCGTCTGCCCAAGATCGAGCAAGTGTTCATCGGTGGTGAAGGCCTGAGCGATCAGGAATTCGCGATCAAGCTATTCTGCGCCCGTCGCCGTTCGTCGGTATCCAACGCCGCCGACACCGATCACTACATCTGCAGCTTTTCGCACAAAACCATCATCTATAAAGGCCTGATGATGCCGCGTGACCTCACGGCATTCTATCCAGACCTCAACGACGAGCGCCTGCAGACCGCGATTTGCGTGTTCCACCAGCGCTTCTCGACCAACACCCTGCCCAAGTGGCCGCTTGCTCAGCCATTCCGGTTCCTCGCCCACAACGGCGAGATCAACACCATTACCGGCAACCGGAACTGGGCGCAGGCCCGTCGTACCAAGTTCAGCAACGACCTGATGGACCTGGACGAGTTGGGCCCGCTGGTGAACCGCGTGGGTTCCGACTCTTCGAGCATGGACAACATGCTGGAGTTGATGGTGACCGGCGGCATCGACCTGTTCCGCGGCGTGCGCATGCTCGTGCCGCCTGCATGGCAGAACGTTGAAACCATGGACCCGGATCTGCGTGCGTTCTATGAATTCAACTCCATGCACATGGAGCCGTGGGATGGCCCGGCCGGTATCGTGATGACCGAAGGTCGCCACGCGGTCTGCCTGCTCGACCGTAACGGTCTGCGTCCGGCGCGCTGGGTCACCACCAAGAATGGCTACATCACCCTGGCTTCCGAGATCGGTGTGTGGAACTACACCCCGCAAGACGTCATCGCCAAGGGTCGCGTAGGACCGGGGCAGATCTTCGCCGTGGACACCGAAACCGGCCAGATCCTCGACACTGACGCCATCGACAGCCGCCTGAAGTCGCGCCATCCGTACAAGCAGTGGCTGCGCAAGAACGCGCTGCGCATTCAGGCGACCCTGGAAGATCACGACCACGGTTCTGCGTTCTACAACCCTGATCAGCTCAAGCAGTACATGAAGATGTTCCAGGTCACGTTCGAGGAGCGCGATCAGGTGCTGCGTCCGCTGGGCGAGCAAGGTCAGGAAGCGGTAGGTTCGATGGGCGACGACACGCCAATGGCCGTGCTGTCGCGCCGCGTGCGCACGCCGTACGACTATTTCCGTCAGCAGTTCGCGCAGGTCACTAACCCGCCGATCGACCCGCTGCGCGAAGCGATCGTGATGTCGCTGGAAGTCTGCCTCGGTGCCGAGCGCAACATCTTCCAGGAGTCGCCAGAGCACGCTTCCCGCGTGATCCTCAGCTCGCCGGTCATTTCGCCGGCCAAATGGCGCTCGCTGATGAACCTGGATCGTCCAGGCTTCGATCGCGCGATCATCGACCTGAACTACGACGAGAGCATGGGCCTTGAGGCCGCTGTGCGTAACGTTGCCGATCAGGCCGAAGAGGCCGTTCGCGCCGGTCGTACCCAGATCGTGCTGAGCGACCGTCATATTGCGCCGGGCAAGTTGCCGATCCATGCGTCGCTGGCCACTGGCGCGGTTCACCACCGCCTGACCGAAAAAGGCCTGCGCTGCGACAGCAACATCCTGGTCGAAACCGCGACCGCTCGCGATCCGCATCACTTCGCTGTACTGATCGGCTTCGGCGCTTCGGCGGTCTACCCGTTCCTGGCTTACGAAGTCCTTGGCGACCTGATCCGCACCGGTGAAGTGCTGGGCGATCTGTACGAAGTCTTCAAGAACTACCGCAAAGGCATCACTAAGGGCCTGCTCAAGATCCTGTCGAAGATGGGCATCTCGACCATCGCCTCGTACCGTGGCGCCCAACTGTTCGAAGCCATCGGCCTGTCCGAGGAAGTCTGCGAACTCAGCTTCCGTGGCGTGCCGAGCCGCATCAAGGGCGCGCGTTTCATCGACATCGAAGACGAGCAGAAAGCGCTGGCCGGCGAAGCCTGGAGCCCACGCAAGCCGATCCAGCAGGGCGGGCTGCTGAAGTTCGTGTACGGCGGCGAGTACCACGCTTACAACCCTGACGTCGTGGCGACGCTGCAAGCGGCCGTGCAACAGGGCGACTACAGCAAATTCAAGGAATACACGGCGCTGGTGGACAATCGTCCGGTGTCGATGATCCGCGACCTGTTCAAGGTCAAGGAGCTCGACACGCCAATGAGCATCGACGAAGTCGAGCCGCTGGAAGCGATCCTCAAGCGCTTTGACTCGGCCGGCATTTCGCTGGGTGCGTTGTCGCCCGAAGCGCACGAAGCGCTGGCGGAGGCGATGAACCGTCTCGGCGCGCGTTCCAACTCGGGCGAGGGCGGCGAAGATCCGTCGCGTTACGGCACTATCCGCAGCTCCAAGATCAAGCAGATCGCGACCGGTCGTTTCGGCGTGACCCCTGAATACCTGGTCAACGCTGACGTCCTGCAGATCAAGGTCGCGCAGGGCGCCAAGCCGGGCGAGGGCGGTCAATTGCCAGGCGGCAAGGTCAACGGCCTGATTGCCAAGCTGCGTTACGCAGTGCCGGGCGTGACGCTGATTTCGCCTCCGCCCCACCATGACATCTACTCGATCGAAGACTTGTCGCAGCTGATTTTCGACCTCAAACAGGTCAACCCGGCGGCGCTGGTTTCGGTGAAGCTGGTAGCGGAAGCGGGCGTGGGCACCATCGCCGCGGGTGTGGCGAAGGCCTACGCTGACCTGATCACCATTTCCGGCTACGACGGCGGCACGGGCGCCTCGCCTCTGTCGTCGATCAAGTACGCCGGCGCGCCATGGGAAATCGGTCTGGCCGAAACCCATCAGACCCTGCGCGGCAACGACCTGCGCGGCAAGGTCCGGGTGCAGACCGACGGTGGTCTGAAAACCGGTCTGGATGTGATCAAGGCCGCGATTCTCGGCGCCGAAAGCTTCGGCTTCGGCACCGCGCCGATGATCGCACTGGGTTGCAAATACCTGCGCATCTGCCACCTGAACAACTGCGCCACCGGCGTGGCGACTCAAAACGACAAGCTGCGCAAGGATCACTACATCGGCACCGTCGACATGGTGATCAACTTCTTCACGTACGTGGCGGAGGAGACGCGTGAGTGGCTGGCGAAACTGGGTGTCCGCTCGCTGGAAGAGCTGATCGGCCGTACCGACCTGCTCGACATCCTGCCGGGCGAAACCGCCAAGCAGCAGCACCTGGACCTGACGCCTCTGCTGGGCAGCGACCATGTGCCGGCTGACAAGCCGCAGTTCAGCCTGGTAGACCGCAACCCGCCGTTCGACAAAGGCCTGCTGGCCGAGAAGATGGTGGAGTTGGCCAAATCGGCTATCGAGGGTAAAACCGGCGGCGAGTACGAACTGGATATCTGCAACTGCGACCGTTCCATCGGCGCGCGGATTTCCGGTGAAATCGCCAAGCTGCACGGTAACCAGGGCATGAAAGACGCTCCGGTCACCTTCCGCTTCAAGGGCACGGCGGGTCAGAGCTTTGGCGTATGGAACGCCGGTGGCCTGAACATGTACCTGGAAGGCGACGCCAACGACTACGTGGGCAAAGGCATGACCGGCGGCAAGCTGGTCATCGTACCGCCCAAGGGCAGCCCGTTCAAAACCCAGGACAGCGCCATCATCGGCAACACCTGTCTGTACGGCGCCACGGGCGGCAAGCTGTTTGCCGCTGGCACCGCAGGCGAGCGTTTCGCGGTCCGTAACTCTGGCGCCCACACCGTTGTGGAAGGCACTGGCGACCACTGCTGCGAATACATGACCGGCGGTTTCGTCTGCGTGCTGGGCAAGACCGGCTACAACTTTGGTTCGGGCATGACCGGTGGTTTCGCTTACGTGCTGGATCAGGACAACACCTTCGTTGACCGGGTCAATCACGAGCTGGTTGAAATTCAGCGCATCAGCGGCGAAGCGATGGAAGCCTATCGCAGCCACCTGGAGCGCGTTTTGGCCGAATACGTGACGGAAACCGACAGCGAGTGGGGCCGTAATCTCTGGGAAAACCTGGATGACTACCTGCGCCGCTTCTGGCTGGTCAAGCCCAAGGCCGCCAACCTGAAGTCGCTGTTGTCCAGCACCCGCGCAAATCCGCAGTGAAGCAGCAGCAAGCTACAAGCTTCAAGCCGCAAGTTAACGGCAGTGCGTGATTTGCCTGCGAACATGGTTCTTACGGCTGCAGGTGTGTGACCTGCAGCCGTTGTGTAGAGGTTCTAGAGAATGGCTGAACGTCTGAGTAACGACTTCCAGTTCATCGATGTCGGGCGTAAAGACCCGAAGAAGAAACTGTTGCGGCAACGCAAGAAAGAGTTCGTGGAAATCTACGAACCCTTCAAACCCCAGCAATCGGCCGATCAGGCCCACCGCTGCCTGGGCTGCGGTAACCCCTACTGTGAATGGAAGTGCCCGGTGCACAACTTCATTCCCAACTGGCTCAAGCTGGTGTCCGAAGGCAACATCCTTGCGGCTGCCGAGCTGTCGCACCAGACCAACACCCTGCCGGAAGTCTGCGGTCGCGTGTGCCCGCAGGACCGTCTGTGTGAGGGCGCGTGCACGCTGAACGACGGTTTTGGCGCGGTCACCATTGGTTCGGTGGAGAAGTACATCACCGATACCGCGTTCGCCATGGGCTGGCGTCCGGACATGTCCCGTGTCGTACCGACCGGCAAGCGCGTTGCGATCATCGGTGCCGGCCCTGCGGGTCTGGGCTGCGCCGATGTACTGGTGCGCGGCGGCGTGACCCCGGTCGTGTTCGACAAGAACCCCGAGATCGGCGGCCTGCTGACCTTCGGTATCCCGGAGTTCAAGCTCGAGAAGAGCGTGCTGAGCAACCGTCGTGAAGTGTTCACCGGCATGGGGATCGAGTTCCGCCTCAACACCGAAGTCGGCAAAGATGTCACCGTTGACCAGTTGCTGGAAGAGTACGATGCCGTTTTCATGGGCATGGGCACTTACACCTACATGAAGGGCGGCTTCCCGGGTGAGGACCTGCCGGGCGTGCACGACGCGCTGGATTTCCTGATCGCCAACGTCAATCGCAACCTGGGCTTTGAAAAGTCGCCGGAAGCGTTTGTCGACATGAAGGGCAAGAAGGTCGTGGTACTGGGCGGTGGCGACACCGCGATGGACTGCAACCGCACGTCGATCCGTCAGGGCGCCAAGTCGGTTACCTGTGCGTACCGTCGTGACGAAGAAAACATGCCGGGCTCGCGCAAGGAAGTGAAGAACGCCAAGGAAGAAGGCGTGAAATTCCTCTACAACCGCCAGCCCATTGCCATTGTCGGTGAAGACAAGGTCGAGGGCGTGAAGGTTGTCGAGACGCGTCTGGGTGAGCCCGACGCGCGCGGTCGCCGCAGCCCTGAGCCGATTCCAGGCTCCGAAGAGATCATCCCGGCTGATGCCGTGGTCATCGCCTTCGGTTTCCGCCCAAGCCCGGCGTCGTGGTTCGAGCAGCACAGCATCGAGACTGACAGCCAGGGCCGCGTGGTAGCGCCGGAGCAAGGCAAGTTCAAGCACCAGACCAGCAACCCCAAGATCTTCGCCGGTGGCGACATGGTCCGCGGTTCCGATCTGGTGGTGACTGCCATCTTCGAAGGCCGTAATGCGGCTGAAGGGATTCTGGATTACCTGGGCGTCTGACGACGCCAGTGGCAAGTTATAAGCTGCAAGCGGCAAGCAGACCCGGTTGGATCAGCTTGCCGCTCTTGGCTTGAGACTGCGTTGAAGATCAAAGCAGTTCAGAGACAGGTTGAAAGCCTTGAGTTGAAAGCGGTCCGGCTTTTACTTGTGGCTTGAAGCTTGCCGCTTGTGGCTGGCCCCATGCGACAAATCGACCCGATAAATAAAAGGCACGGTACTGACCGTGCCTTTTGCGTTGGTGTCTGAGAAAATGCCCGCACTTTTTTTCCGGATGCCGCCATGACTGCCCTGAAGAACGACCGTTTCCTTCGCGCCCTGCTCAAGCAACCCGTAGACGTCACGCCGGTATGGATGATGCGTCAGGCGGGTCGCTACCTTCCGGAATACCGCGCCAGCCGCGCCAAGGCCGGGGACTTCATGAGCCTGTGCATGAATCCGGCGTTCGCCTGTGAGGTCACCCTGCAACCGCTGGAGCGTTACCCGCTGGACGCGGCGATCCTGTTTTCGGACATCCTCACCATTCCCGATGCGATGGGCCTGGGCCTGTACTTCGAAACGGGCGAAGGGCCGCGCTTCAAAAAAACCGTCACCACACTGGCCGATATCGAGGCGCTGCCGATTCCGGATGCGCAAAAGGACCTGGGCTACGTCATGGATGCGGTCAGCACCATTCGCCGCGAACTCAACGGCCGCGTGCCGTTGATCGGCTTCTCGGGAAGTCCGTGGACACTGGCGACTTACATGGTCGAAGGCGGCTCGTCCAAGGACTTCCGCAAGTCCAAGGCCATGCTCTACGACAATCCGCAGGCCATGCACCTGTTGCTGGACAAGCTGGCGCAGTCGGTCACCGCTTACCTGAACGGCCAGATCCTGGCAGGGGCGCAAGCCGTGCAGATCTTCGACAGCTGGGGTGGCAGCCTCTCGGCGGCGGCGTATCAGGAGTTTTCCCTGGCCTACATGCGGAAAATCGTCAACGGCCTGATCCGTGAGCACGACGGGCGCAAGGTGCCGGTGATTCTCTTCACCAAAGGCGGCGGCCTGTGGCTGGAAAGCATCGCCGACGCTGGCGCCGATGCGTTGGGTCTGGACTGGACCTGTGACATCGGCGAAGCCCGTCGTCGCGTGGGCGGCAAAGTCGCACTGCAAGGCAACATGGACCCGACCGTGCTGTATGCGCGTCCGGAGGCCATTCGCCAGGAAGTCTCGAACATCCTCGCCAGCTACGGCAGCGGCACGGGCCACGTCTTCAACCTCGGCCACGGCATCACGCCTGAGGTCGACCCTGCCAACGCAGGTGCCTTCATCGAAGCCGTGCACGAGCTGTCAGCGAAATACCACCAGTAAGCGCTGAACCTCACCTATAAAACGCCCGGACTTGCCGGGCGTTTTCATTTGGGTGGGGTCATGCTGCTTGGAATTCCCACGGCGTGTAGATCCTGTCAGCAGTTGTCGAGATCGTGATAGGAGTAAAGCGTGAATCAAATATTCACGCCTTACTGCCAGGCCATGTGGATGCGGAAGATGTGAAACGAATCCAGGGTTTGTAGGACAGACTCAAACCTTCACGTTCACTGCCAATGGTGGCACTTTCGCGAGTTTCAGCGCGGCGCCCAAGGCAACCAGCAGCAGGATGCCGATGAAGATGCCGATGCCATTCCAGCCCGCGTAATGCCAGAAGACGCCGCCGCCGGTGCCGGCGACGCTGGAGCCGACGTAGTAGCTGAACAGGTACAGCGATGATGCCTGGCCCTTGGCCTTGATGGCGCGGCGGCCGATCCAGCTGCTGGCGACGGAGTGAGCGCCGAAGAACCCGAAGGTAAACATCAACACGCCGACGATGACGATCGCCAATGGGCTGAAGAGGGTGAGTGTCACGCCCACGAGCATCAACAGAATCACGGCCCACAGCACGTTGCGGCGGCCCAGTTGATCGGCGAGCGCACCGATTTTCGCGGAGCTGTAGATGCCCGACAGGTACACGACAGAGAACAGGCCAACGACCGCCTGACTCAGGTTGTACGGATCTGCGAGCAGTCGGTAGCCGATGTAGTTGAACAGCGTGACGAAGGCGCCCATCAACAGGAAACCCTCCAGAAACAGCCACGGCAGGCCGGCATCGCGAAACTGCAAGAGGAAGCCGTCCAGCAGATTGCGACCGTTGAGTGGACGAGCGCGGAAATTGCGCGACGGCGGCAGAATCTTCCAGAACACACAGGCGGCCGCCAGCGCGATGACGCCCATGATCGACAGCGATGCATGCCAACTGACGAAGTCGCTCAATACACCGGTGATCACGCGACCGCTCATGCCGCCAATCGCGTTGCCTCCGATGTACAGGCCCATCGCCAGGCCGATGTGTTGCGGATGGATTTCTTCGCTCAGGTAGGTCATTGCCACGGCAGCCAGCCCGCTCAACGATAATCCGACCAGCGCGCGCATGAACAGCACGCCTTCCCAGGTTGGCATGATCGCGCTGGCGATGGTGAAGATCGCGGCCGAAAACAACGAGAAGACCATCACTGACTTGCGCCCCAGCCGGTCAGAGATCGGTCCGGTGATCAGCAGGCCGATGGCGAGCATCGCGGTGGACACGGAGAGGATCATGCTGCTCTGCGCAGCATTGATGGAAAAATCGCGAGACAACACCGGCATCATGGGCTGGACGCAGTAGAGCAGGGCAAACGTCGCGAATCCGCCGGAAAACAGTGCCAGTACGGTGCGAATGAATGCGGGGGTGTCTTTTTCAATGTAGGCGTCGCCGAGCGGGATGGCGGCTTCGATGACCTCGGAAGCGGGCGCGGCGGCAGATGCAGCAGTATTCACAGGTGACCTCAAAAGGGGAGCAGTGCGGCGATGGGAAAAAGCATATAGCCAGCTAACGATCCTTTCCAATATATTGTTCGACCTGTTTGATAGCTTCTACGACCTAATGAGATTGCCATGGAATTACGCCATCTGCGCTACTTCATCGCGGTGGCTGAAGAGCTGCATTTCGGGCGCGCCGCTGAATCCCTCGGGATCTCTCAGCCGCCCCTCAGCCAGCAGATTCAGGCACTTGAGCAGGAACTGGGGGCGCGTCTGTTCGAACGCACCAATCGACGCGTGGCGCTCAGCGAAGCCGGCCGACTGTTCCTCGATGAGGCGCGCCTGGTGCTGGCGCAGGTCGAAAAGGCCTCTGACGTTGCGCGAAGAGCGCAACTCGGCGAGCTGGGCGAGCTCAAAATCGGCTTCACCGCGTCGGCGCCTTTCACCTCGAGCATCCCCAAGGCCATCTTTGCCTTTCGCCAGCGTTACCCCGCCGTGCACTTGGCGTTGCAGGAAATGAGCAGCAAGGAAGTCGCGGAGCGACTGGAAGAAGAGTCGATGCAGGTGGGTATCATGCGGCCATTGCCGTTGCCGGACTCACTGGTTGCGGTCGAATTGTTGCGCGAGCCGCTGGTGGCGATTCTGCGCTCCGATCATCCGCTGGCCGAGGGCAGCGCTGAGGGCATCCAGCTCAGGGAGCTGGCGAGCGAGCCGTTCGTGTTTTTTCCACGTACCTATGGCAGCGGGCTGTATGCGCAGTTGCTGAGTCTTGCTCGAGAGGCAGGCTTCAGTCCTTTGTTCACGCAGGAAGCAGGCGAAGCGATGACCATCATCGGGCTGGTGGCGGCAGGGCTGGGAGTCACCGTCCTGCCGGCCTCGTATCAGCGCATGCGCATCGACGGTGTGGTGTACAGGACTTTGCTCGACCCGGACGCCACGTCAGCGGTCTGGCTGGTGCAACGCCGGGATCAGAAATCGCCGATGGCCAAGGCTTTCATCGAGCTGGTGACGCGCAAGGCCGGGTGAGGTCTCGACATATCGCTGGCTTGCGCGGCGCGGAGTCAGCGGCTTGCCTTGCCTCTTGCAGGGCTCAGCAGATAGCTCGTGCCATCAGACAGCGTCACACGGAAAAAGCCCTCAGAGGCGTAGCTGACCTGCCAACGTCCCTCAAGGCTTCTTTCATAAGGTTGCAGTGCAACGCCCGGGTAGACGAACCGCACTTCTTGCACGGAGGTCAGCGCGAACAGGACTGCGCCGAATAAATCCCGTGCATCGTAGTCGGCATCCGATTTGGCTCTGTCTTGCCAACCGTCGTTCGTGAGGTCCTGTTTGGCGAGCAGCGTTCCGGATGCACCGGTCAGGGTGAAGCGCACGCCGTGGTCTCGTTTCTTGATTTCCAGCAGTGGGGCTTGTTGTCCGTCATCCGGCTGATGTTGGGCATGCAGGACAATTGGCAGCTTCAAATGAGGCACCTGCGCCGGCAGCGTTTCTCGGTCAGCGCACGCGCCCAGCAGCAACAGCATGCTGGCCAATAACAGGTTTCGGATCATCGACTTACCTACGATTTTGAAGGGCGCCGCCAGCGTTTGCGCAATCGGCACATGGCAGGCGGGCGCAGCGGCCGTCATTATCGGGCCGTTACCGCATACAGGCAAATCATGGTCACGCAAGGCGATACCGTGATGGAGCCTTCCGCCGTTTGCCCGCTGCAGTTGTCGTCCGGTTATCCGATTTCTCCTGGACACTCGCCCTTGTTGCCCGGATTGCCTAGACTCGGGACCATTCATGCGGTCGCCGGGCGACCCTTCATGGCAAGACAACGACAGGGAGTTCCTACATGCGGCGTGTGGTGTTCAATCAGAAAGGCGGCGTCGGAAAATCCAGCATCGCCTGCAATCTGGCGGCAGTCAGTGCCCATGAGGGTTACCGTACGCTGCTGATCGACCTGGATGCTCAGGCAAACTCGACGCAATACCTCACGGGGCTGACCGGCGAGGAAATCCCGATGGGCATCGCCGACTTCTTCAAGCACACGCTGTCTTCGGGACCCTTTTCCAAAAAGAACCAGGTGGACATCTACGAGACGCCCTTCGAGAACCTGCACGTGGTGACGGCCACGGCGGAGTTGGCTGATCTGCAGCCCAAACTTGAGGCCAAGCACAAGATCAACAAACTGCGAAAGCTGCTCGACGAGCTCGACGAAGACTACGACCGCATCTATCTGGACACGCCTCCAGCGTTAAATTTCTACGCCGTTTCCGCGCTCATTGCCGCCGATCGCGTGCTGATTCCCTTCGATTGCGACAGCTTTTCCCGCCAGGCCCTGTATGGCCTCCTGAAAGAAGTGGAAGAACTCAAGGAAGACCACAACGAAGGCCTGGAGGTGGAGGGCATTATCGTCAACCAGTTCCAGTCACGTGCCAGCCTGCCGCAGCAGATTCTCGACGAACTGATCGCCGAGGGGCTGCCGGTCCTGCCGGTTTATCTCAACAGTTCGGTCAAAATGCGCGAGTCTCATCAGGCCAATATGCCGCTGATCCATCTGGATCCCCGGCATAAGCTGAGCCAGCAATTCGTTGAATTACACCATTTGCTGGAGAGCAACACTGCGCATTGAGACCGCGATCAAGTGCCCGGATTTCAGAGTCCTCGATGCCCGACTGGGTGTCTTCTCGCTAGTGTGGCTCTCGGGCGCGCAATCGCCTGAAGAGCCTGATAATCACGCGATATGCAATGGCCGCGGCGACTAGGTCAATCAACCACATGGTGGGAAAATAGAGGTTTTCCGGGTTGGATATACCCAGAAGATTCGCCGCATGCATCCAGTATTCGAGTTGTGCCAACGGCATGGGATATGGATACGTATGCAGAAATAGAATCGCTGATGTCAGCAAGGTTAAAAATAGTAAAACCCTGCACGCTTTACGGGCAACTGCTTGCATGTGCAATGACCTCTATCCACCCATAAGCCTGTAATCCTGTGGATCTCACGGGAATTTTGTTGGTGCTGGCGAACGCGTTGCGGATCATCGTGAAGTCGGAATGATGCTGAAGCGTTATGCAGCCTTGTGAAATACCTAGAGGTCCGATTGGGTGCAGACGAAAGCTTCCTCGTGTGACGCCGTTGACCCATGTGAAGTCGTCAATCTTTCCGTCATCCCTATACAGCGCCAACCATTCGCTATGATCGGTGGGTGTATCAGTCATCCAGGTCGGAATGTCTTTAGCCAATGTGTAAACCCTGCTCAAGAATCCTCCTCCTGGTCGATCAACGATCCAGTATTTCCCCGGAGGCAATGGACCGTTATCTGGGATGGCGAAACAGCCGCCCCGATTCCGGTAGATGCCGTTGCCAGAGAAAGCCATGAAGCTGCCAACACCATAAATGGCTAAGGAGGAAGACTCTGCGTTGTTAATTATGAATCGTCCGTGAAAAGGCATTGAAACTCCCGTCGATAATTGCCTGTGGCATCCACACAGCATTTGCCGAATACTCGAAATCCGACTCGATGACGGTACGCAGCGCCATGTTCTGGTGCTGTCAGTTCCTTCGCGTTAGCGTGTAGGGAAAGTCGCAAAGGCTGATGCTCTGCAACAGTGCTAGAGAGGTGCCGATGGGAGGTCAGGCTGGATGGATTTAGCCAGGCGCTTCGCCCGCTTACGCGCCTGATCTGCCTCATCCTTGGGAATGGAAATGGCGGCGTCCATATCAGCCACCAGTTGGTCCTGGCTGGCGATCAGTCGATTGATACCTTCGCAACAGCCACATTTCACAGCCTGTGCGTGGGTCGCCACTGCGATCAATGCATCAATGAACGTCGGGTTGCCTTCGCAGATGAACCCGACCTGTTCGCATGTCGGGCACCACACCGGGTCGCCCATGCGCGCGAGCTGTCGACCTTCGCACGTCAATGTTCCTGATGCCTTGAGTACGGTGCCGCCTGTCGTAGTCGAATCGCCTTCTCTGATCACGAATGTCATCGCTTGTCGCTCCAGGGTGCCGGTGTGAGCGGTAACCCTAGACGCGGTTTTCGATGTTTTTTCGGGCTCGGGGTCGTTTCAGAAGAAGCCTACGCCACGCGCTGTCGGACGCTGCGAACCTTGTAGAAACGGCTTTCAAATCCCTTGGCTGCTTAGCCAGGCGGTCAGTTGCTGGAGCGGCATGGCGCCGCTTTGTCGAGCGACTTCGCGGCCGTTCTTGAACAGAATCAGGCTGGGAATCGATCGAATGGCCAGTTGCGCCGACAGTTGCGGGTTTGCCTCACTGTCCAGTTTGGCCAGGCGGAGGCGGCCACTCAACTGCAATGCTGCTTGTTCGAACGTCGGGGCGAAGGACTTGCACGGCCCGCACCAGTCCGCCCAGACATCCACCAGCAACGGCAGATCGCCTTTGATCTGGCTCGCATAATCGCCTTGAGTCAGGTTGAAGGGTTTGCTCAGCAGAACGGCCTGTTTGCAGCGGCCGCACTTGGGCTGATCGCTCAACCGGTCGGCGGGAATGCGGTTCAGGCCATTGCAATGCGGGCACGGGATCAACAATGAGTCGGACATGACAGACACCTGGAGATGGGCTAGTGACCGATAAGTGGAGCCGGCAGGCGGCTTTATCAAGCTGGGTGACGCCAGACTGTACCGCAAGCTTCAAGCGTTTCTGTCACTGGCCTGGCGGCAGGTTCGGGCCTAGCCTGCTGCTGTGACTTTGACGGGAGGCCTGCATGAAAACCTTGGGTGTATTGGGCGGAATGAGCTGGGAATCCACCGCCACCTATTACAAATGGCTCAATGAAGGCGTGCGCAATGAGCTGGGCGGGCTTCATTCGGCACCATTGCTCCTGCACTCCGTGGATTTTGCCGGCATCGCCGCGCTGCAGAAGTCAGGTCAGTGGGAGCTGGCGGGCGAGCAATTGGCCGAAGCGTCCAGAGGGCTCGAACGCGCCGGAGCGGGCGCGATCTTGCTGGCGACGAACACCATGCACAAAGTCGCGACCGCAATCGAAGGTGCGGTCGACATCCCGTTGCTGCACATCGGCGATGCCGTTGGCCAGGCCCTGCAGGGTAAAAACGTGACGTGCGCCGCGCTGCTCGGCACGCGCTTCACGATGCAGGAAGACTTCTACAAACGTCGCCTGTCCGAGCGCTTCGGTATTGAAGTGGTATTGCCGGACCCGGATGCCATGGCAGAAGTCGACCGCATCATCTTCGCCGAGCTCTGCCTGGGCCAGTTTCACCCGCCTGCTCGCGCCTTCTATCTGGGCGTACTCGAACAGCTTCGCGAGCAGGGCGCTCAGGCTGCGATTCTTGGCTGCACCGAGATCGGCCTGCTGCTGGATGGCGTGCAAAGCCCTTTGCCGCTGGTCGACAGCACCGAGGAGCACGTGGCGATGGGGCTGACATGGTTGTTGAAAGGGTGATGAAGTTATTTCCCACAGCATTGGCGGTATCTTCGCGGGGCTAGTTTCACTGGGCGCGAGTCCACCCATCCGATCACCAGATCGCAGATTCACTCACACGTGAAGGCCGAGCCCATTCCTCAATTCGTCCGCTGATTACGCCTGTTTATCGTGATCCGCGGCCCTGCCGCCTGACTTTTTATCCAATAGAACGCCCTGATTGGCCAGCTAGCCGCAGGCATCGGCCCCGCATAGCTTCACGCTCAGGGGCGTTGCAGTCGCTTGAAACCATCGCCCCTGTCCATTCATTGTCAGGGAGTCGTCGATGATCAGCCAGATTCAGGCCGCCGTTTCCGCCATCATCTCGAGTAAAACGCCAGCGCTGTCAGCTGGGCAGAAAAGTGATCAACCTGCTGTGGATAAGACAGAGCCGGCAGCCGCCGACAAGGCGAGCTTTTCCACGCTGGCCAGTCAGCTCAACGACTGCGCCGCGCGAGCAGCCAAACGGGATGCCGGGATGACCCACGCCGAACTGGGGCAATACGGGCGCAATCGCATCAGTGAGTTCCTGATCGAAAGCCGCACCGTCAACAGCGGCACCCGCGCCATGGAAGTGCCGAAGACGAATGACCCCGAGTTGCTGGACCGTGCGCGCGAGGCCAGTGCGTTCGTGACCCGGACACTGGCCGGTGACAAGAACGCCAAGAGCCCGTTTGAAAATCTCTCGCGCGAACAACTGAACCTGATTGCCTTTGACGACAGCGCCACCTTCACCCTCAACGAGCGACGCGCGGCGTGGCATGGCGTGCAAAAGCTGGACGAGGCCTGGCGCAAGGTTGCGATTCCCGAAGGCGTCATCGAGCAGACGCGCACCGGCAAAGCGTCGAGGTTTTACAAAGAGGCATTGAGCTACTTCAAGGCATTGCCCGCGATCGAGAAAGCAGTCGATTACCCCAAAGATGCCGAGGCAATCCTTGAGGCGCGCATCAAGGACGACAAGATACTGCCAGCCCTGCCGGGAACCTCGCTGCGACAAGCCGCGGATCGCAAATTGACGCTGTACGACATTCTCGCGGGCATCGTTGACGCTTCCAGGGACAAGAAAACCGATGCTGCAAACCCGGTTCACACGAAGAAATTCAGCCCGAGAACCTCACCGGTCGCCACGAGCTGGACCGAAAAATTCCTCAGTAAGGAAGTCGTGAAAGCGGCGGCGAAGCCGGCCCTTCAGCCAGCGGTAGCGGGTAGCCAGAGCACTCCCGCCGCCTTGCAGCCTGCACCCGCCAACAAGACCGGATCAGCGGCACTCACGACGAACAACTGATCTCCAGATGCTTGCCCCAATCCGGTGGACGCTGTGCATAGCTGTCCATTCCGGCCTGCTCTTCGAACGGTTTGCACAGCACCTGATGGAGGCGGCGGACTTCGCTGTAGTCGCCTTGTTCGGCGGCTTCGATGGCACGCTGGGCCAGGTAGTTACGCAGGATGTACAGCGGGTTGACGGCGTGCATGCGCGTGCGGCGTTCTTCCTCGCTGGAGGCCGGCTCCCGCGCACTGCGCGCTTTGTAGGCGTCGGCCCAGGCATCGAAACCCAGCATGTCGACGAAGTCGTCGCGCAGTCGGCTCACGGCGAGCTCAGCGGATTCGTCTCCCAGGCGGCGGAAGAACAGGCTGTAGTCGACGCCACTGTTCTGCATCAGTTGCAGCAGGCGTGCGATCAGGTCCGCGTCGTCTTCTTCGGCGGTCGTCAGCCCCAGGCGACGGCGCATCAGGTCAAGGTAATGTGCCTGGTACAGCGGCAGGAACAGGCCCAGCGCTTCACGCAAGGCTTCGACGCTGATGAACGGCGTGAGTGCCTGAGCCAGCGCGCTGAGGTTCCACTGTCCGATCGGCACCTGATTGCTGAAGGAATAGCGACCTTCGTGATCGGAATGGTTGCAGATGAAGTGCTGGTCGAAGTCGTCGAGGAAGGCGAACGGGCCGAAGTCGAAGGTGATGCCCAGAATCGACATGTTGTCGGTATTCATCACGCCATGACAGAAGCCGTAGGCCTGCCATTTGGCGATCAATTCGGCCTGACGCTCGACAATCGTACGAAACATCGCCAGATACGGTTCAGGCTGTTCACGGCACTCGGGGTAGTGCAACGCCAGCACGTGATCGGTCAGTTCTTTGAGTTGTTCGTTCTGCTTGGTGTAGAAGAAATACTCCAGGCTGCCGAAGCGTACATGACTCTGCGCGAGGCGCAGCACCATCGCGGCGCGCTCCTGGGTCTCGCGCCAGACCGGCGTGCTCGAGCCTATTACGCAGGCCGCGCGACTGCTGGGAATGCCCAGCGCGTGCAGCGCTTCGGAGGCCAGGAACTCACGAATGGAAGAACGCAACACCGCGCGACCATCGCCCATGCGTGAGTAAGGCGTCTGACCGGCGCCCTTCAGGTGCAGATCCCAATGC
>Ga0213836_100718_pt1 | contig 24853 bp, 20 predicted proteins | sample SWPATP03_FD_160578 | JGI IMG/M metagenome (GOLD analysis project Ga0213836, IMG submission 160578) | Coastal seawater microbial communities from Marineland, Florida, United States - SWPA TP0 #3 | ecosystem: Environmental > Aquatic > Marine > Coastal | place: USA: Florida | collected 2016-08-05
GTCACCGCGACATCTGCAAATGGATTGTGGCCGCCGCACCCGGCGGCAAACTCGTTTCCGACTCGCGCCAGGTCGAGCCGGGCGACGTCTTCTTCGCCTATCCGGGCGACGCCGGCGACGGCCGCCGGTTCATCCAGGCCGCGATCGATGCCGGCGCAGCCGCCGTCGTCTACGATCCGCAGGGTTTCGACTGGGACGCGTCGCTGACAGTGCCGCACCTGGCGATACCGGACCTGAAACCCCAGGCCGGGACCATCGCCCACGCCGTGTTCGGCCAGCCGGACATCGACATGTTCACCATCGGCGTGACCGGCACGAATGGTAAAACCTCGTGCGCGGTCTGGCTCGGCCAGGCCTTCGCCAAGCTGGGCGAGACCGCCGCCGTGATCGGCACCCTCGGCGTGGCCCTGTTCAAAGGCCGCAACGAGCCCGCATACCAGGTTACCGGCTACACCACGCCGGACGCCGTGCTGCTGGCGAGCCGCCTGGCCGCCGTGCGGGAAGCGGGCGCCCGCACGCTGGCGATCGAAGTGTCCTCGATCGGGCTGGAACAGCAGCGCACCGCCGGCATGCATTTCGACGTCGCGATTTTCACCAACCTGACGCGCGATCACCTCGATTACCACGGCGACATGGAGAGCTACGAGGCGGCCAAAGCCAAGCTGTTCGCCTGGCCGGGCCTGCAGACGGCGGTCATCAACCTCGACGATCCGGCCGGGCAGCGCCTGGTCGCGCAGCTGCGCGCCACCAACCCTGCGCTGGCGATCACCGGCTACACGCTGCACGACGAGGCGGCCCAGCCGGCCATCGAGGGCGTGAACATCCTGCGCGCATCGAACAAGCGCAGCCGCCCGGCTGGCTCCGAATTCCAGCTTGAAGCGCCGCAGGGCAGCCTGCTGGTGAAGACCCAGCTGGTCGGCCACTTCAACATCAGCAATGCGCTGGCCGTGCTCGGCGCGCTGCTGGCCAAGGGCTTCGAACTGAAGCAGGCAGCCCTTGCGATCGAAGCGCTGCTGCCTGCTCCGGGCCGCATGCAGCAGGTCGGCGGCCAGGACGCGCCGCTGGTCGTGATCGACTACGCCCACACGCCGGACGCGCTGGAGAAAACGCTGCAGGCGCTGCGTCAGGTAGCAGGTGAACGCGCCGGCCAGTTGTGGTGCGTGTTCGGCTGCGGCGGCGACCGCGATCCGGGCAAGCGCCCGCAGATGGGGGCGATCGCGCAAGCGGCCGACCAGGTGGTCGTCACCAGCGACAACCCGCGCAGCGAAGAGCCGCACGCGATCCTTGAACAGATCGTGGCCGGCATGGACCCTGCGGGCGCGCCGCACCAGGCGATCGAGGACCGCGCCACCGCCATCCTGGCCGCCGTCAAGCAAGCAAACAAGCAGGACGTGATCCTTCTGGCCGGGAAGGGCCACGAGCCCTACCAGGAAATCAAGGGCAAGAAACTGCCGTTTTCCGACGCCGACCATGCCGCGCTGGCCTTGAGCGCGCGCCTTACCATGATGAGGAATAACTAGGATGCGCGGTACGCTCGCCCAATTGATCGCGTCGATGCCCGGCTCGCAGCTGATTGCTGACGCCGGATTCGACAAGGTCTCGACCGACAGCCGTACGGCAAACGCCGGCACGCTGTTCGTCGCATTGCGCGGCGAGATTTTCGATGCCCACGATTTCCTGCCGCAGGTTGCCGCCAACGGCGCCGCCGCGGTCATCGCCGAGCGCCTGCCGGAGGGCTGGACCCTGCCGGCCATCGTCGTGCCGAACACCCTGACGGCGCTGGGCCAGATCGCCAACGGGTGGCGCCGCCAGTACGCCATTCCCCTGATCGGCGTCACCGGCAGCAACGGCAAGACGACCGTGAAAGAAATGATCGCGTCCATCCTGGCCGCGGCCTTTGGCGAGGAAGCACGCCTGGCGACGCAGGGCAATTTGAACAACGAAATCGGCGTGCCGCTAACCTTGATGCGCCTGGAAGCGTCGCACCGCGCGGCCGTGGTGGAACTCGGCATGAATCATCCCGGCGAGATCGCCCGTTTGGCCGCGATCGCCCAGCCGACGGTGGCGATGGTGAACAACGCCCAGCGCGAGCACCAGGAATTCATGCACACCGTGGAAGCGGTGGCCTTGGAGAACGGTTCCGTCCTCAAAGCGCTCCCGAGCGATGGCGTTGCCGTCTATCCCGGCGACGACACCTATACGGCCTTGTGGCAAGGGCTGGCCTCGCACTGCCGCAGCCTGACATTCGGCCTGGACGCCGCATGTCAAGTGACGTGCACCTATGTCGGCACGGGATTCGGTAACAATTTGAAAGTAACGGTCCCAGGCGGCGATTTCGCCCTGAAACTGGCAGCGGCGGGTGAGCACAACGTGCGCAATGCCCTGGCCGCAATCGCCTGTGCGCTGGCGGCGGGGGTCAAACAGGACGTGATCGTGCGCGGGCTGGAAAGCTTTGCTCCCGTCGGCGGCCGCTTGCAGCAAAAGCGGGCCAGCAATGGCGCGCTGGTGATCGACGACACGTATAACGCGAACCCCGATTCGATGCGCGCCGCGATCGACGTGCTGGCAAGTTACCCGGCGCCGCGCATCCTGGTGGTGGGCGACATGGGCGAAGTCGGCACGCAGGGACGCGAGTTCCACGAAGAGATAGGCGCGTATGCGCAAAGTCGCGGCATCGAGACGGTGCTGGCGACGGGCGAGTTGTCGCGCTATTTGGTAGCAAGCGGCGCTCGCCATTACGAGCAGTTTGACGATGTATTGGCAGCACTGGACAAGCAACTGGGCGGCAATTCTGAGGCAACTGTGCTGGTGAAGGGCTCGCGTTTCATGAAGATGGAACGCGTGGTCAATCACCTGACCGGATCCACACATACTGGCAAGGACGCCCACTAAATGCTTCTCTGGCTTGCACAATACCTGCAGGACTATATCGGTCCGATGCGTCTCTTTAACTTCATCACCTTCCGCGCGGTGTGCGCCACGATCACCGCGACCGCGCTCGGCCTGTTCACGGGCCCGGCGGTCATCCGCAAGCTGACCGAGATGAAGGTCGGCCAGGCGGTGCGCACGCAGGGTCCGCAGACCCACCTGAAAAAACACGGCACCCCGACCATGGGCGGCGTGCTGATCCTGATTTCGATCGCGCTGTCCACGCTCCTGTGGTGCGACCTGTCGAACCGCCTGATCTGGCCGGTGCTGATCGTCACGCTCGGCTTCGGCGCCGTGGGCTGGGTCGACGACTACCGCAAGGTGGTCTACCAGGACCCGGAAGGCATGCGCTCGCGCGAAAAATACTTCTGGATGTCGCTGGTCGGCCTGACCGCTTCGCTCTACCTGGCGTTCTCGGTCTCGGCCAAGACGCCGTGGGGCGTGGCCCAGCTGTTCTTCGCCTGGGTGCAGTCGGGCTTCTCGATGAGCCTGCCGCCCAAGGCCGACCTGATCGTCCCGTTCTTCAAGACCATCAGCTATCCGCTGGGCGTGTGGGGCTTCATCGCGCTGACCTATTGCGTGATCGTCGGCGCCTCGAACGCCGTCAACTTTACCGATGGCCTCGATGGCCTGGCCATCATGCCGACCGTGATGGTGGGCGGCGCGCTGGGCCTGTTCGCCTACCTGACCGGCAACGTCGTGTATGCGAAATACCTGTTCATCCCGCACATCGCCGGCGCCGGCGAACTGATGATCTTCTGCGGCGCCATGGCAGGGGCGGGCCTGGCCTTCCTCTGGTATAACGCGCACCCGGCCCAGATGTTCATGGGCGACGTCGGCGCGCTGGCCCTGGGCGGCGCGCTCGGCACCATCGCCGTCATCGTGCGCCAGGAAATCGTCCTGTTCATCATGGGCGGCGTGTTCGTCGCCGAGACGCTGTCGGTGATCATCCAGGTGGCGTGGTTCAAGTTCACCAAGAAGCGCTACGGCGTCGGGCGCCGGGTATTCCTGATGGCGCCGCTGCACCACCATTTCGAACAAAAAGGCTGGAAGGAGACCAAGGTCGTGGTCCGCTTCTGGATTATCACGATGGTCCTGGTGCTGGTCGGCCTGTCTACCCTGAAACTGCGCTAACCAATGAACTACGAAGGCAAACTCGCCCTGGTGCTGGGGCTCGGCGAATCCGGACTCGCGATGGCGCAATGGTTACATCGTTGCGGCGCATCCGTGCGCGTGGCGGACACGCGCGCCGAACCGCAGCGCCTGGCCGCGCTGCGCGAAGCCGTGCCGAACGCCGAGTTCATCGGCGGCGAATTCACGGCGGCTCTCGTTGACGGCGTCGATTTCGTGGCCGTCAGCCCCGGCCTGGCCCCGAACAAGGAACTGGCCGTGATTTCCCCGGCTGCTTCAAAGCGCAACATCCCGGTGTGGGGCGAGATCGAACTGTTCGCCCAGGCCCTGGCCGCCTTGAAGGCGGAGCGCGGCTATGCGCCGAAGGTCATCGCGATCACCGGCACCAACGGCAAGACCACGGTGACGAGCCTGACCGGCCTGCTGTGCCGCCGCGCCGGTTTCGAGACCCGCGTGGCCGGCAACATCAGCCCGGCGGCGCTCGACGTGCTGCGCGAAGCGATTAACGACGACAAGCTGCCGCAAGCCTGGGTGCTGGAACTCTCCAGCTTCCAGCTGCATACGACCTTCAGCCTGAACCCGGATGCGGCGACGGTCCTGAACATCACCCAGGACCACCTCGACTGGCATGGCGACATGGCTGCCTACGCGGCCGACAAAACCCGCATCTTCGGCGCCGATACGACGCGCGTGCTGAACCGCGACGACGCCATCGTGATGGGCATGGCCGCACCCGGCGTTCCGCAAATCACCTTCGGCACCGGCGAACCGCAGGAAGCCGGCAGCTTCGGCCTCGTCAACGAACGCGGCGTGCTGTGGCTGTCGAACGCCGTGGCGGGGGAAGCAAGCGAAAAGAAGCTGAAAAAAGGCGAGGTCGCGCCCGCCGTCGAGTTCACCGTGAACCGCCTGATGCCGGCCGACGCCCTGAAAATCCGCGGCCTGCACAATGCCTCGAATGCGCTGGCCGCCCTGGCCTTGTGCCGCGCCGCCGGCCTGCCGCTGGCGCCGCTGCTGCACGGCCTGCGCGAATACGCGGGCGAGCCGCACCGCGTGGAACTGGTCGCGACCATCGAAGGCATCGATTACTACGACGACAGCAAGGGCACGAACGTCGGCGCGACGGTCGCCGCCTTGCTCGGCCTGGGCAAAGCGTTTACCGGTGAAGGCCAGCAGATCGTGCTGATCGCCGGCGGCGACGGCAAGGGCCAGGACTTCACGCCGCTGGCCGAGCCGGTCTCGCGTTACGTGCGCGCGGTGCTCCTGATCGGCAAAGATGCGCCGGCCGTCAAAGCGGCGATCGAACCGTCCGGCGTACCGTGCTTCGACCTCGACGACTTGCCGCAGGCGGCGCGCCGCGCGGCGGGTCTCGCGCGTGCGGGCGACAGCGTGCTGCTGTCCCCGGCCTGCGCCAGCCTCGACATGTTCACCAACTACGCGCACCGCGCGCAGGTGTTCGTCGATGCCGTACGCGACATCGCACTCGAAAAAGGGATGGAGCTCTGATGGCCTTCCAGATCCCTTTCAAGTTTTCGAGTTCGAGCCCCGAGGCCGGCATCGCCGAGCGTTCGCGGCCGTCGAAAATGATGGACTACGACCAGCTGCTGGTCTGGGTTACCCTGATCCTGATGCTGTTCGGGATGGTGATGGTGTATTCGGCCTCGGTCGGGCTGCCCGATTCGCCCAAATTCTCCTATCTCGAAGGCCGCCACGAATACTTCCTGTACCGCCAGATGGCCTTTATCGTGGCGGCGATCATCGCGGGCTGGGTCACCTTCCGCATTCCCGTGGCCGTGCTGCAGAAACTGGCGCCGCTGCTGTTCGTGGGCACCCTGGTGCTGCTGATGCTGGTCCTGATTCCGGGCGTGGGCGTGGTGGTGAACGGCGCGCGGCGCTGGTTGTCGCTGAAAGTGTTCAACCTGCAGCCGTCCGAGATGATGAAGATCGTCGCGGTGCTGTACGCCGCCGACTTCACCGTGCGCAAGCAGCAGTTCATGCACAAGCTGACCAAGGGCTTCATGCCGATGGCCTTTGCGATCGGCGTGGTCGGCCTCCTGCTGCTGCTCGAGCCCGACCTCGGCGCCTTCGGCGTCATCGTCTGCATCGCCATGGGCATCCTGTTCCTGGGCGGCTTCAACATGATCTGGTTCGGCGGCATTGGCGCCATCCTGGTCATGATTTTCACGTCGATCATCGCGCTCTCGCCCTTCCGCCGCGCGCGCATGTTCGCCTATCTCGACCCGTGGCAGGAAGACAATGCACTCGACAAGGCGTATCAGCTGACCCACTCGCTGATCGCCTTCGGCCGCGGCGAGATCGCCGGCGTGGGCCTGGGGAACAGCGTCGAAAAGCTGCACTACCTGCCGGAAGCGCATACCGACTTCATCATGGCCGTGATCGGCGAGGAGCTGGGCCTGGTCGGCGTGCTGGTCACGCTGGCGCTGTTCTACTGGCTCGTGAAACGCGCCTTCGACATCGGCCGCCAGGCGATCGCCCTCGACCAGTTCTTCGCCGGCCTCGCCGCGAAGGGCATCGGCATCTGGATCGGCGTGCAGACCTTCATCAACATGGGCGTGAACCTGGGCCTGCTGCCGACCAAGGGCCTGACCCTGCCGCTGATGAGTTACGGCGGCTCGGGCGTCGTCATCAACTGCGTGGGCCTGGCGATCCTGCTGCGCATCGACTACGAGAACCGGGTCCTGATGCGGGGAGGCCGGCTATGAAAAAGCTGATGATCATGGCGGCCGGCACCGGCGGCCACATCTTCCCCGGCGTGGCGATTGCGCAGACGATGCGCGAGCGCGGCTGGACCGTCACCTGGCTGGGTACGGCGCACGGCATGGAACGCGAATTCGTGCCGAAGCACGGCATCGAGATGGACACCATCGATTTCGCCGGCCTGCGCGGCAAGGGCGTCAAGCACACCTTGACCGGCGCGCTGAAGATGGCGGCCAGCTTCGGCGCCTGCCTGCGTTATCTCGGCAATCGCAAGCCCGACGTCGTGCTCGGCATGGGCGGCTACGTGACGGTGCCCGGCGGCCTGATGGCGCGCGCGCGCGGCATTCCGCTGGCGCTGGTGAATGCCGACGCGGCCCTGCTGTTGTCGAACAAGACCCTGAGCCCGATCGCGCAGCGCGTGCTGTTCGGCTTCCCGGCCGACTTCGGCAATGCCGCGGGCAAGGCGGTCGTGACCGGCAACCCGGTGCGCCAGGCGATCCTGGATTTACCGCTGCCGGCCGAGCGCTTCGCCGGCCGCACCGGCCCGCTGCGCGTACTGGTCGTCGGCGGCAGCCTGGGCGCGAAGGTGCTCAACGACAGCGTGCCGGCCGCACTGGCGCAGATCGACGCGAATGTGCGCCCGATCGTGACCCACCAGTCGGGCAAGAAGAACATCGACGCGCTGCGCGCGGCCTACAAGCAGGCCAACGTCGACGCGAACGTGGTCGACTTCATCGACGACATGGCGGCGGCCTACGGTCAAGCCGACCTGGTCATCTGCCGGGCCGGCGCGATCACCGTGTCGGAGCTGACCGCCGCCGGCGTGGCCAGCGTGCTGGTGCCTTTTGTCGCCAGCACCACCAGCCACCAGCGCGACAACGCGGTCTGGATGGCCGGACAAAAAGCGGCAGTCCACCTGGCGCAGGGCGACTTGTCGGCCGCCCACCTGGCGCAACTGTTGATGTCGATGACCCGTGCCGATTGCCTGGCGATGGCCGAAGCGGCGCGCGGCGTGGGCAAGCGCAACGCGAATACCGAAATTGCAGACGTACTCGAACAATTGGCGAAGAAAAAATAAGAATGAAACACAAGATCAAACATATTCACTTCGTCGGTATCGGCGGCAGCGGCATGAGCGGCATCGCCGAAGTGCTGCTCAATCTCGGCTATAAAGTCTCGGGTTCGGATTTGGGCAGCAATGTCGCGACGAATCGCCTGAAGGACCTGGGCGCGCGCGTCTACCTCGGCCATGCGGCCGACAACATCCTCGGCGCGAACGCCGTCGTCACCTCGACCGCCGTCAACGAAGCCAATCCGGAAGTGATGGCCGCGCGCGCCGGGCAAATTCCCGTGGTGCCGCGCGCGATCATGCTGGGCGAACTGATGCGCCTGAAGCGCGGCATCGCGATCGCCGGCACCCACGGCAAGACCACCACCACCAGCCTGGTCGCCTCCGTGCTGGCCCAGGGCGGGCTCGATCCGACCTTCGTCATCGGCGGCAAACTCACCAGCGCCGGCGCGAATGCGAAACTGGGCACGGGCGACTACATCGTCGCCGAAGCCGACGAGTCGGACGCTTCTTTCCTGAACCTGACGCCGATGATCGAAGTGATCACCAACATCGACGCCGACCACATGGAAACCTACGAGCACGACTTCGAAAAACTGAAGGCCGCATTCGTGAATTTTACGCACCGCCTGCCGTTCTACGGCCGCGTGATGCTGTGCATCGACGACCAGAACGTGCGCGCCATCCTGCCGCAGGTGACGAAACCCGTCACGACCTACGGCTTCTCGGAAGACGCGCAAGTGCGCGCGCTCGACGCCCATGCCGAAGGCGTGCACATGCACTTCACGGTGCGCCAGGACGGCTATCCGGACACGAAATTCGTGCTCAACCAGCCCGGCATGCACAACGTCCTGAACGCCTGCTCGGCGATTGCCATCGCGCGCGAGATCGGCATCGACGACGCCGCCACCGCGCAGGGCCTGCTGGAATTCCGCGGCGTCGGTCGCCGCTTCACGCGCTATGGCGACGTGCAGATCGAGGGCGGCGGCAGCTTCACCCTGGTCGACGACTTCGGCCACCACCCGGTCGAGACCGAAGTGACCCTGGCCGCCGCCCGCGCCGCCTATCCGGGCCGGCGCCTGGTGCTGGCCTTCCAGCCGCACCGCTACAGCCGCACGCGCGACCTGTTCGAAGACTTCGTCAAGGTACTCTCGGCGCCTGACGTGCTGCTGCTGTCGGAAGTCTATGCGGCCGGCGAAGCGCCGATCGTCGGGGCCGACGGCCGCACGCTCGCGCGTTCGCTGCGCGCCGGCGGCAAGATCGAACCGATCTTTGTCGAGACCATTGCCGAGATGCCGGCCGCGATCCTGCAAGCGGTCAAGGATGGCGACGTCGTCCTGACCATGGGTGCGGGCTCGATCAGCGGCATTCCGGCAAAATTAACAGAACAAGCTACTGAAAAGGTTCCATCGTGAGCGACCTCACTGACAACATCGTTACCAACTTCGGCAAGGTCGGCGTCCTGTTCGGCGGGCGTTCGGCCGAGCGCGACGTGTCCATCATGTCCGGCACCGGCGTGCTGCAGGCATTGAAGAGCCGCGGCATCGACGCGCACGGCTTCGATCCGGCCGAGCGCTCGCTGGCCGAGCTGGCCGCGGAAAACTTCGACTGCGTCTTCATCGCGCTGCACGGCCGCTACGGCGAAGACGGCAGCCTGCAGGGCGCCCTCGAACAGCTCGGCATTCCCTACACCGGCAGCGGCGTCATGGCGTCCAGCGTCGGCATGGACAAGATCACCACCAAGATCATCTGGCTCTCGAAAGGCATCCCGACCCCGCGCTACGCCACCGTGGCTCCCGGCGACGACCTCGATGCCATCGTGCAGGACCTCGGCCTGCCGCTGATCGTCAAGCCGCCGCTCGAGGGCTCGACCATCGGCATCACCAAGGTGGAAGCGGCCGAACAGTTCGAGGCCGCCGTCGCCCTGGCGCTTGGTTTCGACGAGACCGTGCTGGCCGAGGAATTCGTCACCGGCCGCGAGTTCACGGTCGCCGTGCTCGGTTCCGGCAAGAGCGCACGCGCGCTGCCGATCGTCGAGATCGTGGCCCCGCAAGGCAACTACGACTACCAGAACAAGTATTTTACGGACGACACCCAGTATCACTGCCCGGCGAAGCTCGACGCCGCATTGACCGCGGAGATCCAGAAGCATGCGGTCGACGCCTATCGCGCGCTCGGCTGCGAAGGCTGGGGCCGGGTCGACGTGCTGGTGCGCGAGAGCGACATGCGCCCGTTCCTGTTGGAAGTGAACACCTCGCCGGGCATGACCAGCCACTCGCTGGTGCCGATGGCGGCGCGCGCGGAAGGGATCAGCTACGAAGAATTGTGCGTCGAGATCCTGCGTTCGGCACGCTGCAAGATGGTAAAGGCGCAAGGCTGAGACATGTGGCATGACGCACGCACCCTCAACGCTACCGCCAGCACGCTGCTGGCGGCGACGCTGCTCGCCGGTATTGCGTCGGGGGTTTGGTGGCTGTCGCAGCGGCCGATGTTCACGCTGGGTACGGTGCGTGTCGAAAGCCTGTACGGCATGGACCTGCGCCACGTGAACGAACTGACGGTACGGAACAGCGTGCTCGGGAAGATCCGCGGTAACTTCTTCACGACCGACCTCGACCAGGTGCGCAGCACCTTCGAAGCGGTGCCCTGGGTGCGCCGCGCCACGGTGCGCCGCGAGTGGCCGAATGGCCTGATCGTGGAAGTGGAAGAGCATGAAGCGCTCGGTACCTGGGGCGAGGGACGCCTGCTGTCGGTGAAGGGCGATGTCTTTACTGCCAACCTCGCCGAGGCCGACGACGACCACGAACTGCCGGCCTTCGTGGGGCCTGCCGGCAGCGAGAAGGACGTGCTGGCGCGCTTTTCCGAACTGCGCGCTTGGTTCGCGCCCGTAAAACTGGTGCCGCAGGAACTGGCGCTGTCGTCGCGCTATGCCTGGACCGTCAAGCTGGACAACGGCATGAGCGTGGAGCTCGGCCGCGAGCAGGACAAGAATACCGTCAAGGCGCGCGTGCAGCGCCTGGTCGGGGTCTACCCGCAGCTGGTCGCCCGGCTGCAGGAAGGCCGCATCGATACGATCGACATGCGCTATCCGAATGGATTGGCGCTGTCTTCCGCGGCACTGACGGTGCCGACGGATGCCACCAAGCCTGTGAAGGCCGCGGTGCAAAAAAAGAAAACTCCGACTAACAAGACAACAAAGAACATCTAAGCAGGCGAGCAATGACAAAAGACGCGAAAAACCTGATCGTCGGCCTCGACATCGGCACCTCGAAGGTGGTGGCGGTCGTGGCCGAGGTGATGTCCGACGGACGCCACGAGGTCATCGGCCTCGGTCAGCACGAGTCGAAGGGATTGAAGAAGGGCGTTGTGGTCAACATCGAGGCCACCGTCGAATCGATCCAGCGCGCGCTCGAAGAGGCCGAGCTGATGGCCGACTGCAAGATCCGGAATGTCTACGCGGGCATCGCCGGCAGCCATATCCGCTCCTTCAATTCGCGCGGCATGGTCGCGATCAAGGACAAAGAGGTCACGCCGACCGACGTCGCGCGCGTGATCGAGACGGCGAAAGCGGTCAACATCCCGACCGACCAGCAACTGCTGCACACGGTGCCGCAGGAATTCATCGTCGACAGCCAGGAAGACGTGCGCGAGCCGATCGGCATGAGCGGCATCCGCCTCGAGGTGAAGGTGCACATCGTCACCGGCGCGGTGTCGGCGGTGCAGAACATCGTCAAGTGCGTGCGCCGCTGCGGCCTGGAAGTGTCGGACCTGATCCTGCAGCCGATGGCCTCGGCCGACGCGGTGCTGACCAACGACGAGAAGGAACTCGGCGTGGTCATCATCGACATCGGCGGCGGCACCACCGATATCGCCATCTACTCCGACGGCGCGATCCGCCACACGGCCGTGATCCCGATCGCCGGCGACCAGATCACCAGCGACATCGCGATGGCGCTGCGCACGCCGACCGGCGAAGCCGAAGAAATCAAGCTGCGCTACGGCGTGGCCAAGCAGGTGATGGCCGATCCGGGCGAGACGCTCGAAGTGCCGGGCCTGGGCGACCGCGGTCCGCGTTCGCTCTCGCGCCAGGCGCTGGCCGCCGTCATCGAGCCGCGCGTCGAAGAGCTGCTGGCGATGGTGCACCAGGTGCTGCGCGAGTCCGGCTACGAAGACGTGCTGTCGTCCGGCGTGGTCCTCACCGGCGGCACCTCGATGATGCCGGGGATGATCGAGATGGCCGAAGACATGTTCTTGAAGCCGACCCGATTGGGCACGCCGGACTACCGCGGCCAGCTCGCCGACGTGGTGCGCAGCCCGCGTTATGCGACGGTGTTGGGTCTGTTATTGGAAGCGAAAAAGCAGTATCTGCGGGGCCATATCGTTACGCGTCAGGACGGCTCGGCAAAGGCGGTGTGGCAGCGTATGAAGGAATGGTTCCTCGGTAATTTCTAAGTAGCAATTGGCGCAGTCGGCCAAGCGTATTTGATTCGGTACAAAACACATATTTTTTATAATACTAAGCAGTATCCATGCGCTAGGCCTGATACCCTTGTGAGGTTTGGTGCATGGATATAGCACTTTGAAAATTAGGAGTCACATCATGGAGTTCAGTATGGTCGATAACGCAGCACTGGGAACGGTGATCAAGGTCGTCGGCGTGGGTGGTGCAGGCGGCAACGCGGTGCAGCACATGATCAACAAAGGCGTGTCGGGCGTCGAGTTCATCGCCGCCAACACCGATGCCCAGGCATTGGCCGTATCGAGCGCGCACAACATCATCCAGATCGGCGAGTCCGGCCTGGGCGCCGGCATGCGTCCGGAAGTCGGCCGCCAGCTGGCCGAACAGACCCGTACCCGCATCGAAGATTCGCTGCGCGGCGCGCACATGGTCTTCATCGCTGCCGGCATGGGCGGCGGCACCGGTACCGGCGCCGCGCCGATCGTGGCCGAAGTGGCCAAGTCGATGGGCGCCCTGACGGTCGCTGTCGTCTCGAAGCCGTTCTCGTACGAAGGCCAGAAGTGCATGGACGTGGCCGAAGCGGGCCTGGAAGAACTGTCGAAGCACGTCGACTCGCTGATCATCATCCTCAACGAAAAGCTGGAAGACATCTACGAAGACGAATCGATGCTCGAGTGGATGAAGCATGCCGACGACGTGCTGAACAACGCCGTGGCCGGTATCGCCGAGATCATCAACGTGCCGGGTCACATCAACGTCGACTTCAACGACGTCAAGACCATCATGAGCGAGCAGGGCAAGGCCATGATGGGCACCGCGACCGCTTCGGGCGTGGACCGCGCGCGCATCGCCGCCGAGCAGGCAGTCGCTTCGCCGCTGCTGGACGGTATCGACCTGTCGGGCGCCAAGGGCGTGCTGGTGAACGTCACCGCGTCGCGCGGCCTGAAAGGTAAAGAGATCAAGGAAGTCATGGCCGCCGTGCGCGCCTTCGCCGCTCCCGACGCATCGATCGCGCAAGGTATCGCGTACGACGACGAAATGGGCGACGAGATCCGCGTGACGGTTGTTGCGACCGGCCTGGGCAAAGCCAAGAAGATGCAGCTGGTGCAGCCACAGCAAGTGCTGCGCACCGGTACCTACAACGCGCCGATGATGGCCGGTACCGCGCAAGTCACCGCCGGCGTGCACATGGGCCACGCCAGCACCGCCGCCGCCGACGTCGGCATGAAGCAGCCAGCCGTCTGGCGCCGCGAGCAGGCATCGGAGCAGGTGCAGGCCATGCAGCGCAATGGTGTCGAGACCTACGACATTCCGGCTTTCCTGCGCAAGCAAGCCGACTAAGCTTTTCGAGCTGAATCGACAACCGGGATCGGGGCAACAGCTCCGGTCCCGGTTTTTTATGTCCACGCCAGGTCCCTTCGTTCATCATGCCCATTGTCGAACCATCGCATTTCGTTCGACGGTCATGTTCCTTGTTGTAAACTGGCAAGATGAATATCAGCTCCGCATTCGCGCTCTCCTGGCGCTCGTTCTGGACCCTGCGCAAACGCCACGACGGCCCCCTCTGGGCGCGTCTTCTGATCGCCTCCGGGCTGGCGCTGCTGGTCTGGCTGCTGCTCGGCCTGCTCGGCCTGGTCGGCATCGTGACGGTCGAGGTGGATGATTCCGCGTTTGTCGCGCGCCTGCTGACCGGCGTGCTGCTGCTGTTCCTTGTCATCGCCTGGTCGATGCTGGCAACGGTGCGCCTGGCCGAATGGCTGCTGCCCGAAGCTCGGCTCGCCGCACTCTCGCCGGCGCGCGACTGGCGCGCCGCCACGTTCGTGAGCCTGGTGCTGCTGGCCGGCCTGATGCTGGGGAATCTGGCCGGCAGCGCAGTGCTGGCGGCCGTGTATCCGCACAGTGAAATGTTCGCTTCGACGGCGCTGCGGCGACAACTGCGGCTGCTGCAGTTCCTGCCTTTCCTGGCCATCGTCAACGGCATTTTCTGGCGCCAGCGCCTGCAGCGCCAGGCGCTCAAGGCCGCGGCGGCCGAGGCCCAGCTGCGCCTGCTGCACGCCCAGATCGAGCCGCACTTCCTGTTCAATACGCTGGCGAATATCGAAAGCCTGCTTGACGCCGACCCGGCGCGGGCGCGCGCCATGCTGGAAGCCTTTTCCGACCATCTGCGCGCCGGGCTAACCCAGCTACGCGAACCCGAAATCACACTCGCGGCCGAACTCGACATGGTCGTCAATTACCTGCGGCTGCTACAGATCCGCATGGACGGCCGCCTGCGCTTTTCGGTCGAGGTGGAGACGGATGTGCGGGCCGCGCTGATGCCGCCCCTGCTCCTGCAGCCGCTGGTGGAGAATGCGGTCCGCCACGGCCTGGAGCCGAAGATCGACGGCGGCTGCGTACGCGTGCATGCCCGCGTCGAGGCCGGCCGGTTGCGCATCTGCGTCGACGACGACGGCCTCGGCCTCGATGCGCCGCGTGCCGGGCCGCGTGCCGGAAGTGGAATGGCGCTGGCGAACATCCGCGCGCGCCTGCAGCACCGCTATGGCGAGCGCGCCCGCCTGACACTGACAGGCGGCGACAGCGGCGCCAGCGCGATGATCGAACTGCCTTACCAGGTACAACCATGACACGTGCCCTGATCGCCGACGATGAACCCCACCTTGCAGAGCATCTGAAGCAGCAGCTGATGCGGCTCTGGCCTGCGCTCGACATCGTCTTCATGGCGACCAACGGGATCGAGGCCGCGCGCGCCATTGCCGAGTTCGAACCGGAGCTGGCCTTCCTCGATATCCAGATGCCTGGCTTGAGCGGACTCGAAGTGGCGCAGGGGATCGAGGGCGCCACGCGCGTCGTTTTTGTGACCGCCTACGACGAATATGCGGTCGAGGCGTTCGAACGCGCGGCGCTCGATTACCTGCTTAAACCGTTGCGCACCGAGCGCCTGGCGCGCACGCTGGAGCGGGTGCGCGCCGCGCTGGCAGGACCGCGCTCCCTCGACGACGCGGCGCTCGCCCAGGCCTTGCGTCGCCTGATGGACGGGAGCGCCGCGTCGGGCGAGCGCCTGCGCTACGTGCGCGCGGCGAAGGGCGGCATGGTGTGCAACATCGCCGTCGGCGAGATCCTGTTCTTCCAGGCTGACGACAAGTACACGGTGGTGCGCACGGCCGGCGAAGAATACCTGATCCGCAGCCCGATTGCGGAACTCGCGGCCCGGCTCGACCCTGAGCACTTTTGCCAGGTACACCGTGCGACCATCGTCAACCTGGCGCACCTGGCCGGGACGCGGCGTGACGAAGCGAGCCGCCTGTTCCTGCGCATGCGTGGCTACGCCACCGAGCTACCGGTGAGCCGCGCCTACGTGCCGCTGTTCCAGGCAATGTAGCGCCGTCCTCTGCCGGTCGTCGGCGCCATTGTCGACCTGTCGCAAAGCCGCTGCCGCCAAGTCGCTCTTCGTTCAAGCTGTCTTCATGCAGCGGACACTATTGTCCGCGCCGCATCCACTCGACAACGCAAGGAGCCTTTCATGAAGCACGCCATTCTTTCCCTGTCCCTCGCCTGCGCCGCCCTCGGCTGCGCCGCAGCGCCGATCGTTCCCCCGATGGTCACCATTCCCGCCGGCGTCTTCACGATGGGCAGCACCGAGCCCACCATCGGCGACGGCAGCCACAACCCGGGCGAGCGACCGACCCGCAACGTGCGCATCGCTGCCTTCCGCATGGCGCAGTACGAGACCACCGTCGCCGAGTTCCGCCGCTTCGTGGAAAGCACCGGCCACCAGACGCAGGCGCAGTGTTGGGAATTTGCCAGGGGAGAGGGCGCCCGGCTGGCGGACGTGAAATGGGATGCGCCGGCCCACGCTCCGAGCGATCACCACCCGGTCATGTGCGTAACTTGGGAAGACGCCACGGCGTACACAGCGTGGCTTGCGCGCCAGACCGGCCGGAAGTTCCGGCTGCCGGGCGAGGCCGAGTGGGAGTATGCCGCGCGCGCCGGCAGCACGACGAAGTATCCATCCGGCGACGCGCCCGAGCGCCTGTGCGAATTCGCCAACATGAAGGACCGCCGCTTCCGGGCGGCCGCGAAGCGCGATTTCGGTCTCGACATGCTGGTAACCGACTGCGACGACGGCGCCGAGTACACGACGACCGTCGGCATGTATCCGGCCAACGCTTTCGGCCTGCACGACGTGATGGGCAACGTGGCCGAGTGGGTGGCCGACTGCCAGCACCCGGATTACAAGGGCGCACCGAGCGATGGCGCGGCCTGGACGCGCGACTGCGAAGTGGAGGGCGATTATTTTATTACCCGGGGCGGCACTTATTCGTCCTCGCGCCAGGTGCTGCGCAGCGCGGCGCGCGGGCACGGCGGGCGGACAAACGCCAGCAGCCTGGGGGAGGGCTTCCGGATTGCGGAGGACATCGCCGGTTGTACGGGCAAGTGCGCCGAGCCGGACGCCGGCTTCGTTGCTGCGCTGGCGCTGGCGCAGGGGCAGGAGCGCGACAGGCGCGCCAAAGTGGCGCGGTAGGCGGACGGGTTGGCCGGCCTGATCGCCTCCACAGCCCACGCCGGCGTGCACATGGGCCACGCCACGGCGCCAATGTTCGCGCGCTAGTCCCCGCCGCCACAGCCTCCGCCACAGCTCGCGCCGCCATCGCCACCTCCACCGGCATCGCCTGCGCCGCCATCGCCGCCATCGCTGCCGTCACACGCGCTGCTTCCGCAGGCGCCGCCCATGTAGCCATCCGAGCCGTCGCGATGGCGTCGGGCCTGCACGGCGCCGAGCTCGTAATCCGCCTGGCTGATCAGGCCCGCCTCGAACAGGCCGTGGCGTGTAAGGGCGGCGGGATAATGGGCCGGTCCGGACGGAAGGCCGGCCCGGTCGAGCCGTGCGCAGGCCACGATGCCATGTTCGATCGTGTAGTTGAAACCGAGCGGCATGCGTAGCGTGCGGTCGAGGGTGAAGAGCCGCGACAGGGTGGGCGAAGCCGGCTGCTGCAATTCGAGCCTGCGCGATTCGACCAGGCAGGCGGCGAGCGCGATGCCCATGTCCCCGTCCATCTCGCCGCACTCCACATGCGGAATCAAGCGCCCGAAGTGGCGCCGGCAAAATTGCTCCAGATTGCCGCGGTTCATCTGCATCCATGCGTGCCAGACGGAGTCCGCGGCGCGCGATGGCAGGCCGCACAGCCGGCCCGTATTCGCAACGCAGTCGAAGAACATCAGCAGCGCCTCGAGCGAGCGGGTATAGAAAGGTGCCTGGACTGGAATGCCGGGGAATTCGGCGGGTGCAGTCTTGCGCCAGTAGGGAAAAAGATCCGGCGGTACGGCGTCCAACGCCTCGGCGTAGGGCGAGCGCCTGACGATTGCACGGACCGCGCGCGCTTCGAGAATGGCAATCACCGCATGTCGCATGTTCGGCTCCAGTAAGTGTCGTTGGCGACTGAAGTTATCTACTGGCAATAGTAGCATGGTGAAGCGAACCACTCCATGCGCCATGCCCCATGCCCGCCCCGTGCAAGAGCGCGCCGCATCAGGCATACTGGCGGAATTCCAAAACGATACGAGGACGACTGCAATGACCATCAAGATTGGCGACCGCCTGCCGGAAGGCACCCTGGCCGAATTCATCGACACCGAAACCGCAGGCTGCGCGCTCGGTCCGAACACCTTCCAGGTCACTGAACTGGCCAAGGGCAAGAAGATCGCGATCTTCGGCCTGCCGGGTGCATTCACGCCGACCTGCTCGGCCAAGCACGTGCCGGGCTATGTCCAGAACGCCGACGCACTGAAAGCCAAGGGCGTCGACGAAATCTGGTGCATCTCGGTGAACGACGCCTTCGTCATGGGCGCCTGGGGCCGCGACCAGAAGTCGACCGGCATCGTGCGCATGATGGCCGACGGTAACGCCGCCTTCAGCAAGGCCCTCGGCCTGGACGCCGATTTCTCGAAGCACGGCATGGGCACGCGCTCGCAGCGCTACTCGATGCTGGTCAACGACGGCGTCGTCGAGCAGCTGAACGTGGAGCAGGGCGGCGGTTTCGACGTGTCGAACGCCGAAACGATGTTGTCGCAACTGGGCTAAACCTTCGCCTTTGTCTTGTCCAACGGCGCTGCGGCGCCGTTTTTTGTCTGCCGACCATGCATATCGAACTTGAAACCCCCGACCAGCCGGAGGTCGCTGCCCTGCTCGCGCAGCTGCGTGCGCTGCACCTGGACCTGTATCCCGCCTCAAGCCACTCCCCGCTATCGCTGGCCGCCTTGCAGCTCCCCGAGGTGCGCTTCCTCGTCGCGCGCGACGACGCCGGCCGCGCCGCGGGTTGCATCGCCCTGAAGCGGCATGCGGGATACGGCGAGGTCAAATGCATGGTCGTCGACGCCGCAGCGCGCGGGCAGGGCATCGGCCGCGCACTGCTCGACCAGCTGGCGCTGCACGCGCTGGCGGCCGGGGTGCATGAAGTGAAGCTCACGACCGGAACGCGCCAGGTCGAGGCAATCGCCTTGTACGAGCGCTTTGGCTTCGTGCGCTGCGCGCCCTACGGCGGCGCCATTGGCGAAGACGACATCTGCATGGAGAAGCGCCTGTGAACGCGGTGAGCGGCGTGCGCGGCGCGAGCGGCAACCTGCGCAGCATCTACGCCATGCTGATCGCGGTGCTGATGTTCTCGGCAATGGACACCGCCATGAAGCTGCTCGCGGCCCACTATCCAGCCATGCAGGTCGCGGCCCTGCGTTCGCTGTCGTCGCTGCCGCTGGTGTGCGCCTATGTCGCCTGGCGCGGGGGCTTCAGCTCCATGCTGCAGGTGCGCCCGGCGCTGCACCTGCTGCGCGGCGGGCTCGGTATCGGCATGCTGGCCATGTTCGCGTATGGACTCAAGAAACTGAGCCTGGCCGAGGCGTATTCGATCTTCTTCATCGCGCCGGCGCTGATCACGGCGATGTCGGTATTCTTCTTGAAAGAGACGGTCAACCTGGCGCGCTGGATCGCGATCTTCGTCGGCCTGGGCGGCGTGCTGGTGGTGCTGCGTCCCGACGGCGAGGGCATGCTGACGCTCGGCGGGCTGGCGATCCTGGGCTCGGCCGTCTGCTACGCCGTCTCAGCGATCGCGGCGCGGGTGCAGGCGCGCACCAACACCACGCGCCAGATGATGTTCTGGCTGATGCTGCTGATGGCGATTGGCGCCACCACGCTGGCGGCGCCGAACTGGGTCGCGCTCGAGCTTGAGCACGTGTGGCTGCTTGTAGGCTTGGCCATTTCCGGCTTTTTCGGCCAGTTGGCGATCACCGAAGCCTTCAGCCACGGCGAAGCGTCGAGCGTGGCGCCTTTCGAATATTCGGCCCTGGCCTGGGGCGTGGCGATCGACTGGCTGCTGTGGCAAACCCTGCCCGACCAGTACACGCTGATTGGGGCGGCGATTATCATCGGCAGCGGACTCTATTTGATTCGCCACGAGAGGGCGCATGCACATGCGGAACAACCCTGAGCACTTCTGATCCGTTGCCGGCAGGGGCAGCCTCGCGGCGACGCTACTGCCGTTTGACTCAGCTGCTCGCGCTGGCGAGCTTGCGGATCAGGGACTTCGCTTCGTAAGGTTTCGATACGATAGGCAGGTGGCGGAAGCGATCGTCAATGGCGGAGGAGTCGCCGTAGCCGGTAACAAACACGAAAGGCACGCCGATCGCGCTCAGGTGTTCCGCGATCGGCACGCTGTTTTCACGTCCCAGGTTATAGTCGAGCACGGCGAAATCGGGGCGGAACCCGCGTAGCAAGTCGAGAGCGGCGGCAACTGTCGAAACCACTTCGACACCCGCCGCGCCCAGGTCGAGCAGGGTTGACTCGGTTTCCAGGGCGATGAGCAAATTATCTTCCACCAGCAGGAAAGTGCTGCCCTCCGGCATCGAGGCATCCGGCAGGGCCACGTCGATACGGGTGATTTCCTGCAGGGTGTCGTCTGTGCACTGGGAGACATAACGCGCCGGAATCTGGAAGGTCGCCACCAGTCCGGACGGGGCGTATTCGGTAGACGCCTTGCCCGACAGTTCATGGGGGATGGCGCGTTCGATGATGGTCGAGCCGAAACCGCGCCGAACCGGTGCGCAGACCGGGCTGCCGCCATGTTCCGACCAGCGGAGGTGGAGGTCGCCCGAAGCCAGTCGCTCGATGTCGAGCTCCGCGTGGCCGCGCGAATCCTTGAATGCGCCGTACTTCGCCGCATTCGTGATCAGTTCATGAAACACCAGCGCCAGCGTGGCGAATGCGTCAGGTTCGATGGCCCAGTCATCGCCACGGATCAGCACGCGGCCGGCCTTGACGCCCAGGTAGGCGCCGGCCTCGACCCGCACCATGTTGCTTAGCGAGCGGGCTTTCCATCCGCTACTGGTCAACTGATCGTGGGCCCGTGCGAGCGCGTGGATGCGGGCGTTGACTTCTTCCGTAAACACTGCCGGTGAGGTCGCGGTCTCGCCGCACTGGCGTACAAGTCCGACGATCAGATTGAGGATGTTGCGCACCCGGTGATTCAGTTCGGCTATCAGCGTATCCTGCTGTTCGTTGCTCTGCTTGCGCATTTTTTCTGCCGAATCGGTCAGGCGCAGCATGACTTCAAGCAAGGTGTTGCGCAAAGCTTCGCATTTTTCGCGCTCCATGGCGCCCCAATGCGCCGATTGGCCGCTGACTGTATCTTTCCACAATTCAAAGCTTTTACGCGGCGAATAGCGGCTGCCGTCGTTGCTCACGCTCTTTTCCGGCTTGCCTGCCCATTTCACTTCGTGCACCAGTTCGTTGCGGAAAAAGAGCACGTAATCACGGGGCGATCGTGAAATCGGCACCGCGATGACGCCCGCGACGCTGGAACCATCCCTCACTGCCTCCGGACACACTTCTGTCAGGCAGTTGGTCGCGTAGACTTCGCTCACCGCAGTGCTGTTGAGGAACTTGAAAAGCGAAGCCAGGCAGTCCCGCGTCGGCGTCGCACCCTCGGTTCGCAGACGGCCTTCGATCAGGGTGGCGACGCCGTGCGCGCCCAGGTTGGCGCACAATTCGCCGAGCAAGGCGAACATGTTGTCGGCGCCCTGGGCGTCGATTGACACCAGAGACAACATCCGCATGTGAATGTCGCGCGCGCGCTGGCGCGCCAGCGTCTCGCGCCTGCGTACCAGTGTTTCAATGATCGACGAGGCCATCTGTCCATAGAATTCGAGCGCAAGGCGCGCTTTCGGCGACAGATGGCGCGGACTGTAGTGATGGCACGCGAGCAAGCCCCAGAGCCGGTCGTCGACAATCAGCGAGATCGACATGGACGCCCGCACGCCCATGTTCTGCAGGTATTCGATGTGCACGGGAGAAACGGCGCGTAGCGAAACGAGCGACAGGTCGAGCGGTTGTCCGCGGTGATCGCGCTGTGGTACGAGCGCTGTGGTCGGCGCCGCCACGTCGGCGATGGCGCGCAGCGGGTTGCGCAAGTAGAGTGCCCTGGCCTGGGCCGGAATATCGCTGGCGGGAAAGCGCAAGCCATGGAAGCTTTCCATTCCCGCGCCCTTGCGTTCCGCGATCACCTCGCCACTCGCGTCTTCGCGGAATTGATAGGTCATCACCCGGTCGTAGCCGCAAAGCGAACGCAGCTGGCCGGCCATGACGCTGGCGAGGCGTTCGATGGAAGTCACCGCGCGCAGCTGGCTGAGCATGGATTGGGTGCGCTGTGCGATATCGTCACCGGCGGGCGCCGATGGCTCGCACTCGATCACGATCGATTCACCCGAGCGCATCAGCGACAGGTCGACACGGGCGCTGGTCATGCCGTCGAGCGCGACGTCGAAGAGGCGGCGCACGCCGCCATCGCCACCGAGCAGCTGCAGGGCGCCACGGAGGTCGTGCACTGCGTGCGTTCCCACCAACAACGTCAGGGACATGCCGAGCGCCTGTTCGGCATGAATGCCAAAGAATCCGAACAGGTTGTCGGAGGCGCGAACCACGTTCCAGTCAGCCGATACTTCCAGTAAGCATCCCACGCTCTGGATACGATTCAAGAACTGAATTTGTTCATCGTCACAGGCTGCCGGGGTAACTGATCGCATGATCTGGTCGTGTTTCATCAGTTTCTCCATTAAATATTGCCACGCCAAGATGCCAACGGCGTGCCATGGTAACAGAAGAGCAAAAATGGTTCACTAAATTTGGCGAATAAAATCAAAAACGCTCATTTTCTTTAATATTTGTGATGTGCTGTAGAATGCTTGAATGAAAACACTCTATGCCGACTGGCTGCTTTATCTTATTCGCGAGACTGCGGCCGTCAGCTGGGTCGTTGGCTCAGACGGCTTCGTGGTCGATATTCCCGAGTGGTGCGGCCTGACCGGGCAGACCGCTGCCGAGGCGCGGGGCGAGGGCTGGATGGACGCCATCCACTCAGGGGATGTGGCGCGGGTGCGTTCCGCCTGGATGACGGCCGTTTCGCACGGATCGCACTACAATACCGATTACCGGATACGTTGCGCGGATGGGGTGTATCGCTGGTTTAATGCACGCGGGGTGCCGGTAGTGGACGTGGAGGGATCCATCCAGCAATGGATTGGTGTGATCTTGCCAATTGCCGGGATGAATCGTTTCGGGCGGGCGGCAGCTGTCGAGGCGCCCGAAAGGAAACCGCCCGCACATATTTCGCCGGCTGCACTCAGGGCTGCGCGCGCCTTGTTGGGTTGGTCGGCCAGTAAACTGGCGACGAAGGCAAACGTATCGCTCTCGACCGTGCGCCGGCTCGAGGATGAGGCTTCGCACGACCTCTTGCGCAGCGCCAGTATCGAGAAAATTATTGAGGCCCTTGCGGGAGAGCCGCTGACCCTGCTGGCCAACGAGGAGGGCGTCATTCACGGTGTGTCATCGCTTGCGCCGGAAGCGCCCAGCCACGATTTTCAAAGTCACTACCCGATGCAGAAACATTTGCAGTGAGGCGTGAACGCGTTGCACGCAAGCGGCGGGTGTACCGGCTGAGCCGATGCAGCCTTGATCTTGGCCTTCGCCGTGCCCACACCGATTTGCCGGTGGCGATATAATCGGCCCCATGCTCAAACAACGAACCATCAAAGAACTGGTGCGCACGACCGGCGTCGGCCTGCACTCGGGCCGCAAGGTCGAACTGACGCTGCGCCCGGCCGCGGTCGATACCGGCATCGTGTTTCGCCGCGTCGACCTCGACCCGATGGTCGAGTTCCCGTCGAGCGCCGAAGTCGTGGGCGACACGCGCATGGCCTCGGTGCTGGTCAAGAACAATGCGCGCGTGTCCACCGTCGAACACCTGATGTCGGCCTGCGCGGGCCTGGGCATCGACAACCTGTACATCGAAGTGACGGCCGAGGAAATCCCGATCATGGACGGCTCGGCCTCGTCCTTCGTGTTCCTGTTGCAGCAAGCCGGCGTGCAGGACCAGGCTGCGCCGAAGAAATTCATCCGCGTGCTGAAGGAAGTCGAAGTGCGCCAGGGCAGCGGCAACAATGAAAAGTGGGCGCGTTTGAAACCCCACGATGGCTTCAAGCTGGATTTCTTCATCGAATTTAATCATCCAGCGGTGGATGGGACGATGCAGAACGCGACGGTCGATTTCGCCCACGTGTCCTATGTGCACGACGTGGCGCGCGCCCGTACCTTCGGCTTCATGCAGGACGTGGAAAGCCTGCGCGGCATGGGCCTGGCCCGAGGTGGCTCGCTGGAAAACGCGATCGTGATGGACGAGTACCGCATCCTCAACGCGGACGGCCTGCGCTACGACGACGAGTTCGTGCGCCACAAGATCCTGGATGCGATCGGCGATTTGTACCTGGTCGGGCACCCGTTGCTGGCGGCCTACGAGGCGCACAAATCCGGGCATGCATTGAACAACGACCTGCTGCGCGCCCTGCTGGCTCAGCCGGATGCCTACGAGATCGTGTCCTTCGCTGCGACCGAAAAGGCGCCGGCCTCGTATGTGAAGCAGATGCAGGAGGAGTGGGCGCAGATGTGAGGTGCCGCTGATGCTGTAGGGTGGGCGGGTTCCCCGCCCACGCGTTCAACGAGCACAAGATCAGCTGAGCGGGAACTTCAAACGTGATTTGAACGCGTGGGCGGGAGACCCGCCCACCCTACGTCCCTTGCAAGCAATTCTCGATTAATCAGCCGCGCCGCTTGGCGGCCAATCGTTTGACCGCCGCCACCAGCGCGGCGTTTTGCGGCGTGTCCGGCAAACTCTCCCCCAGCTCCTCGAAGGCATCGACCGCCGTCGGCGGCAATTCCAGTACCCGCGTTTCCACTTGCTGCGGCATCGCCCGCGTCACCTGCACCTTCAACTTCAGCGCGGTAATTTGCCAGCCGCGCGCGAGCAAGGTGCTTTGCAGTTTCGACAGGCTCTGCTTCAGGCGCGCTGCCACGGCCGAGCTCGGCACAGCGAGGGTCAGCACGCCGTCCTGGAAGGAGAGCACGTCGCAATTGTCCGCCAGGGCAGGCAGGGTCTGGCCGACGTCGCGCTGCAGGTCGGCCATGCGCAGCGCGGTCGGCAACAGGCTCGCCATGCGCTCGTTTGCGCGCAGGA
>Ga0213836_100720_pt1 | contig 24776 bp, 26 predicted proteins | sample SWPATP03_FD_160578 | JGI IMG/M metagenome (GOLD analysis project Ga0213836, IMG submission 160578) | Coastal seawater microbial communities from Marineland, Florida, United States - SWPA TP0 #3 | ecosystem: Environmental > Aquatic > Marine > Coastal | place: USA: Florida | collected 2016-08-05
GATCGCGGCGTTGCGTTCGCCATTGCCCATGTGCGCGGCGGCGGCGAACTGGGCGAAGCCTGGTATCGCAACGGCAAGCAGGAGCACAAGCCCAATACCTTCAGCGACTTCATCGCCTGTGCCGAGCACTTGATCGCCGAGCAGCTGACGAGCGCCGAGCAATTGGTGATCAGCGGCGGTAGCGCGGGCGGCCTGTTGATCGGTGCAGTGGTCAATCAGCGACCTGAGCTGTTCAAGGCGGCGATCGCCGAGGTGCCGTTCGTCGACGTGCTGAATACCATGCTCGACCCCGAACTGCCGCTCACCGTCACCGAATACGACGAGTGGGGCAATCCCCAGGAGGCCGATGTCTACCAACGCATCAAGGCTTATGCGCCATACGAGAACGTCACGGCGCAGAATTACCCGGCAATGCTGGTGATCGCCGGCTATAACGACAGTCGGGTGCAGTATTGGGAAGCGGCCAAGTGGGTGGCAAAATTGCGCGACCGCAAGACCGATGACCATCTGCTCTTGCTCAAGACCGAACTGGGCGCCGGGCACGGCGGCATGAGCGGCCGTTATCAGGGATTGCGTGACGTGGCGCTCGAATACGGGTTTATCTTCAAGGTATTGCATCTGGCCTGAGGAACTCCCTCGCGGCCCTTTGTCATATCAGACACATCCCGGACAGCGTGTGGTCCGGGAGCCGTTTTCATGTAAACAAACGCTTTTTCATCAAGACACTCACCAAGAACCTGCCATGCCCACACCGTCGTCACTGAACAATGAAATTCGCGAAATGCTGATGGATTGCGGTCTTTTCCTGGCATTGAGTCCCGCTGACTTTTCGGCCGCCGCGGGCTACTTCAGCATCAGCAGCATCGAAAAAGGCGAAGCCATCTTCAACGAGGGCGACGCGGGCACGTTCATGTGCATCATCCACTCGGGCACGGTGTCGGTGCAGAAGCTCAACGGCGACGGCAAGCCGGTTGAAACCGCGGTCTTGCGCAGCGGCCGGGCGTTCGGCGAAATGGCCGTCCTGGACGGCGAACGACGTTCGGCCAGTTGCGTTGCCGCCTCGCCCTGCTATCTGCTGAATCTGGGCAAGGACTCGCTCGACAAGATGCTTAACGACGCGCCCAAAGTCGCCGCGAAGATCATCCGCGCGATTGCGGTCGCCATGTCAAAGCGTCTGCGGATGATGGACGGACAGGTGTTGGCGCATCAGGAATGACGCGCCGGTCTTGAGTCTGTCTGGCCGGAGAATTCAGAAACGCCCGTCAATCCCTGTACGAGTGAGCTTGCTCGCGAATTCGCCGGTGTGTCTGGTGGAGATCTAGTGGCTGGACGTCAGCCATCGCGAGCAAGCTCGTTCCCACAAGTTTTGTGGCCTGGCTCGATACCCGTCGGCGCCGCATTACCTTGTAGGAGCGCGCTTGCCCGCGAAGAGGCCGGCACCTTCACAGCCCCTGCACTGGCTGGAACACCGCCCTCACAAACACACTCGCTTGCGCAAAACTTTACTATAGCGCCACGGCATTCAAGGACTCGGCTTGGCCGGCGGCGGCAATCCCGGCAGCGGCTCGTCCTCTTTTGGCGGTCCTGGCTGAGGAATCTTCGGCAACAACGGCGGGTTGCCCTGCCCTACCGCGCGCGGGACCGACGGCGGTGTGACTTGCGGGTAAGGCGTCGGCGTGGCGGTTCCGGGTGAGCCGGCCGTCGCGGCAATCGGCTCAGGGGTGTTGAGGATCGGCTGCAGATTTTCGGCATAAACCTGCGATGCACCCAGCATCGTCAAGACAATCGCCGCTAGAATGGAGCGCTTCATCGTTGGCCTCCACTGCCAATGTTCGCTGTTCCGCTCAGGCTACTCCTGCGCAACGCATCATGCTCAGACAAATTGACGCGTGCGCCCGGCCTTCCCATGAGTTCTCCATGAAACGTTTCGTTCTGCTCGACACCACTCCGATCCCCGATAACGGCGGCGCCCTGTGCCTGTTCGAATACGGCGAGGATTTCGTGATCAAGATTCAGGGCGGCGACGGTGGCCAGCTGATGAACACGCGCATGCACGGATCCGAGGACGCGCTGGCGCAGATACCCTGTACCAAAGTCGCCTCGCGGCCCAACCCTCGAGTGCTGATCGGCGGCCTTGGCATGGGCTTCACACTGGCATCGGCCCTCAAGCATCTGGGCAAGAACGGCGAAGTGGTCGTCGCCGAACTGGTGCCCGGCGTGGTCGAGTGGAACCGCGGTGCCTTGGGTGAGAAATCCGGCAATCCATTGCAGGACCCACGCGCGAAGGTGCTCGTCCAGGACGTCGCGCAGGTGCTGAAAAGCGAGCCCCAGGGCTTCGACGCCATCATGCTCGACGTCGACAACGGTCCCGAAGGCCTGACGCAGAAGTCCAACAGTTGGCTGTACTCGGCCGGTGGCCTGGCCGCTTGCGCCAGTGCCTTGCGCCCCAAAGGCGTGCTGGCGGTGTGGTCGGCCAGCGCTGATGCCGCCTTCAGCGAGAAGCTGCGCAAGGCCGGATTCAAGGCCGAAGAGGTCAAGGTCTACGCCCACGGCAACAAAGGCACGCGCCACACGATCTGGATCGCAGAAAAAGTCAAAGGCTGAGCCCACAGCAAAGCGCTAGAATTCCTTCATTGCCAACGCACACGAAACAGGTGACACCATGAGTTCGGGAACGCCGACCAACACGTCCAAGCTGGACCGCATCCTTGCCGACGCCCAGCGCGATCGCGAAATGGGCTATCGCGACAAAGCCCTGCGCATGTACCCGCACGTCTGCGGCCGCTGCGCGCGGGAGTTTTCCGGCAAGCGCCTGAGCGAGCTGACGGTGCATCATCGCGATCACAACCATGACAACAACCCTCAGGACGGCTCCAACTGGGAATTGCTCTGCCTGTATTGCCACGATAACGAGCACTCTCGTTACACCGACCAGCAGTACTTTTCCGACGGCTCGCTGATCACGCCCAAGGCCGCCAAAGCGACACACAACCCGTTCGCCGCCCTGGCCGGTCTGATGAAGAAAGATGAATGAACCTGTCGCAGTGCGCTGGCCCGCGACGCGCTCGTTCAGCCGACACAACCTTGTCGCCTGATCCGGACAATCGCGGGCCAGCGCGCTCCCACGCGTTCGCTGAGCCCCGCCTTCCCGTATAATCCCGCGCTTTCTCTCAAGAGCACCCTCCTCCGTGGCCAACAAACGCTATGCCTGCATCGGCTTGTTCAACCCTAAATCCGCGGAAAACGTCGGTTCGGTGATGCGCGCGGCAGGTTGTTACGGCGTGGCATCGGTGTTCTACACCGGCAAACGCTACGAGCGGGCGCGGGACTTCGTGACCGACACCAAGAAAATCCATCAGGACATTCCGCTGATCGGCATCGACGACCTGAAAAAGATCATCCCGCTGGGCTGCGTGCCCGTGGCGGTCGAACTGGTGGACGGCGCGCGGGCGCTGCCCGAGTACACCCATCCCGATCGCGCGCTGTACATCTTCGGCCCTGAAGACGGTTCGCTGGATAAAGAGATTCGCGACTGGTGCGAGGACGTCGTGTACATCCCGACGACCGGCTGCATGAACCTGGCTGCAACGGTCAACGTGGTGCTTTACGACCGCATGGCCAAAGGCAACAACACCCGCTCCGGTCCGAAGTTTGGCCGGGAAACCGACCGCACCTGATCGGCAGGTGATGACAACGCATTGAACAGTTCGTGTTTGTGACAGTCAGCTTTAGGGACCTTACTCTTCATGGAGAACGCATCATGAGCGACACCCCGATCATTGAACGCATCGAACGTCCTTTGCATGATTACCCACAACAGAACGTCCAGGGCTGGGAGCGCATCGGCTCGCTGGCCGGTGGTGTGCTGATGATGGGCAAAGGCCTGCGCCGGGGCGGGATTTTCGGTCTGGTGCAGTTGGCCATTGGCGGTGCGGTGCTGGCGCGAGGCATCACCGGCCATTGCTCAGCCAAAGCCCTGCTGGACAAAAGCCGCAGTGAAATGGACGTGGCCCGTGCCCGGATCCATGAAGCCGGCGCCGAACTGAGCAAACTCAAGACCAAAGCCGAAGTTGCGGCAGAAGAAGCCGTGGTTCAGAGCATCGATGCCGTCAAAGGGCCGAAAGGCGTCTGAGCCAGGCTGACGAGCTGTCGACGCGGTGACTGACAGGCGCAGCGTCCGGGTCAGCCAGGCGTCAGCGGTGCGTGTCTGAGGTCTAGGCTTCGGACACAACTGCTGGCTGCTGCCAGGTGATGCGTCAGGATTAACCGGCGCGGAAAATCAGATAATCCTCCCAGTCGTCCTCGGCCACGCTCTTTTCGCTGAGCATGCGCCCTGACTGGGAAATCCCCTCTTTGTGAACCTGATCGCGGTCACCGCACACCAGATGGTGCCAATGCGGCAAATCCTTGCCTTCGCTGACCAGGCGATAACCACAGGTCGGGGGCAGCCATTTGAATTCATCGGCCTGACCCGGCGTCAACTGAATGCAGTCCGGAACCCACATGCGGCGATTCGGGTAATCGGTGCACTGGCACGTCTGCAAATCCAGCAGTTTGCAGGCGATACGCGTGTAGTAGACGCTGCCGTCATCCTCGTCCTCAAGCTTTTGCAGGCAGCACAATCCACAGCCGTCACACAGCGACTCCCACTCGACCGGATCGAGTTGAGCGAGGGTTTTGCGTGTCCAGAACGGTTCGACTTTTGCGGTCATGATGGCTGCGAGAACTGCTTTCGGGCGATGAAAAGGTCGCCAGTCTAGAGCTACATCGCAGCCGGGCCAAGCCTTGGCGACTGTCGGTCCCGTCAGCGGCGCCGCAAACAGGGCGCAGACTTGTCAGCCGCCCTTTGGCGCAGTAGCTTTAGGCCCTCACTGGCTCCATGCAAAGCGGTGATCGCGCATCACCTCGGTTTCGACGATGCCTGCCGTCAACGGCCCATCTGATTGTTCTTACCCCGGCCGTTCAGCGGCTGGCGGTTTACTCAACTCTTCAGGATCAGACATACATGAGCGCCAACCCACGCGTTGCCGATTACGCCATTCACCCGCAGTTCACCGATCGCTGGTCGCCTCGCGCCTTTACCGGTGAAAGCATCCCGCAGGAAACCCTGCTGAGCTTCTTCGAAGCCGCGCGCTGGGCGCCTTCTGCTTATAACTCGCAACCGTGGCGCTTTTTGTACGCCCGTCGCGACACCCCGAACTGGGAGCGTTTCCTTGGCCTGCTCAACGAGTTCAACCGCGGCTGGGCGCAGCACGCGTCGGCGCTGGTGATCATTATTTCCAAGACCACCTTCACAGCGCCCGGCGCCAGCGAAGAAACGCCCGCGCTCTGGCACACTTTCGACACCGGATCGGCATGGGGTCACCTGGCGCTGCAAGCAAGCCTGAGCGGCTGGCACACCCACGGCATGGCCGGTTTCGATCAGGAACTGACTCGTAAGGAGCTGAAAATCCCCGAAGGCTACGCGCTGCACGCCGCAGTGGCGATCGGCAAACTGGGGGACAAAGCGACGCTCGCCGAATACTTGCAAGCACGCGAAACCCCGAGCCCACGCCGCCCGCTGGCCGAACTGGCCGCTGAAGGGGATTTCACGCTGTAAGACGGCGTCCGGGCAGACCCAGCAGCGCGTTTGTCCGTGTCTGGCCGACCGTCGACAGTCCGTCGCCGCATCAATAGCCTTTCACGAAATCCACTTCGCCGCGCAGTGCTTCGCCTGCGCCGTAGGCCTTGAGGTTCTCGACGAATAACCGGGTCATCGCCACCGGCGAGGTGGGCCCGGAGCTGTGGCCCGTGAGCAGCAGCCCCCACGCCGTCCAGAAAGGATGGCGTTGCGGCAGCGGCTCCTGACGGCACACGTCGATCACCGCGCCCGCCAGATGACCCTCTTTCAGCGCATTGACCAGATCGGCGTCGACCACGGCTACGCCTCGCCCGACGTTGATGAACAGCGCCGAGGGCTTGAAGTGACTGAACAGGCTGGCGTCGTAGACGTCGTGGGTCTGCGGCGTGTTCGGCAGCAGGTTGATGACGAAGTCGACCTCCCCCACCAGGCGCGGCAGATCGCTCAGCGTACCGACTTCGACGAACGGCTCCTGGGTCCGGGCGCTGGATGCTACGCCGTAGACTTCGACGCCAAAGGGCTGCAGAAACCGGGCGACGCTGACACCGACATCGCCAGTGCCGACGATCAGCGCCTTGCGCCCCGCCAGACTCTGGCTCGGACGATCGTCCCACTTGCGCTCGACCTGACTGACCAGACGCGCCAACACTTCGCGCTCGTGAATCAGCATGTAGGTCAGCACGAACTCGGCCATGACCTGCCCGAAAATGCCGACGGCGCGGGTAAGCCGATACTCGCGATTCAGGCCGGCCGCCAGCAGCGGCGTGATCCCTGCCCAGGTGGATTGCAGCCATTTAGGTTTGTGGCCCTGGCGCAGCAGATTGGCCAGCAGATCAGGCTGACCCAGCCAGATCGGCGTCTGAGCGGCCATTTTCGACAGTTCGGCGGAGTCGCCGCTGCTCAGGACTTCAATCTCGGGAGCGGCTTTGCGCAGCAGTTCGGTGTAAATAACGTAATCGTGTTCGGCGATCAGAACGCGCATGGATTAAAACTCGAATAAACAGGACATGCGACCGCACGATGCGAAACCGGCTGCCTTGATGATAAGTGGCAGCCAGTCGCGCCGCGCTGCGGTCCGGTGTACCCCTGCGATGAATTGCAGGGTCGAAATCGGTCAGACCGGGTCGTTGCGACGCAATAGCTCTTCGGGCAAATGCTCGATGTATTCGTCCTCGGCCGGCGGCATCTGCAGGTGATAACCCTGCTTCTCGAGGTTGGCCAGTACGGTGTGAATGTCTTCGCGGGCCAGGGTGCGTTCAGGCGTCAGGACCAGATCGAAAGCGTGCTGCGGCTTGCCGAAAGCGCTCAGCAACTCGACCGGGACGCGCTCCAGCGCATCGCTCTTGAGCACGTAGAGGTACATTTCGTTTTTGCGCGGGCTGCGGTAGATGGAGCAAATACGTTTCAAGGCTGTTCTCCGGCGTTGGCCAGGCTGTCGAGCAGCATCTGACCCATCAATTCGCGGCGCCAGCCACGCAGCGAATCGGGCAGTTGATAGGGACCGTCAGGGAAACCGGTCTTGAGCAATGCTTCGAGGGTCTTCTTGCGCAGCATCAGCTCCGGCGCCATGTCCAGGCGTTCGGCTTGCTGCTGGCCAATGGCGCGCAGGCTCTTGAGCACATTCGAAGCTTCGATCGGCAGCGGCTCGGGCAAAGCGGGCGGCCACAGATCGGGTGACACGCTGCCGGCTTTCTTGATCAGGTCGAGTAGAAACTCGCCATCCTGACGCACGGTCTTGGGATGCATGTCTTCGATTTTTGCCAGCGCGGCGAGATTGTCCGGCTGGGTCTTGGCCAGCGGCCACAGCGACTGTTCGCGCAGAACCCGGTTGCGCGGCTGATTGCGCAGACGCGCCTGCTGTTCACGCCAGGCGCACAGTTCACGCAGCACTGCCAATTGCGCCCGGGACAGCTTCCACGCCAGCTTGGCCTCGCGGTAAACCTGATAAGGGTCGGTTTCGCGGCGCAGATTGGCGACCAGCTCGGCGCCGTCCTCCAGCACCCAGGCATACTTTTCTTCGGACAGGCGCGGGCGCAGCAGGCTGTAGACCTCGGCCAGGTGCACGGCATCTTCGGCGGCATAGCTGATTTGAGTGTCCGACAGCGGACGCTGCAGCCAGTCTGAACGGGTTTCGCCCTTGGGCAGCTCGATGTCCAGCACTTCCTGCACCAGACGCGAATAACCCATCGAGAACCCGAGGTTCAGATAGGCAGCGGCCAGTTGAGTATCGAACAACGGCGCCGGCAGGCTGCCGGTCAGGCGCAAAAGAACTTCCAGGTCCTCACTGCAGGCATGAACGACTTTGATGACGTCGGCATTTTCCAGCAGCTCGGCAAGCGGTTTCCACTCGTTGATCAGCAACGGGTCAATCAGAAAGGCCCGCGAACCATCGCCGATCTGCAACAGGCCGGCAATGGGATAGAAGGTGTCGACGCGCATGAATTCGGTGTCGAGCGCTACGAACGGCAGCGTCTGCCACTGAGCGCAATGTTGGGCGAGGCTGTCGTCGTCGCGAATCCAGTGAATATCGATGGCCACACGGCTCTCCCTTGAAGAATGGCGCGCAGTATATATCGCTGAAAGCGTTTACCGGGCATCCGTCCTGCAAGTCTCGAACAACTTCATGTTCGATGTTTCTCGATCGAGCGCGTAATGGCGACCGTCCATCGGATCATTCACCCTGCTTGCGCAGGATGTAGACGCGTCGCAACCCGTAGCCTGGGAAGAAGTCGTGATGGTCAACTATCTGGAAACCCGCCCGCGCGAATTCTGATTCTATTTCGCTGCGGCAAACGACGAACCGGTTCCGTGGGGGAACAGCCACATCGTGCTGGCTTCGCAGCTGACGGTTGCGGCGCCACGCTTTTAGGTTGCCATCGACCCATATCGATACGATGGCCGTATCACGGGTCACCCGGTGGAACTCGTCGAGCACTTCGGCGCGTTTATCGCCGTCGGCCAGATGATGGAACAGGCGCATGCAAAAGATGCAGTCGACAGCGTTCGCCGAAAGATCAATGGCAAAGGCCGAACTTTGAAAGGTTCGCACGCGCCTGCGCACCTCGTCCGAAGACTGCGCTTCGGCCCTTTGCAGCGTGTCCACAGATGGGTCCGCAGCCAGAATCACGCGATTGGCATGCTCGGCCAGCACCGGCCAGAAACGCCCGGAACCGGCCGGCAGGTCAAGCACCAGCCCCGGCTCACCGGCATCGCGCAGCGCTCGGCGGGCCATTTGCGCGTTGCGCCACAGACTCAGACGGCGGGCCAGTCCAGGCTCGGATGGCCGTTCGCAGTGTTGCAGCCGGGAGGGATCGCTCGCCTGGTCACTCATTGGCCAGTACCCCATCCGTATAAATCCCCCGGCAGCCGGCAAACATATCCAGCGCCGGGTTATAAACGCTGGTATTCACTTTCAACAGGCCCAGCATCGAGTGGAACAAGTTGTCCTGACTCAGCGGGGTGTCGCGTTCTTTTTGCAAGCAGTGGGTATCAACCGCGAAGGACTGCTGATAACTATCGGAGAACCAGGCAATCATCGGCACATGCTTTTGTTGATCAGGCGCCAGCATATAAGGTGTGCCGTGCAGGAACAGGTTGTACTCGCCCAGCGACTCGCCGTGATCGGACAGATACACCATCGCCGTGTCCACTTTATTCTGATTGGCGCGCAAGATATCGATCAGGGACGCCAATACGTGATCGGTGTACAAGAGCGTATTGTCGTAGCCATTGACGATACTTTCCCGCGTGCAGTTATTCAGTGCGTTACTTTCACACACCGGCGTAAACTTCTCGAACTCTTTAGGGTAGCGCTTGAAGTATTCAGGACCATGGCTGCCCATCTGGTGCAGCACGAGCACCGTGTCTTTGCTCAGGTTGTCGATGAAACTCTGCAAGCCCTGCAAAAGGATTTCATCGCGGCATTCATTGTTCGAGCACAACACCGGGTCTTTCAGGTCACTGACGTCCTGCAGCGTCACGCGATCGCAAGTGCCTTTGCAGCCCGACTGGTTGTCGCGCCAGACAACGTCCAGACCGGCGCGTTTGAGCACATCGAGCATGCCCTCCTCATTTTTCGCAGCACTGGCATCGTAATCCTTGCGGCCCATGTTGGAGAACATGCAAGGCACCGAGACGGCCGTTTCGGTACCGCAGGAGTGCACATCGGTGAACGTCAGCAAGCCACGTTCCTTTCTCAACTGCGGCGTCGTATCGCGGCTATACCCCAGAATACCGAAGTTCTCGGCGCGGGCACTTTCCCCGACGACCAGCACGGTCAGCGACTTGCGCTTGTGCGCCTGCCAGTCGCTGGCCAGTGTCGCATCCTGACCGATACTGACAAAAGGACGTTGGGCGGACTTCACCTGCTCCCCGAGGTAACCAATGGACGCGCCGATGTAGTTGCTCGGCACGACCATCAAGCGCAGTTCATGGTGATTGCGAAACAGCGATGAAAGCCCCTGATAGTTCATCAGCGCGACGCCACCGATCACAGAGGCGCACACGACGGTGACCAGGGCCTTGCTGACCAGTTCGCGGGGCCAGCGGCGGTAATTGACCGGCAGTCTGTAGATGATGATCGACGGTAACACGCCGAGAAACAGCAGGTACGCCCCAAACTTCAGCGATAACAGATCACGCACTTCGGTCGCATTGGTTTCGGCGAAGTTACGAAACATGCCCGAATCAATCAACACGCCATATTGGCTCATGAAATAAGTGACACCCGCACTGATCATGAATAAAACAATCAATACCGGTTTCAATACTCTCTTGAACGCAAACAGGGTCAGAAATATATTGAAGGCACAGAACACCATGACTGCAAAAGCGCCACGCAACAAGAGCCCCTTACCGTTCACGTCGGTAATGGAAAACAGGTGCTGCCAGAGTGTCAGATTAAAAGCGACCAACAAAAAGACACTGGCGAGCACGGTCACGCGCTCAGGACGGACAGCTTTTACATTGCGCATGGGAATCTGCTTTAGGTGAAGTGAGAACGTCGAACGCACAAATAAAGCTCTTTCGACGTTGCAAACTTTAGGCAGCGAGCCATCAATTTTTTGTGAAAAGAATGAGAACAAATGGTGCGGTTGAACATTCTTTCGAGCGCGAAGCTTCTTTTAAGGACGAACAGTTCGCACTCAGGGTCGGGCGCCGTGGCGGGCATCGATAGCTGCCCGCCGAGCGCGCAGCAAACGAAGGCCGCATCGCCCGGCGACGGATCGGCGACTACAGGGAATGGGCGGACCGTTGAGGTGCCGCGACGATGCCCGCCGACACGGTCTGCTCGTCGGTCAGCGCATCCTCGATGATCATCTGCGCCGCTTTTTCAGCAATCATCACCGTGGGTGAGCAGGTGTTCCCCGATGTGATCGTCGGCATGATCGACGCATCAACCACTCGCAAGCCGGGCACGCCGTGCACGCGCAGACGTTCGTCGACGACGGCGTCACGCCCCTGCCCCATCTTGCAGGTGCCCACCGGGTGGAAGATGGTGGTGCCGATCAGGCTGGCCGCTTCACGCAACTGCTCGTCTGTCTGCAGGCTCGCGCCGGGCAGATATTCAACGGGCTCGAAGCTCGCCAGAGCGGGCGCGCGGGCGATGCGGCGAGTAAGGCGAATCGCGTCCGCGGCGACTTTCAGGTCGGTTTCATGGCTCAGGTAACGCGGGCGGATCACAGGCGCCGCATCGGCCAGCGCGGAACGGATCTCCACGGTTCCACGGCTCTGTGGACGCAGGTCACACACAGACGCCGTGAACGCCGGAAATCCATGCAGCGGCTCGCCGAAGCGTTCTAGGGACAACGGCTGCACGTGGTATTCAAGGTTGGCCGTGGCTTGCTCCGGCCCAGAGCGGGCGAAGGCGCCCAACTGACTCGGCGCCATTGCCAGCGGTCCGCTGCGGTTGAGCGCGTAGCGCAGGCCCATGTTCATCTTGCCCCACAGACTGCCCGCCATCTGATTGAGGGTGTGGCCGTTGCTGACCTTGTAGATCAGCCGCAATTGCAGGTGGTCCTGAAGGTTCGTGCCAACGCCGGGCAACTCAAGGCGAACGTCAATGCCCAACTTCTCCAGCAAGGCGCGCGGGCCGATGCCTGAACGCTGGAGCACCATCGGCGAGCCGATCGATCCGCAGCACAAAAGGATCTCTCGACGGCTTCGCAACGTGCGCAGTTGCTTGCCGATGCTGGCGACGACAGCGCTGGCGCGCCCCTTGTCGAATTCGATGCGCGACACTTCGGCGCCAGTGAGCACTGTCAGATTGGGCCGTTGCAGGACCGGCCGCAAAAACGCCTTGGACGCATTCCAGCGCACACCGCGACGCTGATTCACCTGAAAGTAGCTGCAACCTTCGTTGTCGCCGCCATTGAAGTCCGGAATCGAGGGGATGCCGGTCTGCGCCGCCGCCTCGCGGAAGGCGTCCAGCAATGCCCAGGACAGGCGCTGCTGCTCGACGCGCCACTCGCCCTGCGCACCATGCACGTCAGAGCCGCCGGCGTAATGGTTTTCCGAACGCTTGAAAACTGGCAGCACATCCTGCCAGCCCCACCCCTTGTTGCCCTGCGCCGCCCACTCGTCGTAATCCCGCGCCTGGCCACGCATGTAGATCATCCCGTTGATCGACGAGCAGCCGCCCAACACCTTGCCTCGCGGGTAGTTCAATGCCCGCCCGCCCAGCCCTGGTTCGGCTTCGGTCTTGAAGCACCAGTCGGTGCGCGGGTTGCCGATGCAGTAAAGGTAGCCAACCGGCACATGTATCCAGGCATAGTTGTCCTGGCCGCCTGCCTCGAGCAGCAATACACGATGGGATGGATTCTGTGACAGTCGATTGGCCAGCAGACACCCGGCCGGGCCTGCGCCAACAATGATGTAGTCGTACAGCACACTGTCCGTCTGCATGGGTCCCTCATCGATGTTTTTGTTGTTATCGAAGGGTCATCCTGAAGTCTTTCGTGACAAAACAAAAGACCGCCGCATGTTGCCATGGGCGGTCTCTCGATACGTCGCAACGCTTTCAGCGCAGGCTCAATGTGCCCGCGAGTCTGAAAGGCCGCTTACACGGCGCTGCGACGGTAGCTGCGGTAGTTCGGCATCCAGAAGTTGCGCTCGATCGCCTCCACCAGCATTTCTTCGGTGGTTTCCAGCGCCACGCCTTCAGCCTGCGCCTGCTTGGCCACAGCCAGTGCGATCTTCTTGCTGACCTGCTGGATTTCCTTGAGCGGCGGCAAGACGGCGTCACCTTTACCCGTCACCATCGGCGAGCATTCGGCCAGCGCGTTGGACGCTGCCATCAGCATTTTGTCGGTGATGCGCGTGGCTTTCGCCGCGACCACACCCAGACCGATGCCCGGGAAAATGTAGGAGTTGTTGCACTGCGCGATGTGGAACGTGCGATCGCCCACCGTCACCGGCGCAAACGGACTACCGGTTGCGACGAGAGCATCGCCGTTGGTCCAGGTCAGCACTTCCTGCGGGGTGACTTCCACCTTCGAGGTCGGGTTGGACAGCGGCATCACCAGCGGCTTGGCGCAGTGTTTGTGCATTTCGCGGATGACTTCTTCGGTGAACAGGCCGCGCTGCCCCGACACACCGATCAGCACGGTCGGCTTGCCGTGGCTGACCACTTCCAGCAGGCCCGGATAGCCCTCGCCGCTCGACCAGCCGGTTACGTCTGTCGCCTTTTGTGCCAGGTTTTTCTGGAAGTCCAGCAGGTTGTCCATGCTGTCAGTGAGCAGGCCGAAACGATCGACCATCATCACGCGTTTGCGCGCTTCGGCTTCGCTGAGGCCTTCAATCACCATCGCGGCGATGATGTGCTCCGCAATGCCACAGCCTGCCGATCCCGCGCCCAGGAACACCACGCGCTGCTGACCCAGGGTCTCGTTCTTGGCCTTGCAAGCGGCGAGCAGCGTGCCCACCGCCACCGATGCGGTGCCCTGGATGTCGTCGTTGAAGCAGCACAGCTCGTCGCGGTATTTCTCCAGCAACGGCATGGCGTTGGTTTGGGCGAAGTCTTCGAACTGCAGCAACACATCCGGCCAGCGACGCTGAACAGCCTCGATGAACAGCGCGATGAAGTCCTCATACTCCTTGCCGGTCACGCGCTGGTGGCGCCAGCCCATGTACATCGGGTCGTCCAGCAGCTCTTGGTTGTTGGTGCCTACATCCAGCACGATCGGCAGCGTGTACGCCGGGCTGATACCACCGCACGCGGTGTACAGCGACAATTTGCCGATCGGGATGCCCATGCCGCCGATGCCCTGATCGCCCAGACCGAGGATGCGCTCGCTGTCAGTCACCACGATGATCTTGATGCGATCTTTCGTGGCGCTGCGCAGGATGTCGTCGATGCGATCACGCTCAGGGTAGGAAATGAACAGGCCGCGGTGAGTGCGGTAGATCTTGGAGAATTCCTGACACGCCTGACCCACGGTCGGGGTGTAGATGATCGGCAGCATCTCGTCCAGGTGCGAATCCAGCAGGCGGAAGAACAGTGTCTCGTTGTTGTCCTGGATCGAACGCAGGTAAATGTGCTTGTCCAGATCACTTGCGCACTGCTGGTACTGGTTGTAGACGCGAGTCACTTGCTCTTCGATGGTCTCAACGTTCTGCGGCAAGAGGCCGACCAGATTGAAATCGATACGCTCCTGCGGCGTGAATGCGCTGCCCTTGTTGAGCAGCGGCATTTCCAGCAACGAAGGGCCTGCGTAGGAAATGTATAAAGGTCGCGAGGTCTTGGTCATTTTCAGTGATCGCCTTTTCTCTGTTTGCTCTATCAATTCGTGATCGAAAGGATGCCCCGGAGGTCGGTATTGCACGACGCTCGACGCAGGATCCGTCCGAAGAAATGGGGAGGTGAAAATCAGGGTGCCTATCTTACTCGCCTGAGGACGATTGCGACATTTTGTCACTGTCCCGATTGCGAAATGATGGCCAGAGAAAGGGAGGTTGAACAGTGAAACTGTTGTCAGCTGGAAACGCACGGCACCTGGCGGTCACTCGGTAAACGCCACATGCCGCGCGCGATCTTATTTGGCAAGGTAATACTGGAGGCAGTCACTCATGTAGCGTTCCTGAACGACCGAAACAGGCTGGTCAGAGTTGGCCTTGTACACGTTGTCGCCGATTGCCCTCGTCATCCGAGGCATCCAGGGTTCCGGATGGGCGACGTTGTCGAAGCTCACCAGAAAATCCCGGCGAGAATGGCCAGACAACATGTTCTCCTGAGCCAGCCCCGCGACACTGCGGCCCCACTTACAACGAGCGACATAACGATCGTCCAGACTCGAAAAATCATCGTCGGCCATTACACACAGCGAAAAAGACATCAGCAAACCCATCTGAAATACGCATGACTTCTGCATCACAACGCCCGCCGAATTGGTCGATTACCCCTTGTAAAACACCGCCGTTGTGCCCGAGTTCAATAGGTTTTGCAGCGCAGGCAGGCGTCATTTCTGGCGTCAGAAACTAACCTTCGAAAACGCAGTGCTCAATGGAACTGGCGATAAGCCACTGAAGTCGCATTGATATCAAACGGAGATATCAATGCGAGTCCTGCGGGTTTACCGAATTCACTACAGCATCAACGGAAGGCCGTCAGACTTTCTGCAGCCGGACCACGACCTGAGCGAGGCGGACGCCTGGCATTACGCGTGCCTGCACGCAGGCATCGGCGTGCTGCACAACGCGCCCGCCGGGCAAGACGAACTCGTGACCCTGGTCAGACACGCAAAGCGATCCGGTCTGGGCGAGGTGCGTTGGGAAGAAGTGATCAGCGAAGATCCTTAAGAAGAATCGCGCGGGTGAAGCGTGTGAAATCGTCAAGGTGCTGAGTGATGATGGCGACTGTGATGGGCAGTTGGAGGGTCTGGTATTCGTGAACGGCGATGTTCCGGAAACGAGCTGCGGCGATCATGAGCTTGATCCATCTGCGCGACTGGATGGGCGTGATTCTTACGCCTATCTGAAAGACCTTCTCACGCGCCTATCTACGCGACGGGCAGGTGAAAACGAAGTGTTGTTGCCGCATAGGTGGCGTCAGGGTAATCAAGATATTCTGGCTTTTTCAATCAGTTACGGTGTTCCTGGCACGGACAGCACCTGGAGACAAACCCACCGACCGTTTGAAAGCACGGCTAAACGCGGCCAATGAGCCGTACCCCAGTTGGCTGGCGACGGTTTCGACAGGTTGACGCTCTCGGCTCAAACTTAGAAAAGCCAAACGCATTCTCAAGTCTGTCAGATATCGAAGTGGAGAAACGCCTGTCGCCAGAAGAAAACGCTGTGCAAAAACGGAGCGCGATTGATTAGCTTCGTTCGCAAGCGTTGCCACTGTCCAATTTTGACCGGGATGCTGATGCATCATCAGAATAGCCCGGCCGAGTTGGGGATCTTGTAGCGCACTCAACCAACCCGTGGCGCTACCGCATCCGTCTGCCACCCAGCTTCGTACGATGAGCGCGGCAACCACTTCGGCGAGGCGCGCCAAAATGCCAATGTGCCCAGGTTGAAGTGTCAGTGATTCCCGCTCCATTGCGTCAAGCAAGGGGCGGATCTCGGGTGATGTCTCAAGGAGCGTGCTTACTAGCAAAACCTCCGGCATCGCAGCGACAAGAGGCTGCATCCCGCCAAGCTCCAGCTCCATGCAGCAGCTGAAAATAATCACATCTTGCTGTGAGTTCTTCTCATCGGCGAAGACCTGTTCGCGGCGTTTATCCTCAATTGCAGCGTCCAAGACAAGCGGCTTTACATCTGAACTAAGCGTATCTTCAGCGGACACCATGGCATGGGGCCCTCCACGGGGGATAAGAACCGCATCCCCCGTATCTAGCCGATGCAGATACGCGCTCGGACCGCGTAGCCAGACTGGCCCACGTGCGACGAAATGAAATTGTGCTCGTCCTATTTCGTTGCAGAACCCAACCCCTAAAGCGTCAGGGATTTCTATTCTGCGAAATTGAACGCCGTAGAGACGCATGCCAATCAGCAATTGGCTGATCAGCTCGTTGGAGGAGGTTTGCATAAAAAAGCCGCGCCGCTGGACGAATGATCATTAGATCAACCTCTTTGATCATAGACCGTCCCGCACCACCTATCTAGGCTTCTCGTCTCAACCCTTGAGTCTGGAAGCAATCATGAATCTCTATCCTCTTACCCGGCTGTTACGTCGCGCTTGGCTCGTCGCGTTGTTAGCAGGCCTCTCGTCAATTACGATGGCGGCAGAGAAGAACTACACAGTAACGGCACCGGATGGGGTCAAACTCGCGGTGCAGGAATCAGGAAACCCCAACGGCCCCACCGTTATCTTCATTCATGGCTTGCTCGGTAGTCGGCTAAATTGGGAAAGGCAGACGAGCGGTCCCGAGCTTCAACGCTTCCGGATGGTCACCTATGACCTGCGCGGCCATGGTCTCTCCGATATGCCCACAAATGTGGATGCATACACCGACGGGCGCCGGTATGCCGATGATTTGAATGCGGTGATCAAGGCAACGGGCAGCAACCGTCCGGTATTGGTCGGCTGGTCATTGGGCGGCGTGGTAATGTCTAATTACCTTGCCGCTTATGGTGACGCTGGTATCGGTGGCGTCATGTATGTCGACGGTGTAATCGAACTTAACGCTGCGCTGATTACTTCCCACCCCGATGTGTATGCCGGCCTGGCGTCTGACGATCTGAAGACCCATCTGCAAGCTGTACGTACTTTCCTTGCACTCTGCTTCCATACCCAACCAGACATAGCGACATCCGACCTGCTGTTATTGAACGCCTCCATGGCTTCCTGGACGATGACCCGCGCCACGCCTTCAATGACTGTCTCTGTCGCTGAGGGGTTGCCGAAAGCGGGCGTGCCTGTCTTTGTGCTTTATGGCGCAAAGGATGAGCTTGTCCAAGTGCAGCCCAGCATAGCCCGCGCCAAACAGCTGAATGCTCATATCCAAACGACGATATATGAGAACTCAGGTCATGCCCCATTCCTGGAAGAAGCTGCGCGTTTCAATCACGATCTGGCGAAGTTCATGGAGTTGGCTAACGCTGCGGCAAATGACCGAAGATGAACTCACGATAAAGGGTGACAAGCGCTAGAGCGCATAAGGGCGTGAAATCCTATTGGCCGCATTTTCATCTGTCAAAATGCACCCATCACAAACAAACCCAGCACAAGGCTGGGTTTGTTTGAGGGTTCACAGAGGAACAACACGATTTTCCCGCTCTGACACCTAAGAGTTTATTTTCTACAAAATCTTGATATGTAATGGCGGAGAGATAGGGACGCTCAAAATCCAATATATAGCCAGTAGGTATATAGCCTATGGGTCGTTACATGCAACTTGCAACTAAAATGGCATGCACTGGTAGCCTCTGGCCATTACAATAAGTGAGGGCTTTTTGTTCGATTTCAAGCCTGACCCGTGATGAACTCAATAGACGATTCAGCCCATAACCACGAGGACAAGTGCCCGCAGCTTTGGCCACATTGGACTAGAATTACACACAGTCTCGACCCAGAGCCTCACCAGAAGGACCAGAACATCAGCAGAAAAGGGTAGTCTTAGTAGCCAAAGACGCTCAGGACGAGCAGCAGGAATGACAAATGACAGACGAAAAAATGGCGATTTGTAGGTCAGGTTTTTTGCTAAAAACCTTACTACAGATCGCCATTTTTAAACCCTTATAACTCATTGATTCATAGGGGCTTTTAATAATGGCGGAGAGATAGGGAAAATCTGCCACTAGCCTCTCAGCCCTTTAAACCCAAGCCCCTCAAGGGTTTCGCTCCAGTTTGGTACAAAATACTGGTACAGAACAGTATCTCTACCACACAGCAGGCGTGCCCCTCATGGCAGCAGGCAATCTTATCCTCAAAGCAGGCACTTGGCACGCCCGCTACGTGATTCCAGCAGACCTGCGCGAGTATTTCGGTAAGAGCCAATTTTCCCAGTCTCTCAAGACAGGCTCCAAGGCTGAAGCTCAGAATCTGAAAATCCCTGTCATCAAGCGATGGAAGACAGAGATCGAGGCGAAACGAAAAATCCAACGCGCCGAAGACCGCGATTTTCGTCTGAACATGGATTTTGAAGAGGTAAAGGAGGTAGCTGTGACGTACATGGCTGCCAAGGCTGATCGCGAAACAGAGCACATCAAGTCCCTCATCAATGACCTCATCGGTAAGGGTTCAACCTTTGACGAGCCTGAACTTGACCGACTCAAGGCTTAGCAGAAAGAACGCATCATGCACCTGCACATGCAGGGGTAAACACCTGCAGACACGATGACAATTGCGCCTCCGAGCGAAGCTTTGCACAGGCTCTGGACGTATAAGTCGTGACGGCTTCACGAAGCCCTTGAAGCTCAGTAATCCGCTCACCGAACGACCTTGTACTGGCGATGGTTTGCTTCGGCTCAGCACCCTCAGACAACGCATAGCAGTACACACCTTTTAGCTCCATTGAGGTCTTCTCGACGTTCACGTTGAAGAGCTTTCTCAAGGATTTTCGGTCGTACCGCTGGAGGTCAATTGCCTTCTTCACGCCCATCAGTTCAAGGCGCTTGGAAAGCTGCCTGCCGATGCCCCAAATCTCATCAACAGGCATCCACTGAAGCAGCTTATCCCGTCGAATTTCGTCCATCAAAACGAAGCCACCACCAGTCTCTTTCCGCCATTTTTTTGCGCTGAAATTGGCAGCTTTCGCCAAGGTTTTCGTAGGACCGAAACCCACCCCAACACCAATACCCACCTGCTTTTTCACAGCCAGTTGGATCTCACGACCTAGCGCCTCCAGATCGCCTTGCACACCGGAGAAATCTAGCCATGACTCGTCAATTGAGTAAACCTCGATGCGAGGGGCGAAGCTCTCTAGAACGCGCATTACGCGGTTGCTGACTTCTTAGTAAAGAGCGTAATTTGAGGATACAACCCGCAAGCCGTGAGACTTCAACAGGTGCTTAATTTCAAAGAAGGGGGCACCCATTTTTATGCCGAGCCCACCAATATGGGGATCTTTGATTTTGGCTATGGGGCAACGCGAAACGACACAACCGTCTGAGTTGGACAAAGCGACCACCGGAACGCCTATCAAGGTCGGATCAAACAACCTCTCAGCGCTCACGTATCGCTCGCCAGATCTTCATCAAGAATCCTGCCTTGGTATCTTCCAATTCGCCCTTCAAGGTTTTGATCTCGTTAACCCTGTTCGTGTACGCCGTCTTGTATTTCCCAAGCTCGATCTTCAGATTCTCCACGTTTTGGTTCAGCTCAGTGGTCGAAGCCTCAAGACCAGCTTTATCCTTTTCCAACAAACCTTTCGCATGGGAAAAGCCATCCCGCTCCTTGCCCACCGCCTCAGCGAGCGATTCGGCTTCACGAAGCTTATTGAAAAGAAATGTGGTTTCGCGCTTGTTTTTCTCGACCAGAGCTATCCGATCCCTCTCTGCCTGCCGTGCGAAATCTTCATGGAATCTGGTGCTCACCGGGTCAGAAAGCACTTTGCAGTACAACTGCCGAGAAACGATTTCAGAAACCTGCTGGTAGCGCCTCTCAAGACTCCCTTCTACATCATCTTTGTTGATGTACTTCTCAACCTTGATGCTGTCAGTAATTTTGATTTCGATGATGGGGATTCCGTGGTCACGGAAATCGACAACCTTCTGCATGCCGCATGGGTTCGAATAGTAGACCTCAATCGCCACCTTCCCTCCCCACTTCTTGTAGTAAGGATTGTCGGCTGTGAACTCGCCATACAGGTCAGGAATGTAGCCATTGCCGTTCCCGAATTTTAACCGGGTTTCCTCAGCTACGAGGCGCGTGAAGGTGAAGGGAACGATCTCATTATCAATGACGAAATTGATCGTTTCGAGCTGGGAAAGGATGGCTATGAGACAGGCATGGGAAAGGGATTCGCCATCACTGTCACCAGTTCGAGTCATCGGATCAAGGTTCTTGTACCGGAAATACCCGTTCTTGACGGCAACCATCTCACGGCGCTTTTCCTCTCGGCTGTGGGTACTGAAGAAGGTCAAAGCGCTGAATTCAGAGGGGTTCAGGCGGCGCATCTTGAGGACTTGCCAGATGAAGAACAGCTTGTAGCGACCATCCTCCCGATTGATGAAGCCGTTTACCCCTTTCGCACACGCCCAAATCTTCATGCCGCTCCCTTACGTTGAAACGCTCTAGATCGGACCATACCAGTGCTCGACGAAGGTTTCAAAGCGTGGCAGGCTCACGATTTCCTCCTATTGAGGATCACGCCACGTATCACGCATCAGGGTAAAGCAGGCAATGTGCTTGCCTACCACCACATAGGGAGATCCGACGTGAAGCATGAAGAGCTGAATTCAATCTTTGCCAAAATAGACGATTGCGACTTTGTTGGTGCTAAAGCCGAGCTTCACAAACTAGCACAGGAGCTAGCCCATAAGGGCGAACTCGAATACTCTGATTTCCTTGCCGATTATGCATATCGATCCTCAAGAAATTTTGGTAACGCGCAGCAAACGATGCCAAGATCGGAAATAGATGAGAAATTCAAGGCTCTCGATCAAAAATACGAAGATTTAGTTGGGAAGCAAGATAAAATTCTCTTCGACGCATACGAGTATTTTAAGGAGCATGAAAAAATAGCGACAACCACCCAATCATATAGAACTTCATTTTCATGGTTTAACATAGAGCACGACGATAATTTTCCATTTATCGACGCCTGCATGAAAAACGAAACGCAAAACCATATAACACTCGAAAACGTATCTACCGTCTTTATCAACCAGCTAAAATTCTACGCACGATTACAAAAGGCAGGCACTACGACCCTTTTCAATTACGGTCAAAGAATCACCAACATAGAAGCGGGGAAATTTTGGAGATACGTGGAACTTCGTAAGAATTCCATGGCACAGAAAAATGCACTTGACGAAATTGATGTAATTTCTGAAAAGCTAAAAGAGCTAGAAATCCAAGCAAGTGAAATCCGCAGCTACTATTGGATAAACGATCATAGCTCAACGGAATTCAGGAACGATTTCACAGAGTGTCTTGAAGAATTCCATAAGACGCAGGCAAACAGCTAGGCAACGACGATACAAGGCTCAGAAATCTTGCCAGATCAATCCATACGAAAGGCAGAACGTCACCAATGATCTGCCTTTCATTGAGCGTTAGTCAGTAACCCAGCGTATCTTTGGTCTGCTTGCAGGTCGCTAAGCGACCGCGGACCTGCCCTGTGAGCATTCTGAATAAGGCATTAATTTAGTACTTGCTCGCACTAGGCTTGAGCTGACCATCAATATACACCACAGATATATTTTACCCCGCAATCGCTTGATGAACAGAGTTCATATTATCGACTTGCCTCTGATTCATACCCAAATCGAGTATTAAATAAATAGCTCTTCGGGATTTTTCAGATTTCATATACTCAGGGAGTTGACGGGTGATGCCGGTTTTCAAATGGGAATTGTCCGATTTCTTAATCTCAACCAACACACTATTCTCACCATTAGAACCAAACTTGAAGTCTACTGGCCCACGACCAGAATTTGACTCCCTGGCGATCATTATCTTATTTGCTTCACAATAAGATTCCGCCACACCATAAAATGCCAACTGGATTGCCGTCTCATTTTTTATTTTCGATTTATTGTCATAGAACAAAGTATTTAAGCCGTTATTCTCCACAAGATCCTTAAACTTCTCGCAAATTTTAAGCACCAGCTTATGGACCTCATCTAAATTTGGATGGGCGCTCAGCGATAGTTCTACAGGGTGCTCAGAGACAGCATCTACTGTTCTCTGGTACCACGAATACTCACCCTTTTTATCCTCGTTAAAATCGTAGAGCTTTATTTCTTTAGACGCATACTGATCAACCAAATCATCAATGAGATCAGGATATTTCAAGATCAACTTCTTGAGATCTTCTTTTTTCATGTTGGCTAGCGAACGCCAACTTGAACCTACCAAAGCATTGAGCGTTTCTCTTAGCTCCTCACTGCTGACACCAATTTCATCTGACCCGCTCCACTCAAATGCAGCCGGTAAATCTCTAAGCAGCTCTTTGGGGACTAGTAAGATAGGTTCGGCTGTAAATGGATTTGTAGGAAGGCCACTTCGTCTATCAATGGCGCCAGCCCACCCTTTAGGCAATATTTTTTTGTAGATATTATTCGAGTAAGTCAATATATCAGCTTGAATAATATTGGCAGTCATATCACTAATACGATCTGGCCCAAAATTATCCTCAAATAGTCCCACCAATTCAAAAAGTTCAGGATCGGTCTTTCCCGCATCTATAATTATTTTAGCAGTCTCTAAAATTCGATCCCTAAGCCCCTTACCAATTCCGCTTCCTGCAGTGCCACCAGCAGAGTAACCAATACAAAGTCCTCGCACTTCATGCCAACTCATCTTAGCGGCAGCCGACCTCCAGAAAACATCATGTTTTTCCTTGCTTGTTTGCAGCAACTTCCCAATTGCTAAAAACCTGCTTTGTAAATCTGAATAACTGGAGGCGAATTCGGGGGCTTTGCAGTGTTTCAGCAGGAGAGGGTCGATAAATAGGCGGGTATCGTGATCAAGAATCGGATCAAACACTCCAAGGGAGTCCAATGTCGCTTTGGGAATTCCGAGATATTTAGATAATGAGGTTGGCATGACAATCCTTTGCGCCTAGATATTTATGTCAAAATGCCATGATCATCTTTTTTATTCAAGCCCACAGCACACAGGCGCACCTGTATCTTGTGAGTGACCCGTTCATACCGCCGCTAACGCTTGTCTTGAGGAACCACATAGCTGGCTGCCGCTAGCTATCTGCCTGCCTGCCTTAATCCGCAGAGCATGAAATCGAGTGCGTGAAGAAGCCTTAGCTCAGCGTGAGAAGCCCGACGCGGTGTATCTCGGATGCGAAACAGCACCTGTACTGAGGTCGGAGGCCACAATCCCACAAGCTTCATCATTTTTGGCCAGATAGAATTCTGACCAAAAAAAACCCCAATCCGAAGATCAGGGCTATTTTTTGGTACAAAGCGCTGGTACAAAAGCACTTCGCCAAAACCCTTATAAGTCATTGATTCATAAGGGTTTTTAATATGGCGGAGAGATAGGGATTTGAACCCTAGGTACTGTCGCCAGTACAACGGATTTCGAATCCGTCCCGTTCGGCCACTCCGGCATCTCTCCAACGGCGCGCATCATAACAGCTCAGACGAAGAACGCGAACCCTTTTTGAGGATTTTTTCGCGTTCTTTCAGATGCTTGCGGCATTTCCCGCGTCAGAGCGGTACGCCGAGACGCTGGGCGACTTCTTCGTAGGCTTCGATGACATCGCCGAGGCCCTGACGGAAGCGGTCCTTGTCCATTTTTTTCTTGGTGTCCTTGTCCCACAGGCGGCAGCCGTCCGGGCTGAACTCGTCACCCAGGACGATAGAGCCGTCGCTGAACACGCCGAACTCGAGCTTGAAATCGACCAGCAGCAGGCCAGCGTCGTCGAACAGCTTGCTCAGGACATCGTTGACCTTGAGCGACAGCTCTTTCATGCGCGCCAGTTGCTCGGCAGTGCCCCAGCCGAACGCGACAACGTGGGATTCATTGATGAACGGGTCGCCCTTGGCGTCGTCCTTCAGGAACAGTTCAAACGTGTACGGATTGAGCTTCATGCCCTCTTCCACGCCCAGACGCTTGACCAGGCTGCCGGCGGCGTAGTTACGCACGACGCACTCGACAGGGATCATGTCGAGCTTCTTGACCAGCACCTCGTTGTCGGCCAGCAGTTTGTCGAACTGGGTCGGGATACCGGCAGCTTCGAGTTTCTGCATGATGAACGCGTTGAACTTGTTGTTCACCATGCCCTTGCGGTCGAGTTGTTCGATGCGCTTGCCGTCGAACGCCGAGGTGTCGTTACGAAACAGCAGGATCAAGCGGTCAGCGTCGTCGGTCTTGTAAACCGATTTGGCTTTGCCGCGGTAGAGTTCTTCACGTTTTTCCATGATGGGCTCCGCTTGCTAAATAGTTGGGCTAGACGCCCCTTTTGGGACGCTAGGCGATTTCGCGCCAGTCGAGCCCTGAATCTTGATCGGCCAATTGTAGCCAGTCCGGGTCGCACCCAAGGGTGTCGACGAAACATTGCCGGGCCAGATGCGGCAGGTTGTTCTT
>Ga0213836_100721_pt1 | contig 24706 bp, 21 predicted proteins | sample SWPATP03_FD_160578 | JGI IMG/M metagenome (GOLD analysis project Ga0213836, IMG submission 160578) | Coastal seawater microbial communities from Marineland, Florida, United States - SWPA TP0 #3 | ecosystem: Environmental > Aquatic > Marine > Coastal | place: USA: Florida | collected 2016-08-05
TCACTCGGAGCCCGGCCACCCATCAGCCGATGCACCACGCCAGCTGTCACCAACCTCGCTGCATAGAACAGCTAGCGGATCCCGACCAGGAAGCTGCCCAGCCGCTCGCGGAACCACGCGAACATCGCGGCCTCGCCGTCGTCGCGCGCGGGGGAGATGAGCATCCGGCACCCGAGCTCGTCGCGCCACGCCTCGGCGACGTGCAGCGGATGCACCGGGTCGCGCGGGCTGGCCAGCACGACCGTCGGCGCGGCGATGCGCAGCTCGCCCGGTCGGTAGGCGACGTCGCGCGGGATCTCGAGCAGCCGGATGCGGCGCTCGGCAGCGAGCGGCTGGGTCAGCTGCGCCTCGAGGCCGTGGGCATGTGCGAGCGACTCGTGCGCGATCGCACGCCACGCGCCGGAGCGGTGCAGCTCGGCGAGCGCCCTGCGCGGCCGGTGCTCCTCGAGCAGCCGACCGAGCACGGGGAAGATCGCGAGGTTCGGCGGCAGGGGCTCGGTCGTGAACGCGGGACGGACGAGCGCGACGCGGTCGAGCGGGAAGCGGCCGGAGCGCGCGATGCTCGCCGCGAGCGCGGCCCCGAGCGAGACGCCGACGATCGAGACGGGCGAGCCGTCGCCCGCGCGGGTGCGCCGGTCGGCGAGCTCGTCCGCCACCTCGGCGGCGAGCGCCTCGAGCGCGAACTCGTCGGGCTCGCCGATGAGCGTGCTCGAGCCGTGGGCGCGGAGGTCGGGCGCGAGCACCTGCACGCCCGCGGGCACCGCGCCGTCGAGGTAGCCGTGCATCGCGCCCGCATCCGAGCCGAGCCCGTGGATGGCGAGCAGCATCAGCCGCGCAGGATCGCCAGCAGCCGGTCCGCGCGGTCGACGAGCATCGCGATCTCGTCCTCGTCGCGCTCGACCCAGACGTGCTTCGGCCGGCCGACCGGCACGAACTCGCTGTGCAGCTCCCAGACGAAGAGCGTGCGCTCGGCGCCGAGCACGTACTGCTGCCACCAGATCTGGCGCAGGTACTGCTTCGGCACCCGGTCGAACGGCTTCGACGTGGTCTTGATCTCGGCGAGCACGCTGCCGTCGTCGCTGACGCAGTCGGGCGTCGCCAGGTGCTGGCGGTCCGGCACCGCGTGGAAGAGCGCATCCGACGGCACGAGCGAGAAGTGGTCGTGCACCCACCGCGCGATGTGCGGCTCGCGCGCCCGACCGTGGTCGGTGAAGGCGTTGCCCGAGAAGCCGCGGAGCCCCATCTTCTCGCGCGCGACGGCCTCGACGGCGCGCGAGGTGCTGAGCCGCGCGGCGTCGGTCGCGGTGACGCCGCGCGAGCGGGCGCGCAGCCAGGCGATGCGGTCGCTCGAGCGCGCCACGATGCGGCTGGTGTGGCCCAGCACCGTCGGCTGATCGCCGAAGATGTCGAGCTGGAGCTGCATGCCTCCATCGTCCCACGCCGGACCGACGCGGGAGGCGCGCCGCGCGCCGGGAACGACGTGATGGGATGGCCGCATGACGCGGGCGTACGACGAGCTGGGCGAGGCCGAGCAGGTCGAGGTGCTGCGCGGCGTCGCCCTGCGCGCTGCGGCGGCGTTCGGGCTCGAGGTCGAGGGCATGGCGCTCGCGCTGCACGGCTACAACACCACGTTCCGGGTCGATGGCCGCGACGGCCGGCGGCTCGCGCTCCGGGTGGGCACCAACTCGCACAGCACGCCGGAGCACGCCGTCGCGCAGCAGGCGTGGCTCGGCGCGATCGCGGCGGAGACCGACGTGCGCGTGCCCGAGCCGCTGCGCACCCCCGACGGCGGATGGCTCGTGTCGGTCGACGCCGAGGAGCTGGGTCGGGCGGTGCTCGTCACGATGGCGAGCTGGCTCGAGGGCCCCGACGCAGAGGTGCTCGAGCCCGACTCGGCGCGAGCGCTCGGCCGCACGATGGCGGCGCTCCACGCGCAGGCCGCCGGGTGGGCGCCGCCGCCGGGCGGCGCGCTGCCGCGGCTGGACGCGCCGCTGTTCGGCGACCTCGACGTGCTCGACGACGCCCCGGGCCTCACCGCCGACGACCGCTCGGTGCTCGACACGGCACGGTCGCGGGCGACGGAGGTCTTCGACCGGCTGCACCGGGGCGCCCAGGTGCGGCCGCTGCACGCCGACCTGCACGGCGGCAACCTGAAGTGGCACGAGCGGCGGCTCTCGGTCTTCGACTTCGACGACGCGGGGCTCGGGCTGCCGGTGCTCGACCTCGCCATCTCGGCCTTCTACCTGCGCGGCGGCGATCCTGCCCTCGAGGTCGCGCTGCGCGAGGGCTACGCGGAGGTCGCCCCGCTGCCGGAGGCCGACCAGGCCGACGTCGAGGCGCTCATCGCCTCGCGCCAGCTGCTGCTCGCGAACGCCCTGCTCGTCTCGACCACGGCGGAGCACCGCGCGCAGGCCGCCGACTACACGGGCGTCGCGCTCGCGCGGCTGCGGCACTGGCTCGCCTCCGGGAGGTTCTCGCTCGACCCCGGCGGAGGGTGATCAGGGAAAGGCGACGCACAGGAACCGCATAGGTAGATTGTGACGCCTCCACAGGATGCTCTGACGGAATGGATGGCATGACCGACACCGCTCAGCAGCAGCTGCGTGCACAGCCCCGCCTCACGCGCCCCGACGGGTCGCCCATCCGCATCGTCGTGGTCGACGACGAGCAGAGCCTCGCCGACCTCGTCGCCATGGGCCTCAAGTACGAGGGCTGGGACGTCAAGACCGCCGCGAACGGCCAGCAGGCGCTGCAGGCCGTGCGGGAGTTCCGGCCCGACGCGGTCGTGCTCGACATCATGCTCCCCGACATCGACGGCCTCACGGTGCTGCAGCGGCTCCGCTCCGCCGGCTTCGACGTGCCGGTGCTCTTCCTCACCGCGAAGGACTCGCTCGACGACCGCGTCGCCGGGCTCACCGCCGGCGGCGACGACTACGTGACGAAGCCGTTCGGCCTCGAGGAGGTCGTCGCACGGCTCCGCGGCCTCATCCGTCGCACCGCCGCGACCGCCGAGGAGTCGAGCGTGCTCTGGGTGGGCGACCTGATGATGGACGAGGACTCCTACGAGGTGCGCCGCGGCGGCCAGCAGGTCGACCTCACGGCCACCGAGTTCGAGCTGCTGCGCTACCTCATGCGCAACCCCCGCCGCGTGCTCTCGAAGGCGCAGATCCTCGACCGCGTCTGGTCGTACGACTTCGGCGGGCGCGCGAGCGTCGTCGAGCTCTACATCTCGTACCTGCGCAAGAAGATCGACACCCTCGGCCCGCCCATGATCCACACGGTGCGCGGCGTGGGCTACCAGCTGCGCGCCGCTGAGTGAGCCCGGCGGGCGTGAGCACCGGCCGACCGCACCCGTGAACCCGGCGACGTCCGCATCGCAGACCCGGCGCATCCAGAACCCGTCGTCGTGGTCGCTGCGGCGACGCCTGCTCGTGGTGGTCGTCACGCTGTTCGCGCTGCTCACCGCGGCGGTCGCGATCGCGAGCGTCATGACGATGCGCGTCGTGCTCGAGACGCGCGTCGACGAGCAGCTCACCGAGCTCGGCAACCGCACGGCGGTCGAGGTCGAGCGCGCGATGGCGACGGGCACGCGGGCACTCGTCGACCCGCGCAGCGCGCCGACCGGCGCCCTGTTCGCGGTGCAGGAGGGCGACGCCCTGAGCGAGCACTTCATCCTGTCGAAGGCGCAGACGGAGCAGGCGCTCACCGCCGCCGGTGAGCAGGCAGTGCTCGCCGTGCCCTCGGGGACCATCTCGAGCGCCACCCTGCCGGGCTACGGCTCCTACCGGATGGTCGCCCACGACGTCGGCGGTGCTCGCGTGATCGTCGGGCTCTCGCTCGCCGACGCCAACCAGACGCTCGCCGCGCTCGCGTTCGTCATCGCGGTGTCGGCCTTCGCCGCGGTGTCGATCGTGCTGCTCGTCGGCGACATGATCATCCGGCGTGCGCTGCGCCCGCTCACCGCCTTCATCGCGACGACCGAGCGCATCTCGCAGCTGCCGCTCGCCTCGGGCGACGCGCAGCTGACCAACCGGGTGCGGATCGAGGAGCCCGCGTCGGAGGTCGGCCGCGTGCAGGAGAGCATGAACCGGATGCTCAGCCACATCGAGGAGGCGTTCGACGCGCGCGCCGCGAGCGAGCGGCGCGTGCGGCAGTTCGTCGCCGACGCCTCGCACGAGCTCCGCACGCCGCTCGCGGCGGTGCGCGGCTACGCCGAGGTGACGCGCAAGCACGATGGCGACCTGCGTCCCGACTCGCGCGAGTCGCTCGAGCGCATCGAGGCCGCCGCCCGCCGCATGCAGGCGCTCGTCGACGACCTGCTCCTGCTCGCGCGCCTCGACGAGGGCCGCGAGGTCGAGCGCGCCGAGGTCGACCTGTCGCTGCTCGTGGTCGAGGCGGTCGCCGACGCGCAGGCCGCGGGCCCGGAGCATCCGATCGCCCTCGAGCTGCCCGAGGAGCCGGTGACGGTCGCGGGCGACGCCCTGCGGCTGCAGCAGGTGATCGCCAACCTGCTCGCGAACGCCCGCGTGCACACGCCCGACGGCACCGCGATCGACGTCACGCTCCGGGCGGACGGCACGCACGCGATCGTCCGGGTGGTCGACGCCGGACCGGGCATCCCGGTCGAGCAGCAGCGCACGGTCTTCGAGCGCTTCGCGCGCGGCGACTCGTCGCGCTCGCGAGCGACGGGCTCGTCGGGCCTCGGGCTCGCGATCGTGCAGGCGCTCGTCGACGCGCACCACGGCAGCATCCAGCTCGAGAGCGAGCCGGGCCGCACGGCCTTCACGGTGCGGCTGCCGCGCTGGCAGCAGGCGCCGGCGGACGCGCTCCGCGAGGCGCAGCTCGCCGCAGAGGCGTAGGGCGAAGACCGCGCCAGGTTGCGCCGCGCATCCGTCGTGCCGTAGTCTGATGCCATACCAAAGACCGCTGGTCGCTGGTGCGTGCCCGCAAGGGTGCGCAGCAGTCGAAGGCTCGCCCAGGAGCGACGTCCCGCGCAGGTGTGACACCCCGTCGAGGGTCGAGCTCCGTGCGCGTGCGCCGGAGCTCTTTTCATGTTCGAGCCAGGGAAGCCAGCAACGACGCAAGGAGCACCATGGCGAACAAGGAAGCTGCGGTCGCCGAGCTCTCGAACCTCTTCGAGACCTCGAACGCCGTTCTGCTGACCGAGTACCGCGGTCTCACCGTCGGCCAGCTGAAGACGCTGCGCCGATCCATCAGTGAGCACGCGACGTACGCCGTGGTGAAGAACACGCTCACCAAGATCGCAGCCAACAACGCCGGCATCTCGGCGTTCGACGAGTCGCTTGCCGGCCCGTCCGCGATCGCATTCGTGCACGGCGACCCTGTCGCCGTCGCGAAGGAGCTGCGTGCCTTCGCCAAGGCGAACCCGGCGCTCGTGGTCAAGAACGGTTTCTTCGACGGGAACCCGCTCACGGCCGACGACGTCAACAAGCTCGCCGATCTCGAGTCCCGGGAGGTGCTGCTGGCCAAGCTGGCCGGTGCCTTCAAGGCCTCGCTCTTCGGCGCTGCCTACATGTTCAACGCTCCGCTCGCCCAGGCCGTTCGCACGGTCGACGCGCTGCGGATCAAGCAGGAGTCCGCGGCCGAGTAAGGCCCGGTCGATACCAGAAACAAGGAGAAGACGATGGCAAAGCTGTCGACTGACGAGCTGCTCGAGCAGTTCAAGGAGCTCACCCTCATCGAGCTCAGCGAGTTCGTGAAGGCGTTCGAGGAGACCTTCGAGGTCACCGCCGCCGCTCCGGTTGCTGCCGCTGCTGCCCCCGCAGCCGCTGCTGCCGCCGAGGAGGTCGAGGAGAAGACGGAGTTCGACGTCGTCCTCGAGGCCGCAGGCGCGAGCAAGATCCAGGTCATCAAGGTCGTCCGTTCGCTGACGTCCCTCGGCCTCGGCGAGGCCAAGGCGCTCGTCGACGGTGCACCCGCGACGGTGCTCGAGGGCGCCAAGAAGGACGACGCTGACAAGGCGAAGGCTGACCTCGAAGAGGTCGGCGCGACGGTCACCGTCAAGTAGCCTGCATCACCCGCGAAGGGCCGCACCCGCGAGGGTGCGGCCCTTCGTCTGTGCGTCGCCGGGTCGGGCGGCGCCCGCGGCGCGGGCTGCCGCACGACGCGGCGAACGGGGTCGGCGCCCGGCGCTACGGTTGACCCGATGAGCATGATGGGTGGGGGCGGCGGCCGTGGCGGCCGCGTGGCGATGCGCGACGAGGCGGCGCAGAAGGCGGTCAACGCCGACGCCCCGCGCGTACCCGACCTCGGTCGGCGCATCATGGCGCTCTTCGCGCCCCACCGGTCCGCCCTCACCCTCACCATCGTGCTCGTGCTGCTCGTCGCGACGATCACGGTCTTCCCGCCGCTGCTCACCCAGCGCGTGTTCGACGAGGCGCTGTTCCCCGCGGCCGGCGGTCCGAACCTCGATCTGCTCTGGGTGCTCGTCGGCACGATGGTGGCGCTGCTCGTCGCCGCCAACCTGATCGGCGTCTGGCAGACGTGGATCACGTCGAGGGTCGGCAACCAGGTGATGGGCGAGCTGCGCAACGCGCTGTTCGAGCGGCTGCAGGGCATGGAGCTCGCGTTCTTCACACGCACGAAGACCGGCGTCATCCAGTCCCGCCTGCAGAACGACGTCGGCGGCGTCGCGAACGTGCTCTCGAGCACCGTCTCGTCGGTCGTCGGCAACACGGTCACCGTCATCGCGAGCCTCGTGACGATGCTCATCCTGTCGTGGCAGCTGACGATCGTCGCCGTGCTGCTCACCCCGGTGCTCGTGCTGCTGCAGCGCCGCGTCGGCCAGGTGCGCGCGCGCATCGCGACGAAGACGCAGGAGTCGCTGAGCGACATGACGGCCATCACGCAGGAGTCGCTGTCGGTCTCCGGCATCCTGCTGGCGAAGGCCTTCGGCCGCCAGGCCGACGAGTCCAAGCGCTACCGCGACGAGAACGACCGCCAGATCGACCTGCAGGTGCGCCTGACCATGAGCGGCCAGACGTTCTTCGCGCTCGTCTCGATCTTCATCTCGGTGCTGCCCGCCGTCGTCTACCTCATCGCCGGCTTCCTCATCGTCGGCGGCGACGCCGCGGTCACCGCCGGCACGCTCGTGGCGTTCACCACCGTGCAGGCGCGGCTGCTCATGCCGCTCATGGGCCTGCTGCGCGTCGCGCTCGACCTGCAGACCTCGGGCGCGCTCTTCGCCCGCATCTTCGAGTACCTCGACCTCGTGCCCGCGATCGAGCCGCCGACCGACCCGAAGCCGGTCGACCCGGCGCGGCTCGGCGAGGTCGCGTTCGACGACGTCGAGTTCCACTACCCGGATGCGAAGGAGGGGGAGCGGGCGACGCTGGACGGCGTCTCCTTCTCGCTCGAGCCCGGCACCTTCGCGGCCTTCGTCGGGCCGTCGGGAGCCGGCAAGACGACGATCGGCTACCTGCTGCCGCGCCTGCACGAGGCGAGCGCCGGCGCGGTGCGCTTCGCGGGCGTCGACGTGCGAGAGCTCGACCCCGCGGCGCTCACCGACAACATCGGCATCGTGAGCCAGGAGCCGTACCTGTTCCACGCGTCCATCGCCGAGAACCTGCGCTACGCCAAGCCCGACGCCACCGACGCGGAGCTCGACGCCGCCACCCGCGCCGCGAGCATCTACGACACCATCCACCGCTTCCCCGACGGCTACGACACGATCGTGGGGGAGCGCGGCTACCGCCTCTCGGGCGGCGAGAAGCAGCGCATCGCGATCGCGCGCGTGCTGCTCAAGGACCCGGCCGTGCTCGTGCTCGACGAGGCGACGAGCGCGCTCGACACCGTCTCGGAGCGCGTCGTGCAGGCCGCGCTCGACGAGGCCGCGCGCGGTCGCACGACGCTCGCGATCGCGCACCGGCTGTCGACCATCCGGCACGCCGACGTCATCTTCGTGATCGACGCCGGGCGGATCGTCGAGCAGGGCACGCACGACGAGCTGCTCGCCCGCGGCGGCACCTACGCGACGCTCTTCGCGCAGCAGGCGCGCGGCTGACGCGACCGGCTGCGTCGCGTCAGGCGGATGCGTCCTCGGCGACCGCGTCCGGGTGCGGCAGGTCGGCGATCGCCGCCCGCCATGCCCGGGCGAGCGCATCCGGGTCGGCCGCGAAGTCGGCGTAGCGGCATCCGAGCCCGTTCGGCTTCACCCGGATGCCCTCGGCGTCCCAGCGGGGGCGCGCCTCCGCGAGCAGGTCGGCGGGCAGGTCGCCGGACGCGTTCGTGATGCGCCACCAGGCCACGTCGCGCCCGTAGGCCTTCATGATCGAGCCGACCTGGCGCGGGCCGATGCCGCAGGCGGCGGCGATCGCGCCGTACGAGGCGACGCGACCGGGCGGCACCTGCTCGACGCAGCGCAGCACCCGCTCGATCACGAGCTCCCGCCTGGCGTCCACGCCCCCATCCTGCCCGCTGTCCCACCCAGCTGGCCGCACAACGCAAGCCGGCAAGACCCATCCAGCCCCCAGCGAGGAGCAGCCGCCTATCGGCCGCGTAATCGCCGGGCCGGGCTTGCGTTGTGCATCGGGGGCTTGGGGTGCTGCCGCCTCGCCGGGTTCAGCGCGGCGGTAGGCTCGATCGTCAGTCAGGAGGCACGATGCGCTACGCAGAGTCGATCCTCGAGACCATCGGCGACACCCCGCTCGTGAGGCTCTCGAAGGTCACCGAGGGGATCGCGGCGACGGTGCTCGCGAAGGTCGAGTTCCTCAACCCCGGCGGCTCGGTCAAGGACCGCATCGCGCTCGCGATGGTGCTCGACGCCGAGGAGCGCGGGCTGCTGCGCCCCGGCGGCACCATCGTCGAGCCGACGAGCGGCAACACCGGCGTGGGCCTCGCGCTCGTCGCGCAGCAGCGCGGCTACCGCTGCGTGTTCGTCTGCCCCGACAAGGTCTCGGAGGACAAGCGCGCGACGCTGCGCGCCTACGGCGCCGACGTCGTCGTCACCCCCACCTCGGTCGCGCCCGACAGCCCCGAGTCGTACTACGGGGTGGCGAACCGCCTGACGGCCGAGATCGAGGGCGCCTACCAGCCCAACCAGTTCTTCAACCCGGCCGCCCCCGGCGCGCACGAGGTGACGACCGGGCCGGAGATCTGGCGCGACACCGACGGGCGGGTCACGCACTTCGTCGCCGGCGTCGGCACCGGCGGCACGATCACCGGCACCGGGCGCTTCCTCAAGCGCGCCTCGGACGGTGGGGTCACCGTCATCGGCGCCGACCCGGTCGGATCGATCTACTCGGGCGGCACCGGCCGCCCCTACCTCGTCGAGGGCGTCGGCGAGGACATGTGGCCCGGCAACTACGACCCGAGCGTCATCGATCGGGTGATCGCGGTCGACGACGCGGCGTCGTTCGCGATGACGCGCCGCCTCGCGCGCGAGGAGGGCCTGCTGGTCGGCGGCTCGAGCGGCATGGCCGTCGTCGCGGCGCTGCGGGTCGCGCGCGAGCTGCCCGCCGACGCGGTGCTCGTCGTGCTGCTGCCCGACTCCGGCCGCGGCTACCTGCAGAAGGTCTACTCCGACGCCTGGATGCGCTCCTACGGATTCGCGGCGCCCGACGAGGGCACGACGGTGCGCGACGTGCTCAGGGGCAAGGGCGCCGCCGCCGGCGGCGGCGTCCCCGCGCTCGTCCACGCGCATCCGAGCGACACCGTGCACGACGCGATCGAGATCATGCGCGAGTACGGCGTGAGCCAGCTGCCCGTGCTGACCGCGGAGCCGCCGGTCGTCGTCGGCGAGGTCGCCGGCGCCGTCGACGAGCGATCGCTGCTCGACGCGGTCTTCGCCGAGCGGGCGCAGCTCGCCGACCCCATCGCCGAGCACGTCGGGCCGCGGCTGCCGCAGATCGGCATCTCCGAGTCGGTCGACGCGCTGCGCGCCGCGCTCAAGGACGCCGACGCGCTGCTCGTGCTCGACGAGGCCAAGCCCGCGGGCGTCATCACCCGCACCGACCTGCTCAGCTACCTCGCCAAGGAGGCATGACCGTGACCGACGCACCGGACCTCGGCTTCTCGACCCGCGCCATCCACGCCGGACAGGCGTTCGAGCCGCGCACCGGCGCGGTCATCCCGCCGATCTTCATGACCTCGACGTTCGTGCAGGACGGCGTCGGCGGGTTCCGCGACGGCTACGAGTACTCGCGCGGCGGCAACCCGAGCCGCGACGCGCTGCAGCAGCAGCTCGCGAGCCTCGAGGCGGGCACGCACGCCTACACGTTCGGCTCCGGCCTCGCCGCCGAGGACGCGATCCTGCGCGCCGTGCTGCAGCCGGGCGACCACGTGCTCATGGGCAACGACGTCTACGGCGGCACGCACCGGCTCGTCTCGCAGATCCACGCGCGCTGGGGCATCGAGATCACGACCGCGGACGCCTCCGACCTCGACGCGGTGCGCGCTGCGATGCAGCCGAACACGCGCATCCTGTGGGTCGAGACGCCCTCCAACCCGCTCATGAAGGTCGCCGACATCCCCGGCCTCGTCGAGCTCGGCCATGCGGCCGGCGCGATGGTGGTCGCCGACAACACGTTCGCGACGCCCTACCTGCAGCAGCCGCTCGTGCTCGGCGCCGACGTCGTGATCCACTCGACGACGAAGTACATCGGCGGGCACTCAGACCTCGTCGGCGGCGCGGTCGTGACCTCGGATGCCGACCTCGCCGAGCGCATCGCCTTCCAGCAGTTCGCGGTGGGCGCCGTCAACAGCCCGTTCGACGCCTGGCTGACGTCGCGGTCGCTCAAGACGCTCAGCGTCCGCGTCGAGCGGCACTGCCGCAACGCGCAGGCGGTCGCGGAGTCGCTCGTCGGCCACCCGGCCCTCACCGCGGTGCACTACCCGGGGCTGCCCGACCACCCGCAGCACGAGCTCGCGTCGCGGCAGATGCGCGGCTTCGGCGGCATGGTGTCGATGCAGCTGGCCGGCGGCCGGGAGGCGGCGCTCGCGCTCGTGCAGCGCACTCGCCTCTTCCAGCTCGCGGAATCGCTCGGCGGCATCGAGTCGCTCGTCTGCTACCCGACCGAGATGACGCACGCGTCGGTGCAGGGCACCGAGCTCGCGGTGCCCGACGACCTGCTGCGGCTCTCTGTGGGGCTCGAGGACGCCGACGACCTGGTGGAGGACCTGCGGCAGGCGCTCGATTCGCTGTAGCGCGGCCCTCGGGGTCGTGCCGCTAGGCGAGCACGAGCCGCGCGGCGCCGCGCCGCGCCGCGCGCGCAGCGGCCGCCGGGAGGGACGCATCGCTCACGAGCACGTCGAGCTCGTCGAGCGCGGCGAAGGTCGACAGCCCCTGCACCCCCCACTTCGACGCATCGACGAGGACGATCGTCTCGCGGGCCGCCGCGATGAGCGCGCGGTTCGTCTCTGCCTCCGCGAGGTTCGGCGCGGTGCAGCCGCGCTCCGCGTCGATGCCGTGCGCGCCGAGGAAGAGCGCGTCGAGCCCGATCGACGCGGCGCTGCGGTTCGCGACCGGCCCGACGAGCGCATCCGACCGCGTTCGCTCGCCGCCCGTGAGCACGACGTGGTCGTGGTGGGGCAGGGCGAGCGCGACGGACAGGGAGTTCGTCACGATCGTGAGCCCGGGCACCGCCCCGATGAGCCGCGCGAAGGCGAGCGTCGTCGTCCCCGCGCCGATGCCGATCGCGGTGCCCGGACGCACGAGCGCCGCCGCAGCCCCAGCGATGCGCGCCTTCTCGTCGCTGTGGAGCGCTGCCTTCGCGAGCGGCCCGGGCTCGTCCGTCACCGTGGACCGCGCGAGCCGGATGCCGCCGCGCACGCGCTCCGCGCGGCCCTCGGCGACGAGCCGATCGGCATCGCGGCGCACGGTCATGGGCGAGACGCCGAGGGCGGCTGCGAGATCGGCCACCCGCGCCGTGCCCGCCGCGCGCACGTGGCTCAGGATGCGCTCGCGGCGCTCGACGTCGAGGAGCCCCGCCTCTAGCGCAGAGCCGGGCGGCGCGCCGCTCGCTCCCCGGGCCGAGACGCCGGGGCGTGATCGATCGTCGTCCATGCGCACACTTTCGCACACCAACGCGCAGGACCGCACGGCGTGCGGCATGATCGAGGGGTGAGCCGCATCCGTCAGACCTCCGACCTGCTCGCCGACGGGCGGGAGATCGTCTACTTCGACGACCCCGGGACGCCGGCGCGCGAGCGCCGGGCCGACAGCCGCGCGCTCGACCCGCGCCCGCAGACGCCGACGATGCGCTTCGATGCCCTGAGCGCGGAGTGGGTCACGGTCGCGACCGCGCGCCAGGGCCGCGTGCACCTGCCACCCGCCGAGTTCGACCCGCTCGCCCCGCAGTCGCCCACGAACCCGAGCGAGATCCCGGACGACTACGACGTCGCCGTCTTCGAGAACCGGTCGCCGTCCTTCGGGCCGGGCACCGCCGCCGACGAGCTGCCGGCGCTCGCCGTCGAGGCGCCGATCGCGCTCGGCGCCGCGCGCCCGGCGATCGGACGCTGCGAGGTCGTGTGCTTCAGCCCGGATCACGCGGGCTCCTTCGGCACGCAGTCGACGCTCCGCGCCCGCACCGTCGTCGAGGCGTGGGCGGAGCGCACGCGGGCGCTCTCCGCCGTGCCCGGGATCGCGCAGGTGTTCCCGTTCGAGAACCGCGGCGTCGAGATCGGCGTGACGCTGCACCACCCGCACGGCCAGATCTACGGCTACCCCTACGTGCCGCAGCGCATCCGCCGCATCTGCCAGTCGGTCGAGGCGTACGGGCAGGGGCTCTTCGCCGACCTGCTCGACAGCGAGGCGACCGGGCCGCGCGTGCTCATCGCGGGCGAGCACTTCACCGCGTTCGTGCCGTTCGCGGCCCGCTGGCCCGTCGAGGTGCAGCTCATGGCGCACCGGCAGGTTCCCGACCTCGCCGAGACGACCGACGCCGAGCGCGACGAGCTCGCCGTGCTGACGCTGCGCATCGCGCGCGGACTCGACGCGCTCTACGACGCGCCGCTGCCCTACATTGCCGGCTGGCTGCAGGCGCCGGTCGGGCGGCACCGCGACGACGTGCGGCTCACCTGGCAGGTGACGAGCCCGCGCCGGGCCGCCGACAAGCTGAAGTTCCTCGCCGGCTCCGAGGCCGCGATGGGCGCGTGGGTCGCCGACATCGGCCCCGAGGACGGCGCCGCGCGGCTGCGCGACGCGATCGCGAAGGCCGACGAGGCCCGCCCGGTCGAGCCGCTCGCCCCGACCGGAGCCGCGGATGCGTGAGGCGTTCGCGGCCGCGTTCGGCGCGGAGCCCGACGGCATCTGGTCGGCGCCCGGCCGCGTCAACCTGATCGGCGAGCACACCGACTACAACGGGGGCCTCGCGCTGCCGTTCGGCATCGACCGCCGCACGCGCGTCGCGGTGCGGCTGCGCGACGACGACGTCGTGCGCGTCGCGACCGACTCCGCGCAGGCGCAGGCCGACGACGGCGGCGGCATCGTGACCGCGACGCTCGCCACGGCGGGCGAGGCGACCGGATGGAGCCGCTACCTGCTGGGCGTCGTGCACGTGCTGCGCCGCGAGCGCGCCGTCCAGGGCGTCGGCTTCGACGCGCTCGTCTCGAGCGACGTGCCCGTCGGCGTCGGCGTCTCGTCGTCCGCCGCGCTCGAGTCTGCCGCGCTCGTCGCGCTCGACGAGCGCTGGGGGCTCGGCATCCCGCGCGGCGAGATGGTGCGGCTCGGCCAGCTCGTCGAGAACGAGGTGGTCGGAGCGCCGACCGGCACGCTCGACCAGTCCGCCGTGCTGCTCGCCGAGCGCGACCACGCGGTGCTGCTCGACTTCCGCGCCGACACCGCGGAGCAGGTGCCGCTCGGCTTCGAGGCGGCAGGGCTCGAGATCCTCGTCATCGACTCGCTCGTGCGCCACGACCACGCGACCGGCGGCTACGGCGAGCGGCGTCGCGAGTGCGAGGAGGCCGCCCGCATCGCGGGCGTGCCGACCCTGCGCGAGATCGCGGTCGACGACGTCGAGGCGTGGGCCGACCGCATGCCCGCGCACGTGCATCGGCGGATGCGCCACATCGTCACCGACACCGATCGCGCCGCCCGCGTCGCCGCGCTCGTGCGCGACGGCCGGCCGCGCGAGATCGGGCCCATCCTCACCGACGGGCACGTGTCGCAGCGCGACGACTTCGAGGACTCCGTGCCGGCGATCGACGCGGCCGTCGAGGCCGCGCTCGCGGCGGGCGCGCTCGGGGCCCGGCTCACCGGTGGCGGCTTCGGCGGCGCCGCCATCGCGCTCGTCGACGCGGCCGAGTCGGCGCGCATCGGCGCCGAGGTCGCGGATGCGGTCGAGGCCGCCGGCCACGCCCGCCCGGTCGTGTTCACGGTGCGGGCGTCGCAGGGCGCCCGCCGCGACCCGGACGCCTGACCCCGCCCGCCTGTCCGGCTCAGTCGAGCGGGCGGCCGCGGCGCTCGGGGAGGGTCCACGCCGCGATCGCGGCGATCGCGAACGCCGCGGCGAAGACGCCGAACAGCGCGATCGTGCCGCCGGCACCCAGCAGCAGCGGCACCGCGAGCGGCGCGAGGATCGACGCGATGCGGCCGAAGCCCGCGGCCGCGCCGGTGCCCGTGCCGCGCACATCGGTCGGGTAGAGCTCCGGCCCGATCGCGTAGAGCGCGCCCCACGCGCCGAGGTTGAAGAACGACAGCGTGCAGCCTGCGGCGATGATCATCGCCTCCGTCGAGGCGGTGCCGTACCAGGCGGCGGCGAGCGCCGACCCGACCAGGAACACCGTGAGCGTCGGCCTGCGGCCCCACTTCTCGATGAGGAACGCGGATACCGCGTAGCCGGGCAGCTGCGCGATCGTGATGATGAGCGTGAACTCGAACGAGCGCACGAGCGAGAACCCCTGCGCGACGAGCAGCGACGGGATCCAGATGAACGCGCCGTAGTACGAGAAGTTGATGCAGAACCACACGACCCAGAGGGCGACCGTGCGGCCGCGCAGCTCCCGCGACCAGATCGAGGCGCGGGGCGCCGGCGTGCCGGTCGCACCCGCATCCGCAGCGCCGGCCCCTGCGCCGGGGCCGGCCGAATCGGCCGCCGGCACGCCCGCGGCCTCCTCGAAGCGACGCACCGTGCGCTCCGCCTCCGGCAGGCGCCCCTTGGCCTCGAGGTAGCGCACCGACTCGGGCATGCCCCAGCGCACCACGATCGAGAAGATCGCCGGGGCCATGCCGATCGCGAGCCCCCAGCGCCAGCCGTCGTCGGACGCGCCGACCACGAAGGTGCCGATCACGGCTGCCGCGATCCACCCGACCGCCCAGAACGCCTCGAGCCAGACGACGACGCGCCCGCGGATGCGCTTGGGCGCGAACTCGCTGATGAGCGTCGAGGCGACCGGCAGCTCCGCCCCCAGGCCGAGCCCGACGACGAAGCGGAGCACGAGCAGCGCGGCGAGCGAGCCGACGAGCGCGGAGGCACCGGTCGCGAGGCCGTAGACGATGAGCGTCAGCGCGAAGACGCTGCGGCGGCCGATGCGGTCGGCCAGCAGCCCGCCGACCGTCGCGCCGATCGCCATGCCGACGAAGCCGATCGACGCGATCCAGCTCGTCTCGGTCGTCGAGAGGCCCCACTGCTGCACGAGCGCCGCGATGACGAACGAGACGAGTCCGACGTCCATGGCGTCGAGCGCCCAGCCGATGCCGGCGGTGCCGAGCAGGCGGCCGTGCTTGCGCGTGAAGGGGAGGCGGTCGAGCCGCTCGGAGCGGGTCAGCTCGCCGGCAGTGGGCAGCGCGGTCATGCGGAGGCCTCTCGGGCGGCGGCGCGGATGCCACCACGATAGTGCCCGGCGCGACGCGCGGCCGCGGGCGATCGGCTACGGGCGGGCGAGGGGCGCGGTGGTGCTGCGCTCGACGAGCCGCGTCGGCAGCCGCAGGTGGCGCTCGGTCTCGCGGCCCTCGAGCAGGTCGAGCATGAGGGCGAGCGCCGAGCGGCCCATGTCGTGCAGCGGCTGCGCGATCGTCGTGAGCGGCGGGCTCGCGATCGCCGCCTCCGGGATGTCGTCGTAGCCGATGACCGAGAGGTCGTGCGGCACGCGGATGCCGAACTCGGCGGCGACCTCGAGCACCGGGAGCGCGGAGCGGTCGTTCGCGGCGAAGATCGCGGTCGGTCGCGCGTCGGCGGGGAGCGCGAGCAGCTCGCGCGCGGCCTGCTCGGCGAGGTCGGGGCGGTAGCCGACGACGCGCATGAGCGCGGGATCCGGCACGACGCCCGCGGCGTCGAGCGCCTCGCGCCAGCCGGCCTCGCGCATCCGCGCCGACTCGAGGTCCTCACGGCCCCCGAGCAGCCCGATGCGGCGGTGCCCGAGCGCGAGCAGGTGCTCGGTCGCGAGCCGAGCGCCCGTGCGGTTGTCGGAGTCGACGGTGTGCGGCCCCTCCGGACCGGAGTGCGGGTCGACCGCGACGATCGGGATGCCGAAGCTGCCGGTGATGAGCGTCGACGGTGTGACGACGATGGCGCCGTCGAAGAGGGTGCGGGCGAGCCGCGAGAGCGAGCGCCGCTCCCAGCCGACCTCCGTGACGTCGTCGCGGCGTCCGGCGTACGCGAGGAGGCCGTAGCCGGTGCCCGCGACGGCCTCCGAGATGCCCTTGAGGAGCTCGGTCGAGTAGGACTCGAACTCCGAGACGAGCACGCCGATGTTGCCCGTGCTCTGCCCGCGCATGCTGCGCGCGACGAGCGACGTCTCGTAGCCGAGCTCGGCGATCGCGGCCTGCACGCGCGCGATCGTGCCGGGCGCGACGCCGTAGCGTCCGTTGACGACCTTCGACACCGTGGCGACCGAGACGCCGACGCTGCGGGCGACGTCGGTGATCGTGACCCGGCCATCGCCGGAGTCGCCGAAGACGTCGGATGCTGTCGTCACGTGCCGACCATAGCGGAGCCGGCGCCTCCCGACCTCGCCCGACGGCCGGGTTTGCGAAAACGTTATCGAAAACGTTTGACAAGTACTCCCGCCGGTGCCATCGTCATCAGCACGCGCACCGCCGATCAGCGATCGCAGGTGCGGGGCACACCACTCAACGACGAGGAGCACTGCCATGAAATCACGCACCGTGCTGACGCTCGCAGCCATCGCGGGGGTCACCGCCCTCGTCGGCTGCTCGGGCGCGCAAGGCGACCCTGCGGCATCCGGGGGCGAGGTGACGATGACCTTCTGGCACAACTCCACGACCGGCGACGGCAAGGCCTACTGGGAGGACCGCGTCGCTGCCTTCGAGGCGGCGAACGAGGGCGTCACCATCGAGATCCAGTCGATCCAGAACGAGGACATGGACGGCCGCCTGCAGACCGCCGTCAACTCGGGCGACATGCCCGACATCTTCATGGCGCGCGGCGGCGGCAAGCTCGCCGACATCGTCGGCGCGGGCGCCGTGCGCGACCTCACCGATCTCATCTCCGAGGACGTCTCGAGCGACTACGGCGAGGGCGTCTTCAGCGCCTTCACCGTCGAGGGCGCCATCTACGGCATGCCGGTCGCGGTGCTGCCGGGCGGCATCTTCTACAGCGAGGACCTCTTCGCCGACGCCGGCATCGACGGCACGCCCACCACGATGTCGGAGCTGGACGACGCCGTCGGCGCGCTCGAGCAGAGCGGCGTCGAGCCGATCGCGCTCGGCGGCATGGCCGCGTGGCCCGCCGCCCACTGGTACTACTTCTTCGCGCTGCGCGAGTGCAGCCAGGAGGTCATGGAATCGATCGCCTCGACGCTCGACTTCAGCGACGCGTGCTGGCTCGCCGCGGGCGAGGACCTGGCGGGGCTCGCCGCGACCGAGCCCTTCAACGAGGGCTTCCTCACGACCGCCGCGCAGGAGGGCGCCGGCTCCTCCGCGGGCCTCATCGCCAACCACCAGGCGGGCATGGAGCTCATGGGCGGCTGGAACGTCGGTGTCATCGGTGGGCTCACGCCCGACCAGCAGCCGCTCCCCGACCTGGGCTGGTTCCCGTTCCCCGAGGTCGAGGGCGGCGCAGGCTCGCCGTCCGCGATGATGGGCGGCGTCGACGGCTACTCGTGCGCGAACGATGCGCCGACGGCGTGCGAGGCGTTCCTGAACTTCATCGCCTCGCCCGAGTCGCAGGCCGGCTACGCCGAGGCGTTCGACACCATCCCCGCCTCGTCCGAGGCGCAGACGGCCGTCGAGGACCCGGCGCTCGAGCCGCTCGTCGCTGCCTACGAGTCGGCCGACTACGTCGTCGTCTGGCTCGACACGCTGCTCGGCCAGAACATCGGCAACTCGCTCAACACGGCGGTCGTCGAGCTGCTCGCAGGCAACGGCACGCCGCAGGGCATCGTCGACGCCGTCACGACCGCAGCACAGCGAGGGTGAGCACCGCGGCGGCGTCCGTCGCGCCGGTGCGCCAGGGATCCGCGGAGCCGGAGGTCGACGCCCAGGCGTCGGCCCCGGCCCCGCGGGGCCCGCGCCGCGGGCGGACGGACTGGCGGAAGCGCGCGGAGATCCTGCTGCTCGCGGGGCCAGCGGTCGGCGTCTTCGTCTTCTTCGTCATCGTGCCGGTGCTGATGGCGGCCTTCTACGGCTTCTTCCGCTGGAACGGCTTCGGCGCCCCGACCGACTTCGTCGGGCTGCAGAACTACGTCACGATCCTCGGCGACTCGACCTTCCGCGACGCCGTCGCGCACAACCTGTTCATCGTCGTCGCCTCCCTCGCGCTGCAGGGGCCGCTCGCGGTCCTCTTCGCGCTGCTGCTCAACCAGCGCATCCGGGGCCGCTCGATCATCCGCGTGCTCATCTTCGTGCCGTACGTGATCTCGGAGGTCGTGGTCGGCACGGGCTGGAGCCTCATGCTCCAGGACCGCGGCGCCGTCAACGACCTGCTCTCGAGCGTCGGGCTCGACGCGCTGCGCAACTCCTGGATCGCCGACCCGCAGATCGCCCTCTGGACCCTCATGGTGATCATCACGTGGAAGTACATCGGCTTCGCGGTGATCCTCATGCTCGCCGGCCTGCAGTCGATCCCCGACGAGCTCTACGAGGCGGCGTCGATCGACGGCGCGTCGTTCTGGCAGATGCAGCGCAGCATCACGCTGCCGCTCCTCGGGCCGACGATCCGGATCTGGGCGTTCCTGTCGATCATCGGCTCGCTGCAGCTGTTCGACCTCGTCAACATCATCTGGGGCCAGTACGTCTCCGCGACGGCGGGCACGTCGACGATGGCGACGTACATGTACCTCAACGGCCACATGGCCGGCAGCTACGGCTACGGCAATGCCGTCGCCGTCGTGCTCTTCATCATCTCCCTCGCCATCGCGCTCGGGTACCAGCGCTTCGTGCTGCGTCGCGACACCGAGGGCGCCCTCACCGGCATGGCCGGATCCAGCACGAAGGAGCCGCGACCGTGACGACCTCGATCCTCCCCGCACGACCCGCCCTGCGGCGCCCGAACCGACGCGTCGCCGCCTGGGGAAGCCCGGTCGTCTACCTGTGCTCGATCGTGCTCATCGCGATCTGCATGGGACCGGTGATCTACATCATCCTGGGCGGGTTCCGCACGAACTCGCAGATCACCACGAGCCCCTCCGGCTTCCCGAGCCCCTGGGTCGCCACGAACTACCTCGAGGTGCTCGCGAGCGGCAGCTTCTGGCAGACGATGGGCAACTCCGCCGTCGTCGGCATCGCGACCGCGGTCGGCGTCGTCGCGCTCGGCCTCATGGCGAGCTTCGTGCTCGCCCGCTACGAGTTCGTCGGCAATGGCGCCATGTACGCGCTCTTCGCCGCGGGCCTCATGTTCCCCGTCACGGTCGCGATCACGCCGCTCTACCTGCTCGTGCGCAACCTCGGCCTGACGAACACGCTCGCGGGCGTGATCCTGCCGCAGATCGCCTTCGCCCTGCCGGTCACGATCATCATCCTCGTGCCGTTCCTCCGCGCGATCCCGGTGGAGCTCGAGGAGGCGGCGGCGATCGACGGCGCGAGCCGGCTCGGCTTCTTCTTCCGGATGGTCGTGCCGCTCAGCCTGCCGGGCGTCATCACGACCGGCATCCTCGCGTTCGTCGGCTCGTGGAACGGCTACATGCTGCCGCTGTTCATCCTCAACGACCCGAACCTCTACACGCTGCCGCTCGGCGTGCAGAACTTCTCGTCGCAGTACTCCGTCGACACCGCGCGCGTGATGGCCTTCACCGCCCTCTCCACGGTGCCGGCCCTCGTGTTCTTCAGCATCTTCGAGCGCCGCATCGTCGGCGGCCTGACGGGAGCGATCAAGGGATGACCACCACCGTGCACACGAGCGGCGCACCGCTCACCGACGTCGGACGGGCGCCTGCCCTGCCCGCGAGCCCGCTCGTCTCCGAGCGGGTGCGGGAGCTCCACGCCCGCATGACGCTCGAGGAGCGGCTCGCCCAGCTCGTCGGCTACTGGCTCGACCAGGGCGGCAGCGTCGTCGCCCCCATGCAGGGGGAGATGGCGAGCGCTGCGGCCGGCGCGTCGCTCGCGTCGATCACCGAGCACGGGGTCGGCCACTACACGCGCGTCTACGGCACGCGACCCGTCGAGCCCGCGGCGCGCGCCGCGTGGCTCGTCGCCGAGCAGCGGCGGCTCCAGCGCGAGACGCGGCTCGGCATCCCCGCCATCGTGCACGAGGAGTGCCTCACGGGGCTCGCGGCGTGGAAGGCGTCGACCTTCCCCACGCCGCTCGCTTGGGGCGCCGCGTTCGACCCGGCGCTCGTCGAGGAGATGGGGCGCGCGATCGGCGACTCGATGCGCAGCCTCGGCATCCACCAGGGCCTCGCACCCGTGCTCGACGTCGTCCGCGACCCGCGCTGGGGCCGGGTGGACGAGTGCATCGGCGAGGACCCGTACCTCGTCGGCACCGTCGGCAGCGCCTACGTGCGCGGCCTCCAGGGCGCCGGCGTGCACGCGACCCTCAAGCACTTCGTCGGCTACAGCGCCTCGAACGCGGGCCGCAACCACGCGCCCGTCTCGGCGGGGCCGCGCGAGATCGCGGACACCTACCTGCCGCCCTTCGAGATGGCCATCCGCGACGGCGGCGCGCGCTCCGTCATGAACAGCTACACCGACGTCGACGGCATCCCCGTGGCATCCGACGAGCGGATGCTCACCGACGTGCTGCGCGGCGAGCTCGGCTTCGACGGCGTGGTGGTCTCCGACTACTTCTCGGTCGCGTTCCTCGAGGTCATGCACGGCATCGCCGCCGACCGCGGCGAGGCGGCCGCGCAGGCGCTCATCGCCGGCATCGACGTCGAGCTGCCGACGGGCGACGCGTTCCTCGGCCCGCTCGCCGCGCGCATCCGCGCCGGCGAGCTCGACGAGGCCTACGTCGATCGCGCCGTGCTGCGCGTGCTCGCGCAGAAGGAGGAGCTCGGGCTGCTCGAGCCCGACGCCTTCGCCGACGACGCGCCGGCGACGATCGACCTCGACTCGCCGCGGCACCGCGCCATCGCCCGCAGGCTCGCCGCGGAGTCGCTCGTGCTGCTCGCCAACGACGGCACGCTCCCGCTCGCGGCACCCGCGCGCGTCGCGGTCATCGGCCCCAACGCCGACCGGTCCGAGGCGCTGCAGGGCTGCTACTCCTTCGCCAACCACGTGCTCGCGCACCACCCGGGCGTCGAGCCCGGCTTCGCGATCCCCACCGTCCGAGAGGCGCTCGCGGCGGCGCTCCCTGGCAGCGCCATCGAGGCCGTCGAGGGGGTCGGCGTCGAGGACGGCGACGCGCGCGGCATCGCGGACGCCGCGGCCGCCGCGGCGCGCGCCGACGTCGCGGTCGTCGTCGTCGGCGACGACGCGGGGCTCTTCGGCCGCGGCACCGTCGGGGAGGGCAACGACGTCGCCTCGCTCGAGCTGCCGGGCAGGCAGCGCGAGCTCGTCGAGGCGGTCGTCGAGACCGGCACGCCCGTCGTGCTCGTGCTCCTCACCGGCAGGCCCTACGCGGTGCCGTGGGCGCTCGAGGGCGACGCGGCGCCGGCCGCCGTGCTGCAGGCGTTCTTCCCCGGGGAGGCGGGCGGAGAGGCGATCGCCGACGTGCTCACCGGTGCCGCCTCGCCGTCCGGCCGGCTCCCGGTCTCGCTGCCGCGCACCACGGGCGCCCAGCCGTACACCTACGCGCACGCGCGGCTCGGCGGGCCGTCCGACGTGACGACCGCCGACCCGACGCCGCTGCGCCCGTTCGGCTTCGGCCTCTCGTACGCGTCGTTCTCGTACACCGAGCTCCAGGTCGACGCGACGGCGGCGACCGATGGCGCGTTCCGCGCATCCGTCGTCGTCACGAACACGGGCGACCGTGCCGGCGACGACGTCGTGCAGCTCTACGGCCGCGACCTCGTCGGCTCGATCCCGCGGCCGCTCGTGCAGCTGCTGGGCTACGCGCGCGTCTCGCTCGCCCCCGGCGCCTCGGCGCGCGTCGAGCTCCGCGTGCCCGCGCGCCGCTTCTCGTTCACCGATCGGCGGATGGTGCGCGTCGTCGAGCCCGGCGAGGTCGAGGTGTGGATCGCGTCGCACGCGGCGGCCTCCGCACCGCGGTCCGACGAGGACGACCCGTCGCAGGGCGTCATCTCGAACGCGCGGCGGAGCGAGGCGATCGCGATCCCCGGCACCGCGACGGCTCGCGCGCGGCTGACGCTCACGGGGCCCGTGCACGAGGTGGGCCCCGGCGACCGGCGCATCGTCGACGTGACGATCGGCTGACGCGTGCCGGTCGCGAACCCGATCCTGCCGGGCTGCTTCCCCGACCCCTCGATCTGCCGCGTGGGGGAGTGGCACTACCTCGTCGCGTCCACGTTCGAGCTGCTGCCCGGCATGCCCGTGATGCGGTCGCGCGACCTCGCGACCTGGGAGACGATCGGCCACGTTCTCGACCGGCCCGGGATGGTCGACCTGGCCGGCATCCGCTCGTCCGGCGGCATCTTCGCGCCCACGATCCGGTACGACGGCGAGCGGTTCTGGATCGTCACGACGCTCGTCGACCCCGCGGACGGCGAGCGCGGCGGCACGTTCCTGGTCACCGCCGACGACGCGGCCGGTCCGTGGAGCGACCCGATCTGGATCGAGGTGGCGGGCATCGACCCGTCGCTGCTGTTCGACGACGACGGCCGGGTGTGGATGCACGGCACCCGCCTCGTCGCCGAGCCCGAGTGGCACCACCAGACCGAGGTCTGGGTGCGCGAGCTCTCGATCGACGAGGGGCGGCTCGTCGGCGATGAGCACGTCGTGTGGACCGGTGCCGTGCGCGGCGCCGTGTGGGCCGAGGGCCCGCACCTCCTGCGCATCGACGGCACGTGCTACCTGCTCGCCGCGGAGGGCGGCACGGCGTTCGAGCACGCGGTGTGCATCGCGCGCGCGGAGCACCCGACCGGCCCGTTCGTCGGCTCGCCCGCGAACCCCGTGCTCACGCACCGGCAGCTCGGGCACGGCGCCGAGGTGCAGGCGGTCGGCCACGCCGACCTGGTGCAGGCGCCCGACGGGCGCTGGTGGGCGGTGCTGCTCGGCACCCGCCCCTACGACGGCCACCGGCACCCGCTCGGCCGCGAGACCTTCCTGTGCCCCGTCGAGTGGCAGGACGGCTGGCCGGTGTTCGCGCCCGGGGAGGGGCGCGTGCCCGCCACGGTCGAGCTCGGCGTGGAGCTGACGCCTGGCGTCTGGCAGCCGGACTCGCGCTCGGCGGGCGCCGTCGTGCCCGAGGATCGGCGCTGGACGAGCGTGCGCGGCTTCGCCGCGTCGTTCGCGACGCCCGACGGCGAGGGCTGGTCGCTCCGGGCGACCGAGGACGGCCTCGGCGACCCCGGGACACCCGCCTTCCTGGGCGTGCGGCAGCAGCACCGCGAGCTCGACGTCGCCGTGCGCGTCGAGCACGTCGCCGACGGCGCCGCCGCCGGCCTCGTGATCCGCCAGTCGGAGGACGACCACGTCGCGCTGCTCGTCGAGCAGCGCGGCGCAGGCTCGCGCGTGCGCGCCGTGCACCGCCGCGCGGGCGAGGAGACCGAGGTCGGCGCCGTCGACCTGGACGCCGGCGCGGCGCTGCTCGGCGTCCGCGCGCGCGGCAGCGACTACCGGCTGCTCGTCGACGGCGACGTGGTCGCGACGGTCGACGCCCGCACGCTCGACACGGCGTCGACCGGCGGCTTCCTCGGCGTCTGGATCGGCATCGCCGCCGTCGGCGCGGCCGGCGCCGAGGCCCGCTTCGGGGCGCTCGACTACCGGCCGGCCGCGTCGCCGATCGGGTCGGCGGGCGTCGCGGCGTAGGCCGCGCGCACCTCCGGCCGCGGCTGCTCGACGACGGTCGCCGCCTCGACGGCCCAGGACGGCCGAGCGCCGGTGAGCGCCCACGCCGCCTGCACCGCGGCGCCGGCGGCGACGTACTCGCCCGGGGTCGGCACGGCGATCGGGCGGCCGAGCACCGCCGCCGCGACGCGCTGCACGGCGGGCGACTGCGCCGCGCCGCCGATGAGGAGCACGCGGCGAGGCTCCACGCCGAGCCGCTCGAGCGCGTCGAGCCCGTCGGCGAGCCCGCACACCATGCCCTCGATCGACGCGCGCGCGAACCCCTCGCGCGTGAGCGAGCGGTTCGTCATGCCGTACAGGGTCGCGGTCGCGGTCGGCAGGTTCGGCGTGCGCTCGCCCTCGAGGTAGGGCCGCAGCACGAGGCCGTCGGCGCCGGCGGGCGCGGCGAGCGCGAGCTCGCCGAGCGTGGCGTGGTCGACGCCGAGCAGGCGCGCCGCGGCGTCGAGC
>Ga0213836_100725_pt1:0-20000 | contig 24636 bp, 17 predicted proteins | sample SWPATP03_FD_160578 | JGI IMG/M metagenome (GOLD analysis project Ga0213836, IMG submission 160578) | Coastal seawater microbial communities from Marineland, Florida, United States - SWPA TP0 #3 | ecosystem: Environmental > Aquatic > Marine > Coastal | place: USA: Florida | collected...
GCGACCCACGCTTGACGCAGCCCCCCGACCCCGGAGCAAAGACGCACTCCTGTTGCTCGCGACGATCAGGGTTTGCCTTACTTCGAGATCGCGTACGGCAATGACCGGCAACACAAGTGCTTTGGTCCTATCATGGCGCAAAAATGCGCTGATCGCTCTCATTCCGATGCAGCTCAGCGCAATCACGATGCATTGGATGGGCGCGTAAACTGCCAATGACGTCTCCCGGCTCACTATCTCCCGGTCACACGCAATTCTTAGGCCATGTGTCTAGTTGGAGTGTTGGGACATCGGGCAAGGACCAAGCTTTTCGGCGCTATCTCCTCTTAGACACTAGGAAGATGCTTTGGAGGGAAGCCCGATTGATCGCGCGCGGCTTGGTGACCCTGCTCCGGACAGGAGCCTCCATCGAAAATTTAGTCTGCTTTCCCTCGGCGCAGGCTAACAGACTGGAGCTTATCCATATGCAAGTCCCTAAAAGCGAACTTCGAAACTCTCGTAGGCTTGCAGTCTAACAGATTGAGTTCATACCAAAATCTGCATCAATCCCATGACCGCGATGGATACAAAAAACGCGGCAATCGGTTCGAGGAAAAAGCGCTTCTGAATACCTAAATAAATACGCGCAGGACGTGTTATTCTGGATATAAGAGAGAGTACTGGGTTTTCGTTGTATTGCCGCCTGACGCGGTTGGAAACAAAACAACCCATCGGTGCCGTCTCGGCACGAAACGTATTCGGCTGGTCTTGAATATACCGGTTTGAGGCAAGTGCGACCGGCGGAGTCGCCGAGCTGCTCAAGCAAACGAAAACCCGTGACGCGCGGCAAGTCTTGCCTTGGTGGCGCGAAGTTCCACCGCAAGACGCTCCGGGTTCCAGTCTTTCTGCGCCGCCATGCGATCTGCCATGGCATCTAGATCGCGTCCGCTGAGGCGGCCGGTGATGGCAAGCGCCGTGCGGCGCAGCACAAGATCGTCCAGATGTGCCACCTGCTCATGGCCCGTAATCCAGGCCAATTCATCAAATGAATAATCCGGTGCATCCGCCAGCATGGTGGGCGTATTCCCTTCGGCTTCCAGAATGGCAAGCGCCGTCGTGCCATAACGCGATAGCAGCGTGTCGGCGCGAGCCTGATCCACGCCGGTCCTTGAGCAGGCCATGTCCAGCCACTTGACCCGCTCGTTCTCGCGCGGAAAACCGCGTCCTCCTCCAATGGCCAAGCTTTGCGTGCTGATGCGGCGCGTCTGCTGAAGCCGGACCAGAACCATGTCGGTCACTTCCTCGGCAAAGCCGCGAAATGTCGTCCACTTGCCGCCGACGAGCGAGACAATCGGCCACGGTCTCTCCCCCTCCGGCTCGATGACCGGTGCCGAATGATCGCGGCTGATCAGGCCGGGGGCCGTGCTATCGGAGGCCGGGAGCGGGCGGATGCCGGCATAGGTATAGACGATCTGGCTGCGGTCGAAGGAAAGACCCGGCAACAGGCCGCTGAGGCTCTGCAGCAGGTAATCGATCTCGGCATCGCTGCAGGTGACCTGATCCGGGTCGTCGTCGCGAATATCTGTCGAGCCGACCAGCGCCTTGCCGAGATAATCGAACACGAGGCAGATGCGCCCATCATCCGCCTCGAAATAGATCATCCGCCCGCCGAGCGTTTCGATGAGATCCGGATGATCGAGAAGAATGTGGGACCCCTTGGTGCCGCCGATCAGGCGGGAGGTTACACCCAGATCTTCATTGACCCGGTCGATCCAGGGGCCGGCGGCATTGATGACGAGGCGTGGGCGAATACGCTGCTCATTCCCGTCCTCATCGACGAGGACCACGGCCTGCCCATCCGTGCCACCGATCCGCGTATAATTTAGGGCACGTGACGAAGGACTTGCCCGCAGGCCATCCTCGACGAGTTCCAGCACCAGCCGTTCCGGATGACTGATCTTGGCGTCGTAGTAGAGGCCGGCCGCCACAATGCGCGGCGTGAGCGCCGGAATGGTGGCGAGTGCCCGCGCCTTGCTCCACAGCGAATGGCGCGGCATCATGCGATGACGCGAGCCATAGAAATCGTAAAGCGCGAGACCGATCTTCATCAGCACCGCGCCACGGCTTCGCGGCGCCGTTGTAGAGCCGAAGAGCGTGCGAAGTGCTGCCGGAATTCCTTTGAACCAGGAGAAGATGGGGATCACCGTCGGCAGGCGGCTGACGCAATGCGGCGCGTTCTTGAGGAGAAGATTGCGCTCCAGAGTCGACTGCGCGACAAGGCGAATCTCGCCCGTCTCAAGATATTTGATTCCGCCATGGATGAGGCGCGAAGGGGCCGCCGAGGTGCCGGAACCGAAATCGGCTTTGTCGGAGATGACGCAGGTCAGCCCCTGCTCGCAGAGATCGCGAAACACCCCGGCTCCATTGATGCCAGCGCCAAGGATCAGAACGTCCACGTCTTCAATATCAGTCATTTTCCGTCACCAGCTTGAGGCTAACACCGGCCGCCCGTAGGGCATCGGCTGTTTTTACGGGAAGGCGATCATCGACGTAAACCACGTCGAACTCTTTGAGATCGGCAAAAAGGTGCAGCGCCACCCGGTCGAATTTCTCCGAATCCACCAGCAGAACCTTGCGCACGGCGGAAGCCATCATCGCCTGCTTGACGCGCACGACGAGCGGATCCTGGATCATAGCAGAGGTGCCGCTGATCGCCGACGCCGAGCATATCAAGAGATTGACGCGCAGGCGCGACAAGGCGCTTTCGCAGAGATGGCCGATAAAGGCGTGATAGGTCGGGTGATATTCGCCACCGAGACAAATCAGCTTCACCTCATCAACCCCGCTCAGCCGTTCCGAAAGATCAAGGCTGTTGGTGACGACGGTGAGCGGCCTCACCTCCGTGATATGCGGCGCGAGCGCGTTGACGGTGGTGGAATCATCGATGAGGATCACGCTCCCCGGCTCGATCTCGCCAACCGCAGCCCTGGCCAGCGCCGCCTTGGCGGCAAGCGAGCGGGTCTTGCGGAAGCTGAACAGGCTCTCATAGACGCCTGACGGCTGGGCGCTGACGGCACCATGCAGCTTGCGCAACACGCCCTGCCTTGCCAAGTCCTCCACGTGCCGATGGATTGTCATGCGCGAGACGCCGAATTCGGTCACGAGATCGTCGATACGGGCTTCGCCGCGTTCAATCACAAAAGCGGCGATGGCCTCGCGGCGGGTATCAGCGGTCATTCCGCGCCCTCCGATCCGAAGGCTTCTATACGGGGCCAGAGCGGCGCAAGCGCCTTCGCCAGATCGCTATGCAGGCCATACCGCTCGTCGAGCGCCTTTTGCCGTACAAGGTCGGGATGGTAGTCGTGGCCGATGGAGGCCAGATCGCGCGGATCATCCGTCGGGGAGGAAAAAAGCCCGATACCGGAGCCAGCACAGAGTGCGGCTCCCCAGGCTGCGGCCTCTTCGGTGTCCGTGACGGTCACCGTCATCCCAAGCACATCGGCAAACAACTGCGCAAAAAGCGGATTGCGGGAGATGCCGCCCGTCAGCTTTGCCGTCTTCATCTCAAAACCCTGGCGCAGGTCGCCCACATGAACCCGATGGTTGAAGGCAATACCCTCGATCACCGCCCGCAGCATGTCGGCCCGGCCGTGCCAACCGCGCAGGCCGAGGAATCCGGCGCTGGCCGTCGATCCATGCGGAGAGCCGAACAGGTAGGGGTGAAACAGCACCGTCGAGGGACGCTCGATTGCTTCACCGATTTCGCGGCCGAGACGCTCATGGATGGAAGCACCCTCAACCTCTGCCGCCTTCTGGTCGGATTTACACAGGCGGTCGAGGAACCAGTCATAGTTTGCCGCAGACGCCGGCGAAATCGCCATATTGTTCCACTCGCCGAACCTCAACCCGTTTCGGCAGAACCAGCGGGCATCGACCACGGGGCGCGTCGAGACAGTCTCGTTGATGGAATAGGTGCCGGCCACCACTGCCACCTGACCCACGCCATAACCGCCGATGCCGAGCGACGAGGCCGTGACATCATGTAGGCCGGCGACAACAGGCGTTCCGGCGACAAGCCCGGTCAAAGCCGCTGCCTGCGGTGTCACGCCACCGATCACCGCATCCGGCAGCGCCAACTCCGGCAGAGCGCCGGAAAGCGCGCCGAGGCCGTAGAGCTCGAGGATGTCAGGCGCGTAGGCCTGCGACGCTACTTCGGTGAAGGAAGTGCTGGCTTCCGTCAGGTCCGTGCCGATTGTGCCGGTCAGGCAGTAACGCAGCCAGTCCTTGCAGGCAAACGCCGTTCCGATGGCACCAAACCGCTCAGGTTCATGCTCTCGGATATGGGCCAGAAGTGATGCCGGCGCGGATGCATGCGGCCGCTGGCCGCTCAAGGCCAGCGCCGCCTCTGCCGTGCCATCGCCATCCCAGCGGGCAACGATGTCGCCGGCGCGGCTGTCGAGAGACAGGATGCCGTGGCCGAGCGGATTGCCGTCGCGGTCCAGAAGGTAGAGCCCGTCGCCATGAGCGGTTGCGGCCACCGCTGCGATCTCGGATGCCGGCCGGCCGCTTTCGGCAATCGCGTCCGAAATGGCCTCGGCGGTTGCCGCCCAGAGGCCTGCCATATCGCGCTCGACATGGCGGGCTTTTGTCATGATCTGGGGAATACGTCGCCGCGCCACCGACAGGACGGCACCCGTCTCATCGAAGACAACCGCCTTGGTGACGGTGAGGCCATTGTCGATCCCAAGCAGACAGGGCATCGGAAGCTCCGAAAAAATGCATCGCGTGGTCGAAGATCCGCTTTTCTGGCCGGCGCAATGCGTGAGATGTCAGGCGCCCGGCCCGCACGGGCAGACGGCCCGCTTCGTTAGAACGAGCACTCTACTGTTAACTTCACAGGATGTACTGTTACAAATCACTCTTTGTATCATCCGCATTGCCGTTTGGTGCGGCAACGACGAGATTGATGCCTCGCGCGCGCAGCCGCTCAATGGTGCGCGGAGGCGTGGCGCTGTCGACGATGACCACGTCGAATTCATCCAGCGATCCCATGGCATGCAGCGCGCGCCGCTCGAATTTGGTATGGTCGACCAGCAGGATGCGGCGCGAGGCGCATTCGAACATGGCCCGCTTGATGTCCACCATATCCGGAGACTGGTGAAACAGCATGTCTTCACTGATGGCGGATACGGAGAGAAACACCTGATCGGGGCGCAGGCGGCGGATCTCGTTGGTGGTCACGGGTCCCATGAAGGCATTGCACCAGTTCTGGAACTGCCCGCCAAGACAGAGCAGCGTCAGGTCGCTCACCTCACGCAGGGCATTGATCATCGTGATGGAATTGGTAATCGCCGTGAGCGGCACGCGCGCTGAAAGATGCGGCACCATTTGCAAAACGGTCGTGGAATCATCAAAGAAGATCGCCTGCCCCGGCTGGATAAACTCGGCAGCAGCAGCAGCAATGGCGCGCTTTTCGGATGCCTGCCGCGTGGATCGATAGACGTCACTGGATTCGATGAGGCTTGTCGGTGCCGCTGAGACAATGCCGCGTGTCTTGCGGAGCAGGCCGCGGCTCACCAACTCATCGAGATCGCGGTGAGCGGTCATCAGACTGATGCCAAACCGCTCGGTCAGATCCTCGATGCGCATCGTGCCCTCAGCCATCACGGCCTCGGCCACCAGCTGCCTTCGAGCGATCTGGCGGGCTTGGCGGCTATCGCTGGAAATCTCCTCGCCCATCAGGCGCTCGAGAGGACGTTCCTGTTGGTCGCGCATGCTTATTGCCCACATCTCCCGGAGAACCGCGCGAACTGGTGAACGCACATCTCCATGGCTCCGGTCTGTCGCACCGCTGCTCGCTCACAGGGAACATCCGCACGCCATACGCGCCTCTGGTGCAATCGACATCTAGCACGTCTTCAGCGGGGCGCCACCGGTTGGAATGATCTTCCGCGCAAAGAAGAGCTGAAATCGCAAGAGGTCGGGGCCGCAGCGAGTGCGGCCCCGGATAGATCGTATCCGTTTACTGCGAGAGCGTGAACGGGCCGGTATACTTGTCGACGTTGTCCTTGGTGATCAGCAGGCAATCGAAGAGCTGCTTTTCGGTGGCAGCGCCGGTCTTGCCCGTCTTGATGAAAGAATCGGCCTGCTTCACGGCTTCGGCCGAGAAGACGGCAACCGGCTGGAGCACCGTATACTGCATCTCGCCAGACTTGATGGCGGCAACCGCATCCGGCGAACCGTCGAAGCCGCCGACCTTGACCTTGTCGAGCTTGCCGGCTTCCTTCAGCGCTGCAATCGCACCCAGCGCCATTTCGTCATTGCCGGCGATAACGCCGTTGATGTTCGGGTTGGCCTGAAGCAGGGACTGCATCTTCTGGTAGCCCTGGGTGCGATCCCAGTTGGCCACTTCCCTGCCGACCTTCTTCATGTCCGGATACTGGGTAATGACGGTTTCGTAGCCGTTAGAGCGGGTCGCGGCATTGTTGTCTGCGGGGTTGCCGAACAGCTCCACATAGGTGCCCTTTTCGCCGACCATCGAGATCCAGGTTTCGGCACCAAGCGCTGCCCCTTGCGCGTTGTTGGAAACGAGCTGCGCCTTGGCAAGACCTTCCTGGTTGATCTCGGCATTGACGAGAATGACCGGGATACCCGCGGCAACAGCCTTTTTCACCGCGCCGACCGAACCATCGGCATTGGCTGGATCGAGGATGATGGCGGCCGACTTGTTGGTGATCGCCGTATCGATGAGGGTCGATTCGGTGTTGGTGTCGCCCTTGTGGGCGGCGACATTCGCCTTGTAGCCAAGGCCTTCCGCCGTCTTCTTGGCAACTTCACCTTCGGTGCGCCAGTAGGGGTTGGCCGGATCCGTGACGATGATCGAGATCAGGCCGTCTGCCATGGCAGCTGTCGTCATGAGGCCTGTCGCGACGGCGGCAAGCATGAATTTCTGAAAGGATTTCAACATTTTCTACTCCCATTGGAATGTTGCAGTCTTCGCCTCTTCAGGCATCCTTTCCGCGGTACCCTCCCAACAGGCCTTTGCGGACAAGTTCTTGGACGTCAGCCCTTGCGTGCGCCGGAGCCGTACTGAATTGTGTTCATGAGGACGGCCAGCACGATAACCGAGCCGGTGAAAACGGTCTGCCAGTAGGACGAGACGCCGATGATGACCAGGCCATCGGAAAGGAAACCGATGACGAAAGCGCCAAGCATCGTGCCGCGTACCGTGCCGCGACCACCGGTCAGTGCCGCACCGCCGACAACCACAGCGGCAATTGCCGTCAGTTCATAGGTGCTGCCGGCTGTCGGGCCAGCAGATGTCAGCTGTGATGACAGCACCAGCCCGGCAATGGCCGAAAGGATGCCGGAGAGCGTATAGACGGTGATCTTGACGCGTTTGACCGGCACGCCGGAGAGATCTGCCGCCCGCTCGTTGCCACCAGATGCATACAGCCAGCGGCCAAAAGCCGAGCGGGCAAGCATCAGGCCGGCCAAGAGGGCGATCACGGTCAGAACGATGACGGAGATGGGGACGCCAGCCAGACGGTTGAAGCCAAGCCAGTCGAAGCCGGTATTGCCAAGTTCGGGACGGCCCGACAGGTTGTTGTAGGTGAGGCCATTGGTCTGCAACAGCGCGATACCGCGGGCAACATACATGACGCCGAGCGTTGCAACGAAGGCCGGTACGCGGAACCAGGCGACCAGGATGCCGTTGATGGCGCCAACAAAAGCGCCGAACAGGCAGGTCAGCACCACTACCGCCCAGACCGGCGGGTAAAGGATGACGCCGAAGGCCGAAAGCTCGACGCCCTGCATCATGGCGCCGGCAACGACCCCGCAGAGTGCAAGGATCGAGCCGACCGACAGGTCAATGCCGCCGTTCAGGATCACTAGCAGCATGCCGATGGCAAGGATACCGTAAATGGCGACATGCGAAGCCATGATGAGAAAATTGGCGACGGTGAAATAGTTCGGCGACAGGTAGGAAAACACCGCAATGATGAGGATCAGGGCGAAGAAGGCGCGCCCCTCCAAAAGGAGTTGGCCAATGCTCATGCCGCCAGCTTTGTCGACTTTGGCAGTTTCGGCTTTCGGTGCGATGGCTTGGTTCATGGTCTAGAATTCCCCAATTGACGGCATCAGGCAGCCACAGACTCGCCGGAGGCAGCCATGATCTTTTCCTTGGTGACGCTCGAATCGAACTCGGCCGAGATGCGACCCTTGTGCATGACGATGATGCGATGTGCGACCGACAGGCACTCGCTGACTTCCGACGTGGAAAATACCACCGCCAGACCGGTGCGCGCGCGCTCTGCCAGAAGCTTAAACACTTCTGCCTTGGCGCCGATATCGATGCCGCGCGATGGCTCGTCGAGCAGGAGCACGGTCGGATCGGTCGCCAGCATCTTGCCGATGACCACCTTCTGCTGGTTGCCCCCCGAAAGAGAGCCGATGGGGGCGCCACCGCCAGACGTTTTCACGGTGACCTTACGGATGGTATCGGCAATCAGCGACTGCTCGATCCGCCGGCTGGTAAAGAGGCCGCGGGTGAAATTCATGATCGATGCGAGCGACATGTTTTCACCGACGCTCATGGTCTGCACCAAGCCATCGCGCTGGCGGTCTTCCGGCACGAGCGCTAGACCACAGGCAATGCGATCGGCAATCGACAGCGACGAGATTTCCTCGCCCTCCAGAAAGATACTGCCGGATTTCGGCTTGAGGCGGCCGGCCAGCGTTTCCAGCAACTCGGTGCGCCCTGCCCCCATCAGCCCGTAGATGCAGACGATTTCGCCGGCCTTCACATCGAGCGACAGGCGGTCCACTAGGTTGAAGCCGGCATTGGGATCGGCAACCGTCAGATCGACCACCGAAAGCGCCGTTTCTCCAAAAGCATAACCTGACGGCGGGGATCCGAGATCATAATGTTCGCCCACCATGTTGCGCACGATCCATTCCAGATCGATCTCGGCGCGCGGCGCATAAGCGGTCATGGTACCATCGCGCAGCACGACGGCGTGATCGGTGATTTCCAGCGCTTCTTCGAGATGGTGCGAGATATAAACGATCGATACGCCCTTGGCTGTGAGATCCCGAATAACCTTGAACAGCACCTCGACTTCGGCCGCCGAAAGCGCCGAGGTTGGCTCGTCCATGATCAGGATGCGGCTGTCGATTGACAGCGCGCGGGCGATTTCCACGATCTGCTGCTGGCCGAGACGCAGGTCTTCTACGGGCGTCGGCGGGTCGATGTCTTCTTCCAACTCTTCGAGCAGAAGCCGCACCTGACGCTCTTCCTCGGCAAAATCTACGCCCGTGGCGCCCTGGATCTCGCGGCCCATGAACACGTTGTCGCGCACCGAAAGATTGGGTGCCAGGCTGAGTTCTTGGTGGATGATCGAGATGCCGTGGTCACGCGCCTCGGTCGACGAGGTAAAGTTCACACCCTCGCCATCCAGCACGATTTCACCCGATGTCGGCTGAACGACGCCAGACAGGATCTTCATCAGCGTCGACTTGCCGGCACCATTTTCGCCGAACAGCGTGGTGACCTGGCCATAACGGATATCGAAATTCACGCCCTTAAGAGCATGGATGTTGCCATAAGACTTGGCGATGTTGCGCGCCGACAGCACGACATCGCCGCGGCGGGGGCCTTTCGTCTCTGGCTCGCTCATTTCACATCCACCTTCACCGGCGTGATCAACCAGTTTTTCGGGTTGACGAGGCGAAAGGCGCCGACGACGTCGACTGTCTTGCCCCTCAGCGCCGACGTATCGATCGGATCGAGCACCGAGGCCTTCATGGCGCGGTTGATGGCCGAACCGGCGTCCTGGTATTCGATCTGGTTCTTGAACGACCCGAAGGCGATATCGCCCGGCGCATCGCGCAGATCTGTGCCGTTGATGGCGGGCCCGGTCTGCATGCGCAGCTTGATATCGGCCGGCATTCCGGCGACAGCCACCTCATAGATGCCGGACTTGCCTTCCCCCACGACACCGGAAAATTTGACCATCATCACCGTACCGGTCGTAGACGCGGTGCCGTATTTCTTGCCGGCAGCAGCCTTGTCGGCAAGCACTTCCGGCGCGATCGCCACGGCGTCGGCAGCCTTTTCCACCACCACCGACTGAACACGCGGAAATTCCTTTGTGCCGAACGTATCGGGCGAAAACGCCTGCTGGCGAACATCGGCTTCCGACCCGACATGGACAACCGTCGTGTCGAGCGCGATGGCAGACAGAACAAGCAGGCCGGCACCCACAAGGACGACACCCGTGCGCTTCGACGATTGCTTGGCTTTACGCGCACGCAATGCGGCGACTGAAGATTGGAGGGTGCTCATGAGCCGGCCTCGCCTTTCGCCCGATGTTGAAAGAGTATGGAAAGAAGCAGGAAGGCAGCCCGAAGCCGGGCCTTCCTGATCGGCGGCAAACGCGTGCAGCGCGCGGCGTAAAGCAGCATGGCCTCCTCCCATTCTTGATAGCCGCAGCGCCTCCTCCAGGCCCCACGATCGCTTCATCCCTCTACGCTATATTCACGTTATATAGTCCGTCAAGTATGTTATGTTGAAGACAGGTCCTTTTTGAGAGATCGCTCACGCAGAGGTGAGATCTTGCACGGGATCGACGGCACATTCGCCAGATCCGAAGGCCTTCCAGGCGCGCCGGCCGCCGATTGTGCAAGCCGCCCGACGCTCTTTGAGGGCAGAGCACTCTTGCGGACCGACACAACGCACTTGCAGCAATGTCTTGAACTTAAACAAAAATCCGCAAACCACGATGCGACCACGCTAAAGTCTGCCGGTGGCCGAGGCGAGCGTACCAGCGCAAAAGACTGTCGGATGTAGCGAGACAGCGCCGGCCGCACGCAAGCAACGAAAAAACCTTATAGCTTTCTAACATAACTGAAAAAAACTTCCGCGTCTGCAAAAAAAATCATGTTCCTTGTTATCATTGTGATATGTATTATCAACGTGCGAGCGATCCGGGGCGCGGGGTGAGGAATGCCTTCGACAGGACGCAACGGTATCGCGCGGAGGAGGATGAAACTGCATGAAGACTATCTCCAAAGCGCCTTTGTGCGTCCCTGTCCATGCGACGATCCGCGGTATGCGCCATGCGTGATGTGATCATCGGCATTGATGCCGGCACCTCGGTTATCAAGGCGGTGGCCTTTGATCTTGCAGGCCGGCAAATCTCGTCCTCCAGCGTGCCCAACAGCTACCTGTCCGGGTCCGATGGATCCGCGACGCAGCCGCTCGACAGAACCTGGGCCGATTGCACGCGGGCGCTACGCGGTCTTGGAGAGCAGGTCACCGATCTTTCCCGTCGTACGGCAGCGGTTGCGGTGACTGCGCAGGGCGACGGCACTTGGCTTGTCGACCGCGACAACCGGCCCGTTGGCGATGCCTGGTTGTGGCTTGACGCCCGCGCGGCCCCGACCGTTGATGTGCTTGCCGCAAAGACTGAGAACCGGGCGCGTTTCGAACTGACGGGTACAGGGCTAAACACCTGCCAGCAGGGTGCGCAAATGGCGCATATGGACCGGTTTTTTCCAGAACTTCTCGATTCTGCCGACGTTGCCCTCCATTGCAAGGACTGGCTTTATCTCAACCTCACAGACGTGCGCGCCACCGATCCGTCGGAAGCAAATTTTACCTTCGGGAATTTCCGCACGCGCGGTTATGAGGAACAGGTTTTTGACGCGCTGGGTCTTGGCCACCGCCGCCATCTGCTGCCTGAAATCATCGAGGGCACGCAGACCCTCAATCCGCTCACAGCGACGGCGGCAAAACAGACGGGTTTGCTGGAGGGCACGCCCGTTTGCCTCGGTTACGTGGACATGGTGATGACGGCGCTGGGTGCCGGCGTTTATGGTGGTACCGGCGATACCGCCTGCTCCATCGTCGGCTCGACCGGCGTCCACATGCGGGCAACCAATATCGCTGGCGTACATCTCAACGCCGAAGGCACCGGATATGTCATGGCGCTCCCCGTACCGAATACGGTCGTGCAGGCCCAAACCAATATGGCCGCCACCCTCAATCTCGACTGGGTCTTAAGCCTTGGCACAGACCTGCTGCGCGAGATGGGACAGGAGATCACACCACGCGACCTGATGGGCCGTATCGAGGGCTGGCTTGAAAAATCCACTCCCGGCCAGATCGCCTACCATCCCTATATTTCCGAAGCTGGCGAGCGTGGGCCTTTCGTTAACGCGCAGGCCCGTGCCGGTTTCATCGGCCTTTCGGCCAGTCATCGTTACCCGGATCTGGTGCGCGCCGTGGTTGAAGGTCTCGGCATGGCGATGCGCGATTGTTATGCGGCGATGGGCGGCCTTCCCTCGGAACTACGCCTCAGCGGCGGCGCGGCGCGCTCGCGCGGTCTGCGCGCGGTTCTCTCAGCTGCGATCAATGCGCCGGTCCGCGTCTCCGATCGTGAAGAGGCAGGCGCTGCGGGCGCCGCAATGATGGCAGCCGTTGCCATCGGCGCCTATCCCGACATGAACGCCTGCGTTGGCGAATGGGTGACGCCGCTGCTTGCTGCACCGGAGACCCCGAACGCAGAACTTGCCGCCACCTATGAGCGGCTGTTTCCCGCTTTCCAATCCGCGCGTCACGCGCTTGTTCCCGCCTGGACGAAGCTGGCGGCGGCCCGCGATGCGACACTTCAGAGGAAAAAGACATGAGCACGCAAACACAGATGATCGATCTGTTCGTGATTGGCGGTGGCATCAATGGCGCCGGGATGGCGCGCGACGCTGCCGGCCGCGGCCTCAAAGTGGTCTTGTGCGAGAAGGACGATCTGGCCGAAGGCACGTCCTCGCGCTCCGGCAAGCTGGTGCATGGCGGTTTGCGTTATCTCGAATACTACGAATTCCGTCTGGTGCGCGAGGCGCTGATCGAACGCGAGGTGCTGCTGAAGGCCGCCCCGCACATCATCTGGCCGATGCGGTTCGTTCTGCCGCATAGCCCGCAGGATCGCCCCGCCTGGCTGGTACGGCTCGGCCTCTTTCTCTACGATCACCTCGGCGGCCGCAAGAAACTGCCGGGTACCCGTACGCTGGATCTCACCCGCGATCCCGAAGGCGCACCGATCCTCGACGACTACACCAAGGGGTTTGAATACTCCGACTGCTGGGTGGACGATGCGCGCCTGGTCGTACTGAACGCAGTGGATGCAGCAGAAAAGGGCTGCGAGGTTCTGACCCGCACAGCCGCCGTCACCGCACGGCGCGAAGACAGCGCCTGGTCCATTACCACGAAGAATGTTCTGACCGGCGAAACTCGCCAATTCCGCGCCCGCTGCATTGCCAATTGCGCCGGCCCGTGGGTATCGGACATTATCGGCCGGGTGGCCGGCTCCAACTCGGCGCGCAATGTGCGCCTCGTCAAGGGCAGCCATATCATCGTGCCCAAATGGTGGGCAGGGCCGCAGGCCTATCTGGTGCAGAACCACGACAAGCGGGTGATCTTCATCAACCCTTACGAGGGAGACAAGGCTCTGATCGGCACCACCGATATTGCCTATGAAGGCCGTGCCGAAGAGGTGAGTGCCGACGAGCGGGAGATCGAGTATCTCCTGTCTGCCGTGAACCGGTATTTCAAGGAAAAGCTCCGGCGCCAGGATGTGCTGCACACGTTTTCCGGCGTGCGGCCCCTGTTTGACGATGGGAAGGGCAATCCGTCGGCCGTCACGCGCGACTATGTCTTTGATCTCGACGAAACGGGCGGCGCGCCGCTCCTCAATGTGTTCGGCGGCAAGATCACCACGTTCCGCGAGCTTGCCGAGCGCGGGATGCAGAAGCTGACCCAGGTCTTTCCCACAATGGGGGGCAACTGGACGGAAGCGGCGCCGCTTCCTGGCGGCGACATGCCCAATGCTGACTACGAGAGTTTTGCCAATACCTTACGTGATCTTTATCCATGGATGCCGCGTGCGCTTCTGCAGCATTACGGCCGCCTTTACGGCACGCGCACGCGCCAGATTGCCGGCACGGCAGATAGTCTTGCAGATCTAGGCCGGCATTTCGGTGGCCAGCTTTACGAGGCGGAGGTGCGCTACCTCGTGAAAAGCGAATGGGCACGCACAGCCAAGGACGTGCTCTACCGCCGCACGAAACATTACCTGCACTTGACTGAGGCAGAACAGGCTGCCTTTACCGCCTGGTTTGACGAAGCAAATCTCGCCAGTGCCGCCTGAGACCGGAGACCGCCCATGCCGCTGACGCTTTCCCTCAACACCAACCCGCTGGTGAACCGTTTTGCCGAGCCGGCCGATCTCATCGAAACGGTGGCGCGCGACCTGAAAGTCCGCGACCTGCAGCTGACCCATGAGTTCATCAACCCGAGCTGGCCGGCGCCCGTCATCCGCCGCCTGACGCGGGAGATGGGCACTGCCCTTAACCGCACCGGCGTTCGCGTGACCAGCGGCATGACCGGACCCTATGGCCGCCTCAACCATTTCGGCCATCCGGATGCCGATGTGCGGCGCTATTATATCGACTGGTTCAAGACCTTTGCCGATATCACCGCCGATCTCGGCGGCACCTCCGTCGGCACGCAGTTTGCGATCTTCACCTATAAGGATTTCGATGATCCGGCCCGTCGCGAAGAGCTGATCAAGATCGCCATCGACTGCTGGGCCGAGGTGGCGGAACATGCCAAGGGTGCCGGCCTCTCCTTCCTGTTCTGGGAACCGATGAGCGTCGGGCGCGAATTCGGCGAAACGATCGCAGGCTGTCTTCACCTTCAGGATCGGCTGACATCAGCGAATATGGCGATCCCGATGTGGATGATGGCCGATATCGACCACGGCGATGTCACCTCCGCCAATCCGGACGATTTCGACCCTTATGCCTGGGCCCGCGCCGTGCCAAAAGTGTCGCCGATCATCCACATCAAGCAGAGCCTGATGGACAAGGGCGGTCACCGGCCGTTCATCGCCGAATTCAACGCCAAGGGCCGCATCCATCCCGAGCCGCTGCTCGAAGCCTTTGCGCAAGGCGGCGCGGAGAACAACGAGATCTGCCTAGAACTGTCCTTCAAGGAGCGCGATCCGAACGACCGTCAGGTGATTTCCCAGATCGCCGAAAGCATTGCCTTCTGGGCACCCCATATCGAGAGCGGCATCAAGGACCTGCATATCTGATCCGATCTCATCAGACAGCGGCTCTTGCAGGAAACGGCGCAGAGGGCGAATTGCAGGAGATCCTTGTCTTGACCAGCCTGACGACAGACAGCAGCAGAAGGAAGAGCAATGGCCCGCCGCAGTGACAGCGATCCCGAAGAAAGCCTGGCGATCCGCGCGGCCTGGCTGCATTACGCTGGCGGACTGACGCAGGCTGCGGTGGCAAAACGGCTCGGCGTGCCCTCTGTTAAGGCGCATCGACTCATTGCACGCGCGGTGGCCGACGGTGCCGTCAAGGTCTCGATCGATGGCGCCATCGTCGAATGCGCCGAACTGGAAGCTCAGCTTTGCGATCGCTATGGGCTCGCTACCTGCGAGGTGGCGCCGGATCTGGGAGAGGACGGCCTGCCGCTTCGCGCGCTCGGCCTTGCCGGCTCCAGCTTCCTGCGCCGCACGATCGAGGGTGGCGATTACAAAGTCATCGGCCTTGGCCATGGCCGCACACTGGCTGCTGCGGTGCGCCAAATGCCGCGCTTTGAAGCGACCGGCGTGTGCTTCGTATCACTGCTTGGTGGGCTCACCCGCAATTACGCCGCAAATCCGCATGACGTGATGTATAATCTGGCGGAAAAGACCGGGTCGCAATCCTATGTGATGCCAGTACCCTTTTTTGCCAACTCTGCAGAAGATCGCGAAATCCTGCTGGCCCAGCGCGGCGTGCGGGAAATCTTTGACATGTCGAACAGTGCCGGCCTCAAATTCGTCGGCATCGGAACGGCAGACGCCAGCGCACAGCTTGTTGCCTCCGGTATGATCGAACGGCGCGAAATCACGGAAATCATCGCCGTCGGCGCTGTCGGGGAAATGCTCGGCCACTTCTTCGATGGTGATGGCCGCGTCCTCGAAACGACGCTCAGTGCCCGCACGCTCTCGGTCGATCTCGAAACGCCTGAACAGACCCGCATCGTGGCAATCGCGGGCGGGTTGCAAAAGCTTGCCTCGATCCGCGCCGTGCTGCGCAGCCGCCGCCTCAAAGGGCTGATCACCGACGAACCGACCGCCCGCGCGCTGGTGAGCTGACAAGAGGATGTACCGGCACATCTGACGATTGCAGCCGAACAACTGGAAGAAAAACAGCCAAAGCCGCGTGCGCGGATCGGCATCAGTTGGAAGATGAACAAGGCAATGGCAGAGGCGAAACCTTTGTCGAGGGCCGATAGCCGCTGACGCGATGCGTGATCCCCCATTCAGCGTTTCATCATTTCGCCTTTCAACTCCATGCGCGAGGCGACGGCCTCGCACGCGGAGACCTCCGGGAAGATTGGAGCGGAGAACATTGCACTGGGCCAACGAGCGGCTTGGACCGGCGAGTTCTCAACCCGGTGTTGAAGGAGTGCAACCTCCACATCGTGGAACTGGATTATTCCGGACGGCGCGCGCCTGCGGGTTTCCCAAAAGTATACCGGCATTGTATCCCTCCGGTGCGCGGCGGCGTTGTGCGTCACGGCATTTCCAGTGGGCAGGAATCAGTTGTTGTTGACCGTGTTTCCGACCAACATACTGCTTTTGCGGATTATGTCGGAGGGGTCTTGCCGACGCTGCGGTAGGCGTTGCAATCTTCGCCTCCCCTTCAACGGCTGGCTTCAGCCGAATCTTCCGCGCGGCTAGTTTGGGCGGTGGCAACTCTTAAGTTGCGGCATTTTACAGGCGCCGTGTTGGCCGTCGGCGTAGCCGCGGCCTGGCTGGGGGAGAGGGCATCAACACGCGAACCGCTGGCGTGACCGATGATGTGGCAAGCGCTCTTTCCTCTATGTTGTTAGGCAAGATCACGAGCAGTAGCCACTTTCCGTTGCATTGCTGAATCATGCTCGCAGGTTAGATCCTGCGCTCGATGGGCGGCATGACCACATGAAAAGGCTGGTAAACTGAACCGCTGGATGCAAATTAGACAGATCGGATGACGCCTTTTGTGAAAATGAAACATCCAAATGGTCGATCGTCCGTAGTCGCGACAACAGCAAATGCACCAGCCGCCACATCGTAGAATCTCGTCCTCTCAACGGGCTGGAAGCCAACCTCCCGCTGCTCTATTTCGTTTACTATTTTTTCGACATCGTCATGAACCGGCGTGCCGTAGCCGAGGTCGCCGTCAGGGACCATTTTCACAACGGGCTTTTCGAGGAAATCGTCGACCGGCATCAGCTTCAATATATCGGTGATGATTGAAACGAGAGGGACCCCTACAATCGGCAAGACGCGTTGATGACGGGAATATGCTGGATAATTGGCATCCACCACTACGAGACAATCACCATGCCCCATTGCTGCGAGTGCCCAAAGAACGTCTGGACTCAGATGCTTCGGGATATTTCTCAACATTGTCATACTATTCCAGTCATCCCTGAAGAGTTGCTTCGATCATGTCGTGGTCGAGATTGTCCAGGGAAGAGACTGGCAAAAAATCGAGTCAGTGGCAATGAAATCTACCTCTCGTCTACAGATATGGCGTCTTTTGCGAACGTCAGCCAGGGACCGAGATAGGATGCTGGGAGCGTTGGCCGGAGCGCTTTCCGTATCTCCGACATTGCCAAAACGACGAGGGTTCAGTCCAGTCGGTTGACCGCCTTTCACGCCAAACACACAGAGCGCCGGCCGCGCCTTGCCATCCTAGACGGTCAGCACGATGAACTCGAAGCACGCGTGAGAAGGTGGTCTCGGCTCGCCTGCATCGACGTGCTGGCGGACGATTATCTGTAACAAATTGCCGGACTGAAGTAGCAGTCCAATCCCGAATGTCGAGGTTGCCATTCGCGTCATGATCCAGACAGTGGTAATTTGCGAACACCCGGCGATAAGCCATCATCCCTGCAGGTGCATAGTTCAATTGCCAACATCATTGGCTTTTATGGGCGGTCCTCGATGTTATGGAGCAACATTTAATGGCGACCGCTGGCAACGTTCTCATGGCGCGGCTTGTGGCTGCCGAGATTGATAAGGGGAAGACAAACGCAAAAAACTCCTCGACCGTTATGGTGAGGAGCTTAAGAGTAAATATTCGGATTAGTCGAATTTGCAGATAAAGTTGGTTGCGGGGGCAGGATTTGAACCTGCGGCCTTCAGGTTATGAGCCTGACGAGCTACCGGGCTGCTCCACCCCGCGCCAAGCGAATTTGGCTTTGCCAAATTTCGCGTCTGCGTCACGGCCATGCCGTGATGCCTGTGCCGGAGCAAATCCGAAGGATTTGTCTCCTTTGAGGGACGCACCGGCTACAGACCGAACGTCCCATTATTTCGTTAAACCCCAGCAACGACAAAAGGCCGCTTTGGGAGCGGCCCTTGGTTTGGCCAGGGGCCGGTTTGTTATGTGTGAGAAGATTGTTTGGTCCATCCTCATGGATGGCATTGCCTTTAATAGACCTGGCAGCGACCTACTCTCCCGCGTCTTAAGACGGAGTACCATTGGCGCAGGGGTGTTTCACGGCCGTGTTCGGAAAGGGAACGGGTGCAGCCACCCCGCAATGACCACCAGGTCGATTAAGGGCAATGTATGCGTGGCAATGGGCGACCATTGCAACGCTTTATCGAGAAGCTGGCGGGGGCGAACCCCCTTTTGTCTTAGTTGAACACGTCTTTGGTGCAACAAACCGGACGAACACTGACGTGTTCGCCGGGCCCGTCGCAAAGGCTTTCGCCTTCGCTCTGTCAGGACCAACGCTGACGCGTTGGCCTTGAGATGAGCATAGTCAATGAGAACGATGAAGCCAATCGGGCTATTAGTAAGGCTAAGCTTCATGCATTACTGCACGTCCACACGCCTCCTATCAACGTGGTCGTCTTCCACGGCCCTGATAGGGAATACTCGTTTTCAGGTGGGTTTCCCGCTTAGATGCCTTCAGCGGTTATCCCTTCCATATATAGCTACCCTGCTATGCCGTTGGCACGACAACAGGTCCACCAGAGATATGTCCATCCCGGTCCTCTCGTACTAGGGACAGATCCTGTCAATATTCCTACACCCACGGCAGATAGGGACCGAACTGTCTCACGACGTTCTGAACCCAGCTCACGTACCGCTTTAATTGGCGAACAGCCAAACCCTTGGGACCTGCTCCAGCCCCAGGATGCGATGAGCCGACATCGAGGTGCCAAACAACCCCGTCGATATGGACTCTTGGGGGTCATCAGCCTGTTATCCCCGGCGTACCTTTTATCCGTTGAGCGATGGCCCTTCCACGCGGGACCACCGGATCACTATGACCGACTTTCGTCTCTGCTCGACTTGTCAGTCTCGCAGTCAGGCGGGCTTATGCCATTGCACTCGACGACCGATTTCCGACCGGTCTGAGCCCACCATCGCGCGCCTCCGTTACTCTTTCGGAGGCGACCGCCCCAGTCAAACTACCCACCATACACTGTCCCGGATCCGGATAACGGACCGCGGTTAGACATCCATGACGATAAGGGTGGTATTTCAAGGATGGCTCCACGAGAACTGGCGTCCCCGCTTCAAAGCCTACCACCTATCCTACACATGCCGACACGAATGCCAGTGTAAAGCTATAGTAAAGGTGCACGGGGTCTTTCCGTCTAACCGCAGGAACCCCGCATCTTCACGGGGAATTCAATTTCACTGAGTCTATGTTGGAGACAGCGGGGAAGTCGTTACGCCATTCGTGCAGGTCGGAACTTACCCGACAAGGAATTTCGCTACCTTAGGACCGTTATAGTTACGGCCGCCGTTTACTGGGGCTTCAGTTCAAAGCTTGCACCTCTCCCTTTAACCTTCCAGCACCGGGCAGGCGTCAGGCCCTATACGTCGTCTTTCGACTTCGCAGAGCCCTGTGTTTTTGATAAACAGTCGCTACCCCCTGGTCTGTGCCACCCCTT
>Ga0213836_100731_pt1 | contig 24532 bp, 22 predicted proteins | sample SWPATP03_FD_160578 | JGI IMG/M metagenome (GOLD analysis project Ga0213836, IMG submission 160578) | Coastal seawater microbial communities from Marineland, Florida, United States - SWPA TP0 #3 | ecosystem: Environmental > Aquatic > Marine > Coastal | place: USA: Florida | collected 2016-08-05
CAGCAGGCGGTGTGCCGTGCGCTCGTCATGGCGGCCGTGCGCGTGCTGCACGACGAGCGACTCCAGCGGCTTGACGCACCCGGCGACGAAGCCGTAGACCGCTGCGGCGACATCCACCGTCAGCACCACATCGTATCCCTCTTCGGGCACAGGCCACTGGACCTCGTCGATGCCCGTGCGGATGCGCTCGGCGATCTCGACGGTGACCTCGTCGAGTCGACGCTCGCGACCGGCACCCCGCACACCGGCCAGATCGGCGCCGATGTCGCCGTGCGGCTCGAGCTCCGCCAGGGCGACGGTCGCGAGCTGGCGTGGCACGACGTCGGCGATCGCCCCCAGGCGGCTGCGCATCTCGAGCCGCGCGAACACGGACTCGCAGGAGAGCACGACACGAGCGTGCGCGAGGGCGCGCCACGTCGCCTCGCTCATGCGAGCAACGCTATGCCCTCGGCTTCGACGACGCATCCTCACGGCTCGAGCTAAGAGCGATCGGTGACGGGGAATCCTCCAGGCTCGCTCGATCGCAGCAGCCGGGCAGCCGCGCCGTTAGGCACGCGCTGCGTGCAGCCGCGGCCGCGCGGGCGTGCCCTGCTGCGGCGTGCCGGGCGGCGGCTTCTGCGGCACGAGCGGCCGAGACGGAGGGCGGTCTCCGCCGGCGAGCGAGCGGCCGGACGCGCGCTCGTACAGCGCCAGCACGCCCTCGTGCGCCTCGTCGACGGTGCCCCAGTAGCCGATCAGCCGCCGCAGCGCGCGGTCCGGCTCGGGGGAGACCGCCCGGTAGTAGGGCTCGCGGCGCGTGCCGAGCTGCACGAGCCGGACGATCGCGATGGCGTGCCCGTCGAGTGGGTGGAGCACGTCCCACTCGGCGGGGCGGAGGGTCATGACGCCGACGGTACGTCGAGCCGCTGACGCGGCCGCCGTCGGCGCTGTGCGCTCAGCCGGCCTCGTGGCGAGAGCGGGGCCCGTCGAGTCAGGGTGCGGCATGTCTCGTGCGGCGGTCGCGGCGCGAGCGCAAGCGGAGGAACTGCTGCTCGACGAGCCAGTACGAGCCCTCAGCCGCCGCGAAGAGCGCGATGAGGCCACCGAGGGTGAGGCCGCCGCTCCATGAGTCGTTGAACCTCGTCATGAACAGCTGCTGGTAGAGGTACAAGCTGTACGAGATGAGACCCAGGTGCACCATCGCGCGGGCGTTGAGAAGCCGGCCGAACGGTGACGCCGGCTTCCGCATCATCCACAGCATGATCGTTGCGATCGAGAGTGCGTCGCCGAGATAGCCGACGGTGTAGAGCCACACGCCCTCGAGCACGCCAGCCATCACCCACGAGATCGGTAGCCACGCCACCGCTAACCACTGCAGTCGACGGCGGAAGACCCACGTCGCTAGGCGCTCGAATTGCCCGGAGCCGATGCCATAGGCGAGCAGGCAACCCATCATGAGTGCGTCCGCGCGGGTGTGGAACATGTACTGGACGGCTCCCGCAGGAGTGAACGGCAACATATACGTCACGATGCGGATCGCCGGGGAGAGCAGCATGCCACCGATGAGGACGCGGATCGCGATCCGGCGCGGCATCAACAGCGCCCCAAGGGGCCACAGCACATAGAACTGCTCCTCGACGCTGAGCGACCATGTGTGGCCGGTCCACCATGACCCGTCGATCGGCCAGTAGTCGCGGATGAACAGGGCCGGAGAGATGATGTCCCGCGGTTCGATGCCGTCGATCACGCCGGTCAGCGCGAGGATGACCAGCACGATGAGGAACACCCAGAGGGCAGGGAGGATGCGATAGGCGCGACGTCGGTAGAAGGCGACGAGATCGATCTTGCCGGTCTTGTTGCGCTCGCGAAGCAGCAGAGTGGTGATCAGGAAGCCGGAGAGGACGAAGAACACCTGCACGCCGAAGTAGCCTCCGGGCAGGTAGTTGCGAAGGGCGACGACCAGGTCTGTCTGCGGCAGCGTTGCCGCACCGTGGCCCCAGATGACGAGAAGCACCGCGATCGCGCGGATCCCGTCGAGCGAGGGGATGGCGCGAGTAAGCGCCGAGGCAGTCGATCGGCGCGTCGTGGCGGTCCACAGCCGCGCCATCGCGGCCCTCATCGCGGAGGGCTGACGGGGCAGAGGCTGACCGCGCTGTGCGAGCCGCTCTCGCGCGGCGTGCGGCAGCGCTCTAGCGGAAGTCGGGGCGCGAGCATGAGGCAACGTAACAGCCCTTCGACTGCGTGCTGAGGCGTCGAGGCAACCCCTCGCGCGCCGCTCGGCGGACCTTGAGGGCCAGTAGCATCGAGGGCGGTGCGATCGCACCGCTCCCCACCGCATCCCACCCCACGAGAGCGAGCGCATGAGCACCACCGCTGCAGCAGAGCCGAGGCCCGCGAAGGCGACCGATGCGGCCGCGTGGGACGCGCAGGTGCTCGAGGGGCAGTCGCGCGCCCACTACATGCAGTCGGATGCGTGGGCCCGCACCCGCGAGGAGAGCCCGTGGCGCGCGCTCCGCGACGTCGTCCCCGTGCCGACCGCCGACGGGGGCGAGCGGCAGCTGCCCATCCAGCTGTTCGAGCGCACCGCGCCGCTCGCCGGTCGCATCCTCTTCCTGCCGCGCGTGAGCGGCATCACGCCCGAGGCGGTCGACGCGATCACCGCGCGAGCGAAGGCCTACCCGAAGCGCTGGTTCGGGCTGAAGATGGAGACCTTCGAGACCGAGGACCCGGCGCTCATCGCCGCCTTCGAGCGCAACGGCTGGGTGCGCGCCGCCTCGAGCCAGTACCAGCACGCCGTCGCCGTCGACCTCACCGGCACGCTCGACGAGGTCGCGGCCCGCTTCAAGAAGCGCGCCCGCAACTCCTACCGCGCCGCCGAGAACAAGTTCGGCGTGACGGTCACGAAGGTCGAGATGACGGCCGAGAACGAGGCGGAGATGCACCGCCTCATCGGCGAGACGAAGGAGCGCTCCGGCGGCTACTTCCGCCACCCCGAGTACTTCCAGCGCATCTGGGACGTCTACAAGACCGTCGGGCAGGGCCACTTCTACGTCGCCCACTACGAGGGCGAGGTGCAGTCGATGGCCTTCGTCATCCGCTTCGGCGACACCGCCTGGTACAAGGACGCCGGCAGCATCCGCGAGAACGCGAAGATCTTCGCGCCCTACCTGATGCAGTGGGAGATCATGCAGGACCTCCACGCCGATGGCGTCACGCTCTACGAGCTCGCGAACATCCCGGACCCGGCGGAGTGGGAGACGAGCGACATCCGCGGCCTCTACACGTTCAAGACGGCGTGGGCGCCCGAGCCCGTCCGGTACATGCCGACGTTCGAGCTGCCGCTCTCCGGCCGCTACGCGCTGTGGCAGAAGGCGGGCCGCTGGCTGCGCGCGGTCTACACGCGCCGCACGGGCGACGCCTGGTTCTAGGCAGCGCCTGAGCCCGATTCTGCGGCTCTGCGGGGCGGCACCGCCGCGACTCGCGGGCGCTTCACTATCGTGACGGTGTGCGCGAAGACGAGATCGAGAACCTGGGCGACGAGCCCGTCGACGGCGCGACGCACGACGCGGTCGAGCTCGTGCAGCCTGCGGCGGCCCCGAGCGACGACGGCGCCGACGAGGGCGTCGGCGGTGCGCCGGTGTTCGAGCAGTCGGGTGCAGCGCAGGGCGCAGCGCCGGGGGCCGCCCATGTGCCCGAGCGCGAGCCCGAGCCGGAGCCCCGGCGCTCACGCCGCGATGGCGAGTGGGAGGCGTGGGCGGGTGCGCTCCGCCGCGTCGGCGGCCGGAGCCCGCTGACCGACTTCATCGACACCACCGCCACGCGCGTCGAGCTGTCGACGACGCATCCCGGCGGCCTCGCGCAGTTCATCACCGGCCGTCCGACGGCGCTCTCGAGCCTCATCCGCGACGACCTCGCCCTGCGCGCCGCCCGCGGCGCCGCGGCGGCGATCGCGTCGAAGGGCATCGAGCTGGCCGCCGCCCGCTCGATCGACGCCGTGCACCTCGGGATCGGCATGGTGCGCTTCCCGCACGGGGACCGCGACGTGTACGGGCCCATGCTGCTCCGACCGCTCATGATCCGCCGCCGCGGCCGTGACTTCGAGCTGCAGCTGCTCGGCCGCCCGTTCGTCAACCCGCGCGTCGCGAGCATCCTGCGCGGCCACCACGGCGTGAGGCTCGACGAGCGCCAGCTGATCGAGCTCGCCTCCGGCGAGGGCACCTTCACGCCCAACGCGGTGCTGGATGCGGTGCGGCAGGCGGCCGCGCACGTGCCCGGCTTCTCGGTCGAGGCGCGCCTGCTGGCGTCGACCTTCGCGGACGTCGGCGAGCCGATGGTCGCCGACCTGCAGCAGCAGCCGCACGACGTGCTCGACGCCGTGCGCGGCGACGAGCAGGCCGCGTGGCGGGTGCGCGAGGGCCGAGCCGGCATCGACGAGACGCCGCAGGACCAGCGCGACCCCGAGGTCGACCGGCTCGTGCTCGACGCGGACGGCGAGCAGGACGCGGTGATCGCCGAGGCTGCCGCCGGCAACTCGATCGTGGTCGAGGCGCTGCCGGGCACCGGCCTCACGCAGACGATCGTCAACGTCGTCGGCGCGCTCGTCGGCGACGATCGCCGCGTGCTCGTCGTCAGCCCGCGCCGCGCGACGCTGCGCGACATCGCCGACCGCTTCGCCGCCACCAAGCTCGAGGCGCTCGCCGTCTCGGAGGCGACGCTGCGCCGCGACCTCATCGCCGCCATCCGCCGCATCGAGCAGAGCCCGCGCCCCGAGACGGCCGAGATCGACGAGGCCATGCTGCGCCTCCGCAAGGTGCTGCTCGACTACCGCGCCGCCCTCCAGCGCGTCGACCCCGAGCTGCAGGTGTCGGTGCTCGACGCCCTCAAGGAGCTCTCGCGGCTCGCGATGCTGCCGACGCCGCCGTCGACCCGCGCGCGCCTGAGCGAACGAGCGACCCGCGAGCTCGCCACCGACCGGCCGCGCGTGGCGGCGACGATGCGCAAGGCCGCCGCGCTCGGGCAGTTCAAGTACGGGCCGAGCGACACGCCCTGGTACGGCGCGTCGTTCTCGAGCTCCGGCGACGCATCCGCCGCGCTCGCCGACGCGCAGCGGCTCGCCGGCCCCAGCTCGGACGGCGGTCCCGGCGACCTCGCCGCCCTCCTCGCGCAGGCGAAGCGGGTCATCGGCGACACGAAGCTGCGCCCTGCCGCGACGCTCGCCGAGCTCGCCATCCAGGTGGCGCTGCTCACCGACGTGCTCGCGACCCTCGACGTGATGACGCCGTCGATCTACGACCGCCCGCTCGGCGAGCTCATCACCGCCACCGGCCCGCGCCGCGAGGCCGTGCAGGCGCTCGGCAGCATGCAGCGCCGCCGGCTCCGGAAGCTCGCGGAGGAGTACGTGCGGCCCGGCGCGCACGTGCCCGACCTGCACGACGTGCTCATCGCCGCGCAGCAGCAGCGCCGGCTCTGGGCGAAGTTCGCGCCCGACGGGTCGATCCCGGCAGTGCCGTCCGGCCTAACCGCGCTCGACACCCGCCTCACCGACATCCTCGAGCGCCTCGCGCGGCTCGACGCCGCGCTCAGCCCGGAGGTGCCGAGCACCGACCTGCAGCTCGACGACCTCGAGGAGCGCGTCGCCGGCCTGGCAGCACCGAGCGATGCGCTGCAGAACATCCAGGAGCGCGCCGAGCTCATGGCGTCGGTCGAGCGCCTCGGCCTCGACCCGCTGCTCGCCGACTTCGCGAACCGGCACGTCGCCGACGACCAGGTCGAGCACGAGCTCGACCTCGCGTGGTGGCAGTCCGCGCTGCAGGCGATGCTCGGCAAGGAGCGCGCGCTGCTGCGCGGCAACACGGAGGTGCTCCAGCGCCTCGAGCAGGACTTCGCGCTCGTCGACGAGGCGCACGTCGACGCCTCGAGCGCACGCCTCGCGCACCAGCTCGCCAAGCAGTGGCGGCTCGCGATCGACGACCACGGCGACGAGGCGGCTGCCGTCAAGCGGCTCATCAAGGCCGGCCCGGTCGACGCCGACGAGCTGCAGCACGTCGCGCCCCACCTGACGCGCTCGCTCGCGCCCGTGTGGCTCGCCTCGCCGTACGACCTGCACAGGGTGCCGAAGCGCATCCCCTTCGACGCCGTCGTGATCGCCGACGCCGGGGCGATCACGATCGCCGAGGCCGCGGGCGCCATCAGCCGCGCGCGCCAGGTGATCGCCCTCGGCGACTCCGTGACGCAGACGCCCTCGCCGTTCGACGTCGGCATCTCGACGCTCGGTGTGCGACCCAGCGAGGAGCTGGCGACCCCCGACGAGCTGCACGCCGAGTCGGCGCTGTCGCGGCTCGGCCAGGTGCTGCCGACGCGGCGCCTCACCCGCTCGTACCGCACGGGTGGCGCCGACCTCGTCGCCGCCGTCAACGAGCGCTTCTACGAGGGCCGCATCGAGGCGCTGCCGTGGGCGGGCGCCTACCTGGGACACGCGTCGCTGACGAGCTCGATCGTGCACGGCGCGCACGGGCTGCCCGAGCAGGGCGCCGCGACCGTCGAGAGCCCCGACGCCGAGGTGGAGCGCGTCGTGCAGCTCGTCACGCAGCACGCGCGCTCGCGGCCGCAGGAGTCGCTCATGGTCGTCACGGCCAACGAGAAGCACGAGGTGCGGCTGCAGCAGGCCGTCATGGCGTCGCTCGGCGCCGGCGGCCCGCTCACCGACTTCGTCGTCGCGGAGCGCGAGGAGCCCTTCGTCATCGTCGACATCACGCACGCGAGCGCGCTGAGCCGCGACCGCGTGATCTTCTCCGTGGGCTACGGGCACACGAAGCACGGCCGCAACGTGGAGTTCGGCCCGCTCGGCGAGCCGGGCGGCGAGCGGATGCTCGCGGTCGCCATGACCCGCGCCCGCAAGGCCATGCAGATCGTCACGGCCTTCGACGCCGCCGAGCTCGACCCCGAGCGGCTCGAGCACGGCGCCGCGCAGCTGCGCGAGATCCTCCTCGACATCGCAGGCGGCGAGCAGCCGAAGTCGTTCCACGGCGGCGACCCGCTCATGATCGACCTCGCCACGCGCCTGCGCCGCCGGGGGCTGCGCGCCGACGTCTCGTACGACGGCCAGCTGCCGCTCGTGGTGGCGAACGGCGGCGTCTGCGCGGCCATCGAGGCCGACCACGACGACGGCGAGCGCACGCTGCGCGAGGCGCTGCGCCTGCGCCCCGAGGTGCTGCGGCGCTTCGGCTGGCACACCATGCGCGTGCACGCGTTCGAGCTGTTCACCGATCCCGAGGGCGTCGCCGATCGCATCGCCGAGCTCGTCGGGGCGGATGCCTCGCAGTGACCGATGCGGCGAGCCCGCCTCCCGAGGGCGAGCGCATCGAGGGCGATGAGCCGAGGCCGCTCGTGATCAGGCGGCGCGGCCGGCGGGTGTCGACCGAGCCGACGCCCGGTTACACGGGCGAGCCGCCGCGCGAGCAGCAGCAGTCGACCGAGAACGACGCGCAGCTGCGGCAGGACGTCCCGCCCCACTGGGGCTGACGCATCCGCAGACCGGCCAGGCCGGTCGCGGTGCGTGCCGGCGGCAGCGTCGTCAGGCGGTCGGCGTGCCCGGCGTCGTCGACGTGGAGGGCGTCGCCTGCGCCCGCAGCAGCTCGCGAATGTCCTGCAGGATCTCGACATCGGTCTCGACCTGCTCCGCCGGGGCGAGCTCGAGCTCGCGGTTGCGGTCGAGGCGCTCCTTGAGCTTCGCCATCGGCAGGATGAGCACGAAGTAGACCACCGCGGCGACGATGAGGAAGTTGATCACGGCGGCGAGCAGCAGGCCGAGCTTGAACGTGCCCACCATCACACCGGCGAGCTCGTCGGCCTTGAACACCATCGCGAGCAGCGGATCGATGATCGCCTGCGTGAAGGCACTCACGATGCCGGTGAAGGCGGCGCCGATGACGACCGCGGTCGCGAGCTCGACGACGTTGCCGCGCAGCAGGAACTTCTTGAAGCCCTCCACGGCTCAGTCGCTCGAGCTCGAGGACGAGCTCGACGAGGAGCTGGACGACGTGGACGAGCTCGACGAGGAGCCGCCGGTCGGCGCCTTCGCGGCGCCGCTCGCGGCGCGGGAGTCGGTGCGGTAGAAGCCCGAGCCGTTGAAGGTGACGCCGACGGTGCCGTACTGCTTGCGGAGTGCGCCCTGGCAGCGCTCGCAGACCGTGAGCGACGGCTCGTCGAAGCCCTGCCGAGCCTCGAACGCGTGTCCGCAGGCGGTGCAGGCGTAGGCGTAGACGGGCATTGGTCAGCTCCTCGATGTGGTGTGGATCCCGGACGGCGTGACGACGCCGTCGACAGGCTGGTCATACGCCGCGTGCGGCACGCTGTCGAACAGCTCGTCGTCGTGGACCACGGCATAGACCAACGGACATTCTGCCATCGCCGCCATGGTCTTGTCGAAGAATCCGCGGCCGCCGCCCAGCCGCGAGCCGTCGCGGCCGGCCGCGGTCGCCGGGATGAGCATGAGGTCGACGTCGTCGAGCGCCGTCGGCGGGAGCGTCTCACCGGTGGGCTGCGGCACGCCGAGCGTCGCCTCGACGGTCTCGGTGCCGTCGTGCTCCGCCCAGTCCAGCAGCCCGTCCGGGCGGATGATCGGCAGGAGCACCCGGATGCCCTCACCCGTGGCCCAGCGCAGGAAGACGCGGGTGTCGGGCTCGTCGGGCAGTGACAGGTAGGCGGAGATCGTGCGAGCGCCGAGCGTCTCGGTGAGGCGCCGCAGGTGCTCGGCGAGGGAGGCCGCATGGTCGGCCGCTGCCGGACCGCGCTCCGCCCGCTGGGTGCGCAGGCGCCTCCGCAGCAGCCGCTTGGCGTCCTCGATGGCGGACTCGTCGTCGCTCACACGGCGACGCTAGCGCGTCGCCGTGGGAATCCTGCCCACCCTCGGCGGTTGGATCCGGTGGGCGACCACGCGCCCGGGACGGGGATGCGATCGCCATGGACTACGGCCACCAGCTCGAGGTCGGCGTGTTCATCACACCGACGAACCAGCCGCCGGCGCAGCCCGTGCGGCTCGCCCAGGCGGCCGAGCTGGCCGGGTTCGACCTCGCGACGTTCCAGGACCACCCCTACCAGCCCGCCTTCCACGACACGTGGACGCTGATGAGCTGGATCGCGGCGTCGACCGACCGCATCCGCATCGCGCCGAACGTGCTCAACGTGCCGCTGCGCCAGCCGGCCGTCGTCGCCCGCAGCGCGGCGAGCCTCGACCTGCTCTCCGGCGGCCGCTTCGAGCTCGGCCTCGGTGCCGGCGGCTTCTGGGACGCGATCGCCGCCATGGGTGGCACGAGGCTGACACCCGGCGAGGGCGTGGATGCGCTCGCCGAGGCGATCGCCATCATCCGCGGCATCTGGGAGACGAGCGAGCGCGGCGGGGTGCGCGTCGACGGCGAGCACCACCGGGTCGCCGGGGCCAAGCGCGGGCCGCGCCCGGCGCATCCGATCCCGCTCCACATCGGCGCCTACAAGCCGCGCATGCTGCGCCTCACCGGCAGGCTCGGCGACGGCTGGCTCCCATCGCTCGGGTACCTGCAGCCTGGCGACCTCGGCCGCGGCAACCGGACGATCGACGAGGCGGCCGCGCGAGCGGGCCGGGACCCGCGCGAGATCCGCCGGCTGCTCAACATCAGCGGGCAGATCGGCGAGCGCTCCACGGGCCGGCTGCAGGGCCCGCCCGACCAGTGGGTGGAGGAGCTCGTCGAGCTCGCGCTCGGCGACGGCATCGGCACCTTCATCCTCGCCGCCGATGACCCGGGGCTGATGGAGCGGTTCATGGCGGAGGTGGCCCCCGCCGTCCGCGAGCAGGTCGCGGCCGAGCGCGTCGAGCGCGGCACCGACACCGCGCCCGCGGTCTCCGCGGCGGCGCTCGCGAAGCGCGCGGCGGGCCTCGACTACGCCGCCGTCCCCGCGAGCCTGCAGGCGACGGCGGTCGAGCCCGGCTCCTGGTCGTACCCGGATGCGCAGCACACCTACCTGCGCGGCGGTCGGCCCGGCATCGTGCTGCGGCCGACGAGCGCCGCCCAGGTGGCGGATGCGCTGCGCTACGCCCGCGGCCAGGGCGTGGCGGAGGGGCGGGTGCCGCTCAGCATCCGGTCCGCCGGTCATGGCATCTCCGGCCGGTCGACGAACGACGGCGGCATCGTCATCGACCTCGGCGCCTTCGATCGCATCGATGTCGTGGATGCCGACCGGCGCCTCGTGCGCGTGGGCGCCGGTGCCACGTGGGGCCAGGTCGCGACGGCGCTCGACCCGCACGGCTGGGCGATCAGCTCGGGCGACTACGGCGGCGTGGGCGTCGGCGGGCTCGCGACGGCCGGCGGCGTCGGCTTCCTCGGCCGCGAGCACGGGCTCACGATCGACCACATCGAGTCGATCGACGTGGTGCTCGCGAGCGGCGAGCTCGTGCGCGCGAGCCGCGACGAGCGCCCGGAGCTGTTCTGGGGCATGCGCGGCGCCGGCGGCAACCTCGGCGTGGCGGTCGCCTTCGAGATGATCGCGCAGCCGGTGGGGGAGATCGGCTTCGCGCAGCTCGCGTTCGACGCGAGCGACACCGCCGACCTCCTCGAGCAGTGGGGCGCGGTCAGCGAGGCGAGCGACCGCGCGGTCACGCCGTTCCTGCTCATCGGCCGCGACCGGCCCGGCCAGTCGCGCATCGCGCAGGCGATGATCGCCGTCGACGCCTCGGAGCCCGAGACGATCGTCGACCACCTGCAGCCGTTCGCGATGGTCGGGCCGCTCGTGCAGCAGCAGGTCGTCCGCACCCGCTACGCCGGGGTCATCGACAACGCGGCCGGCGGCGCGCACCAGGGGCAGGGGGAGCCGACCACCCGGTCGGCGCTGCTGCGCTCGATCACGCCGGCCGCGGCGAGGGCGCTCGCGCGCTTCCTCGACACCGGCGCGCACTTCTTCTTCCAGATCCGCGCGATGGGTGGCGCGATCGGCGACGTCGACGCGGATGCCACCGCGTTCGCACACCGCGACGCCGGCTTCTCGGTGACCGCGTTCGGCATGGACCGCACGCGCCTCGACGCCGCGTGGGACACGCTCCTCGCGCCGCATGCAACCGGCCTGTACCTCTCGTTCGAGACCGATCAGCGGCCCGGCAGACTCGAGGAGGCGTTCCCGCCGGCCACGCTCGCGCGGCTGCGCGCGCTGAAGGCCGAGGTCGACCCCGAGAACCTGTTCCGCGACAACTTCAACGTCGTCGCGTGATGCTCAAGCGACGGAGAGTCAGGTTCGCTTGGAGGGCTTGATCGAGAGTCGCTGGACTTCGTCTTTCGGCCAGTCGTTGCTCACCACATGCGGCCGATCAGTGACGACCTTCTCGAACATACGCACCAAGGGACCCAAGTCCAGCTGATCGGAGCCAGCGCGTGCAGCGGTGTGGTTCTCTTCACCCTGCACGGGACGCCAGTCGAGCTGCCAGCCGGCGGCGAGCGCGAGTCGGTTCCAGAAGACGCGCTGTGTCCGCCCGTTGCCCTCTCTGAAGGGATGAAGGTAGTTGATCTTCTCGAAGTGGAATGCGAGACGCTCTACGAACTCGGAACGGCTGAGGCCCACCAGGAAGCGCTCATCCGCGAGCTCGTCGAAGCAGATAGCAGCTGCGTTCTCGATGTAGCTCCACGGGAGGAAGAAGTCAGCGCCCGGGACATCCTTGCGCACGTCGACAGTCCGCGGCTCGCCGGCCCACTCGTAGACATCTTGGAAGAGATGACGGTGAATGGCGCACAATTCTCGAAGGTCGTTCGTCACCGGGACGGGAGTGTCCAGCAGCTCGACTGCTCGAGCAAAGGACAGATCCGCCTCCGCGACAGCTAGATCGTTCGCGGACCTTGCGCCGACGAGGTTACGAAGGACATTCGTCCCCGGGATGAGGTACGGGTCGACGAACTCAGTCGAGGCCATACCGGGCGCGAACTCGGGCCACAAGCTCTTGCGAGTCGATCTGCCCAGCAACGTACGAGTCGGCATCGGCGCGCGTGTCACTCGACACGACTAGCCCCTCAATCTCAGCGCTGTGGATGGCTTCGTCGACCCTCACTGCGCGTGACTCCATCATCGTCACGTTGGCCTCCCGGCTCTTGGTCGATTCTAGCGGACTGGTCTGACAATCTGGCGTCTCTATCGAGCTCCGCCTGCTCTCGTTCTAGGGCGCGGTCGAGTCCCGTTGAGGCGTCAGGCGACCACCGAACCCCCCTAGGCTCGACCTCGTGTTCGACACTGCGCCGCGGCTCACCCATGGCGCCATCACCGTGCGCGGCATCCGTCAGCGCGACGCGAAGGCGCTCGAGGCCGAGCTCATCGCCAACCGCCCCTGGCTCGAGCGCTGGGAGGCGACCCTGCCGGGCACGCGGCCGAGCGGCCGCTTCGACACCCGCTCGTCGATCCGCTCGCTGCTCGAGTCCGATCGCGACGGCACCGGCATGGCCTTCGCGATCGAGGTCGACGGCGAGTTCGCCGGCCAGCTCAACGTCGCGAACATCTCCGGCGGGGCGCTCGCGTCGTCGACGCTCGGCTACTGGATCGCGCAGCGGTTCGCCGGCCGCGGCGCCACGACGACGGCGGTCGCGCTCGTCGCCGACCACCTGCTCGGCCCGGCGGGCCTGCACCGCGTCGAGGTGTGCATCCGCCCCGAGAACGTGGCGAGCCTCAGGGTGGTCGAGAAGCTCGGCTTCCGCTACGAGGGCTGCCGCCGCCGCTACATCCACATCGACGGCGACTGGCGCGACCACCTGTGCTTCGCGATCGTGCGCGAGGAGCTCGCCGAGCCGATGCTGCAGCGCTGGCTGGCCGGCCGGGTGCCGCCATTCGACCGCTCCGTCTATCCGGTCGAGGTCGGCGGCGACCCGCGCGCGGGCTCTCCGCGCTGACCCGAGCGCGCGCCGGAGCCGTTCGCGCGGCAATGTTCCCGATGCGTGGCGAACCGCCGCACGGCCTCCCGAGATCGGGCCCGCGCCGCCGCTACCGTGCAGGACATGCCAGAGTTCGCAGGTCTCGGGACGTCCCTCGTCCTCATCGTCGCGGTGGTGCTCTGGGTCGCCTACCTGGTGCCCGTCTGGACCCGCAAGCGCGAGTACCTCGCCACCGAGCGCAACGCCATCCGCCTGCAGCAGACGCTGCGGATCATGGCCGAGTCGGCCGAGTCGCCGGAGGAGGTGCGCATCGAGGCCGATGCCCGCACCATCGCCGTGCAGCAGAAGGCGGTCGCCAAGGAGGCGCGCCTCAAGCAGGCGATGGAGCACGCGAAGGCCGTCGCCCGCGCGCGTGAGCTCGACGAGCAGATCAAGGCGGTCGAGCGCGAGGTGCGCGCCGCGGTGAAGTCGACCGTCTCGCGCGCGCAGCGCCTGCGCCGCACCCGCCTGGCGTGCTTCGCGCTCATGCTGACCGCCGTGGTGGCGGTCGTCGCCGGCGTGATCGTGCCGGGCCTGCAGGTGCTGCTCGCGCTGGGCGCCGTCGTCGCCGTGCTGGGCCTCGTCGGCCTCGTCGCCGTGAACGCGTCGGCGTCGCGGATGCGTCGGGTCGCGTCATCCGCTCCCGAGGTCCGCACGCTCGTCGAGGCCCGCGAGGTCGCCGCGCAGGCGGTCGCCGCCGAGTCACGCGTGGCCGCGCAGGTCGTCGCGCGGCAGGCGTCGCGCGCCGGTCAGCACCGCACCGGCGCGGTGCGCGCCGCGGCATCCGCCTCCGGCGTCATCTTCGGCACCGTCAAGACCCCGCGCGCCGAGGTCGCCGGGACGGCGGACGAGGCGCCCGCGTCGCGCGCCTGGTCACCGCGGCCGGTGCCCGAGCAGCGGCTGCGCCCCGAGTACCGCGCGGGCGACGAGCTGCTGCGCCGCGCGCGTGCGCAGCTCGCCGAGGATCGCCGCGCGATCTCGGGCCCCATCGCCCGCGTCGCGGCGCTCGAGGCGAGCTTCGACGAGATCGTCACCGGCGAGATCGGCACCGCCTCGCCGGCCCAGCCTGCCGCGGACCGCCGCACCGCGGAGACGCAGCCGGTCGCGCCCGTGCGCGAGATGCGCGCCGACCGTGCTCCGGTCGCACCAGCGGTCGTCTTCGAGCAGCAGGCGCCGCTCGAGACCGAGCAGGACGAGCACCGCGTGCGCGCCGAGCAGCCCGCCCGCCAGGTCGAGCGACCGGCGAGCGGCTCGCGGTTCGCCTCGATGGGCCTCGTCGACGACGAGCTCGAGCGCCTCGACGTGCACGAGGCGTTCCTCCGCCGCGTCGGCTGACCGCACGACGACCCCTCGACCGGCGCCGATTTCGTGGAGCCCGCCGTCGTCGGGTACGCTGATCCGGTCCGGGCCCGTAGCGCAGTTGGTAGCGCGTCTCGTTCGCAATGAGAAGGTCGGGGGTTCGATTCCCCCCGGGTCCACCACAGGCAGAGCCCCGCCGCGAGGCGGGGCTCTTCGCGTCTGCGGAGCCGCGAGCCGCCGGGGCGGCGCTACTGCGAGACGTCCCTGTCCAACCGGTCGAGGAGCATCTCGAGCGACACCTCGAACTCCTCATCGGTGCGATCCTCGCTGAGCAGCGGGCGCAGCCGTCGCACCTCCGACGCCGTCCCGAGGCTCACCTGACCGTCGGCCTGCGGCACGTCGGCATCGCCCTCGTCGAGGGGCTCCTCGACGGGGCTCGTCTCGGCGCCCCGCACCGCGGACTCCAGCAGCAGCTGACCCAGCAGGAAGCTGCTGAACGACCGGTAGGCGTCCACCGCCTGCCGATCCGTGAAGCCGTGGCCGATCAGCGTGCTCAGGAACGTGTCGACGACCTCGATGCTGCGCAGCGGCGGCCGCAACCACGGCGCCGAGGGATGCCTGGTGGCCACGAGCGGGAAGGCCCTCGGATGCTCGATCGCGATGCCGCGGACCCGGTGCGCGAGGGTCTGGAGGAAGCCCTGCCAGTGCGCGGTGAGTGCCGCATCGAGGTCCGACGCGAGGCCGTCCATGAGCAGCGCGACGACGCCCTCGAGGAGGTCCTCCTTGCCGTGCACGTAGCGATAGAGGGACATCGCCTCGACGCCGAGCTCCTGCGCGAGCGTCCGCATCGAGAGGCTCTGCGCTCCCGCCCGGTCGATGTGCGACAGCGCGGTGCTGACGATGAGCTCGCGACTGAGGCGCGCAGCGGACCCGTTTCCGGGCGTCGTCTTCTGGCGGGCCACGTCGCGATCGCCTCCTTCGAGACTTGTACCCCATCCGGGGTTGACGGCTGCCGCCAGGTCGGCGATATGCTCACGCTACTCACGCTTACGGTGTAAGTCGCCACACGGCCGCGAGGGGCGACGGCTACCGAGAGGGGCCCGGTCCGGGTGGTCCGCACGGGGCATGCGCCCCCGCGTCCCGTGCGCCCTCACGCCCGTCCCGCACCAGAACGGTCATCGATGCCTGACACGCACTCCCTCACCGCGACGCTCGTGGGCGCTGTCTCCACCCGGCTCGACCGCGCCCGGCTGCGAGGCGTGTCGCGGACGCCCGTCACGACCGAGTTCGAGGTTCGCATCCTCCGCGAGGGCGTCCGCGGGGTGCTCCACGCCGGCGCCGTCTCGCGACTCGTCTCGACGTCGTTCCTCGAGGCGCTCTTCATGACCACGACTCATCCCGGCCTGCTGCGCGTCATCCCCCGCAACTCCCGAGCGCCGCTCTGGGTCATCGGGCAGGGCCTCCACTGCGACTTCGACGAGGTCGAGCTCGTGTTCTACGCCCGGCGGATGGGGCGCCCCGATCTCGCGATGGACCTGCTCGACGAGGTCGACGACCGCACAATCACGCTCGAGGCGCGCTGGCGCGAGCTCGGTGGCGGGGACGCCCCGCCCGACGAGCCGCGGCTGCCCTGCGGCGGGACCAGCGCCTCCCGCGCGCCGAGCGGCGCATCGACCGAGCCCTTCTCATAACACTGTCCGCGTTTCTCCTGAAGGCGGCCAGCGCGCCACTACCGTGACCGCGTGGCACACATCCTCGTCACCGCGATGCCGTTCGCGGGACACGTCCGTCCGATGACCGCGGTCGCTGCAGCGCTGCTCGACCGGGGTCATCGCGTGACCGCCTACACCGGCGCCCGGTACGCGGAGGCGTTCGGTCGGCTGGGGTGCGCGATCCTGCCGTGGAGCGCTGCCCAGGACTTCGACGAGACCCGGCTCTCCGAGACCTTCCCCGACGCCGGAGGCCCGGGGCCGCTCGGGCTGATCGCCAACGTGCGCGACGTGTTCATCGGCACCGCGCGCGGGCAGGTCGACGACGTCTGCGCGGCGCACTCGGTCACGCCGTTCGACGCGATCGTCGCCGACGTGCTCGCGGTCGGCGCAGGCCTCACCGCCGAGCTGCTCGACCTGCCGTGGGCGACCATCTCCGTCGTGCCGCTGTCGATGCCGAGCCGGGACCTGCCGCCGAGCGGGCTCGCGCTGGCACCGGGTCGCGGCCGCTTCGGTGAGGCACGGGATGCGCTGCTGCGCCGCGCGGCCCCGACCATGACGGCACCGCTCGACCGGCCGCACCGCGCCGTGCGGGCGTCGCTGGGCCTCGGCCCCGGTCGCCGGTTCGACAGCACCCTCTACTCGCCGACGCTCGTCATCGCGACCGGGGCGCCGTCGATCAAGTTCCCGCGCACCGATCTGCCGGCATCCGTGCACTTCGTCGGCCGCCTGGTGCCCCCGACCGCGGCGCGACCCACACCGGCGTGGGTCGCGCCGCTCCTCGAGCAGGGGTCGGCGGTGGTGTTCGTGACGCAAGGCACGCTCAACACCGATCCCGCCGACCTGCTCGTCCCGGCACTGGTGGGGCTCGCCGACGAGCCGGTGCGCGTGGTGGGCACCACCGCCGGCCGCGACGTCGGCACCGAGCCGCCGCCGAACGCGCGGCTCGTCGACTTCGTGCCCTTCGCGGCGATCGTGCCGAGCTGCGAGGTCGGCGTCACGAACGGCGGCTGGGGAGGGGTGCTCGAGATGCTGTCGATGGGCGTGCCGCTCGTCGTCGCGGGCGGCACCCTCGACAAGCCGCAGATCGCCGCGCAGGTCGCCTACGCGGGCGCGGGCATCGACCTGCGCACGGGCAGGCCGAAGCCGGCGCAGGTGCGTGATGCGGTGCGGAAGGTGCGCAGCGACCCTCGCTTCAAGCAGCGTGCCCTCGAGATCGCCGCCGAGCTCGAGCGGCTCGGCGGCGCCCGTCACGCGGCCGAGCTCATCGAACGACTGGTGCTGCCAGCGCCGCGGGCCGAGTCGCCTCGATCCACGCGCGACCGGCCGCCGCCCGAGGAGGTGCCGCCCTCCGAGGAGGACGTGATCGTCGCGCGGCGGATGCTGGTGCGCCCCGGCTAGTGCGGTCAGTCGAGCCAGCGGCCGCCGCGCATGAGCTGTCGCCCGGGCAGCTCGTCGACCTCGCGCCACGCCTGGATCTCACTCGGCCGCACGCGGTACCACCGCATCCGCCCGGATGACGCGCGGGGGTCGAAGCCCGCCCGAGCCGCGAAGGCATCGGCGCGCGCGGCCGGCAGGTCGTCGATCTCGAGCGCCTCGACGTCTCCGTCGATCATCGTGACGTCGCGCACGAGCCCGAGGCCGAGCCGGATGCTGCCGGTCGCCTCGAGGTTGCGCCCGGTCGGGCTCGAGGGCGCGGTGGAGAGCAGCAGCGTCTCGCCGTCCCAGTCGAACGAGAGCGGCACGAGGTGCGCCTCGCCGGGCGCGGAGGCGGTCGCGACCCACACGTCGACGTCCGCCGCGAGCCGCCGCTCGGTGTCACGACGCCGCTCTTCCCGTGGACGCGGCGTCATCCGCTCAGCCCGCGGCCGTCGAGCCGTCGGCCTTCGGCAGCACCGTGAGCACCCGGCGCACGAAGTCGTCGTAGGCCGCCATGTACGTGCTCAGGAACTCCTTCGTCGACTCGACGGTGACGTCGTCATCGTCGTCGACGAGGCCGTCCTTGTACTGCACGTACGCCTCGATCTCGTTCATCATCGGGGCGTTGCAGAACGACATGATCGTCTTGAGGTGCTGCTGCCCGACCGCCGTGCCGATGCCGCCGGGCGAGGTGCCGATGATGCCGACGGGCTTCCGGTTCAGCGCGTTCTCGCCGTAGGGGCGGGACGCCCAGTCGATCGCGTTCTTGAGCGCGCCGGGGATGGATCGGTTGTACTCGGGCGTGACGATGAGGATGCCGTCGGCCTCGGTGATCGCGCGCTTGAGCTCGACGGCCTCCGGCGGGTAGGCGTCGTCGCGGTCCCGGTCGTAGAGGTCGAGCTGGTCGATCTCGATGAACGAGCACTGCAGCGCCGGGGGAGCGAGCTTGATGAGCGCCCGCGCGAGGCGGCGGTTGATCGACGACGCGGCGATGCTGCCGCAGATGACGCCGATCGTGTACGGGGGTTCGTGGTGGTAGGTCTCGGCCATGGGCCCAGCCTGCACCCGGGGCCTGGACGGGTCCAGGGAGCGCGGCGAGCCGCTGCCGTCGAGCGTCACAGGTTGCGCGGGCCTCTCGGCGACGCGGAGCCGCGGCATCGCTCACGCCGCGCCGGCGGCTGCCGGCTTCACGAGCCGGGCGCTGACGTACTGGATCTCCCGGCGCTCGAGCTTCGCGAATGTCTCGGTGCCGCGGAAGCCGGCGAAGGGCTCGAAGGCGCGGTGGAACCTCCGCGGGATCCACGCCTCCATCAAGGCGCGCCGGCGGTCGTCATCGAGGTCGAGCGCGCCCCGCACGTCCGCCGTGATGTCGTCGAGATCGACGAGCTCGAGCGGACCCTCGCCGAGCCGGCGCCGCAGCGCGGCCATCTCCCGCGCCGGGCGGAGGTCGGCGAAGAGGAGGCTGCCGCCCGGGCGCAGCACGCGGTGCACCTCGGCAAGGAAGTCGTCCATCGAGCTGTAGCAGTGGGACGACTCCACGTTGACGACGGCATCGAACGCGTCGTCGGGGAACGGCAGCGCGAGCGCGTCGCCCTGCACGAAGCTGAGGCCTGGAGCACGTCGGTGCCGGCGGCACAGGGCGACCGCACGACGCGAGAGATCAAGCCCGATCGTGGTCCGCGGGGCTCGGTAGCGCGCGATGAACGACGCGCCCCCGCCGCGTCCGCACCCCACCTCGAGCACGTCAGCACCGCGCAGGTCCGTGCCGCTGAGCACGTGGTCGTAGAGCTGGAGGCAGAGGCGGTCGGGCTCGTCGGCGGCGTCGAGCGCGGGACCGTCCGCCGGCGGCGGCACGAGGTAGCCGTAGTTCATGAACGCCCACTCGGGCCTCTGCACGCGGGCAGCGAGCACCTCGTACAGTGCTCGCCACGCGAGCTGGCGCACGCTCATGCCTCAGGCTAGCCCGGCGGCGGTCGTGCGGGGCAGCGGGCGCTGCAGCCCGTCAGGTGCCGGCGTCAGACGTGCTGCAGGTAGAGCTGCTCAGGCTGCACCTCGAGTGCCCAACCGCGGCGCCGTCGGGGCGGTCGCACCTTCGGCACGACGACCCATCCGCCCGTTGCCCAGAGCACCTCGAGTGCGCCGCGGTGGACCTCGTTGTGATGGAACGGGCAGAGCAGGATGCCGTTGGTGATGTCGGTCCCGCCGCCCTCGCTCCACGGCACGATGTGGTGCGCATCGCACCATCCGACCGGGGAGGCGCAGCCTGGTGCCCGGCAGCCGCCGTCGCGGATGGCGAGGGCTCGGCGCTGCGCCCGGTTGAAGAAGCGCTTCTTGCGGCCGAGGAAGAGGGGGAGGCCGTCGGCGCCGGTCACCTCGTTCTGGATGAACCCGTCGCACCCTGCTGCGACGGCGACATGGACGGGGATCGGGACGCCCGTGCGCTCATCGGTCGCGGTGCGGCCGCGCTCGCCTGCGGCGGATGCATCCAACGCCTGCTTGGACAGGTGGAGGACCACGGTCGGTGCTTCGCCGCCGACTCGCGGCACATCCTTGCGCTCGACGGCGCTCCGCAGCATCGCGATGAACGCGTCGACCATCTTCTGGCCGCGGGTGCGGTCGTCGACGCTGCGCTCCGCCTTCCCTCGACTTCCATCGTCGCTCCGGAAGCTCGGTGACTTCGGCCGCGTGAACGCGTCGAAGGCGGTGGCGAGCACCGCGCCCTGGTCGGCCGTGCAGACGAACCTGCCAGCGACGAGGCCGTCGGGTCGAGTGGCGAAGCTGAACGAGCGGGCGTCCAGCTGCTCGTCGTAGCGCGGTTCCACGCCATCGGGGTCGATGGCGTCGCGCCACTTGGCGGCGACCTTCGAGAGCAGCTCCGGCGGCATCGCCCGGTCGACGACTCCGGTCTCTGCCGGGTGCATGCCGCGCATGCCGATCGCGGATGCGACGAGCGCCGTCTCCGCTGCGGCGACGTGCTCCGGCTTGGCGCGGTCGGTTGCGTCGCCGAGCGTGTCGATGATGGCGGACGCGCTTTCCAGCGAGACGGACCCGGTGGCGAGCGCGTTGCCGAGGATCGGATACCGCGCGGCGATGGAGGCGCCCGTGATGCTCATGGACGGCGACGTCGCCGCTGCGACGTCGAGCAGTCTCCGCGCGGTCCGTCGCGTGGCACCGAGCTCGGTCGCGAGCATGTCGGCCGGGTCGGTGTAGCCGCAGGCGACCGGGAATCGCTCGTCCCTCGGCAGCCCTGCGTGCCGCTTCGCGAGGTCGTCGGCGATGCGCACCCGCAGTGCGTCTGTTGCACGGCTGACCTCACCGATCCGGGCGACGACCGCCCAACGCTGCGCCACGTCCAGGCGGGGCAGCAGCGCGTCGAGCGTGGCAGCGGCTCGGCCTGCGGCGGCGAGCGCCTCATCGAGGGAGGCGAGGGCATCGGCGGTGAAGCCGGTCGGCTCGAATGCCATGTGCACCCCTATCCCTCGATCGGTTCGATTCTATCGAACGTACGTTCGAACGATCGGGGTGCACCGGATGGCTGTGGACAACTACAGCCAGGCGAGACGGTCGGCGAGCCGGAGTCCGCACAAGGACGCCGAGACGCGGCGTCGTCGAGCCGAGCGGGGCTACGGCACCTCAGGGATGATGGGGGCATCGCCGCCATTGCCGCCGTCGTCGCCGCCGTCGCCAGGCTCGGTCGGGGTCGGCTCGCTCGGTGCCGGTGCCGGTGCCGGCGCGGGTGCGGGAGCGGGCCGCACCGGGCGGGGAGCGGGTGCCGGCGCCTGCTCCACGGGCGCCTCGACGGCGGCCTGCTCGGCGGCGATGGCCGCCTGCAGGTCGAGCGCCGCCTGCGCGTGCGCGGTGAGCGCCTCCAGTGCGTCGATCGTCTGCGCCGGCACCGTCTGCGCGCGGAGCGGCTCGGCGGCCGAGCCGAGCGCGTCGGCGGTCGAGCCCAGCCCGTTGACGGCGACGCGCGCATCCGCGGCCTGCAGCACGGCGGGCCCGAAGGCGGTGACCGTCTGGTCGAGCTGGTCGAGTCGTGCGGTGTCGGGTGCGGCGTCATCGAGCGCGGCTGCTCGCGACTCGAGCGCCTCCACGTCATCCGCCGTCAGTCCGGCGGGCGCGGGCTCCGTCGTCGGCGGGGCCTCCGCCAGGCACGTCGCGAGCGGGTCGGCGACGCCCTCGTACTCCGCGGCGATGGCCGCGTCGTCATCCGTCGTGAAGCCAGCGGCGAAGGCCTCGACCGCGGCCGCCCGGCTCTCCTCGAACGCGGCGCGGTCGACGGCCTCGATGATGATGTACGCGTCCTCGACGATGGCGGCGCCCCCGAGGGCGGCCTCCATGCGCTGCTCGAGCTGCACGCTGCCCACGATGCGGGCGTCGGCCTCGCACTGGGCCTGGAGCTGCTCAGCCTCCCAGGCGTCGATCGCGCTCGCCGCGGTCGCGTAGCGCTCCTGCAGCTGGCTCGACGACCCGCTCGCGGCCTCCGCATCGGCACGCCGCTGGTCCCCGACGATCGTCACGGCGACGACGGAGCCGACCGCGAAGAGCGCGGCGGCGCCGAGGCCTGCGTACGCCCAGGGTCGGGTGCCTTCAGACGGCATAGAGGACGCGCATCCTTCCGCGGATCAGGAGCATGGACGCCTGCCAGCGTACCCGGCGTGCAGGACCGGCGGCCCGTACCCCGGATGGAGGGGGTCAGCCGCGGTAGCCGCGCGGGTTGCGCTGCTGCCAGCGCCAGGCATCCCTCGCCGCGTCGTCGAGGGTGCGCGTCGCCTGCCACCCAAACCGCTCGCGCGCGAGGGTCGGGTCGGCGGTCGACACCGGGGCGTCGCCCGGACGGCGGGCGACCACCTCGCTCGGCAGCTCGTGCCCCACGGCCCGCTCGAAGGCGCGCAGCACGTCGAGCACGCTGCCGCCGATCCCCGTGCCGAGGTTGACGGTGAGCACGCCGGGCTCGAGCGCCTCCAGGGCAGCGACGTGCCCCTCGGCGAGATCCGAGACGTGGATGTAGTCGCGCACGCCGGTGCCGTCGGCGGTGTCGTAGTCGTCGCCGTAGATGCGGAGCCGCTCGCGCTCGCCGGCCGCGACCTGGGCGATGAAGGGCATGAGGTTGTTGGGCACGCCCTTGGGATCCTCGCCGATGTCGCCCGACTCGTGCGCGCCCACCGGGTTGAAGTAGCGCAGCACCGCAGCGCGGAGGCTCGGATCGGCAGCGGCGGCGTCCGCGACGATCGCCTCGATCATCGCCTTCGTGCGCCCGTAGGGGTTCGGCAGGTCGATGCCCACCGGGGCGTCCTCGCGCAGCAGCTCGCCCGGCTGCTCGTAGACGGTCGCCGACGAGGAGAACACGAAGCGGTCGACGCCGTGCGCCGCCATCGCCTCGAGCGTCGCGATCGCCGAGCCGAGGTTGACCCGGTAGTAGGTGAGGGGCTTCGCGACCGATTCCCCGACCGCCTTGAGCCCGGCGAAGTGGATGACCGCGTCGATGTCGTGCTCGTCGAGCACGCGGCCGACGAGCTCGCGGTCGCCTGCGTCGCCGGCGACCATCGGGATCTCGACCCCGGCGAGCCTGCCGGCCCGCTCGATCGCGGCCGGACTCGCGTTGGAGAGGTCGTCCAGCACGACGGGGGAGTGGCCGTGCTCCGCGAGTGCGATCGCGGTGTGGGAGCCGATGAAGCCGGCGCCGCCGGTGAGCAGTACGCGCATGGGTCTCCTGTGCTCGGGTACGAAATCAGCGTACCGAGCGCGGCCAGCCCGACCGGCAGGCTGCACACGGACCAGGACGGGCGGCGCCGCCCGTGGCTCGGTCGCACGGGACCAGCACCCACCGGCTCGGTGATCGCGACGCCGCTGACGCCGGCCGGCCGCGGTGATCTGTCTGGCGTGGGAGTAGATCGATCGTCGAACTACAAATTGCGCTGTCAAAGCACTTTGTCCTAGACCGCAGGCTTGCTGCTTCGGTACTCTTGTAGAGAGCGACTCAGGCGCCGTACTCGCTTCGGCCGCTCTATCCGGCGCGGGGCGGGTTGGCCGCATGAGCTCTTCAGTAGCGAGAACGTGAGGCACTCATGCATCTGAACGATCCTTGGACCCAGCAGCTGAGCCGTCGGGGCCTCCTCCTGGCTGCGGCGGCTGGCACGATCGGCACCTTCCTCCCGAAGTGGACGCCCCTCCAGATCGCGAGCCCTGACCCTGAGGTTGCGAGTGCCGCCTTCATGTACTGCAACCTCGGAACCGGCGAGGTCATCAGAAGGGGCGTGGCAGTCACGCGTTCGCAATACGTGGTCGGCGCGGGCCAGATCGGGCCGCGCCTCCCGAACAAGCTCCAGTCCGTGCTCCCGTTCACGGGCGCTGACATCAGAAGCAACACGCTTCCCCAGGGCCTCGATTGGCACGGGTCCACCGCCCCGAAGACGCTGCTCGCCGCTGACGGCGGCGGGATCCGGTGGCGTGGGCGCAATACGACGTCCCGGTACTCCGGCGGTGTCCGTACACGCCTCGAGGTCGCGGCACCGGGTGAGAGCATCCTGGTGAGCTTCAAGGCGCGGATGACCGACGTCGTGGGTCATCGAGAAGCAGCGTTGATGATCAGCCTGCTCCGGACCACCGATAGCACGAGCACGACGCTGGAACGCGTGTACACCGCCCGAGATCAGAGCTTCGAGCGGTGCGTGGTGAGACTCACGGCGCCCCCCGGCGGCACGAGTGGCTGGAAGCTGGTCTTCACCGGCGAGGCCGGCGATGGAGCGCCGGACCAGCAGGCGACGTTCGAGATCCGCGACCTGATGGTGACCTCCGGGGGCGCCTCCAGCCCCTGGCTCGGCGAGCGCTACGCTGCGCCGCCCTACGCGCCAACGGAGTACGTGGGCGGCGACATTGTTGTCGATCCGAAGCTGGCGGCGAGCGAGTTCTACCTCGTGGCTCGAACGATCGACTTCGGCTGGATCGGTGTCCCCGTCGAGGTGAACGCACAGTCGCCGAAGATCTCCTTCTCCGAGGTGTTCGGGCCCGATGCCTGCCTCACCGTCGCCGAGTTCTACCTCGTCGCGAGGAGCAGGTGGCAAGCCGGGTGGATCTCCAAGCTGGCCGGCGCGTCGACCTGGCTGCCGCTGCGCTACACGAACATCGACGGGATCGCAGGCAAGTCGCGGCCGGAATCGCAGGCACGTCTCTCGCGGGCCTCGGGAATGGTGGCGGGCCACTCGATCCCGG
>Ga0213836_100738_pt1 | contig 24327 bp, 23 predicted proteins | sample SWPATP03_FD_160578 | JGI IMG/M metagenome (GOLD analysis project Ga0213836, IMG submission 160578) | Coastal seawater microbial communities from Marineland, Florida, United States - SWPA TP0 #3 | ecosystem: Environmental > Aquatic > Marine > Coastal | place: USA: Florida | collected 2016-08-05
GCTTAGAAATTCATGAATCTGCTGGCTGAGATCGCACCACAAGTGGTGGGTCAGACAGGTATCACCCGCATGGCAATCACCGAGCCCCTGACAGCGCGTCGCATCGACGGATTCGTTGACCGCATCGATGACCTGAGCGACCTGAATACCCTGCATGTTGCGGGACAGCTGATAGCCACCGCCCGGCCCACGCACGCTGGACACCAGATTGCTGCGGCGCAGCTTGGCGAACAGTTGCTCGAGGTAAGAAAGGGAAATCCCTTGCCGCTCGGAGATATCGGCCAGAGACACTGGCCCATGCTGCGCGTGCAACGCCAGATCAAGCATGGCAGTTACAGCGTATCGGCCCTTTGTAGTCAGTCGCATGACGTGTACCGCGGAGGTTCGGAATGAGAGCGAGTATGCTATTTCCGAGTATTTAAGTCAACTATAAGACCTAGTAAAACAGTCGGGATTACCCGCAAAAGCGCGGCGGCATGATAGCAAACGCCGGACTGAAATGGGATGCCCGCGTTTACTATACCGCGCCGCCCTTTTCAGTCCTGGACGACTTTGGTCTCAGCGCGTTCCTTGATGCAGTCGAACACTTCCTGACGCAGCTCCGGAAGCTCTTTCTCCCGGTATTCGCAGCCAAGGCTCTTGAGCGCCTTGCCCATGTCTTCCATGCGCACATCCACTGCTTGAAGATGATCCAGCAACTGGCCGATCGCCCTGGCCACCGGATCGGGCATGTCTTCGCTGACGCCATAGGCATCGAAACCCAGCTTCTCGGCCATGGCCTTGCGCTTGGCTTCTGCGTCATCGTCGGATTTGACGATGATGCGCCCCGGAATGCCGACCACTGTCGCACCTGCGGGCACGGGCTTGGTCACCACGGCATTGGAACCCACCTTGGCGCCAGCCCCCACCGTGAACGGCCCGAGCACTTTGGCGCCCGCCCCCACCACGACACCGGACTCAAGCGTGGGATGGCGCTTGCCCTTGTTCCAGCTCGTGCCGCCCAGGGTCACGCCCTGATAAAGCGTCACGTCGTCGCCAATCTCGGCGGTCTCGCCAATGACGATGCCCATGCCGTGATCGATGAAGAAACGCCTGCCGACTTTGGCACCGGGATGAATCTCGATACCCGTCAACCAGCGACCGAAATTGGAAACCATGCGCGCAGGCCACTTCAGGTCCTTGCGCCACAACCATCCGGATAACCGATGCAGCCAGATCGCGTGCATACCGGGATAGCAGGTCAGCACCTCAAACGCGTTGCGGGCCGCCGGGTCACGGTGAAACACACTTTGAATATCTTCTCGCAGGCGCTCGAACATCACTGATCCTTCCGCTTGTAGGGCTCACCGTTGGCCGCTTTCTGGGTTTCGGTGAGGATGCCACGCAAAATGCTCATTTCAGATCGATTGACAGCCGAGCGTCCGTAGAGCCGACGCAGCCGAGCCATCAGATGGCGAGGCTTCTCCGGATCGAGGAAGCCAATGTTTACAAGTGTGGCTTCCAGATGCTCATAGAATTTCTCCATCTCATCCATTGTCGCAAGCTCGGTGCTGCGTACCGAGTTCACCTCGAATTTCTCGACCTTGCTGGCCTGCCCTTCAACCGCCAGCCATGACATGCGCGTCTCGTAACTCAATACCTGAACAGCGGCCGCAAGGTTCAGGGAGCTGAACTCGGGATCGGACGGAATATGCACGTGATAGTGACAACGCTGCAGCTCTTCGTTGGTCAGTCCTGCGTACTCGCGACCGAACACCAGCGCGATTTCCTCGCCGAGTGCCGCGTGCTCCACGGTTTTGTTGCCGGCCTCGCGAGGGTCGAGCAATGGCCAGGGAATGCGGCGATCACGCGCGCTCGTGCCCATGACCAGGCTACAGCCGACCAGCGCTTCTTCCAGCGTGGCCACGACCTGGGCGTTCTCCAGGATGTCGCTGGCACCGGACGCGCGGGCATCGGCATCGTGGTGCGGAAACATCGCGGGATCAACCAGCACCAGACGCGAAAGCCCCATGTTCTTCATGGCACGGGCAGCGCCACCGATATTTCCCGGATGACTGGTGCCGACCAGGACGACACGAATATTTTGCAGCAATGGTGTGGTCTCGCTAGCAGGTGAAAAGGGGGACGAATCTTACAGAAGGGGCCGGGGCAACGCCACGAACCCTTGCGTATTGTGCGTTACATACACCCTTGCACGGCCGCAGACCAGCCCGTCTTTGTTCACCTGTGCGCCGACCGGACGCATGGCAAAAGCTGCGCTCGCGCTGGAAATCATCGACAAGAACCCATAGAATGCCCGGCTCTCTTTAACGACCTAGGTGATACATCCATGCAGCCCATGCTGAATATCGCGCTGCGCGCCGCCCGCAGCGCCAGCGAATTGATTTTCCGCTCCATCGAGCGCCTGGATACCATCAAGGTCGATGAAAAAGACGCGAAAGACTACGTCACCGAAATCGATCGCGCAGCAGAGAAGACCATCGTAGACGCTCTGCTCAAGGCCTACCCTACTCACGGCATCCTCGGCGAAGAAAGCGGCCTGCACGAAGGCAGCGGCGAAGGCGCCGATTACCTGTGGGTCATCGACCCACTGGACGGCACCACCAACTTCGTTCGCGGCGTTCCGCACTTCGCGGTCAGCATCGCCTGCAAATACCGTGGCCGCCTGGAACACGCCGTTGTTCTGGATCCGGTCCGTCAGGAAGAGTTCACCGCCAGCCGTGGCCGCGGCGCCCAGCTCAACGGTCGCCGTCTGCGCGTCAGCCCGCGCAAGAGCCTCGAAGGCGCGCTGCTGGGCACAGGTTTCCCGTTCCGCGAAAACCAACTCGACAACCTCGAAAACTACCTGAACATGTTCCGTTCGCTGGTCGGCCAGACCGCGGGTATCCGCCGCGCTGGCGCAGCCAGTCTGGACCTGGCGTACGTGGCTGCCGGTCGTTTCGACGCGTTCTGGGAATCGGGCCTGTCGGAGTGGGACATGGCTGCCGGCGCCCTGCTGATTCAGGAAGCAGGCGGTCTGGTGAGCGATTTCAATGGCGGGCATGACTTCCTTGAAAAAGGTCACATCGTTGCGGGCAACACCAAGTGCTTCAAAGCCGTACTGACCTCGATCGCGCCATACGTGCCTGCATCGCTGAAACGCTAAGCGTCTCGCAGTAAAAAAACCGGCCCTGTGCCGGTTTTTTTATGGGCGCTGTAGCGCTTTGCGCCCACTCAATTCGCGCGACAGGTCGATGAAGTTTTCCAGCGGCGGCAATTGATTGAAACTGCGACAGACCAGCGTGACCGGCGCATGCAGCCGCGGTCGGGCGCCGCTGATCCTGCAATAGACGACGCTGTCCTTGTGCACGTCCTTCATCGAGGCAGGCACGATGGAAATTCCCGCCCCTGCGGCGACCAGGCTGACGTTGGTGAGCATGCGCTCGACTTCGAACGCGATCCTGGGATTGAACCCGGCGTTCTGGCAGGCCGTGATGAGGTTGGCGTACATGCCCGGCGCACCGGGACGACGCACGAGGATGAACGGCTCATCCGCCAGGCTCGTCAGCGCAATGACAGGCATCGGGTCTTGCGCAGCGTGATCTGCCACCAAACGATGCCCTACGGGCAACGTCAGCAGCAGCTCTTCATTGAGCAGCCGATGAAACTCGATGCTTTGATGGCCGCCGACGGGGGCGCGCAGAATGCCCACGTCCACGCCGCCGTCGATGGCCGCCTCGGTCAGCTGTTGGGCGCTGCCCTCTTTGAGTGAAACGGCCACGCCCGGAAAACGCTCGCGAAATGCTCGAATGATTTGCGGCGTCAGCGGATGTGCCGCTGCCGAGCTGGTGAAACCGATGCACAGTTGTCCTTCGATACCATGCGCCGCGCGGGAGGCCTTGAGCGAACCTTCCTTGACTCGCGCCAGAATGTCCTGCGCCTCTTGCAGGAACACCAGCCCGCCCGCCGTCAGATCGACACCTTTGGGGTGGCGCTTGAACAGATCGAAGCCCAGCTCATCTTCCAGCGCACGAATCTGTTGACTGAGGGGCGGCTGTTGCATGTTGAGACGCGCAGCGGCGCGGGTGAAATGCCGCTCTTCGGCCACCATGACGAAATAGCGCAGATGACGAAGCTCCATGGTGGTCTGTCCCGCAACAAGGTTTTATGATTGCCGCCCGGTCGATGCGACATTGGCAGGCAAGCGTGCCCAATCCCTGTGGGGCTGGCAAGGCACGCCCATAACAATAAATACGCTGAAATTCCGGGACACCGATGCCCACACGACTTCTGCGCAGCGCCACTCTGCAACTGCTTCTGGCCATCGCCTGCGGCGCGTTGCTGGGCCTTTTCGAGCCGCCGATTGCGGTCGAAATGAAACCCCTGAGCGATGGTTTCATCCGCATCATCGGCTGGATCATGCCGTTCATGATGTTTCTGCTGATTGCCTCTGGAGTGGCCAGCCTTCAGGTGAGGCAACGGGGGCTGGCCCGCAAGATTCTTGTTTATTTCCAGACGATGACGCTGCTGGCCCTGCTGCTCGGGTGTCTGATTGCCGAACTCCTTCAGCCCGGCGCAGGTATGGGAGCCGAGCCGTTGCAGATCCCGCTGGCGCCGTTGGAAAGCGAAACGGCGCGCACCGCTTTTTCCTGGTCTGCGATGGGCACGGTGCTCGGGCGCGCGGTCACACAGAATCCGATCCTGCAGATCATGCTCGCCGGCCTGCTGACCGGGGCATTGATCGCCCGCGCCAAAGGGCACCCAGCGGCCGACACCTTGCGTAATCTGCTTGAGAAAACCGTGGCGGTGTTGTTCAGCGTGCTGAAACTGATACTCAGGTTTGCGCCGCTCGCGGCCTTTGGCGCCATTGCTTACACGATCGGCAAGTTCGGTCCGGCTTCCGCGGTGCCGCTGCTGAAATTCGTGGCAGTGATGTATCTGGCCAGTGCCCTGTTCGTGTTGCTGATCCTGACGCCTGTCGCCCAGGCGTCCGGCGCCTCGATCTGGCAGCTGATCGTGTACCTCAAGGACGAACTGCTGCTGGTGACCTTTACCGGTTCTTCGGTTGCCGCACTGCCGGGCCTGATCGAGAAAATGCAGAATCTGGGCTGCAACCCTCAACTCGCCCGCCTGGTGCTGACGACGGGTTACACCTTCAATTTGAACGGCTCGAACCTTTATCTGATCGTGGCTGCAGTGTTTTTAGCGCAACTGTCGGGCGTTCATCTGAGTGGGGAACAAATACTGACCTTGCTGCTGATTACTCTGGTGACCTCACTGGGTTCGACCAGCATGGCGGGCTCGGCTTTCTTCACCCTCATCGCAACCCTCAATCTGTTTCATGCGATACCGCTGGAAAGTGCAGGACTTCTGTTGGGTGTGGAGCGCTTGATGAAGTGTCGCGTGCTCACCAACGTGCTCGGCAACTGCGTGGCGTGCCTGGCCATCGCGCGCTGGCAGAAGGCTTTGGATCGAGAAACCATGAGCGACGTGATCCAGCTTCCGATCCATCGGAGCTGAATGTGCAGGAGCGTATTCGGTGGGCGTCAGCCTGGTACGGGCGGCCCACTCCCACAGGCGCGCCGGCCTGCAGGAGTGGGAATGAGTCAACCCTTGGACGACAGCAGCTTCTCGAATGCCCGGTCCAGATTGCCTTCGGCCTGCGTCAGTTTTTCCCTACGCTCCCGCAACCAGGTCTGATCCGCTTCCAGCGTCTTGTGGGCTTCGGCCAGCATTCGCTTGACCTCCTGCGGCTGCGGGCCACCGGTGCCCTTGCGGGTTTTGACCATGTCCTCCGGGGATAACGCCGCGCGGAACGTCGCCTCGTCCAGAGGCAGTGAATTGGGCTTCCATTCGTACTTGTCAGCCGCCTTCGCATACAGCTTCTGTGCATCGGCGTACGGGAACGTCTTCGGCGTCAGGCCTTCGCTTCGCGCCTGTTCGACGATCATCGACGCAAAGCTGTGACCGATGCGGAATGGCACTTTCTGCGTGCGCTCCAACGTGTCGGCCAGCTCCATCGAGGTGGTCCATTCGTTTTCCAGCTCTTCCCGTGCGCGTTGCGGATTGACCTGTAGCGCGTCGAACACCGCGTCCATTGCCGCAAACATCTCTTTGGTGGAATCGAAGACGCCCAACGAGTCGAAGGCGAACTTGTAGTCGGTCATGCCGGTGGTCACGTTGTGCGCACGCAAGGTCACGGTCTGCGCCAGCCCGACCACATCTGACGCACTCTCACGGGCGCGCATCAGCAGTCCCGGATTACGTTTTTGCGGCATGGCGCTGCTGGTGTAGGTTTTTTCCTCATCCAGCAGCAGCCAGGGACGAATCTGATGGTATTGCGTGTGAATGTCGCCAATCATCGCGCCCACGCGAATCGCCGAAGAAGAGGCAATATTGGCCGCCTCGATCGGAATGTCGTATGTCGACACCTGACTGGAATCCAGTGAGTTCTCGCGCACCCCGTCAAAGCCCAGCAACTGAGCCAGTCGTTCGCGATTCAGGGGGTAGGCCGAATTGGCAAGCACTGCCGTGCCCATCGGGCTCTGGTTCAGGCGCTGATACAGCTCGCGAATACGCTGACCGTCGCGATCGAATGCAGCCTCGAACGCCAGCAAATAGTGCGCGTAGCTGATCGGCATCGCCTGCACGCCATTGGTGTAGGCCGGCACGAGGGTATCGACGTTCTTGTCGGCCAGATCCAGTAGGCGCTTGCGCGTTGCATTCATGGCTTCGCTGTAGGCCAGCACGTCCGAGCGCAGCTTGGCCAGACGGTACGTGGCGAGCATGTCCTGACGACTCCGACCGGAATGAATCAGCGAGGCCTCCGGGCCGATCTTGTCGGTCATGATCTGTTCGAGCTGGAGCACATCGCTTGGGCGTTTACCGTTGGGCTGATCCGCCTGATCGATGGCGTAACGCACACCCGTGGCGATCTTCTGGCCCATTTCCGGCTTGACGATGCCCTCCTCGGTCAGCATGACGATCGAGGCTTTGTTGATCCGGTTCAGCCAGGAAAACTGACTTTCCGTCTTACTACCCGCGGATTTCGACTTGTCGACCGTGGCACCGATTTTTGCCGCCTGCGCGGCGCACTGTTCCGTGGTCGCGCAGGGCAGCTCTGCGGTATTGGCCGCGTAGGCGCCGTAACTGTTGAGCAAGGCGAAGGCGACGGCCAGGTGGATCAGGGTTTTTCTTGTTGGCATTGCGGGCTCCGTTGCGGCGATCGCCGAGAATGAGCGTTGTCGGGAAGTTGCTGAAATCGAACGACTCAGAGCAGCGGCAGCGTGTAGCTGACGATGACGCGGTGCTGGTCAATGTTGTTGCCGCCGTTGCTGCGATAACTGCCGTTGCGCCACTTCAACTCAAGGTTCTTGAGCACGCCGCTCTGGAACACATATGCGATGTCCGTGTTGCGCTCCCACTCGGTGCCCTCCTTGCTTGCGCGAGCAAAGTGGTCACCTTTGAGATAGCGAGTCATGAACGTAAGGCCAGGGACGCCGACGCTCGCGAAGTCGTAGTCATAGCGCGCCTGCCATGACCGCTCTTCGGGGTTGGCGAAGTCCGGCGAGATCATCACGTAGTTGACGAGGAAGGAGTCCGTGCCGGCCAGGTGCGGAAAACCTGTTTCGCCATTCATGCGTTGATAGGCCACACCGAAACCGTGGCCGGCGATGCTGTAAGTGAACTTCGCGCCGACCGCCGTGTTGTCGATATTGGAGTTGCCATCTTTGAGGGAGCGCGCATACCGCAGATCACTTTTGATGGACTGTGATTCGCTCAGCGCCAGGTCATGCACCAGCGTGACGATGTGCTGTTTGTAGTTGTTCTCAAGGCCGCCGTAGTTATAAGACGTGGTGAGGCCTTTGGCCCAGTTGTAACTGGCACTGGCGAAATCGAAAGAATCACTTGGGCGCCCGCCTTTGATGCCCTTGGCTTCCGCTTCGATGTCTTCATGGCCGCTGTCATTGCGCTCGGTGTTGCTGGTCAGGCGACCGATATTGACGGTGGTGTCGGCAAGGTCTCTGGAGGTCAACTGCGCGCCGCGAAACGTCTGCGGCAACAAGCGACCGTCATTGGGCAAGACAGTTGGCAACCTGGGCATCAAGGTCCCCACCCGCAGCACGCTCTTGGAAATCCGGGCTTTAGCAGTAATCCCCGAACGGCCGTAGTCATCGGGGGCTTTCTCGTCACCGACAGGCAGCAGGCCGGTGTTGCGCCGGTCAGGTCCTGAGTCCAGCTTCAGGCCGAAAAGTCCAAGGGCATCGACGCCAAATCCCACCGTGCCGTCGGTAAAGCCGGACTCGTAATTAAGAATCAGGCCTTGGGCCCACTCGTCGCGTTTGGACTGGCTCGCACCGTCCTGTCGGTAATCGCTGTTGAAGTAGAAGTTGCGAAATTCGAGGTCTGCTTTGCTGTCTTCGAAAAAGTCCGCTTCCGCGAAGCCGGGAAAGGCGAGACTCAGTCCAAGGGCCGTAGCAGAGGTGAGGCCGAGAGATACAGGGCTTTTATGCATTATTGTTCCCGATTGGCGCATCTGTTTTTATTAGAGTTGTTGAGGCGGGCTGGCTTGAGAAACCCAGGCTCCACCACAAAAAAAGCTTACGCGGCGGGTAATCAAATTAAAAATATATAGTTACTACCGACTCAAGACTTATCGGATATGGTCTTATTTCGGGCAAAAAAAACACCCCGTATTAGGGGGTGTTTTTTAGAACGACCGGAAGTGAAGATTACTGAGCGGCCTGACTCAACTCCAGCTGACCGTCCTTGTTGACGGGGATCTGGCTGCCTGGGTCGCGGTCCATGCGTACCTGACCGACTTTGTCGTTCAACTTGTACTTCACGTTGTAGCCCACGACCTTGTCACTGATGTCGTTGACGGTATTGCAGCGGCTTTCAGTGGTGGTGTAAGTATCGCGGTTCTGCATGCCTTCCTGAACCTTGTTGCCCGCGTAACCACCGCCAACGGCGCCCGCCACGGTTGCGATTTTCTTGCCAGTACCGCCACCTACCTGGTTACCGAGCAGGCCACCCGCTACGGCACCGATAACGCTGCCCACAATCTGATGCTCATCTTTCACCGGAGCGCGATGGGTGACCGCGACGTCCTTGCACACCTGACGAGGGGTTTTGATTTGTTCTTTAACAGGCTCGACGGCGAGTACATCGGCATACTCTGGGCCGCTTTGTTTTACGAGGCTATAGGTGGCCAAAGCACCACCGGCAGTCACACCGACAGCACCCAACACTGCACCAACTAGCAACGACTTGTTCACGTGAACCTCCTGACCATATTCAGCGCAATTGCTCGCGCTACTCCCAGCCTTGGAGCACAAAAAAAAGCGCGAGTTCACACTCGCGCTTTTTTAAGGGATGACCGGTCAGCCATCGTCAGGGACGATCGTCGACCTTCTCGGTAGTGACTGGTGGCAGCAGGTCTTCAGTGCTCAGGTTGAGCCAGATCAGTACCACGTTGGCGATGTAGATCGACGAGTAGGTACCGGCCAGAACGCCAATGAACAGCGCGACCGAGAAACCGTGCAGGCTGTCGCCACCGAAGATCCACAGCGCCACGATGGCCAGCAGCGTGGAGATCGAAGTCGCCATGGTCCGCAGCAGCGTCTGGGTGGTCGAAATGTTGATGTTTTCGATCAGCGACGCTTTGCGCAGCAGGCGGAAGTTCTCGCGGACACGGTCGAATACCACGATCGTATCGTTGAGTGAGTAACCGATGATCGCCAGCACGGCGGCCAGCACGGTCAGGTCGAACGTCACCTGGAAGAACGACAGAATACCCATCGTCACCACCACGTCGTGGATCAGAGAAACGATGGCGCCGACTGCGAACTTCCATTGGAAGCGGAAGGCCAGATAGATCAGTACGCCACCCAGCGCGAGCAGCATGCCGATGCCGCCCTGATCGCGCAGCTCTTCGCCCACTTGAGGGCCGACGAACTCGACGCGCTTGACCGTTACCGGGTTGTCAGCGCCGGTGCGACGCAGCGCCTCGGCCACCTGAGCGCCCAGCTGCGGGTCTTCACCCGGCATACGCACGAGCAGGTCGGTGGTCGCGCCAAAACTCTGCACGATGGCTTCGTGATAACCCGAAGACACCAGCTCCTCGCGCACCTTGCCCAGATCGGCAGGACGCTCGTAGGTCAGCTCGATCAGCGTACCGCCGGTGAAGTCCAGACCGAAGTTGAGCCCTTTATGGAACCAGCTGAACAACGCCAGTACGGTGAGGAGCATGGTGATGGCGAACGCAACGTTGCGAACGCCCATGAAGTTGATGGTACGTTTCATGGCAGCCCCTTAAATCCACAACTTCTTGAAGTCACGACCGCCATAGATCAGGTTGACGATTGCACGCGTCACCATGATGGCTGTGAACATCGAGGTAAAGATCCCGAGCGACATGGTCACGGCGAAACCTTTGACAGGGCCTGTGCCCATGGCATACAGAATGCCGCCGACCAACAGCGAGGTCAGGTTGGCGTCGAGAATCGCGGTGTAGGCGCGGTCAAAACCTTCGTTGATCGCACGCTGCACGCTCATGCCGTTTGCCAGCTCCTCACGAATACGCGAGAAGATCAGCACGTTGGCATCGACCGCCATACCCATCGTCAACACGATACCGGCGATACCCGGCAGGGTCAGCGTTGCGCCCAGCAGCGACATCAGTGCCAGCAGCATGACCATGTTGAAGGCCAGCGCAACCGTCGCGATCAGACCGAAGAAACGGTAGATGGCGAGGATGAACAGCGAGACGAACAGCATGCCCCACAGGGATGCATGCACACCCTTGGTGATGTTGTCGGCACCCAGGCTCGGGCCAATGGTACGTTCTTCGGCAAAGTACATAGGCGCCGCCAGACCGCCGGCACGCAGCAGCAACGCAAGTTCTGACGACTCACCCTGACCGTTCAGGCCGGTGATGCGGAATTGCGCGCCCAGCGGCGACTGAATGGTCGCCAGGCTGATGATCTTCTTCTCTTCCTTGAACGTCTGAACCGGCACGTCCTTCTCGACGCCGTCCACAACCTGCTTGGTGTAGGTGGTGGTCGGTTTCTGCTCGATGAAGATCACGGCCATGCTGCGACCGACGTTGGCGCGCGTCGCGCGGCTCATCAGATCACCGCCATGACCGTCCAGCTTAATGTTCACCTGCGGACGACCGTGCTCGTCGAAGCCTGCCTTGGCATCGGTCACCTGGTCACCGGTGATGATCAAACCACGCTCGACCGCTGCTGCAGGGCGACCGCCCTCGCGGAACTCGAACATCTCAGTGGTGGCCTTGGTGTCATCCGGGCCTGCGCCCAGACGGAACTCAAGGTTGGCCGTCTTGCCGAGAATACGCTTGGCTTCGGCGGTGTCCTGCACACCCGGCAGTTCAACCACGATACGGTTGGCGCCCTGACGCTGAACCAGCGGCTCGGCCACACCGAGTTCGTTGACACGGTTACGGACGGTGGTCAGGTTTTGCTTGATCGAATATTCGCGGATCTCGGCGACCTTGGCCTGAGTCATGGCCAGGCGCAGGATCGGCATCTCGCCACGATCGCTCATGGTGATATCGAAATCGCTGTAATCCTTGCGGATCAGAGCACGGGCCTGCTCGCGGGAATCCGTGTCACTGAAGCCCAGCTGAATGGCGCCATTGTCCTGAGGCAGGCTGCGATAGCGCAGTTTTTCCTTGCGCAGCAGGCTCTTCACTTCGCCTTCGTAGACATTCAGACGAGCGCTGAGCGCCTTGTCCATGTCGACTTCAAGCAGGAAGTGCACGCCGCCGGACAAGTCCAGACCCAGTTTCATCGGCGTAGCGCCGATGCTGCGCAACCATTTTGGCGTGGTTTGCGCCAGGTTCAATGCAACGACGTAGTCGTCGCCCAGCGCCTTGCGCGCGACATCTTTGGCTGGCAGCTGGTCTTCCTGCTTGGTCAGACGCAACAAACCGCCCTTGCCATTCTCGGCCAGAGACGCGCCCTTGACCGCGATGCCAGCATCGGTAAGCGCCTTGCTTACGCGATCCAGATCAGCCTGATTGACCTGCAGCGCAGTGCTTGCGCCGCTGACCTGAATAGCCGGGTCATCAGGGTAGAGATTGGGTGCGGAATAAATAAAGCCGATCACCAGCACTGCCAGGATCAGGATGTATTTCCACAGAGGGTATTTGTTCAACATCACGCCGCCTGCTTAGAACGCGGGGCGCCTTGCGCGCCCCGTCGATTGGTAAAAGACTGGAATCAGATGGCTTTCAGAGTGCCCTTGGGCAGGGTGGCAGCGATGGCGCCCTTCTGGATCTTCAGCTCAACGGTGTCGGACACTTCGATAACAACGAAGTCGTCGGTCACTTTGTTGATCTTGCCGGCAATACCGCCGGAAGTGACGACTTCATCGCCTTTCTGCAAGTTGCCCAGCAGGTTCTTCTGTTCTTTGGCACGCTTGGCCTGTGGACGCCAGATCATCAGATAGAAGATGACCAGAAAGCCGACCAGGAAAATCCACTCGAAGCCCGAACCTGCGGGGCCTGCAGCAGGTGCCGCTGCATCCGCGAAAGCGGGAGAGATGAAAAAGCTCATTTAACACTCCAGTTGCATAATTTTAATAATAGGAAGCGGTAAGACCGGATGTCGCTCAGTCCAACGGCGGCGTGGCAAGCCCGCGTTTGGCATAGAACGTGTCGACAAAGGCGGCCAATGTACCCTGTTGAATAGCCTCGCGCAAACCAGCCATAAGCAGCTGGTAATGCCGCAAATTGTGGATCGTATTGAGCATGCTCCCCAGCATTTCTCCGCACTTGTCCAGGTGATGCAGATAAGCGCGAGAGAAGTTCTTGCAGGTGTAGCAATCGCAGGTCGGATCCAGCGGCGAGTCATCGTGACGATGAAACGCATTACGAATCTTCAGGACACCGGTGTCGATGAACAGATGACCGTTGCGGGCATTGCGCGTAGGCATGACGCAGTCGAACATGTCGACTCCGCGACGCACACCTTCAACCAGGTCTTCAGGCTTGCCTACACCCATAAGGTAACGAGGTTTGTCAGCCGGCATGCGTCCTGGCAGATAATCCAGAACCTTGATCATTTCGTGCTTGGGCTCGCCCACCGAGAGGCCGCCGATGGCCAGGCCGTCGAAGTCGAGTTCGTTCAGACCGTCCAGCGAGCGCATGCGCAGATTCTCGTGCATGCCGCCCTGCACGATGCCGAACAGCGCGGCAGTGTTTTCGCCATGGGCGATCTTCGAACGCTTGGCCCAGCGCAGCGACAGTTCCATGGAAGTACGCGCGACGTCTTCATCGGCCGGATACGGCGTACATTCGTCGAAGATCATCACGATGTCGGAGCCCAGGTCGCGCTGAACCTGCATCGACTCTTCAGGGCCCATGAAGACCTTGGCACCGTCGACCGGCGAGGCGAAGGTCACGCCTTCTTCCTTGATCTTGCGCATGGCGCCGAGGCTGAACACCTGGAAGCCGCCGGAGTCCGTCAGAATCGGGCCCTTCCATTGCATGAAATCGTGCAGATCACCGTGAGCCTTGATCACTTCGGTGCCGGGACGCAGCCACAGATGGAAGGTGTTGCCCAGAATGATCTGCGCGCCAGTGGCCTCGATATCCCGGGGCAACATGCCCTTGACGGTGCCATACGTGCCGACCGGCATGAAGGCCGGGGTTTCGACGACGCCACGCGGAAAGGTCAGACGACCACGACGAGCCTTGCCATCGGTGGCAAGCAGCTCGAACGACATACGACAGGTGCGACTCATGCTGGATCCTCTGGGGCCGAGTCCACCGGGTCATTACCCTGAGGCGCAGTCGGCGCGGGATTGCGGGTGATGAACATGGCATCCCCGTAACTGAAAAAGCGGTAACCGTGCTCCACTGCAGCCGCGTAGGCGGCCATGGTTTCCGGGTAGCCGGCGAATGCCGAAACCAGCATCAAGAGCGTGGATTCAGGCAAATGAAAATTGGTGACCAGCGCATCGACCACATGGAACGGCCGGCCAGGGTAGATGAAGATATCGGTGTCGCCGCTGAATGCCTTGAGCACGCCATCCCGGGCCGCGCTTTCCAGCGAGCGCACGCTGGTCGTCCCCACTGCAACGACCCGCCCGCCGCGCGCACGGCACGCCGCGACGGCATCGACCACTTCCTGAGTGACTTCAAGCCACTCGTTGTGCATGTGGTGATCTTCGATCCGCTCGACACGCACCGGCTGAAACGTCCCCGCCCCAACGTGCAGCGTCACGAACGCAGTCTGGACGCCCTTCTCGGCAATCGCGTCCATCATGATCCGGTCGAAATGCAGACCCGCCGTGGGCGCCGCCACCGCACCGGCCCGCTGCGCGTAAACAGTCTGATAACGCTCGCGGTCGGCGTCATCGTCCGGGCGATCTATATAAGGAGGCAGCGGCATGTGGCCCACGCGCTCGAGCAACGGCAGCACCGGCTCGGCAAAACGCAGCTCGAACAACGCATCGTGGCGCGCAACCATTTCGGCTTCGCCACCGCCATCGATCAAGATGGTCGAACCCGCTTTGGGCGACTTGCTGGAGCGTACATGAGCCAGCACGCGATGCTGATCCAGCACGCGCTCAACCAGAATTTCCAGCTTGCCGCCCGAAGCCTTCTGCCCGAACAGACGCGCCGGGATCACCCGGGTATTGTTGAAAACCATGAGATCGCCGGGACGCAGATGCTCCAGCAGATCAGTGAATTGGCGATGTGCCAGCGCGCCGCTCGGCCCGTCGAGGGTGAGCAAACGGCTGCTGCGTCGCTCGGCCAGGGGATGGCGAGCGATCAATGCATCGGGGAGTTCGAAGGTAAAGTCAGCGACACGCATGATGGGGTTCGTCTAGCAGGGCCGGGAAGTTTAGCGGAAAACCTGAAAATTGACCATGAAACATGATTGACCAACGGTAGGCTCGTCTCTATACTTCGCCGCCATTGAGCCCTGATGGCGGAATTGGTAGACGCGGCGGATTCAAAATCCGTTTTCGAAAGGAGTGGGAGTTCGAGTCTCCCTCGGGGCACCAAACAGCAGCACCTTCAAGCGGTTACTTAGCTTGAAGCAAAAAAAACCGGCCAGATTTGAGCCGGTTTTTTTGTGCGCGGGATTTGACCCCGCCGAGCGTCACGACATGCAAAGTGACATTTAGGGTATTGGCCTAGCGTAGATCGATTTGAACCACTTAATCACGTCGGTCGGCAAAGACCTGTTCGTCTCAGCCTCTCTTTGTTCGATCATCGGCAAGACTTGAGAGAACAACACCGACTCATCGCAGCCAAATCTTTCCGGGACGAAGAGCAAGAAATCATCGTAGGGAAAAATTGCATCCAGCGAGTAATCCATTTCTTCGCACTTTTTCACATACGCCGCCATGTCTTTTTTGAGGGACCTGATTTCCAGATAAGATTTATTGTCCACCCACAGGCATACGATTTCCTCAAGCCCGAGCTGCTCAGTACGCATCTCTTCAGGAAGATGATCCTGTATCCCGTCACCGAGATCACACATAAAACTAAACAGCTGACGATAGCTACGCATCATTGTTCCTAAAGAGAAGCTGGAGCCTGAACCGCAAACGGCCTTCAAAAACTGACATTAATGTGAACCACGACGTCAGAGAACTGGATACGCAGTGACTATATAAGCGGGCATAAAGTTATGTTCTGTAAAATCTACAACCACGCAGACCTTGCTCATGTCTCGCGGAGAATCAGGGGCTGCGCGAGCAATGCCCCATCCAATATTCTTTCCAACATCCATTGTCAGTACTACCCTATTGTTCACCCGTAATATTTTGACTTTGGAATAGAGCAATATCTTGCTCTTATTTGACTTTAGCACCTGGCTCACTGCCCATTCTGCCATTTCTATGCTGGCAAAAGTCGACATAACCTCAGCCGATTTCTTGCGCTTTAATCGTTTTTGCAGTTCATCTAAGGCTTTCCCTACATGGAATTGCAATGTGTGTCCACCAGGACCATTTTTCGGTGCATTAGGAAATCTCTCGCTCACGACAACCGTCATCCTCCCCGCCCGAACCGACGAGACCCTGAACGCGTTATAGAGCGAAGCCGTCGAAAGCGGGACCGCGAACTCAGCCGCGAGCCCGACGACTTGACCGCTGGCGCGCGATGCACCCATGACTTCGGCGGCCGTCATGCCCGCCTTGAACGCATACGAATCGGTTTCCCTGGCGGTCACCAGTTGGTGCGCGCCGGCCGCCATTTGGTCGGCGGCATGCAGCCCCATGGCGACGCATCCCACTTTAGTGATCATTGTGGGTTCCGGGACTGCGCACAGCACGCCGGCGCCGCCGAGCTCTATGATTCCTCCCACTAAGCGCAGGCTGCCAACGACTCGGCTCGAGAAAATCTCGTAGGGCGTGAGGGATTCGTTCTCCAGAATCGCGGCCATTTGGGCAAGACTCAGCGTGACGCGAAACTCGTCCTGATCGGGCAAAGGTCATTTCCTTATGAAGACCGGGTTTTAAATCCGTAGCTAATGGACATTGAAAACCTGGATCGAGGTGCTACGCAGGCCTGCTCCAGGAAATCAACGTATCGAGATTAATTTTTGAGGAAGCGAAAACTAGCGTGGGCGTTCTGGATGAACAAGCCGAGCGGAGAAATTCGGAAATGCCTTACAGGCAAGGAAACTACTGGACTACAGGCTCAGCACTGAATGACGATCCATGCCGTCGCTTCCCGGCACTTTGAAAGCAGGACTTAGCCGTCGCATTCTGCAGAAGAAATGAGCCACAGCCCGGAAGACTGTGCAGTCTCAGAAGGGTATTTATAAGAAAGCGTCGAAACGGAAGTTGTAATAACAGCGCTGCCTACCGCGAATATATTCGTCCCCACAGAAAGCGCGAAAAGTTATTAATAACGTGATCTTCCTAAATTGCGAATGTGCTGCTGCAGGTTTTAAGTCTGCAGCAACACAACTCAGCGCATCAGAAGTCCTGCGCGGTAGGCCGCAGAACGATTTCGTTGATGTCGACATCACCTGGCTGTTCGATGGCAAAGGCGATGGCGCGGGCGACGGAATCGGCCGGGATGGCTTGCTTGTAGAACTCGTTCACGGCATCAGCGCTTGGCTGGTGGCCACTGCCCAGTTTCAACTCGGAATCCACTGCGCCAGGCTCGATGGTGGTGGTGCGGATCTTTGCGCCGACTTCATGGCGCAGGCCGTCGGAGATCGCGCGCACGGCGAACTTGGTGCCGCTGTAAACCGAACCGCCCGGGCTGAAGACCTTGATGCCTGCCACCGACGAGATGTTGATGAAATGGCCGGAACCCTGGGCTTCGAACTTAGGCAACGCGGCCGCGACACCGTAAAGCACGCCTTTTACGTTGATGTCGATCATGCGGTCCCACTCGTCGACGCGCAGCTCGGCGATGGGAGAGATCGCCATGAAACCTGCGTTGTTGACGATGACATCGATGCGGCCGAAATCTCTGATGGCGTTGTCGACCAGAGCCGATAAGTCTTCGCGACGGGTAACGTCCACCGTGTAGGCAGAAGCCTGACCACCTGTGGCTTTAATCTCCTCAACGATGACGTCCATACGCTCCTGACGACGCGCACCCAGTACGACTTTAGCGCCGAGGTTTGCCAGATGGCGCGCGGTCGCCTCTCCGAGGCCGCTGCTTGCACCGGTGATAACGACGACTTTGCCTTGAATGCCTTTGCTCATGATCAGTCTCCTGCAGATTGATTCGGGAAGTTGTTGAGAGCGAGTGTGCGATCAAACTTCGCTTCAGAAAATGGAAGAGTTAGGATTTGAGAATTCCATTTTCTGGAACTAAAGGACCGTCATGCTCAATCGCCTCGAAATGCTGCGTATCTTCGTCGTCGCTGTGGAATCACCCACTTTTCGCGAGGCAGCCAATCGCCTGGGGACATCGCCGCAAAAAATCACCCGAGCCATCAAGGAGCTCGAACGCTCTTTCGCCGAGCCATTGTTTCACCGCAGCACTCGGCAGGCGCACGTCACAGCGTTTGGAGCTGAGATCGCCCAACAGGCGCGGGACACGTTGAATCAGTTCGATCAGTTGTTCGTCTCCAACACGCGCCTGCAACCCACCAGCATCAGCGGACGCGTCGGGATCACTGCGCCGCACTCGATCGGCAAGCTTTACCTGGCGCGCTATCTGAAGCCGCTGATGGAGCTGAATTCAGGGTTGCGGATTGAGCTGAGTCTGGATGATCAATTGACCGACGCCGTCGCCTCACGCATTGATATCGGCATACGCATCGGTGCCGTGCGGGACAGGCGCTACATCGCGCGCGCTATCGGGCAGGTGCCGCTGAAGGTCGTCGCTGCGCCAGCATTGATCAGAGCGACCAGCCTGCCGACCACCCTCGACGATCTGAAGGATTTGCCACTGTCGACGCTGATCGACCGTAACAACGGCAGGCCCTGGCCCTGGATGTTTTCGGAAGGCCGCATGTATTCGCCGCCCTCCCCGGCGTTTAGCTGCGACGATCCGGAAACGGAGCTGGAATTTGTTCTGTCGGGACTCGCATTCGCTCAGGTGCCTCATTATCTCGCCGAGCAACATTTAGCGAACGGCCTGTTGGTCGAGGTTCTGCAACAACTGGCCCCCCCGCCCATGGATCTGATCATCTACCGCACGCAGTCCGGACCGGTGCCGCCCAGGGTCAGGCTGGTTTACGACCATCTGCTCGCAAGCTTTTCCGATCAAAAGCTGTTCCCCTGATGCCGCTGCGGCGGCTCGCCATCAGCTACCTGTGTGAGCGCCTTTACAGCGCTTCCGAGCACCGCAGCCGCGATTTTCTACTAGCCTTAACATTGACTGATCCAAAGCGACCCGGCTGTACGCTCAACCTCGCTGATCGGATAAAAACAACAATGAAAGATCCCTATGCGTTCGGTTTCTATTGCGCCCTTTTCGCCCTCGCGGCGATGACCGGCGCGGTCTTCTACGAGTCCTACTCCGGCGCCGGCGACTCAGGCTCCGCCGCGGCATTCAGCGTCATCAATTCATGCTCCTCCCTGGTCCAGGCGCTGGCGGCCATCGGCCTGGTCGGGCTGGCGTTCAAGGCGTATCGAGCGTGGAAAAACGAGATCATCCACAACAAGGCGCTGAGCATTATCTGGGAAGCCAATGTGGCCTTTCGCGAGATTGAGCTGAGTTTCAACGAATGGTTTTTTGGCCCCAACGCCGTGGAAAAAGCCAACAGCGAGGGCGCCCGGATCACCTCGCTGCTGGCCGCCAGTCCGTTCGGGGCGAGCCTGCGCAGCTTCAAGAAGCAGTGCATTCTGATCGACAAAGTCGTGATCAAGGACGACTGGCAATGGGTCAACCACGCCACTGAGCTGGACATGCTGGCCCGGGTGCTGAGCATGGACGCCTTCCGGCCCACCACCAAAGCGAAAGAAACCGCCAACATCATCGACTTCCTCTACTCCCGGGAAGGCGAAGCATTGAAACGCACTCAGAGTGAGTGGGAAATGCTCATGAAAGTCATCGAGAAAGACCTCGCGGCGCTGGAGGCGCAATACAGCGCGTAACGTCGGAAGGTTCGCAACACGCGGACAGAACTGATAACCGGCGGCTCCGGTCGAAAGGCGTGCGACACTGCCGCAACAGGCAAACACGCCGCCGGATGCTCCTGCGGTTTTCATCCTTCCGAAGGCCACCGCCGCTCCATGTTCGAACACATCGACATCAATTACCTGCTCGCCAATTACGGCTACTGGGCAGTTTTCATCGGTTGCCTGCTCGAGGGCGAGACGATTCTGATCCTCGGCGGACTGGCCGCTCATCAACATGTCTTGCAGTGGCCGCAGGTCATGATCTGGGCGACGTTGGGCGGGATGATCGGCGATCAGATCCTGTTCTGGACGGGACGCTACTTCGGCCCGCGCCTGATGCCGCGCCTGCACCGTCAGCAAGCCACCATCGACCGGGTCTCCGGGCTCATCGAGCGCTATCCGACGGCGTCGATCTTCTCTGTGCGATTTCTTTACGGCATGCGCCTGATCGGTCCTCTGGTAATCGGCGCCAGCCGCCTCTCACCGGTGCGCTTTTCGATCATCAATCTGCTGGGCGCGGCCGTTTGGGCCGTGCTGTTCGTCACAGCCGGGTACTGGGCAGGCGAATTTCTGGAGGACTTGCTCGGCAATCTAAAGCCCTATCGCCTTCCCATCTTCATCGGCGTTGTGGTGCTTGCGGCGGCCATTGCGATTTACCGACATTTCAGAGCCAAGGCTAAACGCGCGAAACGCCATCAGCCCTGAAGGCACCCGCCGAAACAATTGCCCACACACTGGCTATTGCGCATCATGAGCGGCATGACTTCGGCAAGGATTCGGCCGCTCAATGAAAACCAGCAAGACGATCACCCGCGCATTCTGCGTAGAGCTGCAGCAAGAGCTCTCGATCGTGGCAGCGCGACGGGAGTTCTTCTCCCAGGAGCTGCCTCGTGCGCGTTTCAGCTTTCTGTGCTCAAGCGAAGCGTGTCGCGCGCTGGGCGTGAAGATCACCGGCGTTCGCTACGACGTAAAGCCGCAGGAGCACCCGACGTTCGTCGCCGCGCATTTTCGCGCCAACCCGAACTACGAGCACCACGCCGATTGCGAATGGGTCGATGACCCTCAGTCGCCTGATGAGCAGCCGGATCCAGCCGAGACCGAAGCGCAGAGCGCGTTGCGCAAGGTCAAGCGCAAGCTCGACGATTACATTGATGTGTTCGACCCAGCCCTCAAGGAAAGCGCCAAAGCGTCGCCGGTTCCAACAAAGTCTGACACACCTGTGTCAGAACAACCGACGCTGTCGGCGGCTGCGTCTGACGCGCCAAGATCCGCAAAGACCACTCCAACCCGCACCAACAACCTCGAGCGACTGGTGGACAGCTTCCGTCAGGCACAGGCGCAACTGAGCAAGGAAGAGTTCGCGCTGCTGACGTTGCGCATTCCGGGTCAGGGCGAGGTGTCGCTGAGGTCGTATTTTCGTCATATCAAATTCGCCCAGCCCGGCGACGAGCGCCGTGTTCTGTATGGCGGCGGCCTGGTGGAGCGTTACGGCACCGGGTTCAAGTTCAAGTTCTTCGATCGGCTACAAGGCAAGTTGGTGACACTCTACGTTTCGCCCGCGCAGATGCAGGCGTATCGATCGAGTCGCTACATCAGCGAGCTGTTGAGTCATGCCGATGAGGTTCGGTTTTTCACAGTCTTCGCGCTGGGGACCCTTGCGCTCAGCCCATCCGGGAAGAGCGTCAGCGTGCAAATCGAAGACCTGCGTCATCTGGCGATCGTACTGGGGCCGGCGAAGGAGCCGACCGATCCGCAAACCGCTGCCGTCGCGGGGTGACGCGCGAATCGGGTGGTGCAGGCACGGCAGAATCAACGGCCTGGGCCGCCCGGTTCAAGGGTGAGCGCTGACCCATAAAAAAACCCCGCTGCTCTTGCGAGCAACGGGGTTTCGGTTGTTTCAGTCAGGCCATCAAGGTGCTGCGTATGTGACAAGCAGCTCTTTGGTTACCTGAAAGTCCAGCGACATCGCCACGCTCAAGGCGGTGATGGTGAAGATGGAGAACACGAACAGCTTACGTGCCCAAACGGAGTCATCTTTGGCTTTGTAGCCTGTCCACGCCATGTACAGCCAGTACATGCCCATGGCCGCCGCAACTGCCAGATAGTTGAGCCCGGCGTAACCGCCGAAGGTCAGCATCAAGGTAGCCAGCAGGAAAGCCAGGATGTAGATCAGGATGTGGCGCTTGGCGACCCGGATGCCGCGCTTGACCGGCAGAACCGGAATCGAAGCAGCCAGGTAGTCGTTGAAGCGGAAGATCGCGATGGCGTACGAGTGAGGCATCTGCCACAGGCTGAACATCACCAGCAACGTCAGTGCCGCCAGGTCGAAGCTGTTGCTGACCGCAACGTAGCCGATCACCGGCGGCATCGCGCCCGACAGGCTGCCCACCAATGTGCCGTGAACGGATTTGCGTTTCAGGTACAGGCTGTAGAAGCCGACATAAATCACAAAACCGATCACTGCGCACCACGCGGCCAGCGGGTTGGCCTTGGTGTACAGCAATGCGACACCGGCAACGCCCAACACCGTGGCGAACGCCAGAGCCAGTTTCAACGAAATCAGGCCCTGAACCAGTACGCGGTTCTTGGTGCGCTCCATCTTCACATCGATATCGCGATCGATGCAGTTGTTGAAGACGCAACCAGACGCCACGACCAGCGAAGTCCCGATCATCGCAACCAGGAACAGACCGAAATCGATGTGTCCCTTGGAAGCCAGAAAAAAGCCACCTGCCACCGAAAGCACGTTACCGAAAATGATCCCCGGTTTGGTGATTTGGATAAAGTGCTTCAGTGACATCAGGTTTTCCTCAGTGCGCCATCATAGCGGTGTGGATGCTGAACATGATCCATACCGTCAAGCCAACCAGAAGAACGATAACCAGCGTGGCGAACGCGAATGCAACCACGTTGTTGCGCTGTGCCACCGAACGGTCCAGGTGCAGGAAGTACACCAGGTGAACCAGAACCTGCACGACCGCGAAGATCAGCACGATCCACAGTGTGGCAACTTTCGATACCGTCGGGAACATAACCAGACCGAAGGGAATCGCGGTCAGGATGATCGACAGTACGAAGCCGACCATGTACGACTTGAAGCTGCCGTGGCTGGAATCGTCATGGGAGTGATGTGAATTCGCCATTTAAATGGTCCCCATCAGATAGACAACGGTGAACACGCAGATCCAGACCACGTCCAGGAAGTGCCAGAACAGGCTGAGCATGCTCAGGCGGGTCTGGTTGGTGGCAGTCAGACCATTCTTGTTGACCTGGTACATCATGATCGCCATCCAGATCAGGCCGCTGGTCACGTGCAGACCGTGGGTACCGACCAGCGTGAAGAACGCCGACAGGAAGCCGCTGCGGTTAGGGCCGTAGCCCTCGGAGATCAGCATGTGGAACTCGTTGATCTCCATGCCGATGAAGCCCAGACCGAACAGGAAGGTCACGAACAGCCAGCCCAGCACACCGGACTTGTTACCTTTGTGCATCGCCAGCATGGCGAAGCCGTAGGTGATCGAGCTGAGCAACAGGCAGGCGGTTTCGCCCAGCACGTATGGCAGTTCGAAGATGTCGTGGCCTGCTGGACCACCGGCAACGTTGTTAACCAGCACTGCGTAAGCGGCGAAGATCGACGCGAACAGAATGCAGTCGGTCATCAGGTAGATCCAGAAGCCGAAGATTTTCATCTCGCCGGCGTCATGGTGACCGTGGTCATGCTCATGGTCATGACCGTGGTCGTGACCTTTAGCACCTTCAAATACTAAGTTCGACATTGTTTATGCCTGCTCCAGCTTGTTGACAGGAGTGTTTGCCTGGGCATTGCGGACCGAGGCCAGGATCTTGTGTTGCTCGCCTTCGATGCGTGCCACTTCCGAAGCAGGAACCATGTAGCCCTGATCGTCACGTGCAGCGTGGATGACGAAGTAAACGATGGTGCCAACCAGGCTGGCGATCGACAGCCACCAGATGTGCCAGATCATCGCGAAACCGAAGACGGTCAGCAGAGCACCCATTACCAGGCCGGTAGCGGTGTTGTTTGGCATGTGGATGTCGGAGTACTTGGCCGGAACCGGGTACGCTTCACCATCACGCTTGGCTGCATAGAACGCGTCGATCTCGTTTGCCTTCGGCAGTTCTGCGAAGTTGTAGAACGGCGGAGGCGACGAAGTGGACCACTCCAGGGTGTGGCCATTCCATGGGTCACCGGTCACGTCACGGTTCTGCTCGCGGTCACGGATACTCACGTAGATCTGGATCAACTGGCAGGCGATACCGACCATGATCAGCGCTGCACCCCAGAACGCGACGTGCAGGTACGGCGTCCAGTCCGGGTTGTCAGTGGTGTTCAGACGACGGGTCATGCCCATGAAGCCCAGTGCGTACAGCGGCATGAATGCCACGTAGAAGCCCGAGATCCAGAACCAGAACGCTGCCTTGCCCCACTTCTCGTTCAGCTTGAAGCCGAACGCTTTCGGGAACCAGAACGCGAAGCCTGCGATGTAACCGAAGACAGCACCACCGATGATCACGTTATGGAAGTGCGCGATCACGAACAGGCTGTTGTGCAGAACGAAGTCAGCACCCGGGATAGCCAGCAGAACGCCGGTCATACCACCGATGGAGAAAGTAACCATGAAGCCCAGGGTCCACATGACTGGCGCGGTGAAGCGCAGACGGCCCTGGTAGATCGTGAACAGCCAGTTGAACAGCTTCACACCCGTCGGGATGGAGATCAGCATCGTCGCCAGACCGAAGAAGGCGTTGACGCTT
>Ga0213836_100739_pt1 | contig 24298 bp, 19 predicted proteins | sample SWPATP03_FD_160578 | JGI IMG/M metagenome (GOLD analysis project Ga0213836, IMG submission 160578) | Coastal seawater microbial communities from Marineland, Florida, United States - SWPA TP0 #3 | ecosystem: Environmental > Aquatic > Marine > Coastal | place: USA: Florida | collected 2016-08-05
AAGGGATACATCATGAGCTACGACACTAATAAGCAAAATTCGCGCATGGTCACCGGCCTGTTCCCGGACCGCGCCAGCGCAGAGCGTGCATACAACTCGGTTTCGGACCGTGGCTATAGCAAGGACGACGTCAACCTGATGATGTCGGATGCAACCCGTACCACCCATTTCGCCGACACCGATACTGAACTCGGCAGCAAAGCAGCTGAAGGCGCCGGCATCGGCGCAGGTATCGGCGGCACCATTGGCGCCGTCCTGGCAGGCATCGCCGCCGTCGGCACCACGCTCGTCCTGCCAGGCCTGGGCCTGGTCGTGGCCGGCCCACTGGCAGCGGCACTGGCCGGCGCCGGCGCCGGCGGCCTGACCGGCGGCCTGATCGGCGCGCTGATCGGTGCAGGCATCCCTGAAGAACGCGCAGCACACTACGAAGAAGGCATCAAGCAAGGCGGCATCCTGATGGGCGTGAATGCCCGTTCGGATGAAGATGCTGCCCACATCGAACGTTCGTGGACCGACAGCGGCGGTTCGCACGTGATCGGTACCGGCGTTGGCGCCGGCGCTGGCGCACTGGCTGGCGCCGCCATCGGCTCCGTCGCCGGTCCGATCGGTACCGTTGCTGGCGCCGCCATCGGCGGTATCGCCGGCGGCATCGCTGGCAAAGGCGCCGGCGAAGTCGTCAATCCTAAAGCCGGTGACGACCTGTCGGAACACCACCTGGCCAAGGGCACTGGCGCAACCGCCGGTGCAGCGACCGGCGCCGCACTGGGCGCCGTCGGCGGCCCGATCGGCATGGCCGCTGGCGCCGTTGTCGGCGGCCTGGCTGGCGCTGCTGCCGGCCGTGGCGCTGGCGAAGTCGTCAACCCGACCCCGGGCGACGAACTGCGCGAACATAACCTGGCGCAAGGCGTCGGCGGCGCAGGCGGTGCGGTTGCTGGCGCCACCATCGGTGCCGTTGGCGGCCCGATCGGCATGGCGGCAGGCGCGGTGATCGGCGGCCTGGCTGGCGGCGCAACCGGTAAAGGCGCTGGCGAAGTCGTCAACGCAAAACCGGGCGACGATCTGCACGAGCATAACCTGGCCCAGGGCGTTGGCGCCGGCGGCGGCGCGGCAGCTGGCGCAGCGATCGGCGCCGTTGGCGGCCCGATCGGCATGGCAGTGGGCGCGGGCGTGGGTGCAGTGGTCGGCGGCATGGCAGGCAAGGGTGTCGGCAGCGTCGTCAACCCAGCCGAGGAAGATGCTTACTGGCGCAATTCGTACCAGACCGAAGCTGGCTACACCCCGGGTTACACCTACGACGACTACGCTCCAGCGTATGCACTGGGCTATAACGGCAAGAGCCGTTATCCAGGCAGCTACGACCAGAACGAATCGTACCTGGCGGACGAATGGAACACGACCAAGGGCAATTCGCGCCTGTCGTGGGACCAGGCCAAGTCGGCCAGCCGCGCCGCCTGGCATAAAGTCGAGCGCGCCATTCCGGGCGACTTCGACCGCGACGGCCGTTAATCTTCAAAATTAACGCTGTAACGTAAAAAAGCCCCGCTGCCGAAAGGTAGCGGGGCTTTTCTTATTGAGACGTCGATTACTGCTTGACCGCTTCCACCTGGATCGCCAGGCGCACTTCCGGCGAGAAGTTCGGCATGCCGAAGGTGACGCCGAAATCGCTGCGCTGGAAGATCGCGTGCGCGTCGGCGCCGCAGACTTCGCGTTTCAGCATCGGGTGCTGAATGCATTTGAACTTGGCGATGTTCAGGGTCAGCGGTTTTGTCACGCCATGCAGGGTGAAATCGCCCATCACGGCCACCAGGTTCTCGCCTTCGAAGCGGAATTTGTTGCCTTTGAAGGTGGCGGTCGGGTATTGGGCGACGTCGAAAATGTCCGGCTTCTTCGCGTGGGCATTCATCTTTTCGTGGCCGAAATCGATGCTGCTCATGTCGATGGTGATGTCCACACTGCCGGTTTTCGCGGCGCGGTCGAGCGTGATCGTGCCGTCGGTCTTGGTGAACTTGCCGCGCCAGACCGAAATGCCCATGTGGTCGGCTTCGAAGCTCGGGTAGGTATGGTTCGGCTCGATTTTATAGGTATCGACTGCGGCGCAGGCGATGCCGGCGCTGGTGGCGAGGGCGGCGGCGATGAGAAGCTGGAGTTTCATGCATTGTCCTTGGTAGTTAATGTAATTATTTTCCCGCGCTGACGCGGAATTTGATGACAACTTCGTCGGCGACCATACTGGTGTCTTTCCACTCGCCTTCGCCGATGTTAAAAGCGAGCCGATGAATAGGCAACTGTCCTTCGAACACCTGCTTGCCTGCTTCGGTTTTCACGCTCAATGGAAAATTCACGTCGGCCGTCTTGCCCTTGATCGTCAGCTTGCCGGCCACGTTCAGTTTGCCGGGGCCGGCGGGCTTGATCGAGGTCGATACAAAGCTCGCCTTCGGGAACTGCGCCGTATTGAACCACTCCTTCTTGGCGACCTCGCGATTGTATTCGGCGTCGCCCAGATCCATGCTGGCGGTGACGATCTCGACCGAGGCCTTCGCGGCTTCAGGCTTGGCCGCGTCGTAATCGATCTGCGCCGTAAACGTCTTGAACTTGGCTTCGACCGGCACGTTCATCTGTTTGAAGACGGCGGCGACGCTGCTTTTTGCCGGATCGGTTTTCAAGACGGCGGCGCCGGCAAATGCGCTCGCGCACAGCGAGGCGAGGATGAGGGCACGGACAGGTTTCATCGGAATTCCTTGTGATTGGTTCGGAAAGGCAGCATGCGGCCCATGATGCCGTCGCGGTCGAACAGCGCATGCTTGAGCGCGGCCAGCACGTGCACCGTCACCAGGGCGGCGAGCAGCATGTTGAGCCAGTAGTGCAGGGCGCCGAGCACGGGTTTCAAGGCCGGGTCGGCGTCGATCAGCACCGGCAGCGGGAACAGGCCGAACCAGACCACCGGCACGCCGGCGGCCAGGCTGTAGAAATAGCCGGACAGGGGCACGGCGAACATCAGCAGGTACAGCAAGCCGTGCAAGCCATGCGCGACACGGCTTTGCCAGGCGGGCATGTTGCCGGGATACGCCGGTGGACGGCGGCGCAGGCGCCACAGCAGGCGCAGCGTGGCCAGCGCCAGCACCGTCACGCCGGCCCATTTGTGCCAGGAAAAATAGCGCAGCTTGGTCGGCGTCAGGCCAGGAATGTCGGTCATCACCAGGCCGAGGGTGAAGGTGCCGATGATGAGGAAGGCGATCAGCCAATGCAGGATGATCGCGGGAAGGGAGTAGCGCTGCATAGGCAATCTTAGTACTGATCAGAACTAAACTATAGCAAGAAAGGGGACGGGCCGCTCGCTGCGCAATGTTTCTTTTATTGAACTTAGCATGGATTACTAAACGTGCACAGCAGCGGTGCGTGTGAATGTAAAATTGTAAACAACAAGTATTCACACAAAACGCGGGGCATTTCTCCGTCGAGGAGCCGTATGTACAATTGTTCCAAACGTTGGCCGAGGCTGCGCGCGTCGGGTTTGCTGATCGCCGCAGCGCTGGCCGGCCAAGCCCAGGCCGCCGATCCGCCAGTGGTCGACTTCGCCGACCTGTCGATCGAGGAGCTGGCGAATATCCAGGTGACCTCGGTGTCGAAGAAGCCGGAACGCCTGCAGGATGCGCCGGCCTCGGTGTTCGTCATCACCGCCGACGACATCCGCCGCGCCGGCAGCCGCAGCATTCCCGAGGCGCTGCGCCTGGCGCCGAACCTGCATATCGGACAAATCAGCAGCCACACCTATTCGATCAGCGCCCGCGGCCTGAACGGTTCCAACAACAGCGGCCCGAACAAGCTGCTGGTGATGATCGACGGCCGCTCCGTATACGCGCCGCTGTTTTCCGGCGTGTTCTGGGACATGCAGGACGTGATGCTCGAAGACATCGACCGCATCGAGGTCATCAGCGGACCGGGCGGCACCATGTGGGGCGTGAACGCGGTCAATGGCGTGATCAACATTACGACGCGATCGGCGCAGGCCACCCAGGGCAGCCTGGCCGTGATGCAGGGCGCGAGCGACGGCGCCGATGTCGCCTTCCGCCAGGGCGGCCGGCAAGGCGGCGCCAGCTGGCGCGTGTTTGGCAAGGCGCTCCATCGTTCCCATACTGAAACGGCAGCGGGTGGGCGCGTGAACGACGACTGGAACCAGGCGCAGGTGGGCATGCGCGCCGATTGGGAGCAGGGCAAGGATTTGTTCAGCCTGAACGGCAACGTGTTCCGTGGCGAACTGGAGCAGCCCGAGCCGGGCGCGATCTCCGTCACCGGCATTGACCTGCGCCTTGGCAAAATCGATACCCGCGGCGCCAATCTCACCGGGCGCTGGGAACGCGCCCTGGACGGCGGCGGCCGCCTCAGCGTGCAAGCCTACCTCGACCATACGCGGCGCGACGTGCCGCCGACCTTTTTCGAGTCGCTCGACATCGCCGATCTGCAGTTCCAGCACACCCTCCCGGCCTGGGGCGCGCACAGCCTGGTGTGGGGCGCGAACTACCGGCACAGCTGGGACCGCGTCAGGAACAGCGAGACCATTGCCTTCCTGCCGGGCGATGCGCAGCAGACCTGGGCCAGCCTGTTCGCCCAGGACGAGATCGCGCTGCGTCCCGACCTGTCGCTGACGCTCGGCGCCCGCATCGAGCGCAATGACTACACCGGCAACGAACTGCTGCCGACGGCGCGCCTGTCGTGGCGCCTCAGCCCGCGCCATGCGCTGTGGACGGCGCTCTCGCGCACCGTGCGTGCGCCGACCCGGCTCGACGTCGACGCCTTCATCCCGGGACGCCCGCCGTATCTGCTGCGCGGCGGCCAGGCAGTGCGGTCGGAAGTGGCGAAGGTGTTCGAACTCGGCTACCGCGGCCAGCCGCTGCCGGGCTTGTCCTATTCGGCGACGCTGTTCCATAACGAATACGACCATTTGCGCACCCAGGAAATCGATCCGACCGGCACCTTCCTCACCTTCGGCAGCCTGATGGAAGGGCAGGCCACCGGCATCGAGATGTGGGGCAGCTACCAGCTGAGCGACGCCTGGCGCATGTCGGCCGGCTATACCGCGCTGCACGAGCGCCTGCGGCTGAAGGCCGGCAGCAACGACCTGGCCGGCCCCGGGACTGCGGCCAAGGATCCGGATCACACCCTGCAGCTGCGTTCCAGCTACAGTCTCGACGAGCAACGCGAACTGGAAGTGGGCCTGCGCAAGGTGGCGGCGCTGGACAATCCGGCGGTGCCCGGCTACTGGGCGCTGGATGCGCGCTTCGGCTGGCGCTTGCGCCCCGGGCTGGAATTGTCGGTCGTGGGGCGCAACCTGAATGGCCGCCACGGAGAATACGGGCCGCTCGCCACGCGTGCGGAATTGGGCCGTGAAGTGGGCGTGAAACTGGTCTGGCAGAATTAAGGCCGAAAAAAAATCCCGCACCATTTCTGGTGCGGGCTTTTTTTAAGCGACAGCGTTAAATCGCTTTGGCCAGCTGCGCCGCCAGGCCGGTGTAATTCGCCGGCGTCATCGCCAGCATCAAGTCCTTGGCTTCCTGCGGCACCGCCAGCGTGCCGATGAATTCGCGCAGGGCTTCTTTGGTGATGCCTTTGCCGCGCGTCAGTTCCTTCAGCTGCTCGTACGGATTTTCGATGCCGTAGCGGCGCATCACGGTCTGCACCGGCTCGGCCAGCACTTCCCAGTTCGCATCCAGGTCTGCTTCCAGCTTGGCCGCATTGACTTCCAGTTTATTCAGGCCGCGCAGGCAGCTGTCGTAGGCCAGCAGCGTGTAGCCGAAGGCGACGCCGATATTGCGCAGCACCGTCGAATCGGTGAGATCGCGCTGCATGCGCGAGACCGGCAGCTTTTCCGCCATGTGGCGCAGCATGGCGTTGGCCAGGCCCAGGTTGCCTTCGGAATTCTCGAAGTCGATCGGGTTGACTTTATGCGGCATGGTCGACGAACCGATTTCGCCGGCTTTCAGCTTTTGCTTGAAATAGCCGAGCGAGACATAAGTCCAGATATCGCGGTTCAAATCGAGCAGGATCGTGTTGGCGCGCGCAATCGCGTCGAACATTTCGGCCATGTAGTCGTGCGGCTCGATCTGGATCGTGTACGGGTTGAACGTCAAACCGAGGCGCGATTCGATCACGTCCTTCGAGAAGGCCGGCCAGTCGAAGCCCGGATAGGCCGACAGGTGCGCGTTGTAATTGCCGACCGCGCCGTTCATCTTGCCGAGGATCTCGACGTTCGCGATACGCTTGGCCGCGCGCTGCAGGCGCGCGACGACGTTGGCGAATTCCTTGCCGAGGGTGGTCGGGCTGGCCGTCTGGCCGTGGGTGCGCGAGAGCATCGGCAGCGCCGCGTTGGTGTGGGCGATCTCGGTCAGCTTGGCGATGATGCCTTGCAGCGAAGGCAGCATGACGGTATCGCGCGCAGCTTTGAGCATCATGCCGTGCGAGGTGTTGTTGATGTCTTCCGAGGTGCAGCCGAAGTGGATGAATTCGGAGGCCAGCACCAGTTCCGGCACGTCCTTGACCTGTTCCTTGAGCCAGTACTCGACCGCTTTCACGTCGTGGTTGGTGACCGCTTCGATTTCCTTGATGCGCGCCGCGTCCGCTTCGTCGAAGCCGGCGGCGATGCCGTCGAGGTGAGCGCTCGCTTCGGCGGAGAAGGGCTTGATCTCGTCGAAGCCCGCCTGCGCCAGCGCCTGCAGCCAGGCGATCTCGACCATGACGCGGTGGTGCATGAAGCCGGCTTCGGACAGGATCGGGCGCAGTTTGTCGGTCTTCGATGCGTAACGGCCATCGAGCGGCGACAGGGCCGACAGGGAAGAAAGTGGGGCGGTAGCGGTCATGGCGGCGGTCCGTGCAAAAACGCGGATTTTACCACTGCGAGCGTTTGCCAGCCTTGTTACGGCCATAGCGAAAGGGGCGTCGGGCGCCGTTTTTGGAAACCGGCCCGATGCTATACTCATACTAAATTCCTCTTTCCGAGCATCTATGAAACTCATCGGTTCGAACACCAGTCCCTATGTGCGCAAGGTCCGCGTTGTGATGGCGGAAAAGAAACTCGACTATTCGTTCGAGCTCGACAACGTGTGGGCCGCCGACACGCAGGTGCACGTTTCCAACCCGCTGGGCAAGGTGCCTTGCCTGGTGATGGAGGACGGCAGCGCCCTGTACGACTCGCGCGTGATCGCCGAATACCTCGACACCCTCACACCCGTGTGCAAGCTGCTGCCCGCCAACGGCAACGGACGCGACCGCGCCGACGTCAAGGTCTGGGAAGCGCTGGCCGACGGCGTGCTCGATGCGGCCGTGCTGGTGCGCCTGGAAAAGACGCTGCGCCCGCCAGAGCAGCAGAGCCCGCAATGGATCGCGCGCCAGATGGGCAAGGTCACCGCGGGCCTGGCCGTCATGGCCGACAAGCTCGGCGAGCAGCCTTTCTGCATGGGCAAGGCCTATACGCTGGCGGACGTGGCGGTCGGCTGCGCCCTCGGCTGGCTGAGTTTCCGCTTCCCCGGCATCGACTGGCGCGGCGACCATCCGAACCTGGCGAAGCTGTCCGATAAACTCAACGAGCGTCCATCGTTCCGCGACACGGCGCCGTTCGAGGCATGAGCGGCCCGACCAGCAGCACCATCGTCTTCGGCGAAGCCCTGGTCGACGACTTCGCCACCGAGCAGGTCGTCGGCGGCGCGCCCTTCAACGTCGCGCGCCACCTGGCCGCCTTCATGGCGCCGCAACTGATGATCACGCGCGTCGGCGCCGACCAGAACGGCGCCACCATCCAGGCCGAGTTCGAGCGTTTCGCGATGTCGCAGGCCGGCCTGCAGCGCGACCCGATCGAGGAAACCGGCCGCGTGATCGTCGAGCGCGGTGCCAAGGGCCACCGTTTCGTCATCGTTCCGAACCAGGCCTACGACTACATCGCGCGCGAAGAAGCGCTGGCCGCCGCCAAAACGGTCGATGCCGGCGCCTTCTATTTCGGCACCCTCGCCCAGCGCGGCGAGCGCTCGCGCGGCACCCTGAAGGCGCTGCTGGCAGCGGCGACGGGCACGCGCTTCCTTGACGTGAACATGCGCGACGGCCAGGTCGACGAGCGCACCATCTCCGACTCGCTGCACGCGGCCGACATCGCCAAGGTCAACGAAGACGAGCTGCAGGCGCTGTTCGGCTGGTACTTCCAGCTCGGCCCGAACGACCCGCCGATGGCCGCCGACGAAACCCGCTCGGCCTGCGGCGCACTGCTGCAGATGTTCGGCTTGCAGGCGCTGATCGTCACGCTCGGGCACCGCGGGTCGGTGTATTTCGGCGCCGACGGCGTCACGCTCGACACGCGCGACACGCCGGCGCCGCCCTTCGTGATCGACACGGTCGGGGCAGGGGATGCGTTCGCGGCCATCTTCCTGCTGGGCCGCGCACGCGGCTGGCCGCTCGAACTCACGCTGGCGCGCGCCAACGAATTCGCCGGCGCCATCTGCGCGATCCCCGGCGCCGTGCCGCGCGACCTGGGCTTCTACGACAAGTGGATGACGCGCTGGCGCTAAGATTTTCACGTTGACGGTCGCGTGCAGCGTAGGGTGGGCTCAAGAGCCCACCCTACGTCCCTCCATTTAGAAGCCGTGGCCTTCACCAATGCCCATCAGCGTCGCCATGCCCAGGGCCATGAAGATGACCGCCGCAATCCCGTGCACCAGCCCGAGCGGCACCTTGTTCGCGATCCGCTCCCCAAACAGCACCGCCGGCACGTTCGCGATCATCATCCCGAGCGTGGTGCCGGCAACGACGGCGACCACCTCCGTGTAGCGCGCGGCCAGGGCCACGGTCGCCACTTGCGTCTTGTCGCCCATCTCGGCCAGGAAAAAGGCCAGCAGGGTGGTGAGAAAAACGCCGAGCTTCGGCAGCGCCGTATCGTTCTCGTCGATGTGATCCGGGATCATGGTCCAGATGGCCATGGCGAGGAAGGACAGGCCGAGCACCCAGCGCATCACCGTGGGACCGAGCAGTTCGCTCACCAGCGCGCCGACGGCGGCGGCAAAGGCGTGATTCAGTAGTGTGGCGACCAGGATACCGAGGATGAGCGGCAGCGGGCGGCGGAAACGGGCGGCGAGCAGGAAGGCGAGGAGCTGCGTCTTGTCGCCGATTTCGGCGAGGGCGACGATGCCGGTTGCGACAAGAAAGGCATCCATAGGAAGCCGCGGATAACGCGGATGAAAGCAGAGCGCGGATCATAGCAGAGTCGGCGCGGCGGCAGCGCGTCAATACACGCAAGGCCCGCAGGTAAAGGCGCGCTTTCGCGGCCCGGCCTTTCGCGGCCCGGCCTTTCGCGGCCCGGCCTTTCGTGGCCCGGCCTTAAATGCTATTCTTCTCGCGCCCTCCGCTCAGCCCTCATCACACGCATGCATACACTATCGCTCCTGCGCGCCACCGCGTGCGCCATCCTCGGCCTGCACGGCGCCGCCGCTTTTGCGCTCGACCCGCTCAGCTATGCGAACTATGACCAGGTCAAGACGCGCGCCCTGCACCTCGACCTGAAAGCCGATTTCGCGAAGAAGACGCTGGCCGGCCACGCGATACTTTCGCTCGACTGGCTGGACAAGGACGCGCGCCGCCTCGACCTCGACACGCGCGAACTGCGCATCGCGAAGATCGAAGCGATCGATGCGCGCGGGCGCTGGGCGCCCGTCAAATACAGCCTCGACAAGTTCGACGAGGAGAAGGGGCAGGCCCTGCACATCCACTTGCCGCGCCAGGCGCCGAAGGTGCGCATTTACTACCGCACCGCGCCCACCGCCAGCGCCCTGCAGTGGCTCACGCCCGCGCAGACCCTGTCCGGCAAGCGTCCCTTCATGTTCAGCCAGTCGGAAACGATCAACGCCCGCTCCTGGGCGCCGGTGCAGGACACGCCCTCGGTGCGCTTCACCTACACGGCGCGCATCGAAGCGCCGGCCGGCCTGCGCGTGGTGATGAGCGCCGATAACGACCCCAAGGCGACGGGCAAAGGCGGCTGGAAGTTCAACATGCCGCAGCCGATCCCCTCGTACTTGCTGGCGATCGGCATCGGCGAACTCGAAGCGCGCACGCTGGGCGGGCGCACCGGCGTCTACGCCGAACCGAAGCGCATCGACGCGGCAGCCTACGAACTGGCCGACACCGAGAAGATGGTGGAAGCGGCCGAATCGCTCTACGGCCCGTATCGCTGGGGACGTTACGACATGCTGGTGCTGCCGCCCTCGTTCCCGATCGGCGGCATGGAGAACCCGCGCCTGACCTTCCTGACGCCCACCATGATCGCGGGCGACCGCAGCCTGGTCGACCTGATCGCCCACGAACTGGCGCACAGCTGGTCGGGCAACCTGGTCACCAACGCCTCCTGGAAGCACTGGTGGCTGAACGAAGGGTTCACCACCTATGTGACCACGCGCATCCTCGAGAAGCTGTACGGCCCGGAAGTGGCGCTCATGAACCTGCAGCTCGAGCAGGAAGAAGCGATCGAGTCGCTGAAGGACATCCCGCAGGAGAAGCAGGCGCTGCTCACGCGCGACCCGGATACCTCGTCGACCAACTATACCGACGAAGGCCTGGCCTATCCCAAGGGCGCCTGGCTGCTGCGCACCCTGGAAGAGCGTGCCGGACGCGATGTGTTCGACCCGTTCCTGCGCGGCTGGTTCGACGGCCACGCCTTCCAGAGCGTGACCACCGGCCAGTTCGTCGCCTACCTGCGTTCCAACCTGCTCGCAAAACACCCGCAGGTGATGAGCGAGGCGGAGCTCGACGAATGGCTGTACGGCGCCGGCATTCCGGCCAGCGCGAAGCACGCGAAGTCGCAACGTCTCGATGCGCTCGACGCCACCACCGCCGCCTGGACCAAGGGCGAACTGTCCACCGCAAAGCTCGACACCAGGGACTGGACCGCGCTCGAGTGGATGAAATTCTTGAACGACATCGACAACAAGGCCGACGCCGCGCGCCTGAAAGAACTCGACGCCGCCTTCGGCCTGGCCAAGACCGGCAACAACGAAGTCGCCTTCCGCTTCTACCGCGCGGCGGCGCACGCCGGCTACCGCGACATTCGCCCGCAGGTGCAGGCCTTCCTGATGAGCGTGGGCCGCAAGAAGTTCGTGGTGCCGCTGTACGCCGCGCTGCGCGCCAATCCCGCCGACCGTGCCTGGGCCGAAGCCACCTACAAGGCGGCGCGCAAGCGCTACCACCCCGAGACCCAGGTCGGGGTCGACAAGGCGATGCAGGCCAACTGAACCGTATCAGCAAAGGAACCGAAGAGTGCACCACATGAAACGCATTGCAGCCGCGATCCTGGTCGCGTTTTCCGCCGCCTCCGTCCAGGCGCAGACGGCCGTCGCGCCAGTGGCCGCCCCCGCGGCCGTCCAGGCCTTCGACCTGGAACAGGACGTCAACCGCGTCATGAAAGCCTTCGACGTGCCCGGCATCGCGATCGCCGTCGTCAAGGACGGCAAGGTCGTGGCCGCACGCGGCTTCGGCGTGCGCAAGCTCGGCGCGCCGGCGAAAGTCGACGGCCAGACCCTGTTCGAAATCGCCTCCAACTCGAAAGCGTTCACCGCCGCCGCGCTGGCGATGCTGGTCGACGAGGGCAAACTGAAATGGGACGATCCGGTGGTAAAGCACCTGCCGGACTTCCAGATGTACGACGCCTACGTCACGCGCGAGATGACGGTGCGCGACTTGCTGACCCACCGCAGCGGCCTGGGACTTGGCGCGGGCGACCTGCTGTGGTGGCCGACGACGAACTTCAGCACCGACGAAATCATCGAGCGCCTGCGCTATGTAAAACCGGCGACGAGCTTCCGCAGCGCCTACGCCTACGATAACCTGCTGTACATCGTGGCCGGCAAGATCATCGCCCGGAAGTCCGGTAAATCCTGGGGCGACACGGTGCGCGAGCGCATCCTGCAACCGGTCGGGATGACCACGACCACCACCAGCCTGGCGGAAAACGCGGGCAACCCGAACACCTCGAACGCGCACAGCAAGATCAACGACAAGATCGCCGCCGTCAAGTCGATGCCGGTCGATAACGCCGTGGGCGCCGTCGGCATCAACACGAATGCCGAGGACATCGCACGCTGGATGAAGGTGCTGCTCGATGGCGGGCGCGTCGAAGGCGCGAAGGGCGCGGACGGCAAGGAGCTGCGCCTGTTCAGCGAGGCGCAGTCGCGCGAGATGTGGACCGCGCAGACGCCGATGAAGGTCGGCATGCCGAAGGGGCCGCTGGCCCCGACGAAAGCGAATTTCGCCGCCTACGGCCTGGGCTTCCAGCTGCGCGACTACAAGGGCCAGCTGGTCGCCATGCACGGCGGCGCGCTGCAGGGCTTTTATTCGCGCGTGCTGCTGGTGCCGGAATCGAAGCTGGGTGTGGCGATCCTCACCAATGCCGAGAGCGGCGGCGCCCTCAACGCGCTGCAATACCGCCTGCTCGACCAGTACATGACGGGCAACGCGCCGACCGACTGGATCAAGCTGATCGCCGATAACGAAGACCAGAAGCACGCGGAAGAACTGGCGCGCCTGAAAAAGACGGCGGTCGCCCGCGTCGCGGCCTCGAAGCCGTCGCTGGCCCTGGCCGACTACGAAGGCCAGTACAGCGACCCGTGGTACGGCGCCATGACCATCAAGCGCGACGGCAAGAAGCTGCTCATGTCCTTCTCGCGCACGCCGGACCTGACGGGCGAGATGGAGCACTACCAGCACGACACCTTCATCGTGCGCTGGAAGGAGCGCAACTTCAATGCCGACTCCTACGTCACCTTCGCGCTCGACCATGACGGCAGCATCGAGCATGTGAAGATGAAGGCCGTGTCGACCGAGACCGACTTCAGCTACGACTTCCACGACCTGCTGTTCACGCCGGTGAAGCAGCCGAAAGCGAAGCTGTAAAGAAAACGGGGCCATCGATGGCCCCGTTCCTCTTGCTGCGTACCCGACGAAACGGCGTCGCCGCTTACTGCTTCACGAACTTCAAGGTCATCCGGTCGCTCTCGCCGATCGCGATGTACTTCTCGCGGTCCTTGTCCTTGTTGGTCAGCGTGGGCGGCAGCGTCCAGACGCCGTTCTCGTAATTCGCCTTGTCCTTCGGATTGGCGTTCACTTCCGATTTGCCCGCCAGTTTGAAGCCCGCGCTCTCGGCGATCTTGATGACGTAAGCCTCGTGTACATAGCCGCTCGAGGCCTTCTCGTCCTGCTTCATCGCCACCGGCAAACGGTGGTCGACCAGGCCCAGCACGCCGCCCGGTTTCAGCACCTTGTGGATTTCCTTGAACGTCGTCTTGAGTGCGTCTTCGCCGTTGCCCACCCAGTTGTGCAGGTTGCGGAAGGTGAGCACCATGTCGACGCTGCCCGCCGGGGCGATCTCGTAGCGGCTCGGCGGCTCGAACACGCTGGTGACGGCCTTGCCGTACAAGGCCGGATTCGCATCGAGCCTGGCGCGGAACGCCATGCCGCCCTTCTTCTCGGGCGCCTGGCCGGCGCCGATGTACTTGCCCTTGTCGCGCAGGTAGGGCGCCAGGATCTCGGTGTACCAGCCGCCGCCCGGCACCAGTTCCACCACCGTCATGGTCGGCTTGATGCCGAAGAAGCTCAAGGTCTCGTACGGATGGCGCGCGTTGTCGCGGGCGGCGTTGGCGGTGCGGTGCTCGCCGGCGATGACGGCCTTCAGGGCGTCGTCGGCCTGCACGGCGCCGGCGGCGCCAACGGCCAGCAGGGCGGCCAGGATCAATCGTTTCATGAGGTGGGTCTCCGTTGATGATGTCGCGCCGATCATCGAACAAGCAACCCGGTACGTCAAGCGAATCCGGCCCGCTGTCCCGCGCTTGACCTGTCCGCCGGGTGTCCGGAGCGGACAGCCGGACAGCCTGCGGACGGCATTCGGGCACCCCGAACCTGCGCGCGGCAGGCACGGTTCGCACACTTCGCGGCTGGTATGAAGATTGCCTATTCAAACGCTTGAGTTGCTGCTAATGTTTGACGGTTTGCCATTCGGCTGGCCCGGGGTGGCATCAGGAACTGACCATATACATATGCGGCCGCGCCGCCCCGAAGCAGGTTGAATTCAGGAGACACAATGGAACGTCGCACTTTTCTCAACATCAGCACCCTGGCATTTGGCTCGATGATCATTCCCGTCGCCGGACGTGCGATCGCGGCCGAGGAATTGATGAACCCGATGGCCGTCGCGGCCAAGAAGGCGCTGGCCGACACCGCGCTGAACGCCGCCACCAAGGCCGGCGCATCGTATTGCGACGTGCGCATCGGGCGCTACCTGAACCAGTTCGTCACCACGCGTGACCTGAATGTCGAGAACGTCGTCAACACCGAATCGGCCGGCGTCGGCGTGCGCGTCATCTGCAACGGCGCCTACGGCTTCGCCGCCACCTCCGACATGACGCCGGACGGCATCGCCAACGCGGCGCGCCAGGCCGTCGCCATCGCCAAGGCGAATGCCAAACTGCAGACCGAACCGGTGCAGCTGGCGCCAGTGAAGGGCGTGGGCGAGGTGGCGTGGGCCACGCCGTTCAAGAAGGACTGGCGCACCGTGCCGATCAAGGACAAGGCGGACCTGCTGATCGCCGCGAATAAGGCCGGCATGGACAACGGCGCCAACTTCATGCAGTCGATGCTGTTCCAGGTGAACCAGCAAAAGTATTTCGCCTCGACCGACGGCTCCTACATCGACCAGGACCTGCACCGCCTGTGGGCGCCGTTCAACGCCACCGCCGTCGACAAGGCGAGCGGCAAATTCCGCTCGCGTAATGGCCTCGGTGCGCCGGTCGGCATGGGCTACGAATACCTGGACGCGCGTCCCGAGCACAAGATCAAGGCCGCCGGCGGCGTCGCCACGCTCTACACGCACTCCTACGACATGATCGAGGACGCACGCGCCGCCGGCCGCGACGCCAAGCGCAAACTCACCGCGAAATCGGTCACGCCGGGTAAATACGACTTGATGCTCTCGCCGGAACACCTGTTCCTGACCATCCACGAATCGGTCGGCCACCCGACGGAACTCGACCGCGTGCTCGGCTACGAAGCCAACTACGCCGGCACCAGTTTCGCGACGCTCGACAAATGGCAGTCGAAGACCTTCAAGTACGGCTCGCCCGTGGTGAACATCGTCGCCGACAAGACGACGCCGGGCTCCCTGGGCGCGGTCGGCTACGACGACGAAGGCGTGCGCTGCAAGCAGTGGGACATCATCAAGGACGGCATCCTGGTCAACTACCAGGCCACGCGCGACCAGGCCCACATCATCGGCGAGAAGGAATCGCACGGCTGCTCGTATGCCGACTCGTGGAGCAACGTGCAGTTCCAGCGCATGCCGAACGTGTCGCTGGCGGCGGGCAAGCAGAAGATGAGCCCGGACGAGATGGTCAAAGGGATCAAGAAGGGCATTTATATCGTCGGCGACGGTTCGTTCTCGATCGACCAGCAGCGCTACAACTTCCAGTTCGGCGGCCAGCTGTTCTACGAAATCAAGGACGGCAAGATCGGACAAATGCTGGAAGACGTGGCCTACCAGGCGAACACCCAGGAATTCTGGAGCGCCTGCGCCGGCATCTGCGACGAACGCGACTGGCGCATGGGCGGGTCCTTCTTCGACGGCAAAGGACAGCCGCCGCAGATCAGCATCGTCTCGCATGGTTCCTCGACCGCACGCTTCAACGGCATCAACGTGATCAACACCGCCCGCAAGATCGGCTAAGGACCAGCCATGACCATCCTGACCCAGGAACAAACGAAACGCATCTGCGACCGCGTGCTGTCGCTGTCGAAGGCCGACGAATGCATCGTCAGCATCAACGGCAAGCGCAACGGGAACATCCGCTTCGCCCGCAACGCCGTCTCCACCGCCGGCCTGATCGACGACACCAGCATCACCGTGCGCGTCGCCTTCGGCAAGCGCCAGGGCACGGCCACCATCAACGAGTTCGACGACAAGTCGCTCGCCAACGTGGTGCGCCGCGCCGAAGACCTGGCGCGCCTGGCGCCGGAAAATCCGGAATTCATGCCGGCCGTGGCGAAAGCGCAGTTCAGGGAATCGAACACCTTCGTCAAGAAGACCGCCGAGATCGACCCCGAGATCCGCGCCCAGGCCGCCGCCTACAGTATCGAGGCCTGCCGCAAGAAGGGCCTGGTCGCCGCCGGCTTCCTGTCCGACTCGACGTCGTTCGAGGCCATCGCCAATTCGAACGGCGTGTTCGGCCACCAGGCCCTGACCTCGCTCGATTTCACCTGCACCATCCGCACCGAAGACGGCCGCGGTTCGGGCTGGGTCAAGCGCTCGGCGCGCGACCTGGCGCGCTTCGATGCGCGCGAAGCGGCCGACGTCGCCATCGAAAAGGCGCTGCGCTCGGTCGACGCGAAAGCACTCGAGCCGGGCCGCTATACCGTCATCCTCGAGCCGGCCGCCACCAGCGACCTGCTGGCCTACATGATGAACTTCGACGCGCGCCGCGCCGACGAAGGCCGCAGCTTCCTCTCGAAAGCCGGCGGCAAGAACCGTCTGGGCGACAAGCTGTTCGACCAGCAGGTGAATATCTGGACCGATCCGTGGAACCCGGACGTACCGGTGCTGCCATGGGACGACACCATGCTGCCGCGCGAACGCCAGGACCTGGTCAAGGACGGCCGCATCGCCGCACTCGACTACTCGCTGTTCTGGGCCAGGCAGAAGGGCGTGCGTGCGGTCGGCAGCCCGGGCAACATCATCATGGGCGGCACGGATAAAACGACGGCCGAGCTGATCGCCAACACCAGGAAGGGCGTGCTGGTCACGCGCACCTGGTACATCCGCATGGTCGACCCGCAATCGGTGGCGCTGACGGGCCTCACGCGCGACGGCACCTTCTATGTCGAGAACGGCAAGATCAAGCATCCCATTAAAAACTTCCGCTTCAACGAGAGCCCGGTCACGATGCTCAACAATATCGAAGAGGTCGGCAAGCCGGTCGTGATCGGCGGCGACGAGGGGCCGAACCCGATGGTGATTCCGGCGATGAAGGTGCGCGATTTTAATTTCACGTCGTTGTCGGACGCGGTCTAAAGCGGAGGCACAATGGAACGACGTACCTTCCTCAACATCTGCGCCGGCACGGCGGGCGCGATGCTTGTGCCGGTCTACGGCAACGCGATCGCGGCCGAAGAACTGCTCAATCCGATGGCCGTCGCCTTCAAGAAGGGCCTGGCCGACGCCGCCCTGAACGCCGCCACGCAAGCCGGCGCCTCCTACTGCGACGTGCGCATCGGCCGCTACCTGAACCAGTTCATCACGACGCGCGACCTGAACGTCGAGAACATCACCAACACCGAATCGACCGGCATCGGCATCCGCGTCATCGCCGGCGGCGCCTACGGTTTTGCCGCCACCAACACGATGAATCCGGACGCCGTCGCCGCCGCTGCGCGCCAGGCGGTCGCCATCGCCAAGGCCAACGCCAGGCTGCAGACGGAACCGGTGCAGCTGGCCCCGGTGAAGGGCGTGGGCGAAGTAAGCTGGGCCACGCCGGTCAGGAAGGACTGGCGTACGGTGCCGGTGAAGGACAAGGCCGAGATGCTGATCGCCGCGAACAAAGCCGGCCTGGAGGCGGGCGCCAGCTTCATGACGGCGAACCTGTTCCAGATTAATCAACAAAAGTATTTCGCCTCGACCGACGGCTCCTACATCGACCAGGACATCCACCGCCTGTGGGCGCCGATCACGGCCACCGCCGTCGACAAGGCAACCGGCAAGTTCCGCTCGCGCGCCGGCCTCGGCGCGCCGGTCAGCATGGGCTACGAATATTTCGATGCGCGCGCCCAGGACAAAGTGAAAGCGGCCGGCGGCGTGACCACGCTGTACACGAACTCCTACGACGTGATCGAGGACGCGCGCCTGGCCGGCAAGCAGGCACGGGAAAAGCTCTCGGCCAAGTCGGTCGAACCGGGCAAGTACGACCTGGTGCTCGCGCCCGAACACCTGTTCCTGACCATCCACGAAGCGGTCGGCCATCCGACGGAACTGGACCGCGTGCTCGGCTACGAGGCCAACTACGCCGGCACCAGCTTCGCCACGCTCGACAAGTGGCAGTCGAAGAATTTCAAGTTCGGCGCCGAGCGCGTGAATTTCGTTGCCGACCGCACCACCCCGGCGTCGCTCGGCCTGATCGGCTACGACGACGAAGGCGTGCGTGCGAAAGAGTGGAACATCATCAAGGACGGCGTGCTGGTGAATTACCAGGCCACGCGCGACCAGGCCCACATCATCGGCGAGAAGGAATCGCACGGCTGCTCGTATGCCGACTCGTGGAGCAGCGTGCAGTTCCAGCGCATGCCGAACGTGTCGCTCGCCGCCGGCAAGGCGCGCCTCACGCCGGACGAGATGGTCAAGGACGTCAAGAAGGGCATCTACATCATCGGCCGCGGTTCGTACTCGATCGACCAGCAGCGCTACAACTTCCAGTTCGGCGGCCAGCTGTTCTACGAAATCAGGAACGGCAAGATCACGAACCCGCTGGAAGACGTGGCCTACCAGTCCAACACCCAGGAATTCTGGAATGCCTGCAGCGCCATCTGCGACGAGCGCGACTGGCGCATGGGCGGCTCCTTCTTCGACGGCAAGGGCCAGCCGAGCCAGGTCAGCGCGGTCTCGCATGGCTCGAGCACGACGCGCTTCAACGGCATCAATGTGATCAACACCGCACGCAAGATCGCTTAGGGCATACACGGGGAAAAACATGAAACAGCTGAACCAGGAAGAAGCACAACGCATCAGCGAGCGCGTCCTCAAATTTTCGCGGGCCGACGAATGCAGCGTCTCGATCGACGGCAAGCGCGAGGGCAACGTGCGCTTCGCGCGCAACAGCATCTCGACCGCGGGCCTGAACGAAGACATGACCTTGAGCGTGCGCGTCGCCTTCGGCAAAAAGGCCGGCATCGCCCAATTGAACGAGTTCGACGACAAGTCGCTGGAAAAGGCGGTGCGCCGTGCCGAGGAACTGGCGCGCCTGGCGCCGGAGAACCCGGAATTCATGCCGGCCGTCGGCAAGCAGGACTTCAAGGCCACGCCGACCTTTGTGCGCGCCACCGCCGACATCGATCCCGAATACCGCGCCCAGGTCGCCGCCTACAGCATCGAAGCGGCGAAGAAGGCGGGCCTGGTCGCGGCCGGCTTCTTCAATGACGGCAAGCGCTTCGAGGCGATCGCCAATTCGAACGGCGTGTTCGGCTTCCAGGAGATGACCGACCTGGCCTACACCTGCACCGTGCGCACCGAAGACGGACGCGGGTCGGGCTGGGTCACGCGTTCGGCCAGCGACGCGAACCGCTTCGATGCGCGCGAAGCGGCGGGCGTGGCGATCGAAAAGGCGCTGCGCTCGGTCGAGGCAAAAGCACTGGAGCCGGGCCGGTATACCGTGATCCTGGAGCCGGCGGCCACCTCCGAGGTGCTGGGCAATATGTTCAGCGCCTTCGATGCGCGCGATGCCGACGAGGGCCGCAGCTTCCTCACCAAGGCCGGCGGCAAGAACCGCCTGGGCGACAAGCTGTTCGACGAAAAGATCAACGTCTGGGCCGACCCCTGGAATCCGGACGTGCCGGTCGCACCCTGGGATGGCCAGACCATGCAGGCGCGCCAGCGCACCGACATCATCAAGAACGGCCGCATCGCCTCGCTCGACTATTCGCGCTACTGGGCGCAAAAGAAGGGCGTCAAGGCCACCGCGGGCCACGGCAACATGATCATGGCCGGCGGCAGCAAGTCGCTGGAGGAGCTGATCGCGTCGACGAAAAAAGGCGTGGTCGTCACCCGCACCTGGTACATCCGCATGGTCGACCCGCAGTCGCTGCTGCTGACGGGCCTGACGCGCGACGGCACCTTCTATGTCGAGAACGGCAAGATCAAGTACCCGATCAAGAACTTCCGCTTCAACGAAAGCCCGGTCACGATCCTGAACAACGTCGACGAACTCGGCAAGCCGACCGTGATCGGCGGCGACGAAGTGCCCTACCAGATGGTGCTGCCGCCGATGAAGGTGCGCGATTTCAATTTCACGTCCTTGTCCGACGCGGTGTAGATTGGCCCGTTACGACTTTTATTTCACCCGGCTGCTGTACGAGTCGGGCGACTGGGATGTGGATGTCCGCATGCCCAGCAACGTGCTCAATTCGCTGGTCGAGTACACCACCTTGAAGGTGGATCCGGCCGAGCGCATGATCGCGCTGTCCGACCCGAAGGTGCTCGAAGCCCCGTTCTGCTACCTGGCCGGCCACAAGCTGGTGCAGTTCACCGCAAGCGAGCGGAAGAATTTCGAGCGCTATGTGCGCGGCGGCGGCTTTGTGTTCGTCGACGACTGCAACCACGACATCGACGGGCTGTTCGCCAAATCCTTCGAGGCCGAGATGGCGAAGATCTTCGGCGCTTCGGCCCTGCGCAAGATCCCGAACAACCACGCGGTGTATTCGAGCTTCTTCAAATTCGACGGCCCGCCGAACACCTCGGTGGAACTCAACGGCTGGGGCGACGACCTGGTGCACGAGTACCTGAAGGCGATCGAGATTGGCGGGCGCGTGCGCGTGCTGTACTCGAACAAGGATTACGGTTGCGAGTGGGACTACGATTTTCGAAATAAACGTTTTCTGGCAGTGGACAACACCCGTTTTGCAGTCAATATTATTCAATACGCGTTGGGAGCATGAATTGGCAGAGCATGATGCAGTTGACTGGAGCGAATCGGAAGTAGCCGACCTGGTGGCAAAAGTAGCGGCGCTGAAAACCAGCATGGCGCGCGTGATCATCGGCCAGGAGGACGTCGTCGATTTGCTCGTGACCTGCCTGCTGGCCGGCGGCCACGCACTGGTCGAGGGCGTGCCGGGCCTTGGTAAAACCCTGCTCGTGAAATCGCTGGCGCAGGCCACCGACATGCAGTTCCGGCGCGTGCAGTTCACGCCCGACCTGATGCCCTCGGATATCGTCGGCACCGAGATCCTGGAAGAAGACGCGGCCACGCGCCAGCGTTCCTTCCGCTTCCAGCCGGGCCCCGTGTTCACCCAGGTGCTGCTGGCCGACGAGATCAACCGCGCGCCACCGAAGACGCAATCGGCGCTGCTCGAGGCCATGCAGGAGCGTTCCGTCACCTTTGCCGGCCACACCCACATGTTGCCGCGCCCGTTCTTTGTCCTGGCGACGCAGAACCCGATCGAACAGGCCGGCACCTATCCGCTGCCCGAAGCCCAATTGGATCGCTTCCTGCTGCGCATCGACGTCGTCTATCCGACCGAAGACGAAGAAGTCAGGATGGTCTCGAAGACCACGCATGCGGGCCTGGGCGAGGCCGAGCCGGTGATGGACCTGAACAGTTTATTGCGCCTGCAGCAGCTGGTGCGCGACATCGCCATCGGCGAACACCTGCTGCGCTACGCCACGCGCCTGGTGCGCGCGACGCGCCCGCAAGAGAGCACGGTGGCGGCTGTGAAAAAACACGTGGGCTGGGGCGCCGGCCCCCGCGCCGGCCAGGCGCTGGTGCTGGCGGCCAAGGCGCGCGCCCTGATGGCGGGACGGCTGGCGGTCACGCGCGAGGATATCGCGGCCATGCTGCAACCGGTACTGGCGCACCGCGTGCTGCGCAATTTCGAGGCCGAAGCCGATGGCGTGGCGATGGCCGACATCCTGCAGGCGATCCGCGCCGAAATCCGGGTCGATTAATTGGCACTGGTTAGTTCCGCGCTGCTCGCGCACACCACCGACCTCGAACTCGTCATCCGCCACGTGCTGGCGGGACTGGGGCAGGGCGTGCACGCCGGCCGCGAACGCGGCGCCGGCGTCGAGTTCTCCGAGTACCGGGCTTATGCGCCGGGCGACGAGTGGCGCCGCGTTGACTGGAAGCTGCTCGCGCGCGCCGACCGGTATTATGTGCGCGAGGCTGAGCGCGACAGCCATGTGGCGGTCTGGCTGCTGCTCGATGCCAGCGCCTCGATGGCGGAACCGAGCCGCAGCATCCAAGGGCTGGATAAATTGGGCTATGCGCGCACGCTGCTGGCCTGCATCGCCGCGATCGCGCAGCGCCAGGGCGATGCGTTTGGTTTGGCCGTGTTGTCGGCTGGCCGCGTCCAGTTTTTACCCGCCGCGCGCGGGCCGCGCCAGCTGCAGCGCGTGCTGGCGACACTCAAGCAGGTGCAGGCCGAGGGCGCGCTGCCCGACGCCGACGTGCTGCGCACCGGTTTGCGTTTCACCGCTTCCCCTTCACTCATCTTTGCGGCCACCGATTTCCTCGACTGGCCTTCGTCGCTGTCGGACGCGCTGGTGCGCTTGCGCCACATGCGCCACGACGTGCGCGCCGTCTGCCTGCAGACCGAGGCGGAATGCGAAGGCAGTTTCGACAGTGGGCCCGCCTACCGCGATCCCGAACGCGACACTGCGGTATTCCGCTTCGGCGCCGACCTGCGCGAGGGCTACCTGCGCAACCGCGAACAGCATTTCGCCACTGTGACGGCCAGCCTGCGCGCGAACGATGTGCTGCAAGTGGCGGCCCGCATCGAGCAGGCGCCCGGTGAGGTCCTGCGTCAATGGCTGCGTCAAGGAGGCCGCCGATGACCAGCCTGTGGTGGCTCGCGCTGCCGACCCTGCTGCTGCCGATCTGGTGGCATCGAAAAAAACGTGTCCAAGTCAAGGCCGAGCCCCTGGCCAGCGCACGCTTCCTGCCGCGTACCGAACCGCGCCAGATGCGCGTATGGCGCTGGTCCGATATCGTCTTGCTGATCGTGCGCTGCCTGCTGCTGGCCTGCGCGATCGCCTGGCTGGCCGACCCGGTATTCCCGTGGCGCGGCGATACCGTCGTGATCGCGCAAGGCGCCGATGCGCAGTGGGTCGAGCGCGAAATAAAAGCCGCAGGCTACGGCGAGGCGGCGCGCCAGCTGCTGCCGGCCGCGCAGGCGCTGGCCTGGCTGCGCGCCCACGAGCGCGAGTTCACACCCGGAGCGCGCTGGCTGGTGCTGGGCGACATCCCGATGCCGGCCATGCTGCCCCAGTTCCGCCGTCCCCTCATGCTGCGGACGCTGGCCAGGCCGGCGCCGCGTACCGAATCGCACGTGGCCATTGTCAGCGCCCGGCCGCAGGAATGGCAGCGCATGTTCGCCGCCATCGACGGCCCCCTGCGCATCGTGCTCGACCAGTCGCCGGGAGCGGCGACGGAATTGATCGTCTGGGATGCGCCGGACGCGCCGCCCGCCACGCTGCGCGCACCGCTCTGGTGGACGACCAACGCCGGCGCCTTTACGGAACTGGCGCAATCGAAGGCCATCGGCGCCATGCGCTACGCCGACGGCGCCCGCGGCCGCGTCTGGGCCTCGACCGCCTGGCCGCCAAGCGACCCGGCGGCGGCACGCGCATTGCTCGACAGCTGGCGCGAACTGCAGTACGCACCGATTCCCTATACGGCGCCCTCGATGACGTTCGCGCCGACGCCTGGCGCCGCCGTCGACTACGCCAGCGGTGCGCTGCGCGATTTCCTGATGCTGGCCCTGGTTGCCCTGTTTGCTATCGAGAGGATCCTGACCCATGCACGGCGAACTTGAGCCCGTGCGGCGCCTGTGGCGTGCCGCCTGGCTGCGGCGCCTGCCGCTCTGGGTGCTGGGCGCCTTGCCCTGGCTGACGCTGCGCCTGCTGCCCGGCTTGCTGGCCTGGATCGCCTGGTGCATGTGGGATGCGGTGCGCCTGCGCCAGAAGGTCGCCCACGGCTGGACGGGCTGGTTTGACGCCGCCGTGCCCGGCATGGAAGACAGCAGCGCGCTCTTGGTGGAGGCGGACACGCCGCTGGCGCAGATGCAGCGCCGGCGCTTGCTGGCGCGCCTGGAGGCGGCGCTGGCTGGATCAAACGTGCGCCGTGTCGTGCGTCCCCACGTCGGCACCGGACTGGCCTGGCTGCTGCCCTGGCTGGCGCTGGCGGCCGGCGTCTGGTTCCTCGGCCAAAAGCCTGCCGCGACCACGCAAGCCGCCGCACCGGTCGCCGCAGCTGCCGCCAAGGCGCCGATCGTGCCGCAACTGACCGTCAGCGCGACGCCGCCGGCCTACACGGGCGGCGCACGCAGCACTGGCGCACCGCGCGACCTCAGCCTGCCGGAAGGCGGCCTCGTGACCTGGTGCCTGAAAAATCCCGAAGCAGTGGAAACCACGCTGGAGCTGAGCGACGGCCGCACGCTGAAGGTCGGCGACAAATGCGCGGCGCTGACGGCGACCGAATCGCTGTTCTGGCGCTGGCGCGGCGCGCGCTACACGGTCAAGGTGACGCCGGACGCG
>Ga0213836_100741_pt1 | contig 24249 bp, 19 predicted proteins | sample SWPATP03_FD_160578 | JGI IMG/M metagenome (GOLD analysis project Ga0213836, IMG submission 160578) | Coastal seawater microbial communities from Marineland, Florida, United States - SWPA TP0 #3 | ecosystem: Environmental > Aquatic > Marine > Coastal | place: USA: Florida | collected 2016-08-05
TTTCCTATTTCAGTTAAGTGGGCTTGCGCCCGTTTATGATCGTTTGAAGTAGCAAGAAAGAAATGACAGACAGACTGCACTACTAGCTCGAACCCAACGATCCCGTATTATACCGAATAAAACCGCACACAAGCGATTTTCGCAAAATAAAAAATCCAAGCGCTTAACAATGCCGTAAGCCAACATTAAGCACCCACATTTCGTTCTCGGCACTAAGGACAATATAGGTCATCGACCGGCTTCAAGTTTGCGCTGAATCAAACGGCTCGACGCTAGACTTTTAACTCAAGGCAATAAAGAAAAAGCGGCGCTGTGATACGCCGGCTCGGGCGCCGCCAGTCCGGCGCGGACAAATTCGTCCAGTGCCGCCAGCCAGGCCTGCCAGTCGTCCGCGCCGACGAGCTCGAACGCAGTCAGCACGCGCAGGCGTTGTTCGAGTGCGCGTGCGCCCTGTCCCAGCTCGCGAAAGCCGAAGGTCACCGCCGCGCCCGCCAATGCATGCAGCAGCGACTGCAGCTCGTTGGCCAGCTGCGGCGCGGGCGCGGCCGGGTCGAAGTCGGCCCCGGCCGCGCCCAGGCGGCGCAGCGTGGATGGCAGGCCCGCGCGGAAATCCGCGTTGGCCTGCGTCAAACGGACAAAGAAGTCCGTGTCGACTGTAGGCAACACGGCTTACTTGGTGCCGAAGATGCGGTCGCCCGCGTCGCCCAGGCCCGGCACGATGTAGGCGTGTTCGTTCAGGTGCGAATCGAGCGAGGCGACAAACAGCTTCACGTTCGGGTGCGCGTCCTGGACGACTTGCACGCCTTCGGGCGCGGCCACCAGGGCCAGGAAAATAATGTGCTCGTCCGGCACGCCGCGTTTCTTGAGCACGTCGATCGCGTGCACTGCCGAATTGCCGGTGGCAACCATCGGATCGCACAGGATGAAGGTGCGCTCGGAGGTATCCGGCAGGCGCACCAGGTATTCGACCGGCTCATGGGTGTCCGGATCGCGGTAGACCCCGATGTGGCCGACACGGGCCGAGGGCACCAGTTCCAGCAGGCCGTCGCTCATGCCGATGCCGGCGCGCAGGATCGGGACGATCGCCAGCTTCTTGCCGGCGATCACAGGCGCGTCGATCGTGACCAGCGGGGTCTGGATCGGACGGGTGGTCAGCGGCAGGTCGCGCGTGATTTCGTAGCCCATCAGGAGCGTGATTTCCTTGAGCAACTCGCGGAAGGTGCGCGTCGAGGTGTCGTGCTCGCGCATGTGCGACAGCTTGTGCTGGATCAGCGGGTGGTTGAGGATATACAGGCTTGGAAAGCGCGGGTCTTGTTTCATGACGGACATATGAGGTGTTCTTTGGTTGTTGCTCGTAACCTGACATTATCCCAGCCGCGCGCGCTTTTGTCGCGCCCTGGCTGTAGAAATATCACCCTAAACGGCCAGCGCCCGCGCCAGGATCGCCTCGACGTCGGTGTCAAGCGGCAAACGGCCGAAAGCGCCGCCCACATCCTGCGCGATGCGCGAGGCGACAAAGGCCTCGGCGACGAAGGCCGGCGCATGGCGCAGCAGCAGCGCGCCCTGGATGGCGATCACGAGCCGCTCGGCCAGGCGGCGCGCGCCCGCCTCGCCGGTCGTCGCCAGGTCGCGCCCGAGCGCGGCCACGTAGGCGGCGAAGCGCGCGTCCAGCGCCGCCGCCGGCGCCAGCTCAGCCTCCAGCGCGGCGCGCGCCGCTTCCGGATGCTTGCCGAGCGCGCGCAGCACGTCCAGGCACATCACGTTGCCCGAGCCTTCCCAGATCGAATTGACCGGAAACTCGCGGTACAGGCGGGCCAGCGGGCCGTCCTCGACATAGCCGTTGCCGCCCATGACTTCCATCGCTTCGGCGCCGAACGCGGGGCCGCGCTTGCACAGCCAGTACTTGCCGGCGGGGGTCAGGATGCGCGCCAGCGCGGCCTCGTGCGGATCGTCGGGATGGTCGAAACAGCGCGCCAGGCGCAGGGCGAAGGCGCTCGCCGCTTCCGATTCGAGGGCCAGGTCGGCCAGCACGTTCTGCATCAGCGGCTGCTCGGCCAGCGGTTTACCGAAGGCGGCGCGGCCGCGCGCGTGGTGCAGCGCATGGCAGAGCGCGGCGCGCATGATGCCGGCGGTGCCGACAACGCAGTCGAGCCGGGTATGGCCGCCCATCTCGAGGATGGTCGGGATGCCGCGCCCGACCGCGCCGACCAGCCAGCCGACGGCGTCGCAGAACTCGACCTCGGACGAGGCGTTCGAGCGGTTGCCCAGCTTATCCTTGAGGCGCTGCACGCGGATCGCATTGCGGCTGCCGTCCGGGAGGTAGCGCGGCACGAAGAAGCAACTCAGGCCCGCACTGCCGCCTTCATCGGTCTGCGCCAGGATCAGGTGCGCATCCGACTGCGGCGCCGAGAAGAACCACTTGTGCCCGACGATGCGCCAGGCGCCCTCGCCCTCGTCGCCGAAGCGCGCCCTCGCCTGCTCCCCCCGGATCTCGAAAGCGCGGGTGGTATTCGCCCGCACGTCGGTGCCGCCCTGCTTTTCCGTCATGCCCATGCCGACCAGGGCGCCGCGCTTTTGCCCGATCGGGAGCGAACGCGGGTCGTATTCGTTGGAGAGGATTTTCGGCAGCCAGCGCGCCCCGAGGCTGCCCGCGCGGCGCAGTGCGGGCACACTGGCATAGGTCATCGTCACCGGGCATTGGGCGCCATTCTCGACCTGGCCGAACAGCAGGTAGGCGCCGGCGCGCGCCACCTGGGCGCCCGGACGCGGGTCGAGCCAGGGCGCCGAATGGGCGCCGGCGCCTATCATCAAGCGCATCAATTCATGCCAGGCCGGGTGGAATTCGACCTCGTCGACGCGGCGCCCGGACCGGTCGAAACTCACCAGGCGCGGGCCATGCGCGTTGGCGAGGCGCGCCAGGTCGAGCACCTCGGCGCGGCCGAGTTGGGCGCCCAGTTCCTCCAGGCGCCCGAGGGCCCAGGCCGCGCCCTCGCGCGCCAGGCCCTCGCGCAGCGCAGGGTCGCAGCCCAGCAAATTCACGTTTTCAAACGGCGGCGCCTGGTTGAAGACTTCGTGCGTGTCGAACTGGTTCATCACTTCTCCCTGCGACTGACATATGATGTTGCAAAAAAGCATCGAAACAGACGGTTGTGCTTTCTCTACTGCAACTCTTAGGCGACAATACCCGGCTTGGCCTGGCCTTGCATGTTAGCGATCCGGCAACAGGCTAGCGCAAACTCCCGCGCCAGGCAAGATGCAGCTGCGCTAGCGCAAACGTTTCGTAAAGAGCGTGTGGCGTCAAAGTTTTTAATGCTCGTTGGAATTTTTCAATGATAAAGTGCCCTGTGGTTTGTTAAACTCGCACGGTTCCGCCTGTTCCAGGCGCCCGCAATAAGGCAGATAATTCAACAATGCGCTCCACTTCCGCCGCCGTGCCGTTCGAGCATCCGCAGCCATCCCAGGCGCCTGGCCTGGAGAGCCTGATGGATGCGGCAGGCGACTGCGCGTTCCGGATCTCTGCCAGCGGCGACATCCGCAGCGCCAGCGCGCGTGCGGCGCGCCTGCTCGGGCTCCCGCTCGCCCCCGACGGCATGCCCCTGTCCGCCTTCGTGTCCGAGGCCGACGGCGCCGCCCTGCGCAGCGCGGTCATCGAGGCCATCGCGGCGGCCGAACCCGTGCTGCTGCGGGTGCGCCTGCGCTGCCAGGCGCACAAGGCGGAGTTCGACCTGCGCGAGCCTGACCTGCGGCCGTTCGAACTGCGCATCGCCCAGCTCGGCGACGGCAGCCTGCTGGTGGTGGGACGCGACATGAGCGCGCAGCAGGCAACCGAAGAGCGCCTGCGCCACATGGCGACCCACGACGCGCTGACCGAACTGCCGAACCGCCTGCTGCTGTCGGACCGCATCCGCATGGTCGTGGCCAACGCGCGCCGCTCGGGCCAGGGCTTCGCGGTGGCCACGATCGGCATCGACGGCTTCAAGAAGGTCAACGATGGGCTCGGCCACACGATCGGCGACGACGTGCTGCGCCAGGCCGCCACCCGCCTGCGCCGCACCATGCGCGACAGCGATACGCTGGCGCGCGTGGGCGGCGACGAATTCGTCGTGATCCTGCCCGGCACCGCCAGCGAAGCGCAAATCAAACTGGTGACGGGCCGCCTGATGGCGACCCTGCAGTCGCCCTTCGAAGCCGAGGGCCACACGATCCACCTCGGCGCCTCGGTCGGCGTCGCGCTCTACCCCCAGCATGCCGAAGACGACCACGGCCTGCTGGCGCTGGCCGACGCCGCCCTGATGCGCGCCAAGGAAACCGGCAAGGGCCGCGCGATCGTCTACAGCGTGCGCGAACAGGGCCCGCCGCAGCACGACATCTCGCTCGAGGCGGCCATGTTCAGCGCCGTGCGCGAAGGCGAATTCCTGCTCTACTACCAGCCGATCGTGGACGCCCGCACGCGCCTGATCGAAGGCTTCGAGACCCTGATGCGCTGGAAGCACCCGACCCTGGGCATGGTGCCGCCGGTGCGTTTCATCCCGATCGCGGAAACGAATGGCCTGATCAACCTGCTCGGCGCCTGGGCCCTGAAGGCGGCCTGCGCCCAGCTGCTGCAGTTCGAGGAAGCGGCCAAGCGCGAGCTCTACATCTCGGTCAACATCAGCCCGCGCCAGTTCAGGAGCGATAAATTCCTCGGCGTGCTCGACGACGCGCTGGCGCTGTCGGGCATGCCGGGCAAGAAGCTGGTGCTGGAAATTACCGAGGGCACGCTGATGGTCGACCCGCAGCATGCCGAGACCATCCTGCATAAAATGGCCGAACGCCAGGCGCGCATCGCGATCGACGACTTCGGCACCGGCTATTCCTCGCTGGCCTATTTGAAGCGCTTCCCGATCTCGGTGCTGAAGATCGACCGCGCTTTCGTGAAAGACCTGCCGGGCGCGCCCAAGGAAGCGGCGATCTGCAGCGCCGTGCTCGATATGGCGCGCCACCTCGACCTGTCGGTCGTGGCCGAGGGCGTCGAGACCGAGGAGCAGCTCGGCTGGCTCCAGCAGCGCGACTGCCGCTACATCCAGGGCTACCTGACGGGCAAGCCGATGCCGGCCCACGTCGCCCTGGCCGCCCTGCAAGACAACCATTACACGTCATTGCTGCCGCCAGAGCGGCCGGCAAGCACATCATGAACCATCCCGTTTCTTCCAACCGCGCAGCGGCCGACGCCACCCTCGCCCTCCTGTGGGAACGCATCCGGCGCCAGGGCGACATGCCCGGCTTCACGCGCGCCATCAACGCCATCCTGGCCTCGATGCGCGGCGAGGACGAGCGCGAATTCTCGATGACGCAAACCGTGCTGTCGGACCCGGTGCTGACGCAGAAGGTGCTGCGCCTGGCCAACAGCGGCATGTACTCGGCCTTCGGCCAGCGCATCAACACCGTCTCGAAGGCGGTGCTGGTGCTCGGCACCGAGGCCATCGGCCACCTCGCGCTGGGCCTGAAACTGATCGAGGAACTCTCGAAAAGCACGCCCGATTCCGCGCTGGCCCACGTCGAGATGGAAAAGGCCGTGCTGGCCGGGATGGTGGCGCAGCAGGTGGCGGCGCGCGCCGCGACGCGCGATCCGGAAGAAGCGGTGGTCTGCTCGATCCTGCATTCGCTGGGCCGGATGATGGTGACCTTCTACATGCCCGAGCGCTGGAGCCGGATGCAGCTCGAGGCCGGCATCGGGCTCGAGGGCAATGCCGCCCTCGAGGTGCTCGGGCTCTCGCTCGAGGCGCTGGGCCGGGCGACGGCCGAGCACTGGGGCCTGCCGCGCAACCTGGTGGCCGGCATGCGCACCCTGGAACCCGGCGAGCGCGAGGACGGCTTCGGCCACGACGACTGGCTGGCCGCGCTCGGCACCATGTCGACCCGCTGCGCCAATTCGCTCTGGAACGACGACGAAGCCGGTGCGGCGGAGGTGGCCGAACTGGCCGCGGCCTTCGCGCCGATGCTGGGCGTGGCGCCGGAACACGTGATGGCCGCGATCGACAAGGCGAAACTGGCCGCCGCCGCCGACCTGACCATCGCCCCGCTGGCACAGCCGCAGCGCGCCCAGGCCGAAGCCCAGGTCGCGAGCATCGCGCGCAAGCGCGAAGCCGGCAACCGCATCCTGATGAGCGGCGTGGCCGACATGCGCGACGCCGGCATCAAGGTCAATCCGGGCCAGATGATGTCGATGGCGCTCGAAACCATCTACCAGGGCCTGTCCTTCACGCGTGCATTCGCTTTCCTGCGCAACCGGCGCGAAGGCAAATACCAGGCGCGCATCGGCTTCGGCGAAGGCGCGAAGTCCCTGATTCCGAACCTGGTGTTCGGCGACGCCTATGCCGCCGACGTGTTCCATGCGGCGCTGACCGCCGACCGCGTGATCTTCATCGAGAACGCACGCGATCCGAAATTCGCCGCCAAGCTGCCCGGCTGGTGGTGCGGCACGCTGTCCGAAGCGCGCTGCTTCGTCGTGATCCCGATGAGCATGAACGGCCAGCCGGTCGGTTTCATCTACGGCGACTGGGACGATAGCTTCCCATCGATCAGCCTGAGCCAGAGCGAGTTCGCCCTGCTCAACGATGTGCGCGCCCTGGTGGTCGGTGCGCTCGAGCGGCGCACCCAGGCGGAACTGGCGGGAGCCGCCAAGTACTGATTCAGATCCGCGGCGTGTCCACGCGCACGTCGCCGCACTGGGCCCGCTGCATCAGCGCGTGGTCGATCAGCACCAGCGCCAGCATCGCTTCGGCGATCGGCGTCGCGCGGATGCCGACGCAGGGATCGTGGCGGCCGAAGGTCTCGACCATCGCCGGGTTGCCCGCCTTGTCGATCGAGCGGCGCGGAATGCGGATCGACGAGGTCGGCTTGATGGCCAGCGAGACCGTGATGTCCTGGCCGGTCGAAATCCCGCCCAGCACGCCGCCGGCCTGGTTGCCCACGAATCCTTCCGGCGTCAGTTCGTCGCCATGCTCGGAACCCTTCTGCGCCACCGCCGCGAAACCGGCGCCGATCTCGACGCCCTTGACCGCATTAATCCCCATCATCGCGTAGGCGATGTCGGCATCGAGCTTGTCGTAGATCGGCTGGCCGAAGCCCACCGGCACGCCGGTGGCGACCACGTCGATGCGCGCGCCGATCGAGTCGCCCGCGCGGCGCAAGTCGTCCATATAGGCTTCCATGCGCGCCAGCAGGGCCGCGTCGTCGGTGGCGGCGAAGAAGGGGTTGTGCGCGACGTGCTCCCAGCCGCCGAAGGGAATGGCGATCTCGCCCAGCTGGCGCATGCAGCCCAGGAAGCCAATCCCGTAGCGCTCGCGCAGCCACTTCTTGGCCACCGCACCGGCGCCGACCACCGGCGCGGTCAGGCGCGCCGAGGAGCGCCCGCCGCCGCGCGGATCGCGCACGCCATACTTGTGCCAATAGGTATAGTCCGCATGACCCGGGCGGAAGGTGTCGGCGATGTTGCCGTAATCCTTGCTGCGCTGGTCTTCGTTCGGGATCAAGAGCGCGATCGGGGCGCCGGTGGTGACGCCTTCGTACACGCCCGACAGGATCTGCACGCGGTCGCCTTCCTGGCGCTGGGTCACGTGGCGCGAGGTGCCGGGTTTGCGCCGGTCGAGCTCGAGCTGGATGTCGGCTTCCGACAAGGCCATGCCCGGCGGGCAGCCGTCGATGACGCAGCCGATCGCGGGACCGTGCGATTCGCCGAAAGTGGTGACCGAGAATAGCTTGCCGAAGGAATTACCAGACATAGAGGGAGACGGTAGAATGCGAAAGGATTTATTCTACCAGCCCGCGCCGGCATCGTAAGCCGGGCCCGGTTTTCCCTCCCGCAGCGCGTTATGTTGCCTGATGGATATAAATTTTTCTCCCGAGATATGTTTTTAGAGTAAATCCTCAGGAATGTCCGTTATACTCCGTCGGTATGAAATGCCGAGCCAACTCAGGAGACGCAACAATAATGCCCGCATCGATTACGCCCGGCGTCGCCGCTCCCATGCATGACGACCTGGTCTTCCTGGACGCGGCGCCGCTGGCGGGCGCCAACGCCAGCCAGGCCGGCCATGCCGCCTGGCGCGTCCTGATCGTCGACGACGACGCCGACGTCCACTCGACCACGACCTTCGCCCTCGCCGGCCTGGAAGTCCAGGACCGGCCGCTCGAATTCTTGCACGCCTATTCGGCGAGCGCGGCGCGCGCCATGCTCGAACGCGAAGCCGACATCGCCGTGATCCTGCTCGACGTCGTCATGGAACAGCCCGACGCGGGCCTGCACCTGGTGCGCTACATCCGCGAGAAGCTCGGCCTGTTCGACGTGCGCATCATCCTGCGCACCGGCCAGCCGGGCTACACGCCCGAGATGGAAGCGATCCGCGACCTCGACATCAACGACTACCGCACCAAGTCCGAGCTCACCCGCACCAAGCTGTACACGACGGTCGCGGCCGCCGTGCGCAGCTACCAGCAGCTGCATGCGCTGGTGGTCGGCCGCGCCGGCCTGGAACGCATCGTCCACGCCGGCACGGAACTGATGCGCCTGCACGGCGCGCGCGACGTCGCGCGCTCGATCCTGCAGCAGGCCGCCGCCCTGCTCGGCCAGGACGCGGCGGGCGTACTCTGCACGCGCGAAGGGAAGTCCTTGCGCGTGCTCGGCGCCGCCGGCGACGCGCTGCCCCTGGAAGAACGGCTGCTGGACCCGCAACTGGACGCGCGCCTGCACGGCGCCGCCGCGCGCGCGCTGGCCGAGCGCCGCCCCGAATTCAGCCCGTCCTGCATGGCGCTCTACTTTCCCGGCAAGTCGGGCCGCGATTTCGCCTGCGCGATCCCGCTCAGGCACGCGGTCGCCGAAGGCAGCGTGCGCCTGCTGCACGTCTTCGCCAGCGTCGTGTCGGTGGGCCTGGACAATCTCGAACTGGTCGGGCGCCTGAACCGGGCCGCGTTCTACGACCAGCTCACCGGCCTGGCCAACCGCACCCGGCTGGTGGAAGGACTCGACGCCGCGATGGCCGCGGCGGACCGTGGCGAGGCCACGCTCACCCTCGTCGACCTCGACCATTTTGCCGAGACCAACGACGCCCTCGGCCACCAGTTCGGCGACGGCCTGCTCGTCACCGTCGCCCAGCGCCTGCAGCGCCAGCTCGACCCGCGCCTGACCGTGGCGCGCATCGGCGGCGACATCTTCGCGGTGCTGGGGGACGGCAGCCTGAATACGCCGGCGGCGATCCACGCCCTGTTCGGCGCGCCCTTCTCGATCGAGGGCCAGGATGTGCAGGTGTCGGCCACGCTCGGCCTGGTGCGCCTGTTCGAGCACGACGGCAGCGGCGCCGACGCCCTGAAGGACGCCGACATCGCCCTCAAACGCGCCAAATCCCAGCAACGCGGCGGCCACTTCTATTTTTCGCGCAGCATGGGCGTCGAGATCCGCGAGCGCGTGCGCCTGATGCACGCGCTGCGCAGCGGCGTCGCGCGCGGCGAACTGTTCCTGGCCTACCAGCCGCAGGTCGACCTGGCGACCCACCGCCCGTTCGGCGCCGAAGCCCTGCTGCGCTGGCGCATGGAGGACGGCACGATGATCCCGCCGGACCGCTTCATCCCCATCGCCGAGTACTCGGGCCTGATCGTCGAGATCGGCGGCTGGGTGCTGCGCGAAGCCTGCGCCGAGCTGATGCGCCTGCGCGCTGCCGGCTATCTCGATTTCACGATGTCGGTGAACGTCTCGCAGGCCCAGTTCCGCCATCCGCAATTCGTCGACGTGCTGCGCGCCGCCCTGTTGGACACGGGCGCGCCGGCCGCCTACATCGAGCTGGAAATCACGGAATCGATGGCGATGGAAGAACCGCAGCTGCTGGCCGAGATGCTGGCCGAGGTCAAGCGCACCGGCGTGTCGATCGCGATCGACGACTTCGGCACCGGCTTCTCCTCGCTGTCGCACCTGCAGCGTCTGAAAGTGGACCGCCTGAAGATCGACCGCGCGTTCGTGACCGAGATCACCGGCTCGGCGCGCGGCAGCAGCATCGCCGAGATGGTGATCCAGCTCGGGCGCAACCTGGGATTGTCGGTGATCGCCGAAGGGGTCGAGGACGAGCGCCAGGCGCAGATCCTGCATGCGCTGGGCTGCCCGCTGGCGCAGGGCTACCTGTTCTCGCGGCCGTTGACGCCGCAGGCGCTGCTGCAGTGGCTGGGCGAACAACCGCCCACCCTGCCAAATTAATCTTCCGTCGCCTGCTCCGCCGGCCAATCGCGGATGTAGGCCTTGAGCATCCGGTTCTCGAAGCTCTGCGCTTCGAGAACCGCGCGCGCCACGTCGTAGAACGAAATCACGCCCAGCAGCGTCTTGGCATTCATCACCGGCAGGTAGCGCGCGTGCTTTTCCAGCATCATGCGGCGCACTTCGTTGACTTCGGTGTCCGGCGTGACCGTGATCGGGCTGTCGTCCATGTGCTTGCGCACGGTGCCGGCGCCGAGCGCGCCGCCGTTCGCATGCAGCACCTTGATCACTTCGCGGAAAGTCAGCATCCCGACGAGGTCGCCATACTCCATGACGACCAGGGAACCGATGTCCTTTTCCGACATCGTTTCGACCGCGTCGGCGAGCAGTGTCTCGGGGGTCACCGTGTAGAGGATATGACCCTTCACCTGCAGGATTTCTGAAACTTTCATATTGGCCACCCCGGCTTCTGTTGGAATATTCACGAATCGATTTCTTTGTCTAAGGCATAACACGAATGTAGCCTAAGCCTAGCAGAAAATCCAGCTGGCGAGGGAAGTAGCGGCCTGCGGCGTTGCGCCGGCATGAAAGAATGCTACGATGCCGCCCATAATTATTTTCAAATGAGACGATCATGAGCGGTCCACGATACCCCGGTTTCGACACCCTGTCGCTGCATGCCGGCGCAGCGCCCGACCCGGCGACCGGCGCGCGCGCCACGCCGATCCACTTCACTTCCTCGTTCGCCTTCCGCGATTCCGATCACGCCGCATCGCTGTTCAACATGGAACGCAGCGGCCATGTGTACTCGCGTATCTCGAACCCGACCAACGCGGTGCTGGAAGAGCGCATCGCGGCCCTCGAGGGCGGCGTGGCCGGCATCGCCACCGCCAGCGGCCAGGCGGCGATGCACCTGGGCCTGTCGACGATCGCCGGCGCCGGTTCCCATATCGTCGCTTCGCGCGCCCTGTACGGCGGCTCGCACAACCTGCTGGCCTATACCCTGAAGCGCTTCGGCATCGAGACCACCTTCGTCGACCCGCGCGACCTCGACGCCTGGCGCGCCGCCATCCGTCCCGAGACCAAGGTGCTGTTCGGCGAAACCCTGGGCAACCCGGGCCTCGACGTGCTCGACATCCCGCGCATTTCCGCGCTGGCGCATGAGCACGACCTGCCGCTGATGGTCGACGCCACCTTCACCACGCCCTGGCTGCTGCGCCCCTTCGACCTCGGCGCCGACCTGGTCTTCCATTCGGCGACCAAGTTCCTGTGCGGGCACGGCACCGCGATCGGCGGCCTGCTGGTCGACGGCGGCACCTTCGACTGGCAGGCGGCCTATGCGCGCAGCGGACGCTTCGCCGAGCTGTGCGAACCCTACGAGGGCTTCCACGGCATGGTCTTCGCGGAAGAATCGACCGTCGGCGCCTTCGCCCTGCGCGCCCGCCGCGAAGGCCTGCGCGACTTCGGCGCGGTGATGAGCCCGCACAACGCCTTCGCCGTGCTGCAGGGGATCGAAACGCTCGGCCTGCGCATGGACCGCCACGTGGCCAATACGCGCCGCGTCATCGAGTTTTTGCTGGCCAATCCTGCCGTGGCCTCGGTCTCGTATCCGGAACTCGACACCCACCCCGACCACGCGCTCGCCAAAACCCTGCTGCCGAAAGGCTGCGGCGCCGTCTTCACGTTCAATTTGAAAGGCGACCGCGCCGCGGGCCGCCGCTTCGTCGACGCCCTGAAGGTGTTTTCGCACCTGGCCAATGTGGGCGACGCCAAGTCGCTCGTCATCCACCCCGCCTCGACCACCCACTTCCGGGTGCCGCCCGAGCAGCTGGCGGCCTCCGGCATCACCGAGGGCACGATGCGCCTGTCGGTCGGGCTGGAAGACGCGGACGACCTGATCGACGACCTGGCGCGCGCGCTCAAGGCCGCGCTGAAAGGAGCATGAGCATGATCCTCGACATCCAGGGCAAGGCCGCCTATTGCTACAGCGGCGGCAAGAAGTTCGATCCGCAGCTGCCGACCGTCGTCTTCATCCACGGCGCCCAGAACGACCACTCGGTGTGGGGCCTGCAGTCGCGCTGGTTCGCCCACCACGGCTATGGCGTGCTCGCGGTCGACCTGCCGGGCCACGGGCGTACGCCCGCACCGGCATTGGACAGCGTCGAGGCGATGGCCGACTGGCTGCTGGCGGTGCTGGAAGCGGCGGGGGTGCGCAAGGCCCTCCTCGTCGGCCACAGCATGGGTTCGCTCATCGCGCTGGAGGCCGCGCAGCGCGCGCCGGCCAAGGTGCGCGCACTGGCCATGCTCGGCACCACCTACCCGATGAAGGTGTCGGGCGAGCTGCTCGCCACCGCCCGCGACGACGAGGGTACGGCGATCGACATGGTCAACATCTGGTCGCATTCGACGATCGCGCACAAGCCTTCGTCGCCCGGGCCGGGCTTTTCGGTGATGGGCGGCGCGCGCCGGCTGATGCAGCGCATGTCGGCGATCAATCCCGGCCAGCTCTTCTTCACCGATTTTTCGGCCTGTAACGCGTATGCGAATGGCGAAGCGGCCGCGCGAAGCGTGCGCTGCCCGGTGCTCTTCATTTTCGGGAGCAAGGACATGATGACGCCGGCGCGCTCGACCAAGCTGCTCACCGGCGCCATCGCGCACGGCAAAGTGGTGCAGGTCGACGCCGGCCATTCGCTCATGAGCGAGCAGCCCGACGCCGTGCTCGACGCGCTCGACGCCTTCGCCCTCTCGCTCGAAGGGCCGGCGGCATGAACTTCGCCGAGTTCTATCCGTATTACCTGACCCAGCACGCCGACCGGCGCTGCCGGCGCACGCATTTCATCGGCAGTTCGGGGGCGCTGTTGTCGATTGCGGCCGCCGTCGTCACCGGGAATGCGTGGTGGATCCTGGCGGCGCTCGTCTTCGGCTATGGCGGCGCCTGGATCGGCCACTTCTTCTTCGAGCACAACCGGCCCGCGACCTTCGCGCAGCCGTGGCTGTCGTTCAGGGCGGACTGGGTGATGTACTGGCAGATGCTGACGGGGAAGCTGAGCTTCTGATCAGTGGCTGGCGAAGTAGACGCTGACCGGCTGGTCGAGGCCCTGGCTGACCGCCGACTCGACTTGACCCGACAGCGTCCCGATATCGAGCGACAGCGGCGAGCCCGCCACCTGCTGCGCGTTCGGCGCCAGCGCCGCGCGTGCGCCGCCGAACACGAACAGGCGGTAGACGTCGGCCACCAGCAGTTTGTCGGGGTCGGCCAGCAAGACCCAGTTATCCGCTCCCGAACGCGCGGCGCTGTTCCAGCCGCCCTGCGGCGGCGCATCCGGCTGCACCCGGCCGACCCAGCCGGCGCCCACCATCTGCTCGAGCAGCAGGCTCAGTTCGTCGAAGCCGATCCGGGTATGGGCGCGGATCGCGTGCGACGACACCAGCGCCGAACCGGTCGCATGCGCCCCGCCGTGCAGCACCTTGAGAACCGCCATCGCATCGACGAAGACCCCGCCCGGCGCCGGCACATGCCACCAGCGTTCGTACTTGATGACCGGCAGCGCGGCGGCGAGCACGGCGCCCAGCAGCGTGATCAGCCAGGAAAAATACATCCACATCAGGAACAGCGGCAGCGCGGCCAGGGCGCCGTAGATGATCGCGTAGGTCGGGAACTGGCGGATGAACAGGGCGAACAGGCGCTTGGCCAGCTCGAAGGCGATGGCGGCGGCGAGCGCCCCCCAGAGCGCGTCGCGCCAGTCGACGTAGCGGTTCGGCACGGTCACGTACAGCAGGGTGTAGGCGCCGGTGGTGAGCGCGACCGAGGCCAGCGTCGAGAGGATGGTGCCGAGGACCGGTACGGCGCGGGTCATGCCGCCGGTGGCCGTGAACAGCTGGGCGGTGAGCGAGATCGACAGCCCGAACAGCAAGGGGCCGAGCGTGATCAGGGCCCAGTAGGTGAGCATGCGCTGCAGCAGCGGGCGCGGGCGGCGCACGCGCCAGATCTGGTTGAAGACGCGCTCGATCATGCCCATCATCGCCGTCGTCGTGAACAGCAGCACCACCGCGCCCAGCGCCGAGAGGCCCTTGGCCTTGTCGGCGAACTGGGTCAGGTTGGCGATGATGGTGTTCGAGATCGCCTTCGGCATCAGGGCCTGGGCGAAATACGTTTCGAGGGCCGTGCGGAGCTGACCGAAGATCGGAAACGTGGTAAAAATGGCCAGTACGATCGTCAGCAAGGGCACCAGCGCCAGCGTCGTGGTAAAGGTGAGACTGCCTGCCACCTGGGGCAGCATCTCCTCGCGCAGGCGGCGCCGCGCGAAGCGCAGCAGGTCGTGCACTTCGGCCAGCGTCAGGCCGCGTACGCGCTCGATGCGCTCGCTCAGGATGTCGTTGGTCGATCGCGAAATCGCTTGTACTGTTTTGGAAAGCATGTTGTCGTTGTCGTTACGCCCGGGGATATCATTTCAGCAAAGCATCCTATAATACCAACGATGAACCCGACCCTGACTATTCTCGTGTTGTATTACTCGCGCCATGGCGCCACCCGCAAACTGGCCGAGCTGATTGCCCAGGGCATCGAAAGCGTCCCCGGCGTCGAGGCCAGGCTGCGCACGGTGCCGGCGATTTCGACGGTGGCCGAGGCGACCGCGCCCAGCATCCCGCTTGATGGCGCACCGTATGTCGAACTGTCCGACCTGGCCGAATGCGCGGGCCTGGCGCTGGGGTCTCCCACGCGCTTCGGCAACATGGCGTCCGCCATGAAATACTTCCTCGACGGCACGGCAGCGGAATGGCTGGCCGGCACCCTGTCCGGCAAGCCGGCGGTTGTGTTCGCCTCGACCGGCAGCCTGCACGGCGGCCAGGAAGCGACCCTGCTGTCGATGATGATCCCGCTGCTGCACCACGGCATGCTCGTGATGGGCCTGCCCTACACCCACCCGGAACTGATGACGACCTCCAGCGGCGGCAGCCCCTACGGCGCCACCCACTGGTCCGGCATCGACGGCGACAAGCAGGTCACCCAGGACGAAAAAAACCTGGCGATCGCGCTCGGACGCCGCCTGGCCGACGCCGCCGCGAAACTGCACGCACCCCTGCACGGAACACGCTGATGCAAAGCCAAAAGATCTTTCATGGAGGAGCGATCGCCAGCCTGATCTGGCTGATCTGCTGGCTGGTCGCCTGGGAAATCTGGGTCGCCCCGCTGCACGCCGGCGGCTCGCTGCTGGCCTTGAAGGCGCTGCCGCTGCTGGCGCCCCTGCGCGGCGTGATCAAGCGCGACCTGTACACCCTGCAATGGTCGTCGATGGTGATCCTGATTTATTTCACTGAAGGGGCCGTGCGCGCCTGGAGCGACACGCTCGAACTCTCGCGCATGATGGCGCTGGGCGAAGTGGCGCTGGTGTGCGTGTATTTCGCCTGCGCCCTGCTCTACCTGCGTCCGTACAAAAAAGCGGCGCAAAAGATGGCCAAGGAATTGCTCGACAAGGTAAAAGTACCGCATGACTGAGGATTTCCTCGGACGCTGCCGCGCGATCGTCGGCGCGTCCTGGGTGCTGGCCCGCGAAGCCGACATGGCGCCCTACCTCACCGACTGGCGCGGCCGCTTCACCGGCCGCGCACGGGCCGTGCTGCTGCCTTCGAGTACGCAGGAGGTGGCGCAACTAGTCGCGGCTTGCGCGGCAAGCGGCGTGCCCATCGTGCCGCAGGGCGGGCGCACGGGCCTCGTGCTGGGCAGCGTGCCCGACGCCAGCGGCAGCGCCGTCGTGCTCTCGCTGCGGCGCATGAACCGCATCCTCGAACTCGACGCCACGAACCGCACCATCACGGTCGAAGCCGGCGCCATCCTGCAGCAAATCCAGGAGGCGGCCAGCCATGCCGGCCTGCTGTTCCCGCTCTCGCTGGCCGCCGAAGGCAGCTGCACCATCGGCGGCAACCTGTCGACGAATGCGGGCGGCACCGCCGTCCTGCGTTACGGGAACACGCGCGAGCTCTGCCTGGGCTTGCAGGTCGTCACTCCAGGCGGCGAAGTCTGGGACGGCTTGCGCGGCCTGCGCAAGGACAACACGGGTTATGCGCTGCGCGAGCTGTTCATCGGCGCCGAAGGCACGCTGGGCGTCATCACGGGCGCCGTGCTGAAACTCTACCCGCAGCCGAAGGCCTCGACCACCGCACTGGTGGCGATGGATTCGCCGGAACGCGCGCTGTCGCTGCTGTCGCTGATGCAGGACCAGTGCGGCGCCAGCCTGACGGCCTACGAGCTGATGTCGGATTTCTGCCTGCGCCTGGTCGGCGAACATTTCCCGCATTTGCCGCGTCCGTTCGCGCGCAGCCATGCCCAGTACGCGCTGCTGGAAGTGTCGAGCAGCGAATCGGAAGCCCACGCAGTCGGCCTGCTCGAGGGCGCGATCGAAGCGGCGCTGGAAGGCGGCCTGGCCGACGACGCCGTGGTCGCCACGTCGATGGCGCAGTCGAGCGGCCTGTGGCAGCTGCGCGAACACATCCCGTTGGCCCAGGCCAGCGCCGGCAAGAACATCAAGCACGACGTCTCGCTGCCGATCTCGCGCATCGGCGCCTTCATCGCAACGACGGACGCCCAGCTGGCCAGCGCCTTCCCCGGCTGCCAGGTGGTCTGCTTCGGCCACCTGGGCGACGGCAACCTGCACTACAACGTCGCCCCCTCGAACGGCATCTCGCACGAGGCCTTCCTCGGCAACCAGGCGGCGATCAACCGCATCGTGCACGACAGCGTGGCCGCCTTCGACGGCTCGATCTCGGCCGAACACGGCATCGGCGCCCTCAAGCGCGAGGACCTGCGACGCTACAAGGACCCCGTCGAACTGAACATGATGCGCGCCATCAAAGGCGCCCTCGACCCGCTCGGCATCATGAACCCCGGCAAAATCTTGTGAGGGGACGGCGATGAAAGCGATGGCGATGGCGGCGATGCTGTGCGTGCTGGCGCAGGGGGCGGCGGCGCAGACGGTCTATAAATGCAGCAGCGGCGGCAAGGTCAGTTATGGCGAGCAGCCTTGCGCCGGCGGCAAGGGAACGCTGCTGGCGCCGCCGCCGGCGCCCGACACCGGCGCTGCCGCCGCCCAGCTGAAGCAGGAAAAAGCGCGCCTGGCGGCCTTGCAGAACGAACGCGCGCTCCGCGACACGCGCGATGAGAAGGATAGCGAGCGCGCCGCCCGCGCGGCGGCCGCCGCCCAGCGAAAATGCGCGCGCCTGCGCCTGCAGGGCAAATGGGCCGCCGAGGATGCGGCGCGCGCCGGCAAGGCCGCGGCGCCAGGCGCGCGCCTGAAGGCCCAGCGGCAGGCGGAGGCGTTGGCGGTGGAATGTCCGGGCTGAACCTCCTGTCGCGCTGGCTGCTCATCGGCGAATGGCGCGCCCATCCCGTGCGCGCCGTGCTGGCGGTGACGGCGATCGCGGTCGGCGTCGCCATGGGCTTCGCGATCCACCTGATCAATGCCGCCGCCTTCAACGAATTCTCGAGCGCCATCAAGAGCCTGTCCGGCCAGGCCGACGTGCAAGTGGCGGGGCGCGAAGCCCTGTTCGACGAGTCCATCTACCCGCTGCTGGCGCAATACGAAGGCGTGGCGCTGGCCTCGCCGGTGCTCGACATCCAGGCCGCCATTCCAGGCGCGAAGGGCTCGCTGCGGCTCGTCGGCATCGACCCGCTGCGCGCCGGCTATATCGCGCCCGACCTGCTCGGCGTGCCGCCAGACGGGCGCGCCACCGACCTGCTGGCCGACGATGCCGTCTTCCTGTCGCCCGCCGCCCGGAACTGGCTGAACCTGCGCCCGGGCGGCGCGCTCACGGTACGGGCAGGCACGGCCGACGTCGTCCTGCGCATGGCCGGCCCGGTGCAGCGCGCGCGTCCCGGCCAGCGCTTCGGCGTGATGGACGTCGGCGCGCTGCAGTGGCGTTTTGGCCAGCTCGGCAAGCTCTCGCGCGTCGACCTGAAACTGCGTGACGGCGTCAACCGCGCCGAATTCGAAGCGCGGCTCGGCGCCGAGCTGGAACGCCGCTTCCCGGGCCGCTTCCGGGTGCAGCAGCCGAACGACAGCGACCAGCAAAGCCGCAACAATAACCTCAGCCGAGCCTACCGCGTGAACCTCACCGTGCTGGCCCTGGTCGCCCTGTTCACCGGCGCCTTCCTCGTGTTCTCGACCCAGGCCTTGTCGGTGATGCGCCGCCGCAGCCAGTTCGCATTGCTGCGCGTGCTGGGCGTGGAACGCGGCCAGCTGCTGCGCCAGGTGCTGGTCGAAGGGGCGGGCCTGGGCGTGCTCGGCGCGCTGCTGGGCGTGGCCGCCGGCTACGCGCTGGCGGCGCTGGCGCTGCGCTACTTCGGCGGCGACCTCGGCGCCGGCTACTTCCCCGGCATCAAACCGCAAGTCGTGTTCACGCCGGTCGCGGCCTGCGTCTTCTTCGCCCTTGGCCTGGGCGTCGCCCTGCTCGGCTGCCTGGCGCCGGCGCTGGAAGCGGCGCGCGCCAGGCCGGCCGTGGCCCTGAAGGCCGGGAATGACGAAGCCGCGCTCGCGCACCTGTCGCGGGTCTGGCCCTCGTTGATATGCCTGGCGCTGGCCGCCCTGTTCGCCTGCGCGCCGCCGGTGTTCGAGCTGTCCCTGTTCGGCTATGCCGCGATTGCCCTGCTGCTGATCGGCGGCATCGGCCTGATGCCGCGCCTGGCGTCGGCCGCCTTCCGCCTGCTCGATCGCCCGCTGCAGCGTTCTTCGAATCCGTCGCCGGTGCCGGCGCTGACCCTGTCGCGCCTGGCCAACGCGCCCGGCCAGGCCTCGATCGCGCTGGGCGGCGTGCTGGCCAGCTTCAGCCTGATGGTCGCGATGGGCATCATGGTGGCGAGCTTCCGCATCTCGGTCGACGACTGGATGCGTCACATCCTGCCGGCCGACCTGTACGTGCGCAGCAGCGCCGGCGGCAGCTCGGGCTTCTTCGGCCAACCCGAACAGGATGCGATCGCGCGCGCCGCCGGCGGCAAGCCGGTGCAATTCCTGCGCACGCGGCCGATCTCGCTGGCCGCCGATCGGCCCGACGTGGTGCTGATCGCACGCGACATCGATGCGCTCGACCCGGGCCGCCTGCTGTTCCTGGTCGGCGCCTCCCGCCCCGTGCCAGCGGGCGCACGTCCGGCCTGGGTCTCGGAAGCGATGCTCGACCTGTACGGCGTGCAGGTCGGCCAGACCCTGATGCTGCCGCTGGGCGGACGGCCCGCGCCCTTCTTCGTCGCCGGCGTCTGGCGCGACTACGCCAACCAGTCCGGCTCGATCGTCGTGCGCCTGGCCGATTACCGCGCCCTGACCGGCGCGCTGGAAGTGACCGACGCCGCGATCTACGCCGACGCCGACGCCGACCGCATCGAAGCCACGCTGCGCAAACTCCCCTTCGGCGGCGCCCTGCAGCTGGCGCGTCCCGGCGAGATCCGCGCGGCCAGCCTGCAGATCTTCGACCGCAGCTTCGCCGTCACCTATTTGCTGGAGGCGATCGCCATCGTCATCGGCCTGTCGGGCGTGGCCGCCACCTTCTCGGCGCAGACGCTGGCGCGCGCGCGCGAGTTCGGCATGCTGCGCCATGTCGGCGTGACGCGTGGCCAGGTGCTCGGCATCCTCGCCTGCGAGGGCGGTCTGCTGACGACCCTGGGCGTGGCCTGCGGTTTCGTGCTGGGCCTGGTCATCAGCCTGATCCTGGTCTTCGTCGTCAACCCACAATCCTTCCACTGGACCATGGGCCTGCACCTGCCCTGGGGCTTGTTGGGCACGGTGGCCGCGGTGCTGGTGGCGGCCTCGGTCGCCACCGCGCTGGTGTCGGGGCGTTATGCATTGTCCGGCGGGCCGGTGCGCGCCGTCAGGGAGGACTGGTGATGCGCTTCATCTTGCTGTTGCTGCTGTTCTGCGTGAACCTGGCGCAGGCCGCGCCGCCGGTCTTTGCGCCGGTCTTGCCCGGCCAGCCGCTGGTGTTCCCGCGCGACTTCGGCGCCCACCCCGACTTCCGCACCGAGTGGTGGTACGTCACCGGCTGGCTGACCACGGCCGCCGGCAAGCCGCTCGGCTTCCAGGTGACCTTCTTCCGCAGCCGCACCGGACACGATCCCGCCAACCCGAGCGCGTTTGCCCCGCACCAGCTGGTGATCGGCCACGCGGCGCTCTCCGACCCGGCCCTGGGAAGGCTGGTGCACGACCAGCGCAGCAGCCGCGCAGGCTTCGGGCTGGCCTGGGCCAAACCGGGCGACCTCGACGTGAAACTCGACGACTGGCGCATGACGCGCGCACCCGACGGCAATTACCGCGTCACGCTCAAATCGTCCGAGATATCGCTCGAACTGACGCTGGCGCCGACCCAGCCGACCCTGCTGCAGGGCGAGGGCGGCTTTTCGCGCAAGGGCCCCGCCGCGCGCCACGCCAGCTATTACTACAGCCAGCCGCATCTGAAAGTGAGCGGCGTCGCGGGCCGCACCGGCAGCGCCGGGCCGGTCACGGGCAGCGCCTGGATGGATCACGAATGGTCGAGCGAAGCGCTGCAGCTTGACGCCAGTGGCTGGGACTGGATCGGCGCGAATCTCGACGACGGATCGGCGCTGATGGCTTTCCAGGTCAGGTCGAAGGACGGTGGTAAACTATGGGCGCACGCGACCCTGCGCGGCCCCGACGGCAAAGTCACCCGCTATGCGCCGCACCAGGTGAATTTCGCGCCGCAAGCACGGTGGCAATCGCCGCGCACGAACGCCGAGTATCCGGTGGCGACCACGGTCACGACGGGCGGCACGCGCTGGCAGATCGCGCCCCTGCAGCCGGACCAGGAACTCGACTCGCGCCGCTCCACGGGCGCCGTCTACTGGGAGGGCGCGGTGACGGTGGCGCGCGAGGGCAGGCCGGCGGGACGCGGCTACCTCGAAATGACCGGCTACGTGCGGCCGATAAAACTTTGAATCACCCATGCGAACAACAACAAGCGACACGATGACCAAGCGTTCCAATCGCAGTACCGACACCGGCTCCGACCCATCCCGCAAAGGCAGCCTTGCCGCGCTCAAGGGCTTGCTGCCCTTCCTCGCCCCCTACCGGCGCCAGTTCGTCCTGGCCGGCATCGCCCTGCTGTTCGCGGCCGGCGCCACGCTCGCCATTCCCGCCGCCTTCAAGCAGATGATCGACCTGGGCTTCGGCGCCGCCGCCGGCGCCCACAGCATCCGCCACGTCGACGCCACCTTCCTGGCCCTGTTCGGCGTCGCCGCCGTGCTGGGCGTGGCCACCGCGGCGCGCTTCTACATGGTGTCCTGGCTGGGCGAGCGCGTCACGGCCGACGTGCGCAGCGCCGTGTACCGCCACGTGGTGCACCAGAGCCCCGAATTCTTCGAGACCACGCAAACCGGCGAAGTGCTGTCGCGCCTGACCGCCGACACCACGCTGATCCAGGCCGTCGTGGGAACGAGCATCTCGCTCGCCTTGCGCAATACGCTCCTTTTTCTGGGCGGCCTGGTGATGCTCTTCGTGACCAGCGCCAAGCTGACCGCGATCATCCTGGCCTTGCTGGTGGCCGTGATCCTGCCGATCGTGCTGTTCGGCCGCCGCGTGCGCAAGCTCTCGCGCGATTCGCAGGACCGCATCGCCGACGCCTCGGCCCTGGCCGGCGAAATCCTGAACGCGATGCCGACCGTGCAGGCCTATACCCACGAACAGATCGAGGCCGAGCGCTTCGGCGCCAGCGTCGAAGGCGCCTTTGGCGCGGCCATGCAGCGCATCCGCGCGCGCTCGCTGCTCACCATGCTGGCCATCGTGCTCGTGTTCGGCACCATCGTCTTCGTGCTGTGGCTGGGCGCGCACGCCGTCCTGGAAGGCACCATGACCGGGGGCGACCTCGGCCAGTTCATCCTGTACGCCTCGATCGTGGCCGGCTCGATCGGCGCCCTGGCCGAGGTGATGGGCGAAGCCCAGCGCGCCGCCGGCGCCACCGAGCGCCTGCTGGAACTGCTGGCGGCCCGTTCGGACATCCGCAACCCCACCCATCCGCGCCCGCTGCCGGCACGCTCGTCGAACGGCGCCGCGCTGGCGTTGCACGACCTGAGCTTCGCCTACCCCTCGCGCCAGGACACGGCTGCCCTGGATCACGTGTCGCTCGCGATCCGCCCCGGCGAAACGGTGGCCGTGGTCGGCCCCTCGGGCGCCGGCAAGACCACGCTGTTCCAGCTGCTGCTGCGCTACTACGATCCGCAATCGGGCGCGATCACCCTCGATGGCGTCGACATCCGCGACCTCGACCTGCACACCCTGCGCGGCGCGATCGGCATCGTGCCGCAAGACACGGTGATCTTCTCGGCCGACGCGATGGAAAACATCCGCTACGGCCGTCCCGAAGCGACCGACGACGAAGTCATCGCGGCGGCCAGGCTGGCCGCGGCCCACGAATTCATCGAGCGCCTGCCGCAGGGCTACCGCTCCTTCCTGGGCGAACGCGGCGTGCGCCTGTCCGGCGGCCAGCGCCAGCGCATCGCCATCGCGCGCGCGCTGCTGAAAAACCCGCCGCTGCTGCTGCTGGATGAGGCGACCAGCGCGCTCGACGCCGAGTCCGAGCGCCTGGTGCAGGGTGCGCTCGAGGCGGCGATGGTGGGCCGCACCACCGTCATCATCGCCCACCGCCTGGCGACCGTGCAGCGCGCCGACCGCATCGTGGTCATGGAAGACGGCCGCGTGGTGGAGACCGGCACCCATGCGTCGCTGGTGGCGCTGGGCGGGATATATGCCAACCTGGCGGCGCTGCAATTTCACAACGTGCACGTCGAACACTGATTTTGAACGGTTTGTGTTGCGCCCGACACAGAATCACTGTCAGTTTCGATAAATTTTTTGTTGCTTAGTGGAAATGTAGGTATGATCCTACAAATCATCCATTGCCCGCTAAGCCATGACCACGAATAAGTATCATCCAGCCAATTGGAACGTCGGTACCAAGATCAGCGCCTTCAGCTTCGCGCTGGCGGGCGCCATCATCGCCGCCCTGGTACTGACGATCACCGTCACGACCGCTTCGATGCTGGAGGAACGCGCCAGCCAGAACATGCAGAGCGAGCTGAAAGGCGTCCTCAGTACCGTCGACCTGTTCAACCGCACCGTCTCGAGCGAAGCCGTGAGCTTCGGCCGCATCTTCGGGGCCGGTTTCGCGGGCGCCTTCGAGGTCGACCCGGCCGCGCCGGTGACGATCGGCGGCAGGCAGGTGCCCTCCCTGAAATACGACGGCAAGGTGCTGAACCTCGATTTCAGCGCGCCCGACCGCTTCACCCTCGAGACCGGCGCCAAGGCCACGATCTTTGTCGCCGACGGCGACGAGTTCGTGCGCGTCACCACCTCGGTCAAGAAGGAGAACGGCGAGCGCGCCGTCGGCACCGAACTCGATCACGCCAGCCCGGCCTACGCCGCGCTCAAGGACGGCCAGGTCTACGTCGGCCTGGTCAAGCTGTTCGGCAAGCAGTTCATCACCCAGTACACGCCGGTGCGCGATGCCGCCGGCAAGGTGGCCGGCGCGCTGTATGTCGGCGTCGACATCAGCGCCGAGGTCGCGGCCCTGAAAGACCGCATCCGCTCGATCAAGGTCGGCGAGACGGGTTATTTCTATGTGCTCAATGCCGCCGCCGGCAAGAACTACGGCGAACTGCTGGTGCACCCGAAGCGCGAGGGCGAGAACATCCTCGACAGCCGCGGCGCGGACGGGCGCACCTTCATCAAGGAGATCCTCGAGAAAAAGACCGGCACGATCGCCTATGACTGGAAAAATCCGGGCGAGAGCGCGGCGCGCGAAAAAATCGTCGCCTTCGACTACTTCAAGGACTGGAACTGGGTGATCGCCGGCGGCACCTACCGCGACGAGATCACCGCCGAAGCGTCGCGCCTGCGCGCCAAATATTCCGCCTTCGCCCTGGTCGCCCTGGTGGTGTTCGCCGCGGTCCTGTATGCCTTCGTGCGCGCCACTATCACGCGTCCGCTGTCCGCCGCCCGCGACGCGGCGCTGCGCATCGCCGACGGCGACCTGACGGT
>Ga0213836_100746_pt1 | contig 24123 bp, 19 predicted proteins | sample SWPATP03_FD_160578 | JGI IMG/M metagenome (GOLD analysis project Ga0213836, IMG submission 160578) | Coastal seawater microbial communities from Marineland, Florida, United States - SWPA TP0 #3 | ecosystem: Environmental > Aquatic > Marine > Coastal | place: USA: Florida | collected 2016-08-05
TTGAGGGATTTTCATAACTCCGAGGGCTCTCGAAACTAAACCTTGTAGGTTGGGTGAAACCCAACAGTAAACCTTGTAGTAGTAGGTTGGGTGAAACCCAACAGGGTTAGAGATGGTAGGGTTAGAGGTGGTGGTGTTGGGTTTCGTTCCTCCACCCAACCTACTAAAGTGGAGTGTGGGGGTTTAAGCGATCGCAATTCCTTTTTGAGGGATTTTCATAACTCCGAGGGCTCTCGAAACTAAACCTTGTAGGTTGGGTGAAACCCAACAGTAAACCTTGTAGTAGTAGGTTGGGTGAAACCCAACAGGGTTAGAGATGGTAGGGTTAGAGATGGTGGTGTTGGGTTTCGTTCCTCCACCCAACCTACTAAAGTGGAGTGTGGGGGTTTAAGCGATCGCTCTACGGCTTGGCGAAACTGCACATATATTCACTATCAAAGCAACCAGAAACCATAGTACAATAAACCCAATTGTTTAGATCTCTCTTTATTGAAAAAAAAGGAGTTGTTATGGCTTTAATAAATCTAAATTTATTGTCGGTGATAGCAAAAACGGCAAAAGCTTCGTTGCCTGTGGTTGCAGATATTGCAGAAAAAGCTGCGGTAAAAGTTGTGTTGCCTGTGGTTGCAGATATTGCAGTAGGATCGGTAAAATCTGTGTTGGCCGTTGCAGATATTGCAGCGGGAGCGGCAGAAGCTTCGTTCCCTGTGGTTGTAGATATTGCAGCGGGAGCGGCAGAAGCTTCGTTGGTCGTTGCAGATATCGCAGTAGGAGCGGCAAAAGCTTCGTTCCCTGTGGTTGTAGATATTGCAGTAGGAGCGGCAGAAGCTTCGTTCCCTGTGGTTGTAGATATTGCAGTAGGAGCGGCAGAAGCTTCGTTCCCTGTGGTTGCCACAATTGCAGGCGTAGCGGTAGAAGCGTTGCCTGTGGTTGCCGCAATTGCAGTAGAAGCGGCAGAAGTTTCGTTGCCTGTGGTGACCGGAATTGCAGTGGGAGCGGCAGAAGCTTCCTTGCCTGTGGTTGCCGGAATTGGAGTGGGAGCGGCGGTAGAAGCTTCCTTGCCTGTGGTTGTGCCTGTCGTTATAGGAGCTATGATAATTAACTTGACAGTTCAGATTATTAACTCTCCCGCTACAGTGGAAGCATTATGTTAAAGAAAAAACAACCTCCCCAATAGAAAGACTAAACTAACCTACTACTAAACCTTGTAGGTTGGGTGAAACCCAACAGTAAACCTTGTAGGTTGGATGAAACCCAACAGTAAACCTTGTAGGTTGGGTGAAACCCAACAGTAAACCTTGTAGGTTGGGTGAAACCCAACAGTAAACCTTGTAGGTTGGGTGAAACCCAACAGTAAACCTTGTAGGGTTAGAGATGGTAGGGTTGGGTTTCGTTCCTCCACCCAACCTACTAACTTGTAGGTTGGGTGAAACCCAACAGTAAACCTTGTAGGGTTAGAGATGGTAAAGTTGGGTTTCGTTCCTCCACCCAACCTACTAAACTAAACGATCGCTCCCAGTGATTAACCCTCGATTGTTGTACCATAAATGGGGCTAACTACCGACAAAATCCGTTCCCCAGACCTCAATTCCACCATGCGATCGCCATGACCATCCTTACCCCAAACCGGAACCACATCAGGAACTAAAGTTACCATACGATTTTCACTGGTTAAACAATAGATAGCCTCACCGGGAGTAGTCGCCACCAACCCCCGACAAGCATCATTGCGGGAGTGAAACTGTAACATCTGAGTACCAATTCCCCCTCGACGAGAACGTTGGAGACTTTGTAGAGAAATCCGTTTAAAATACCCTTGTTCTGAAACCAACAGAATAAACTTGTTGTTCAACTCACCAGTTGATGACAGAGTAATACAGCCCACCAACTGTTCATTTTTTCGGAGTCGGGTAGCCACAGAACCCTGAGCCGTGCGTCCCATGACGGGGATCTGGTCAGCATTAATATCCAAACGCAACAGCCGCCCCCCAGAGGTCGCCAAAACCACTTGATCGCCTGTAGCAGCCAGATTAGCATAACTTAACTCATCATTATCCTTGAGTTTCATTACGGTAATTCCCCTAGCGCTCAAATCCATGAAATCAGTCCCGGATAAGCGCTTAATCTTTCCCTCTGCGGATAGCATGATTAAATCAGTCTGATCGGAAAAAGCGCGCTCACGCTGGTCAGCATCAGTTTTTGGTCGCACCGGAGAGCTTTGTAAACCCGCCCCCAAAAACGCAGCCACAATCAAATCTTGAGGGCGGGTACTGGCATCTTTGGTGGCGGAGGGAGATAATAAGGTAATTAAGGGGACACCACGGGACTTGAGAGAAACACTGGGGATATCAGCCACATTCAAGGGGTAAGCCTTACCCATGCGGTTAATAATAACCAGAGTTTCCGCAGTGGTAGTTAGATAAGAGGTGACGGGAAAATCATCGATCGCCTCAATCGTAATATCCTCACGGGACTGGGGACGAGACAAGTTGTGGGGAGTCACTCGTCGCACATATCCTCTCAGGGTCATTTCGACCAAAGTCTCTTCTACCGCCGGTAATTGGGGGCGTAAAATCTTGGATTCAGTAGCTTTTGAGGGGGGATGCACCCCCTTAGAAGACCGGGCGGACACAGACTGAGATTCCTGGGACTCTGAAGAAACAATGCGAGTCCGACGTGGATCTGAGTATCGACGTTTAAGCGATCGCAATTCCTTTTTGAGGGATTTTAATAACTCCGATCGCTCTGATAATAAACGGCGCAGGCGCTGAATTTGCGCCGCCAACTCCGTGGCTTCCTCCTGCAACTTTTTCCCCTCCAACCCCGTCAATCGTCTCAGCGGCATAGCTAGAATTGCGTCAGCTTGCTCGGTACTGAAATCTAAACGAGTTTCTAGGGACATTTTAGCAGAACTACCATCGGGAGCATTTCGCAAAATATCGATCACCTCATCCAAAGCTGATAAAGCCTTGAGTAAGCCTCCCACCAAATGCTCCCGACGTTCGGCTATTTCTAACTCCGATCTATAGCGACGCAGGAGAGTTTGTTCACGAAACCCTAAAAATTCCTCCAGGATTTGTTTCAGGCTCAGTTGTCGAGGTTGACTGTTGACCAAAGCCAGGAAAATCGCCCCAAATTTCGACATCAAATCCGTGTGCTGATAGAGATTATGCAGCACCACTTCTGGGGTGGCTTCCCGTTTCAGTTCGATCACAACTCTAATTCCTTCGCGATCGCTTTCGTCTCGGATATCAGAAATCCCCTCCAATTTACCCGCATTCACCAAAGCAGCCACCTTTTCAATCCATCCCGCCTTATTTACCTGAAAAGGTAATTCCGTGACCACAATGGCATTTTTAGTGCGTTTACGACCCGATGTAGGTACCTGCTCAATTTTCGCCACCCCCCGCATCACAATACTACCTCGCCCGGAGGTGTAGGCTTCTTTAATGCCTTCTGTGGCGATAATTTCCCCCCCAGTGGGAAAGTCCGGTCCCGGAATCAGTTGCATTAACTTCTGATCGCAAAGGTCGGGATTATCAATTAAGGCGATTAAGCCATCGACCACCTCCCCTAAATTGTGGGGAGGAATATTAGTCGCCATACCTACTGCTATCCCAGAGCTACCATTGAGGATTAAAAACGGTAGCTGCGCCGGGAGAACTGTGGGTTCTTGTTGGGAATTGTCAAAGTTACTGGTAAAGTCAACCGTGGCTTCTCCTACCTGGGTCAGCAGTCCCTCATTACCGATAGTAGCTAACCGGGTTTCTGTATACCTCATGGCGGCGGGAGGGTCGTTATCTACCGAACCAAAGTTACCGTGACCCGCCAATAACGGATAACGACTAGAAAACTCTTGCACTAACCGCACTAGAGCATCATATACCGACTGGTCGCCGTGGGGGTGGTATTTTCCTAATACGTCCCCAACTACCCGCGCACACTTACGATAAGGGCGATCGGGTGTTAGCCCTAGTTCGTGCATCGCATATAATATGCGACGGTGTACTGGTTTTAAGCCGTCTCGGACATCTGGTAGCGCTCGCCCCACAATTACACTCATGGCGTATTCGAGGTACGATTGCTGCATTTCATTGGTTAATGATGTGGGTATCACTTCCCCGCAAAGAAAATTTAACTGTTTAGCCATGAGTTGGATCGATTTTAGGGTTTAGCAATTTTAATATTTGGGACACTCTAGGGATTTCAACACCTGAGTTAAAGACGATTTCGGAGCCTACTATTTTAGGTTAACTGCAATGTTGCCCGGTTTGGAGCAAAATTTGGCGATGCAATTGGGCATTTAATCAAGTTCAAGTTCCTGTTTTGCGGTCATAATGAGATCAGACGGGGATTTTTTGGGTTCGCCCAATACTATCAACCTCGTGTTATGATTGCACATCGTAACTGGAGAGTATGTCCAGCGGAGACTCTGAATGAAGACCGTTCTGATTGTAGAAGACGATCCGGTTAATGCCCGCGTTTTTGCCAAAATTTTGAGCAAACGAGGGGGATTAGCGGTTAAGCACACTGAAAACGTAGACGAAGTAATGCAGATAGCTCGCACTAAAGAGGCTGACCTGATTTTGATGGATGTGTCATTGGCTCGCAGTGTGTATCTGGGTAAAGCAGTCGATGGGATTAAAATTACCCAGTTGCTCAAGGCTGATCCAGATACAGCTAAGTTACCAATTATTCTAGTGACCGCCCACGCTATGGCGGGCGATCGCGAAGATTTTTTGGCCGAAAGTGGGGCTGACGACTATATTTCCAAACCTGTCATTGATCATCAAGAATTTGTCAATAAAATTAAGTCGCTCCTCCCCAAGGATTAGCTATGCTATCCTTAGAGTCGGCTGATGGTTTGTCGCATCCGAGGTGTGGAAAGAAAAGTCCGAGCATCCTCCATAAGGCGATCGCCCCAGAGGTTTTCTCGGAGAAATTCAAGCTCTGCATAACGACTATCTAGTTGCAGGGCTTGTTCTCCCAAGGTTAGAGCCCTCTCGGTGTCACCTTGTTGATAAAGGGCGACAGCAATGGCTAACAGCGGCTCGGCGGCGGTTTCATCAATGGCAAAAGCCTCTTCCCAACGCTGCACTGCTGAATCGGTTTTACCGAGTTCGTATTCCACTAAACCAATATTATTAATTGCTGGCCAGAGGAGTCTCTCCTGTTTATAGGCTTCTTCGTATTGGGCGATCGCTTGCTCAAATTGTCCCAGTTGAAAATAGGCATTACCTAAATCAAACAAGGCTCCGGGAACATTAGGATTGATTCTTAAACCCTGTTGGATTTGCTCGACAGACCTCTGATACTCTCCTTTGCGAAAATAAGCCTCCCCTAAAACAAACCTAATTGCTGGGTTGTCAGGGGCTAAGGCTTGGGCTCTGTTTAGGGCTTCAATTCCGGCTTCTGTGCGATCGACCTGGATATACAGACTACCTAATAAAGCCCAGGTTTGGTAGTTGTTGGGTGCTAATTGGGTGGCTAATTCAGCACGGGGTAGGGCGAGTTGGTATTGCTGAAATCGCGTGAGTTGGGCGGCTTCTTCAATTAAACCCTCTCCGGTTTGTTGTAAATGTTCTGAGTCTACTTGCAGGGTGTAAGGTAATAGGGCTTGGGCGAATGCAGGTTGACGCACACCCGTCAGACTCACCAACATGGGGAGGGTCAGTAGTAATCCACCTAATGGCCTGATTAGGCGTTTAGGGCGACTTGTGAAATGGCTAAAAATTGATGTCCAGAGCATGATGATTACAGGTGATCAAAGGGGATTTAATTTAGATTTAGGTTAGGGGAAGCCAAATTTCAAATTCTGTGCCTACACCCAGTTGCGATCGCAGATTCAGCTTGCCTCCGTGTTTGGCGGTGACAATTTGATAGCTTAACCCTAAACTGGTTTCTTTGTCAGCGCGACGATGGGCTGAGAAGGACTCCAGAATTTTCTTCGACTGCGACAATGACATCCCCGGACCATTATCACTTATTTTAATTAAAACCCAGGACTCCTGATTGAACTGACCCCTAGGGGGATTTTCTGGGTCGTCCTTCATGGCACTAACTTTGATAGTAATTTCAATGCGGGGGCGATCGCTTCTTTGAATCCGAAGGGCTGGCCCGAACTCGTCTACCCAGTCCTGTCTCACCGCCCGATCAATCAGAGCATTAACAGCATTGGTCAGAATATTCATAAACACCTGATTTAACTGTCCAATATAGCAGGAAACGGGCGGAACTTGCCCATAGTGGCGAATAATTTCGATTTCTCCTTTGATTTTGCTTTGGATTAACAAGACAATACTATCCAAAGACCCTTGCAAATCTGCTGGCTTGGGGTGGACATTATCAATATGACAGAAGTTCTGTAAGCTGGTTGCTAATCGATTTAGGCGATCGGCTCCCCCATTAATACTAGCAACTACTCGCGGTAAATCCGATCGCACAAAGTCTAATTCTATCTCCTCCTGTTTAGCTTCAATCTCTGGCGGCACTTGGGGAAAATGCTGTTCATAGGCAGATAATAACTCCATTAACCCTTGGGCGTATTCATTTAAATGGGTAAGATTACCCCAAATAAATCCCACCGGATCTAAGATTTCGTGGGCGACACCATCTACTAAGCGCCCTAGGTTACTCATTTTTTCACTCTGAATCATTTGGATCTGGCTGCGTTCATAACGCACTTGGGTTTCAATACCTCTAATTTGCCAATGGGCAATATTGAGATCATCAATATTTAAAATAGAGTAGGGAATGGCTGGATTTCCTGGATGAGCTACCACAATGGGTTCGGCAATTAGTTCTGGCGATCGCCTTCTAGCATAGCGCGCCGCCTCTAAAATGGTCATGGTTTCCGGTAAGACTAGCATCGGGAAACCCCCATAACTATAACAAACTCCCAAGGATTGACTTGCCAACATTTCTCCCCCTTGAGGTCGGATGAAAAACTCTAATAATTGTCGTCGGGAAAGCAGACCCACTAATTGAGGTTCCTCTGATTCTATGTCTTCCCAAATCAATACCCCAGGTAGTAAAGCGTGACGCTGAAATTGTCGGACTACTTCTGACACCGAGCTATCTGATTTTACACCAAAATGATAAGTTGGTAAATCCGTCAAGGTGCCTTCCCAGTCTAGGTCTGGGCTATTTCCCTCTAATAGTTTGGGGAAGGATAAGTAAGTTTTAAATTGCTCTGACACTGGATGCTATAGAGTTCGGAATTTTGATGCCGATTCGATTATAAATTATTCCGAGCCTTGAGTCGCTTAAATTTGACTATCCTTGTGTAAATCCATTAGGACCAATAGTGCGATCGCATTGTTCAGGAGATAGATTAACTCCCTTAGCCCGAAACAGGTTACAACCAATAAATATAGTATTTTCTATCTGCGCCCCTTCCAGATTAGCACCCTGTAGATCAACATTGACTAGGTAAGCATTTCGTAAATCCGCATTATACAGGTCTGCCGCTTGTAAATTCACATCAGACAATTGAGCCCTCTGTAAGTTACTATAGCGTAGATTAGCGCGATAAAAATTACTATGGGATAGGCAAGCATCAGATAAATTCACCTGGTTCAGTTTCACATCCCCAAATTCACTCTCCAGAATCTCCGTATTGCTCAAATTAGCATGACTTAAATTCCCATAAGGCATATATACTTTAATTAATCGACTGGCTACCAGATTAATATTCCGCAAATCCACTTCAAATAAGTTGGCTTTGACTATTTCAATTTTGAAAAAATCTCGTTGACCATTAACATAATTTATCCATAAGTCCTGCTCAGTTAAATTCTGCATTTTGGAATCATTTAAGATATCATTTGTTTTCCGGAATCTCTACCCACAAAGTCGATGGCAGTTTCACACTGTAGGACACCTAGACACCACAACTGATAAGTTTTAATCTTTTTTTTATAGTTAGCGATTTATGGGACTGAATAGCCAGTAGTTTTATAGATATAATCTTGAATTCTTTGATAAGTACCGGGGTTGCTGTGGCGATTAATCACTACCTGTTCATGGGTATTCGCCAACCAAAATACAATCCGCTGAGTACCATCACAGCTAAATACTTGGATACGACTTAAATCAATTATATATTCATTGCGGTCATAATTAAACTTAATCCAAAACCCGGTGGCTGGACTTTCTGCTGTTTGTTTTTTGATGTAATCGAGAATAATTTGATAGGTTTCTGGGTGAGTTTTTGGATGAATGACAATAGGATAGTTACCATCTTTTAACCAGAAGGTTAGGCGATTATTTAAGCCAAAACAAAATGCACCGATGCTATGGAGATCGATAATATAGGTTTCTCTTTCATAGATCAGTTTAATCCAGTGCGCCACAAGATTACCTCAAACCTGTGATTCTTGCCATAATTAGTATTCGGAAAAATGCAGGCAGCATGATAGATTACCAAAAATCCGCCCTAACCAACTGATAAATTCAATTGGCGGGCGTTAATTTCTAGGACTTATCAGCGGAATTATTGACTACCGCTGGGGGTTTACTCTCTGACCCCAAGGTGGTTTTCTTGTCTTTCTCTAAGAGATGACAAGCGGCTTTAATTAACCCTTTAAACAGGGGGTGGGGAGTATTAGGTCGAGACTGGAACTCAGGATGAAATTGGGTAGCAATGAAAAATGGATGCTGGGGAAATTCAATAATTTCTACCAAGCGACCATCTGGAGATGTACCACTAATCATATAACCGGTTTCCAAAAATAGACTCCGATAGGCATTATTAAACTCATAGCGATGGCGGTGGCGTTCATAAACCACTTCCTGATCGTACAGTTTAGAGGCGAGGGTATCAGGCTGTAACCTACAAGGATATAACCCTAAACGCATAGTTCCACCGAGATCGACAACATCCTGCTGTTCTGGTAATAAGTTAATTACCGGGTTAGGGGTGTTTGGATCAAATTCGGCACTATCTGCATTCGGTAATCCGGCACAATAACGCGCCCATTCGATAATAGAACATTGCATCCCTAAGCATAGACCTAAAAACGGGATTTGATGTTCTCTGGCATAACGAATCGCTGCAATTTTACCATCAATTCCCCTGACCCCAAAGCCCCCAGGGACAATAATACCGTGAACTTCTTTCAGGGCTAATTCTACATCATCAGTTTGTAGGTCTTCTGAATTGACCCATCTGAGATTGACTTCAGTTCCCACATCAATTGCTGCATGGCGCGCCGCTTCTACTACCGACAGGTAAGCATCGCTTAACTGGATGTATTTACCGACGATCGCAATTTCTACCGTAGTCGGTTCCATGCCCGGAAATCCACCTCTTTGGGTATGATAGAGGCGATCGACAAGAGTTTGCCAAGAACTCAGATCTGGCTGTCGCTGTTCCAATTTCAGAAGTTCCAAGGTTTGCTGGGCGAGTCCTTCTTTTTCCAAAATTAGGGGTACTTCGTAAATGCTATCAGCATCTTGGGCTGTAATCACACTCTCTACCTCTACATCACAAAACTCCGAGACCTTCTCCTTTATCCCCATAGGTAAAGGGCGATCGCACCTACAAACCAGAATATCTGGTTGAATACCAATTGATCGCAATTCCTTCACAGAATGTTGAGTCGGTTTAGTTTTCATCTCCCCCGCCGCACTAATAAAAGGCATTAAGGTAACATGGAGATACACCACATTTTTGCGGCCCACATCCTTCCGAAATTGTCGGATCGCCTCTAAAAACGGTAAAGACTCGATATCCCCCACGGTTCCACCAACTTCTGTAATGACCACATCTGAGTGTGTATTTTTGGCTACCCTATGGATACGTTCCTTACACTCATTGGTAATATGGGGGATCACCTGGACTGTTCCCCCATGATAGTCCCCCCGTCTCTCTTTATTGATTACAGCTTGATAAATCGCCCCCGCTGTCACACTATTTAGGCGGGACATAGAAGTGTCAGTAAATCTTTCATAATGTCCCAAGTCTAAATCAGTTTCTGCCCCATCTTGGGTAACAAACACCTCCCCATGCTGAAACGGACTCATGGTTCCCGGATCAACGTTAATATAGGGATCTAACTTGAGGATGGATACAGAATAGTTACGCGATTTTAGCAAACGCCCTAAACTCGCGGCCACAATTCCCTTACCGATACTGGAGACGACCCCACCTGTAATAAAAACAAACTTAGCCATAAAAATGATCCAACGCTAACCCATTGGGACTACACTTATTCTGCCATAAAACTGAACCTTTGCCAGTTAAATCTTGAGACTGAATACTTAATTTGTGTTAATGTTTGTTAATGTGTTTCCCCCTGGGCTAGACATAACTGAACTCCCTGCTAGATTAGGGTATGAGTGATTAACCGCCGTTAATATCACTATATTTAACATTCGAGCGACTGGGAGATAATTGCTCAAATATAGGATCGGCTTTTCCAGCTAAATACTCCCCATAGCGTTGGGCTAACGGTGGCACAAATACTAAGGGATTACTAAAGCCTGAAAATACATGGATTCCTGACCAATTTGGTATCGCACCTATCATGGGTAAACCATCCCCGGTAAATGCTACTAAACAGTGATACCAAGTGGCTGGCAAATCTGCTAAACTTGGTAAAATTTTGGCGATCGCCTCTCGGATAGTCGCCTCACTTTCCCCCTGATTAATCACCGCCTTCGGATTACTCAAAGTTCGCGAAGGTTGCCCGATTCTCAAACGACCATCTAACAATTGTACAGCACTAGGGTCTATAATAAATGGTGCTAATTCCTGATGGGGTTCATCCCACAACTCTTCTAGTTCCGGCTGAGTAGCGATCGCCTCCAGCCCAAATCGTGGCATAGTCGCCGACATCACCACAGTTCTGAGTTTTGGGGGCAATTTTGGGGTTTCTAAAACTTCCGTATGTGTAAAATGTATTTTAACTTTAATTCCCGCTGCTTTTAACAGTTCCCGACTCATCCCTCCCGCACAAACAACCACATTAGCAGCCGATAAATTTTCCCCATCTGCAATCACACCAGTTATCCGATTTCCCACTCTGATTAAATCAGAAACTATGCCAATTTTGACAGTCCCCCCTAACCGTTGTAAACCATTTACATATCCTTGGTTTAAAGCCTCTGGTAAAATGTGACCATGGCGCACCGTAAACGCACCAGCTATTTCCTCCGGGTTGAGCAGCGGTTCTAATTCGCAAGCCGTTGGAGTATCCACCCACCTAGGAGGAGTCACAAAGGGGGGATAATTAGCTGCTATGGTTTCCGGGTCAGTATCTCTGGGGACTGTTAACACTAGATCCACTTCCCGCAACTGCGTATCAACCCCTAACTCCTCTGATAAAACCTGATGGCGTTCTCGTCCCTGTTGACACAATTGATAGGTTAGATCATTATAACCCGCCCAATAAGCGAGTCCTCCATAACTGTAGCGCGTAGCATTTTCTGGAGTCGGAAACTGATCTATTAACATCACCGAAAATCCGGTTTTGGCTAATTCATAACTCAGGGAAGCACCAGCAATTCCCGCACCAATTACAATCCAATCAAAAGTTTTCATGGTCTACTTCTTAGATATATTACCTAACATTTTCCCATAAATAAGGTTAACGCCATGGTTACTATAGGCGATCGCCTGGGATATTGCTAGAGCAGCTTCTCTGGAAGTGGGCTGTACCCCATGAGTAGGGAAAACCCTATATTGCTGTGGCGGTTTTGATTGATGACGAAAATGCGATCGCCAATAATTTATGCCTCTTATATTCCCTCTAACTCCATCTCCCTAAACTAATCTCCTCCCGATATGGAGACCAGAACCCGCCCCAATGAGCATGGGGAAATTGCGGCTAAAATTCCATCGATATTCTGGGGGAAAATTAAGGCGGCGATACCGGTTCATATAAGATAGTTTTTCCTCGTCTTTGACCAGAATCTTGCCATCCCCGTTTATGTAGTTCTCCTAGGCGGTTTAAAGTGGTAATATAAGGCGCAGAAACTCCCAAAATCTCGGCTAATTCCTTGCCAGTTTTTAAGCGAGAATCAACTTCTTTTGCTGATGGTTTTGGTGGTGATGGTAGGGAAGGTTTTGATAACTTATTGGATAACTTACTAGCCGGGGACGCTGACGGCGGGGGTGCAGAGGGGCGATCGCTCGGTTTTGAGTCTATATAATTCTGCAATATATCCTGAATTTGGGGTTCCAGATTTTGTTGCAAATAATCTTCAATAATTTGTGTGATATTGAGATCCATTCTTCCCTCTAAACCCGGGGAAAAGGCGATCGCCACCTGATGATCCAGAGGTGCCAGATAAATTTTGATGAACCCAACTAACACCTGTTCAGGGGACATTTGATAGGTCGCACAACGTTGCTGGAAATCCTGCCACAGCTTAGGATTAACCTTCAAATTAATCGAAACTTCATGGTCTGAGAAAACCACAGAATCTACCCTATTGTAATAGCCTTTCTCATTATAGATTACTGCTTTTCCTGCCCAAATCACACAGATAGCAAAGGATAATTATACCCATTGCCCAACTCATCTTAAAACCTTACTATACTATTGATAAAGAAACTCAAAAAGTTATGAGCGATTCCAAACCCTACCAACCCTTCCTATTTCGCCTGTTACACGGCTTAAATAGCCTTTTAGTATGTGGATGTATTATCACTGGCTATCTCGTTTACCAAAGCTACGATCGCCGTTTCGGGACTCTCTGGTTAATCCCCGAAGATAGCAACCTAATCGACATTCATGGAACCTGGGGATTTTTCCTATTCTTTATGGCCTTAGCCTTCACCTACTACAGCCTACGCCAGGGGAAAAAACGCCTCATCCAACCTGACACCCTAGCCCAACTCAAACGCACCCCACAGCCTATCTGGTGGTACACCCTCCATCGTATCACCAACACCATAGCCCTATTAGCCCTAGCCCTAGCCGTCATTTCTGGCAAATTCCAGGACGAAAACTGGCTGAGGGTAGGAGAAACACATCATTTGTGGTATAATATCCACCTGGTAGCTTGGGGAATTATGATTGTGGCGATCGCCCTTCATGTTCTCATGGCGGCGCGGGTTGGGGGTGTTCCCCTGCTCTTGTCTATGGCTAATTCTCAAATACGACCCAGCGACCATCCTCGTCTCTGGTGGGATAACTTGCGAAACTGGCTAAAACGTCCTCGGTTTTAATCCTTAAAAACGGAAAAGGCACTTGGGAGTCTGGCCGAGTTTCGACCCCAAGTACCTCTTCCTTCAAACCTTACTCCTCACACTTGACAACCAATATATACTATTTTCCGAGATTGTCAAGGGCATTCCCCAATTACGCCACCGCTGGCTGAGGCTGAAACTGGAACATCGAGTAAATCACATTCCGGCGAATATCCGTCATCATATCCAGGAAAAGTTCGTAACCCTCCCGCTTGTACTCCACCAGCGGGTCTTTTTGACCATAGCCCCGCAGACCCACAGACTCCCGCAAAGCATCCATTTGTTGCAAATGCTCCCGCCACAGACTATCAATTTGTTGGAGAATAAAAAACCTTTCCGCATCCCGCATCAGTCCAGGGCGAATCTGATTTACCTGAGCCTCCTTAATATCATAAGCATTACGCAGTTGTTCATATAAGAAAGTCTTAATCTCCTCAACCGTCATATCAAACAACTGTTCAGCAGCCAGATCCTTCAGTAAATAAACAAACTCCTTCACCTTAGCCACCAAAGTCTCAAGATCCCACTCTTCCGAAGGCAGATCCGGGTTAATATAAGCCTCGACGATATCATCCATCGTCTTTTCCCCATACTTAATCACCTGTTCCTTGAGATCCTGACCCTCCAATACCCGGCGGCGTTCCGCATAAATAGCCCGACGCTGATTATTCATCACCTCGTCGTACTCGAATACCTGCTTACGGATATCATAATAATAAGTCTCTACCTTTTTCTGGGCATTTTCCAGCGATCGCGTCAACAACTTCGACTCAATAGGTAAATCCTCCTCCACCTGAAAAGCCGTCATCATCGCCGCCACCCGTTCACCACCAAAAATCCGCAGCAAATTATCTTCCAGACTCAAAAAGAAGCGAGTCGAACCCGGGTCTCCCTGACGACCAGCCCTTCCCCGCAACTGGTTATCCACCCGACGGGACTCATGGCGTTCTGTACCGATAACGTGCAATCCTCCCAGGGACACCACCTCATTATGTTCCTCATGAGTAAACACCTCATACTCAGCCACAATAGCCTGATAAACCTCCCGTATCCGCTGAACCACCACATCAGTAGTGGGAGCTTTTTCCGAGGCTACAGCTAGGATATCCTCAGCCTGGAGTTCAGGAACACTACGTTCCCCATACACCGACACCGCAAAATCTACCGCCGATCGCAGTTTCTCCTGAGTATCTACCGACAACTCCGTGGGAAAAATTCCCGCCGCCACCTTCCAAACCTTCGGCTTATCAGCAGCAGCAAAACCCTGGGGCTTATTACGACGGGGACCCCCTCCGATTTGAGGGATAGCCAATTCTCGCTCATCTTGCGGTTTCACAATTCGGGGCATAAAATACTCCCGTAACTTCAACCGCGCCATATAATCAGCATTACCCCCCAGGATAATATCAGTTCCTCGCCCCGCCATATTAGTAGCAATAGTCACAGCCCCTTTGCGACCAGCTTGCGCCACAATTTCCGATTCCCTTTCCACATTCTCCGGCTTCGCATTCAAAAGGTTATGGGGAACCTCCTGCTGTGATAACAAACCAGAAAGCAACTCCGATTTTTCTACGCTCGTAGTTCCCACCAATACAGGTCTACCCATATTGTGCATTTGGGCGCATTCAGTAGCGATCGCCAGCCATTTACCCTGCTCAGTTTTATAAACCATATCCGACAAATCCGCACGAGCCGTCGGTCGGTTAGTCGGAACCACCGTCACCTGCAAACTATAAATCTTCTCAATTTCCGCCTCCTCAGTTTTCGCCGTCCCCGTCATCCCCGACAACTTAGGATATAGCAAAAAGAAATTTTGATAAGTAATCGTCGCCAGAGTTTGAGTTTCCGGCTGAATTTCCACAGCTTCCTTAGCCTCAATCGCCTGGTGTAAGCCATCACTCCAACGGCGACCCTGCATTACCCGTCCCGTGAACTCGTCTACAATAACGACTTCATCATCCCGAACAATATAATTAACATCCTTGATAAACAATTCTTTTGCTTTCAACGCATTAAACACAAAATGCGCCCAAGGGTCATTAGGATCATACAAATCCTTAACCCCCAAAAACTCTTCCGCCGCCGCAAAACCCTCATCCGTCAGCAGAACATTACGCGCCTTCTCGTCCACCTCATAATGATCTTTATCCTTCTGTAGCCCCTTCGCCACCTCCGCCGCCCTCATATACTTCTCACTGGGACGTTCTACCTGACCAGAGATAATCAACGGAGTCCGCGCCTCATCAATTAGCACCGAGTCCACTTCGTCAATAATGCAATAGTTGAAAGGACGCTGCACCACCTCTTCCATAGAGGTCGCCATATTATCGCGCAAATAGTCAAACCCCACCTCACTGTTAGTCGCGTAGGTGATATCACAGCTATAGTTCTTTTTCCGTTCCTCTGGACCCATCCCCTGCTGGATTAATCCCACACTCAACCCCAGAAAACGGTGTACCTGTCCCATCCACTCAGCATCACGACGGGCTAGATAATCATTAACCGTGATAATATGCACCCCGTGACCTGATAAACCATTCAGATAAGCCGGGAGGGTCGAAACCAGGGTTTTTCCTTCCCCCGTTTTCATCTCCGCAATTTCACCCTTATGTAAAATCATACCCCCCAGCACCTGAACATCAAAGTGCCGCATCCCTAACACCCGTCGGGAAGCCTCCCTGACTACAGCAAAGGCTAACGGTAAAATTTCATCCAGGATTTGTTCCCTTTCCCCCCGGTTTTGGGCTTTCGCCAACATCTCCTTAAACTCCCCAGTCTTCGCCTTTAGACCTTCATCCGAGAGCGATCGCACATCTTCCTCTAGGATATTAACATCCGTCACTACAGGCTGATATTTTTTGATTTTGCGGGCATTAGGATCGCCCAGCAGAGCTTTAAGCATAGCAATAACAGGATAATCTCAACACTACTTTCCTATCTAGTATAGGGTTTATTCTTTACCATGAAACTCCCATACCCAGATATTTTGTCGGGCGATCGTATCCCCGTTGGTTTAGATTAGAATTACTGATTGCCATCGCTTTTTATGTTTCCTGAGTATTTACCCCCACTGGCTGAACCACTCACCGAATTAACTTCTATCTCCCTCGCTCAAGCAATTATTGCTCAACCCGTAACCCTCCCTGCTGTCCCTCAACCCATCCTCACTACCTATGTCCGCCAAGGAAACCGACAGCCTCTGCCTCCCATTCTACTCCTACACGGTTTCGATAGTTCCGTCCTAGAGTTTCGCCGACTCTTACCACTATTAGCTAATTCCACCGAAACCTGGGCCGTCGATCTATTCGGCTTTGGCTTTACACAGCGATCGCCTTATTTAACCGTTAATCCTACTCATATCTTAGCCCATCTCTACGCCTTCTGGCAATCTACCATCAATCAACCAGTTATCTTAGTTGGCGCTTCTATGGGAGGCGCTACCGCCATCGACTTTACCCTCAATCATCCCCAAGCCGTACAATCTCTAGTCCTTATTGATAGTGCCGGAATCAATAAAGGTCCTATCGCTGGCAAGTTTTTATTTCCACCCTTCGACTATCTCGCCACCGAATTTCTGCGACAACCTAAAGTTCGCCAAAGTATCAGCGAAAACGCCTATTTTGACAAAAGCCTCGCCTCCCGTGATGCTCAGTTATGCGCGGCGTGGCATCTACAATCACCATTATGGAATCGCGGTTTAATTGAGTTTACCAAAAGTGGCGGTTATGGTGCTTTTGGCGATCGCTTAAATACTATTCAACAACCCACCTTAATTTTATGGGGCAAAAATGACAAAATCTTGGGAACCAAAGATGCCCATAAATTCCGAACCGCTATCCCTAACAGTCAACTTATCTGGATTGACAAATGCGGTCATGTTCCCCACCTCGAACAACCACAAATTACCGCCAATCAAATACTCGAATTTGTCAATTAGCCACCCTCTCCCCCGCCCCCGCCTCATTCCCCCCAACCCTTGACAACTACCCTCCCCATCAGTTACCATATTATTTTGGGGGTTACATCGCTATACACTTGATTTTTTATTCAACACTTGCGGCCGCGCCTCATTTCCCCCAACCCTTGACAATTCCCCTCCCCATCAGTTACCCTATTCTTATAGGCTTTACACGGATATACACTTGATTTTTTATTCAACACTCCGTCCGCGCCTCATTTCCGCCCAACCCTTGACAATTCCCCTCCCCATCAGTTACCCTATTCTTATAGGCCTTACACGGATATACACTTGATTTTTTATTCAACACTCCGTCCGCGCCTCATTTCCGCCCAACCCTTGACAATTCCCCTCCCTATCAGTTATCATGTTCTTGTGGGGGTTACATGGCTATACGCTTGATTTTTTATTCAACATGATGAGCGATCGCCTCATTTCCGCCAACCCTTGACAATTCCCCTCCCCATCAGTTACCCTATTCTTATAGGCTTTACACGGATATACACTTGATTTTTTATTCAACACTCCGTCCGCGCCTCATTTCCCCCAACCCTTGACAATTCCCCTCCCTATCAGTTATCATGTTCTTGTGGGGGTTACATGGCTATACGCTTGATTTTTTATTCAACATGATGAGCGATCGCCTCTATTCAATAAGATGTCCTAGCAGTTTTGGTAGAAAATACAGCCGGAGGGAAAGGACTCTGAGGAGAACACCGGCTTTCTATTCTAGTGGAATTAGAATTTTATTCTAAATCGGAGGTATAACTATCATTCTGGGCGAACGCATCGGCATCTAGTTCTAATACTTCGATCGCCTTCGTTTTCACTCCGATTCCATATTCTATCAGCAGATCCAGCAGTTTTTCTCCGTTGATTAACGTGATCGGCGGCGCACCCGGGGCGAACGCCACCTCCACCGTCCCCTTGGAAAAATCGCTCGTGGTGATAATCGTACCCCGCACCGCTTGAAACCGATACAAACACCCCCGCAAAGCATCCAAAACCGGCCTTTGAATGTTCCCCTGTTGCCTCTTCACCTGCACCACTTCCCGCACCGAAGTGATCCCCAGTTCAATATCCGCGACCACATCGACCCCCTTATCATTCGTCGGTGATGTCACCTCCACATTTTGATAATTCATCGCCTCCAACAATTGTTTGATCAAATATTCAAACGCCGTCGGAGCCATCGTTGAGAGGATTTCTTGAATGCTTGATCTGACCGAGGCTTTCTGCTCTTTAACCAGGGTCAAAATTTCCTGTACCGTCCCTCCGCCGTCGAGTTCTTCATCGCCTCCCGAATCTTTTAAATAATTCAAACCCGCGTCGGTAATGCTGTAGGTCGTCCCCGTTTTGATCAATAATTCGCGATCGGCCAAATTGTAAAGCCGCCGCCACAGCGTATCTTTGATGGTGCTGTCCGTGCCGAATTGGGAGCAACGCTTGAGATAGTCCGACCAATCGGGTACAAAATCTCCGCGACGACCTCCCCCTTTTTCAGCCACCACACTTAGTAATTTTAATAAGCCTTCCCCCTCGTCAATTTGTTTTTCAACCTCTCCCAAGGGATGGCAGATAAAATCCTGTCCCGCATCAGTTAATAAAACTTTCCCCCCTGAATCTTCTTCCAGCAACTGATAGGTTCGAGATAGGAGCCAGTGTCCGTAAACGTGACGAGGGTTAAGCTGGCGATCGCTTCCCGTCCAAATCGCCTCCGCCAGTTCTCGATTTTCCCCTTCCAAGCGTTCCGATATCCAGCGTTCTGGATTCGTCCAATCTACCGGATTTTGCAGGGTTCCCGACAGACTCATGATCGCCGATCGCACTCCCGTGATTTGCGCGCGATCGCGTCCGTTCCAAATCGGTAAAATCAATCTCAATTCCGAATAGGTCGGAAAGTGGGAAACTTTGACCCGGGTTTCGTTTCGCGGGTCTAATGTCGCCGAATTAGATTCGGAATCTATCGAGGTTACATCCCATTTTCTCAACCCAAAAACCCCGCGATTGACCCTCACGAAGCGGCTGAGATCCCCCTTCTGTTTGATTTCCACCGCAATGATGGCGTTGAGCGTGGCTTCCGGACTTTTGCCGTTCGTTTGAATTAAATTCCGTGCGATCGCAATTTGAGCAATTTTGCGATAGTGCAGGGGAGAGCCAACATCTTCTAAAACTTGAATGGCAGCATCGGCGAAGGACATAGGAATAGTTAAAAATCAGAAATCATCAATTTTGTCACATCTAAAACAACCCGATTAGGCGAGATCTCCAATTAAAAGGACAACTCGATCCGCAATGGGGAGATGTTGTCGCCCCGTCTCAAGTATAATATGAAAGGGGCACCCACCACCCTTGCCCCCCACTTCAATCATTCCTTAGATCGCCAAATATTCCCAGATGGGATAAAGTATAGATGTTTAGCCTGTTTGTGAAACCTAATGAAAGATACATGGGTCTATCTGAGCCGTACCATAAGCTGCCAACCACAAACAAAAATAAAGCAACCAGTACCGTCGGACGTAGCAAATCCGTTCAACTTGACCAACCACTCACCTTTTCAAGCTGGAGTAACAACACTGTCAGTTTAAATCTTGGTGATAGTGCCGAATATTATCAGTCTTGGGACAATCCCACAGTCATTGTATCAGATGGAGCCTACGGTATTTTAGGCTTTCAAGGTGATACATCCGATCATCTCGATTTGCCCCAATGGTATGAACCCCATATCGCAGCTTGGTCAAAGTTCGCATTGCCCAGTACAACCCTCTGGTTTTGGAATTCCGAAATTGGATGGGCTGTCGTACATCCAATCCTTGAGAAATTTGGTTGGCGCTATGTCAACTGCAATATATGGAATAAGGGAAAAGCTCATATTGCCGGGAATGTCAATACAGAAAAAATCAGACGTTTTCCTGTGGTAACAGAAGTTTGTGTTCAATATGTCAGAGAAGTTAAATTCGATGACTTAACCTTGAAAGAATGGTTACGAAAAGAATGGTTGCGATCGGGTTTACCTTTACGCAAAGCCAATCTGGCCTGTGGTGTGGCAGATGCAGCAACGAGAAAGTATTTCGACCAAGGGCATTTATGGTATTTTCCCCCACCCGATATGTTTGAGAAATTAGTTCGCTATGCCAACCAATATGGGAAACCCGAGGGAAAGCCTTATTTTTCTGTAGATGGCCTACATCCTTTGACCGCTCAAGAATGGGGGAAAATGCGTTCCCAATTTCGATGTCCTCACGGTTTTACCAATGTTTGGCAGCGATCGGCTTTACGGAATAACGAACGAATAAAAACCCCCAACGGTAAAGCCGTCCATTTGAATCAAAAGCCCCTCGACCTCATGCAGCTAATTATTCAAGCTTCCAGTCAGGAACAGGATGTAATTTGGGAACCATTTGGCGGACTGTTTAGTGCATCTTTGGCTGCTAACATACTTAACCGCAAAGCTTTCGCTTGTGAAATTGACGAAACTTATTTCTATTATGGAGTGAAACGATTTAGTCAAGTATTTTATCAATCTTCTCTTCTGTAATTCCCAGATATCTGATCAAGGCAGATTTCATCGACTCATCTCGCCGACTCGACAAAAGTTTTTTCCATTGATAAATTTCCACTCCAAAACATTCAGTTTTATAAACACGCTCCTTAAAACTTTCAATTTCTGGATGCACGATTCTGTCCATTTTGGCAAAGTTCGTGTCCAAACTGCCGAAAAACATCATATTCTCGACTAAACGTAGACTTCATCGTGCATTATTTAGCATGGTATTCACACAAATCAGAATAAACCCATCATAGGATAATCCCAAAATAGGATTTTCCGAATCCGCCCATCATTCATTCTCAGATGTAATAATCCCGCCTTTGAGTCACTCGACTTGACTACCTAAGTGTCAAACTACGGCAAGTTGATTTTTTGTTCAACACTTGCGGCCGCGCCTCATTTCCCCCAACCCTTGACAATTCCCCTCCCTATCAGTTATCATGTTCTTGTGGGGGTTACATGGCTATACGCTTGATTTTTTATTCAACATGATGAGCGATCACCTCTATTAAATACATATCCTGCCAGAGGAAATATGATTCAACAACTTACCATTACAGTTTTGGTAGAAAATACAGCCGGCGGGAAAGGACTCTTAGGAGAACACGGGCTTTCTATTCTAGTGGAAGCCGACACCTACAAACTGTTATTTGATACCGGACAGGGAAACACTCTCAACCACAATGCGCGCCAACTAGGAATCAACCTACATGATATAGATGCGATCGCTCTGAGTCATGGTCACTATGACCATACCGGCGGCTTACCATCAATACTCAAAATAACCCAGAATCCAGTTTTATACCTACATCCAGCCGCCATTACCCCCAAATATAGCCCCAGAGGCGAAATTGGTTCCCCCATTCAAGATGAAAATATCCTCACAACCCATACCAGCAAAATAGTGTGGACAGAAACCCCCACGGAAATCATACCCGGAATGGGACTAACCGGAACCATCCCCCGCCACCATCCCCTCGAAGATACAGGGGGAGACTTTTGGATCGATGCTAACCACCAGACCATAGACACTCTACCTGATGATCAGGCTCTATTTATCCAAACCCCTCCAGGATTAGTTGTAATCTTAGGTTGCGCCCATTCTGGAACTATTAACACCCTAGACTATATTGCCCAAATCTGCCCACAGGATAAAATTTATGCCGTCATAGGAGGTATGCACCTGTTAAAGGCTAACCCAGAGCGCCTCGAAGCTACCGCCGCCCAATTAAAGCATTATCAAGTCCAACTACTAGGCGCTAATCACTGTACAGGCATTAATGCGATCGCCCATCTTTGGCATCATCTTGGATGTAGCATTGATGTTCGCGTAGGAACCCGCCTGCAATTCGGAACCAACACCCCATAACCTCCCACGCCGAAAAATTGATTTTTTATTCAACAATCTCGGCCGCGCCTCATTTCCCGCCAACCCTTGACAATTCCCCTCCCTATCAGTTATCATATTCTTGTGGGGGTTGCATGGCTATACGCTTGATTTTTTATTCAACAATCTCGGCCGCGCCTCATTTCCCCCAACCGTTGACAATTACCCTCCCCATCAGTTACCATATTCTTGTGGGGGTTACATGGCTATATGCTTGATTTTTTATTCAACATAATGAGCGATCGCCTCTATTCAGGGGATGATCAACAACTTTTGAGCGGGAATTTTTCATTCTCCCCCTAACAACCAAAAACCCGTATAAGTTACCCCAGAATCATCAGGTTGAACCAAGAGAAAATGTAATCCCTTAGCCAAGCGTTTACGAGTCTCAAACATCCGCGCCGCCTGAGCCACATCATCATCATCAAAAGTAGCAACTACCCAACGATCGCTCAATCCCGCCTCTAAAATCAAGCCATCAGGCTGTCCGGGGATATAATTAAAACCGACAGGTTTAACCGACTGTAACCATCTAGCCAAGCCCATAGACTGGCGACCGCCATCAATAACCACCCCAGAAATAGCAACAGTAGAAGCCAGACCCAAATTCAGGGGTAGTAAAATTGATGGCATATCCAAAATAGGAATAGGGCGATCGCCAAAGACCTCCTGAAGGTCTCCCGCTGGAAGAGTCGCAAACCGCCAGCGATCGCCCCAGAGATTTTCCGGTAGAGGTAAAGGGGGTAATTTATCAATAGCCAAAGGATCATAATTCTGGCCAGTATAACCCGTCATTTGGGGATAAATTAACATCATCTCAGCCAGCAATTTTTTTAAACCCAGCGTCCGACGAGTCGCCTGGACAGTCACCCCCAACTGTTTACCCACCACCTCAAAGAGACTCAAACAAGCAGGTCGAAACACCTGAATAATATCAGGTTGATCAGTCACAAACATCTCTTTTAACTGGTTAAGTAACCAAGTCGAGTTAGCCTCCGACTGAGGACAAGTCGCCACCAATAGGCGATCGCCTAATTGATCACAGACTAACAGTTCCCACAAAGGCTGTCCCCTCTCATCCTCAAGAGGACGGCGATAAAAATCAGCTTGCCATATTCGCATAACAAATCAAGCCATTAGTGAATCATTTAATAAATCTTAAAGTCAAAGGATAGCGATATCTGATACCCTCATTAGCTTTGCTGGCCGCCACAATAGTAAAAATTAAATCAAACAACAACACCGCAAATAGCAGAGGAATCCCAAGTGAACTACCCCACCCTGCCGCCCTAGAGGATGGGGCTTCCTAATTCAACGGGAACTGCATCTAACAAAACCGATGTTTTGCCAGGTTGTCTTACACTCCCGACCCAGGCAGTATCGCTGGTTCCCAACGACAATATCCGCAAGGCTTCATTTCTGATATTTTGTGCCGCGTTGACATCTCGATCATGGCAAGTCCCACAATGTTGACATTGCCATTGACGAATATCTAACGACAAACTATCTACTCGGTTGAGGCAAACGTGACAGGTTTTAGAGGATGCAAAGAAACGGTCAACCTCAATATAGGTTTTTCCTTCCCACTCCGCTTTATATTTAAGCATTGTGGTAAACATTCCCCAGCCTACATCACTAATTGCCTTGGCTAGTTTGTGGTTTCGTACCATCCCTTTTACATTCAGATTCTCTACAGCAATAACTTGGTTTTCGTTGACTATCTGGCGGGATAGTTTGTGTAGAAAGTCCTCACGGCAACGGGCAGTCTTGCCATGAACCTTAGCTACTTTTTGTTGGGCTTTAGTTCTATTCTGACTACCCTTTTGCTTGCGGGATAGTTTTTGTTGTTGGCGTTTAAGGTTACGGTGATGTTTGTCGCCATGACGGGGATTATCATACTTTAACCCATCACTGGTAATGGCGAAATGAGTCAATCCAACGTCAATGCCAACCGCTTTACCTTCGGTAGACTGACTCGGAGTTTCTTTCCCATCATCCACCAATACCTAAGCATAGTATTGTCCATCAGA
>Ga0213836_100759_pt1 | contig 23769 bp, 19 predicted proteins | sample SWPATP03_FD_160578 | JGI IMG/M metagenome (GOLD analysis project Ga0213836, IMG submission 160578) | Coastal seawater microbial communities from Marineland, Florida, United States - SWPA TP0 #3 | ecosystem: Environmental > Aquatic > Marine > Coastal | place: USA: Florida | collected 2016-08-05
GGCGATTGGTAAAAGTTTGAGGCGGGCAGAACGTGGTCTTGGATTGCCGACACACGCTCACGTTCGTCGGCCGTCAAGCTTGCATAGTTTTCGCAAGGCGGCGCAATGCGTGGCAATTTCACGTTGATCAGGGTAGGCAGCTGCAGGTAGGCCAGCTTGAAGTTGACCTGTTCTACGACGATCTCAAACAGCACGTTCGCAGTGGAGGGCACATTGCGCCAGCCTGTGGTGAGCATCACTACTTGCTCACCGTGCTGGCCAGCGCGTTCGAACATGCGACGCCATGGGCTCGCCGCATCGTCCAGAGCAGCAGTCAAGGCGCTAGTCACCCTATGGGCAAAAAACCGGATGTCCTCGATGGACCCATACTTGGCGCGGCTGTAGCGGCACGCCAGCGCATGCGCGCACGCGCCGTCATGCGCATGGACGAGCTGGCCGGCAGCATCGACTGTCAACTGGTAGAGCGCGTGCCCGCCAAACAAGGACGCATACTCGTCCATCCCGATCAGATCGCGCCCGAGTAGCTCAGCACTGAAGGCGCGGAAGCCTTGCTGCACCAAACGCGGATCGCCGCTGGCGGCATGCTCGATAAACAGCGTGCGTAACGTGTCGGCGGACTGCGACCCCGCCTGCCAGGCCGGCACACGCATTGATAAACCCGTTATACCGGCTGTGTCATGGTACGTATTCATGTTGCTGCACCATGCGCGAACCACATCTGCTCGAGCAGTCGTGCGACCGGGACTTTAACGGGTTCGCGCTTTACGTAATAAACGACCTCGTGTAATCCGACACCGTGAAGTTCCTTGAGTAGAGGGCGAATGCCGGCACCCGCATCGATCGGATCATGAGCATCCGAACCGATCGTCATCGTCGCACCCGCATCAAGTAGGGTAGCGACGGCGCGTCGACTTGGATAAGAAGCTGTCCCCGGTGCGGATTCCTTGTTCGCAACCGGGCAGTACACGCTTTTTCTCGGACCCGAGGCATTGAGCTCGTATGACACACCATGCTTGGCAAATAATGGCAGCAGAGGAGCCATGCGCGCGTCGAACTCGTCTTCGGGTACGCCACGCAACAAGGTGTCGACGTGCGCGATCGCGTCGAACAACCCGCACCTGAGCATGTCACGCAAGGTATTAAAATAGATGTCCAGCACAGCGGGCGTGTGTAATCGCGGCAGGTCCCATACCTTGACCAGTTCTTCCCCTAACGGCACATAGTGGATCGCACCGATCACGAAGTCGAGTGGCCATGGTGCGAGCAACTGCTGCAGGTAATCGGTACAGCCGGGCGTGTAATCGCATTCTAGACCTGCCAAGATCGTCATCTTGCCGACGTACTGCGCCTTTACACGCGCGATGTCGGCGAAGTAGTCGTGCAGCTCGGTCTCTAACAGGCGGTTGTTGCTATCGATTGGATAGGGAGCATGGTCGGTGATGGTCAGTACGGTGACCCCGTGCTGGTACCCCGCGGCGGCCAGTGCATCGACCGATCCGCGCGCGTGCTTGGAGTAGTGGGTATGGGTATGCGAATCGATCATGCTTCTACTAGCCGTTCCAACAAGCCGTCTGTCTTGGCCAACTCTTTGACCACCCAGTAGGGGTTGTTGGCACGCGCGATCGCTTGCCGCGCGGCCGGCTCGTCGGCGATGCGCGCAAGTAAGTCAAGGATCGGGGTCCCGTACAAGGTCCGCAGTAGCGGGTCGCCGAGCAGCTGTTGCTGCAATCCTGCCCAGCTAAGCTGATCCGTATGGACGTTCCCTAACGAGACGTGTTCGGCACCATAAAAATGGACCGTGCCGTCGGGTTTGACGGTCACGTCCATCCCGTTGACGGATGGGGCGCGGTTCATGCTACCAAGGGTAAAACGCTTGCCGTAACGGGCTTCGATCGCATCGATGTAACGATAGAAGTCGAGGAACTGGCCAGGCAAGAGCCCAGACGGATGCACGTGATTCTTGTACTCGATGCCAAACTCGTGTGAATCGACTTGTAGCACGTCGCCTAAAGCGTGGTTTCTACTTAGCTGGGCAGTCAAGCCACGCGCCGCAGCTTCCGCGAGCAAATACGCCCGTGTGAAGCGTCGGTCCGTGTCGACTGAACGAAATGAGAAGCTCAAGCCCCCTAACTGCTGCTCGAGGGCATAGGCGATACTGAACCCGTGCGCACGATGCTTTACTTTAGCCAAGTGATACGAGTCCGCGCTGAGACGAATATTGCAGGTATCCCCGTGCGCGCTCACCAGTTCATCGGTAGCCCGATAAAAGGCGTCGAGTTGATCATGCGGCAAAAAGCCACTGGTAATGAATTCGAAGGCTTTACCACCACGCGACAGACGCAGGATGTCATGAAACGCCCTAATGTTATTGAGCGGCTCGCCCTCGCCGCTTACTGAAATCCGTTTGACGGTTGGATCGTTGATCAATACAGCGAGGTTGGACCGTGCTTGCTCGGTCAGTACCATGCTTGATCCGCGCGCATGCTTGTCGGCGTACATACAGAACGCACAGCCGATACCACATAGCTGCGTGATATCGATATACAGGAGATGCCCAGTGAGTTTCATCGCGAGTGGAAGGTTGTCATAACGCAACCGAAGAATAGCAGCTCTGCCGCACTTTTGGGCAAGCGTTTGACAAGGCGCGATCGTGAGGGGCTTTGTTGCATAAATTAGCGAAGCTATTAATTCCCCAAACCCCAGGCTGAATTACGGCATGGTCTCAGCTACTCTCATGGGCGTGCCCAACTGGGTGAACCGATTGAGGATGGCGGCACGGCCCTGCATTTCGGCGACCTGGCGCTTGAAGTCACGTGCCATGAAATGTTTATCAAGCAGCTTGAAGCAACGCATCTTGGTCTCGACAAGGCTGCGCCGGTGATAGCCGCTCATTTCTTCCAGATTTTCCTGCCAAGTCGGCGCGTAGCCGCGAGGATGGCGTTACGGGCTTTGGCATCAAGACGTTGGTCCTTCCATGGTTTGGCGTTCTTGCGAGTAGGGATAATCGCCTGCGCCCCACGTTTCGCAATCGCTTCGCGAAAGCCTTTAGTGTCGTAGGCACCATCGAAGCTGACGCTGGCGAGGATCTCATCGGCGGGAATCTGGTCGAGCAGGCACGGCAGCATCGGTGCGTCGTCGGTAGCGTTGTCGGTCACTTCGATGGCCCGAATTTCCAGTATGGCCGCGTTAATGCCAAGGTGGATCTTGCGCCACTGGCGGCGGTAGTCGGCCGCATGCTTTTTAGTCTTCTACTCGCCTTCGCCCAGCATCTTGATGCCGGTGCTGTTGACCAGCAGGTGCAATCCCGTTCTTGTCGGTTGCGCGCCGATCGTCACCGAAAGATGCTTTCGGCTTCGGCTGACGGTCCTGAAGTCGGGCACCTGCAGTCCAGGCCAGTGCGCTTGGGCAGGCTTTGGGCCATGCCCGTCGCCTGGCGCAGGGCCAGGTTGAACAAGCACTTGATCGTTGGCAACAGCGCGGCGACCAGTGCCGGCCACGGCGTCACAGCCGCGATCTCGGCCAGGAACCGATCACGTCCGGTCTGCTTCTTTTTTTGTTGGTGAACTCGGCGTAGGAGAACGTGGTTTGCTTCATGGCGGCTCTGCAGCAATCGAAGACGTCATTGTGCCAGCTCGGACGCTAACCGGGATCGGACGACGATTAAATCAGCGCCTCCCTAAGCTGCTGATCGAACGCCATCCTGCAGGGTACAGTCAGATAAAAATGTATTTAATCCCGGATAGGTTTTGCAGCGCCCAGCATCGGTATCAATACTCACAACGCTTGGCCAGGTTATGCACTGAGCATGAGCACGATTATGTAGTGCAGTTACGACAAATTTAAAATCGGTTAGAATTTCTAATAATCAGTAGTATATTCCTAATAACAAGAGTAGGATTGCCTCGCATCATGCAATTCTGCTCATATGAAAAACTGGCTTATCTCATGGATCGGTGAAACCGATCACCGTGCGGCTGAAGGGCGCCTGAAGGACGGTGTCGGCCCCATCGCTGCAGCACTCGCAAACGAACATTTCGATGCGGTCCACTTGCTCACGAACTATCCACGCGAGCGTAGTATCCAGTATTCCGACTGGCTTAGGTCAGCGACTTCCCATCCCAACATTACGCTGCAGTCGATTGCTTTAGACAGTCCGATCGATCACGCCGCAATTTATCGGGAAGTGACCGCAGAGCTGACACGGCTGCAGGAACTGCACGGACCGATCGAAAAAACCTACCACCTTTCGCCTGGCACCCCTGCGATGGCAACGATTTGGGTGCTGCTGGCGAAGAGCCGCTTCCCCGCGCGCCTGATCCAGACCATCCCTAGCGGCGAAGTGTTGAACGCCACCGTCGACTTCGACCTGGCCAGCGACTTCCTTCCCGAGTTTCTGCAGCGTAGTGACGCACGCATCAACCGGGTCGTCGACTTGCCTTATCGCGCCCCCAAGGAGTTCGCGCGAATCGTCCATGGCAGTAAAGTGATGCAGACCCAAGTTTCGCGCGCCCAGCGAATTGCGGTGCACAACCTACCTGTGCTGATCCTCGGTGAAAGCGGAACAGGCAAAGAGCTGTTTGCCGAAGCCATCCACAAGGCGAGTGGGCGCAAGGGTCGATCCATCGCTATGAATTGCGGAACGGTATCCCGTGACTTAGTGAGCGCCGAGCTGTTCGGTCACACTGCTGGCGCTTTTACTGGAGCCCGAACGTCCCGTAAAGGGCATTTTCGCGAAGCCGAGGGTGGTACCTTGTTCCTAGACGAAATTGGCGACCTTCCTCTGGACGCCCAAGCAGGCCTGTTGCGCGCGCTCCAGCAAAAGGAAGTTCTCCCCGTAGGCCAGTCCGATCCGGTACCAGTTGACGTGCGCATCGTGGCAGCGACCCATCGCGATCTGCAGGCAGACGTAACGGCCGGGCGCTTCCGCGAAGACCTGTTTCATCGTCTCGCGGTCGGCATCCTCCAGTTACCACCCTTACGCGAGCGTGAAGACGACGTCCAGTTGCTGGCCACGTACTTCATGGAAATGATCAACCGCGACAGCGCCTTCGCACCGGAGTGGCAAGAGAAACATCTTTCTGTTGAGGCAAAAGAATTTCTGCAAGCGCAGGAATGGCCCGGCAACATCCGAGAGCTGTATCACACCTTGACGCGCGCAGCAGTATGGGGGCGTCACGCGGAACTGGCGATCCATGACATCCGCGACAACCTTCTCGCCGGCAGTCCCAGCAAAGCCAGAGCAGCTTTGCCCCCACTCGGGCAAGGTATTGATTTAGATAAGCTTTTAGAGGAAACCGAACGCCATTATCTGCAACAAGCCATGGAAAAATCGGGCGGTAAAAAGAAAAAAGCAGCAGCGATGCTAGGTATCCGGAATTACCAGACCCTGGCCCATCGTGTCAAAAAATATGGTTTTCAGGTGGACGATTCCGACTGAAGCAAATGCTGGCACGGTTTTCGCAATACCTGCAGTGTAGCCCGCGTTTTGCAAGAGGCGTGGTCAATGTTGGCAGAACAGGGAAGTCGACGTTTGATGCATCGTTCGATGTCTGCCTGAACACTCAATGGAAGGGTTTCGACATGGGATTTGCCAAATACAACGAGGATATCGTCAGCCGTTATGTCAACGATACCCGGGATCGCGCGACGTCAAATACGCCGCAGGAAATTCAACGACATCCTGATACCAAAGGAAAAAAACAAATGAGTGGATTGAAGCAGTTTCAAATGACGACGGCACGCCCCTTGCCAGTGATCGTCCTGGCCGACGTAAGTGGCAGCATGGGGTCGGATGGAAAGATCGAGGCACTCAATGCTGCTCTCAAAGAAATGGTAAAAACCTTTGCTGAGCAGAGCCGCCTGCGTGCCGAAATCCACGTTAGCCTGATCACGTTTGGTGAAGTCGCCAAGATGCACGTGCCCCTGACACCCGCGAACCAAGCAGGTCCCATCGCTGCGCTGCAGGCTACCGGCCGCACGCCGATGGGCGCGGCATTCGAACTGGCCACCGCCTTGCTCGAGGATCGTGAACAGATTCCGTCGCGTGCTTATCGCCCGGTCCTGGTCCTGGTCTCGGACGGTCATCCCACTGACGACTGGCAAGAACCTTTCGCACGCTTGCAAGGTGCGGAGCGGGCGCAAAAAGCCGTGCGCTACGCCATGGCGATCGGCGCCGATGCGGACGAAGCAATGCTGGCCGGCTTCGCCAACGATCCTGAAGCGCCCTTATTTAAAGCCCACAACGCACGTGATATTCAGCGCTTCTTCCGCGCCGTCACCATGAGCGTGTCGGTCAAAAGCCAAAGCCCGGTTCCGGATCAAGCGACGGCGTTCGTCATTCCAGACGCGCCGGACGACGACCCAATGGATATCGAATACTGATGCGTTTTACGGTCGCAGGCGCCAGCGTGCGTGGTCCGGCACACGTCGACCGCGGGCAGCCCAACCAAGACGCCTTCATGTTGAGCGGTCATCGTGGGGGCTGGTTGGCAGCTGTCTGTGATGGCTTGGGTTCGGCTAGCCAAAGCCATATCGGTGCAAAGGCGGCGGCCAGGGCGGTTCGCCAAGTGTTGCGGCGGCGCCCAGGTGACGCCCGCCAAGTCAGTGCCGATATCCACGCCTGCTGGCGTGGCCAGCTTGCCGCCTACGAGGTCAAGAAAGTCGCCAGCACCTGCCTATGGGTATCGGTCGAGCAAGCGGGGAGGTGCAGCTTTGGACAGCTCGGCGATGGGCTCGTGCTGTTTCGCCAGGGTGGTCGCTTCTACCGGATGACCCCCGCACGGCAAGGTTATGGCAACCAAACCCAGGCCTTGCATAGCGACCACGCTGCGCACCAGTGGCAGCACGGCAGTTGCACCCTGTCCGAGCCGGGCGACGGTGTCGTCCTGATGACGGACGGTATCTCCGATGACCTCGTACCGGAAGCGCTCGACAGTTTTTATCAGGCCTTGTTCAACAATATCCGGCGGCGGGGGCAACGCTTGGGCCAGCGCTGGTTGGGTCGCGAGCTGGAGCAATGGTCCACGCCAATGCACGGGGACGACAAATCACTGGTAGCCATTTTTAAGACAAGTTAGATGAACAACGCTGACATCAAGAACCTCGACGTAACCGACACCCTCGGTTACACCTACGGCCTTACCAGCAAGCTGGGACAGGGCGGGCAGGGAAGCGTTTGGCGAACGGATCAGCCTCAAGTGCTGGTCAAGCAGGCAAACGCGTCAAACCCTGAGCAGCGCCAACGCTGGACCGAGCAGCTTGCGTGGTTGATACGCCAGGACCTCGACGGTCTCCATATTGCCAAGCCTCTGGCTTTATTGAAGACGCCGCATGTCGGCTATGTCATGGAATTGATGGACGGCCTAATGCCATTGACAGGTCTGCTTGAGCAAGTCGTCGACCAAGGTGTCGAGGGCTTCCTCCACACTGGTGGACTGGAGCGGCGGCTGTCCTTGCTCAAGAAGCTGGCGACAACGCTGGCGCTGCTGCACGCGCGGGGCATGATGTTCGGTGACCTGTCGCCTGACAATATCTATGTATCGTCGTCGGCCGAGCACGCAGAACTCTGGCTGATCGACTGTGACAACATCAGTTTCGAAGCCAGCCCGTGCCGCGCACTGTACACACCAGATTACGGCGCACCCGAACTGATTGCGGGGCGCGCTGAATTTTCAACACGCACCGACGTCTGGAGCTTCGCTGTCCTAGCCTTCCAGCTATTGACCGGCAACCATCCGTTCAAGGGTGACATCGTCAACGACGGCGAGCCGGACATGGAAGAACAAGCGCTAGCGGGCAGGTTGCCGTGGATTGGCCATCCCGGCGATACGAGCAATGCCTGCAGCCGCGGCATTCCGCTCGATCTGACCAGTACCGGCAAGCTGGCGCAACTGTTCTCACGTTGCTTCGAAATCGGCCTCGAGAATCCGCTGGATCGACCTTCCATGGCCGAGTGGCTGGAGGCCATTGTCGAAGCCAGCGAGCGCCTCATTGCTTGCACGGCGTGCACCAGCACGTATCTGCTCAACCCAGATAAAACCTGTCCGTTCTGCGACCATGTACTGGAGTCAGACCACGTACTGTTCAGCGAATACCAGTTCATCCCCCCTGAAGAGCTCCCAGACTGGCACCAGCAAGGCACATCGGACAGCTGGGTGCGCACTGGTCGGGTCGCCTTACTGCAGCCGGAGCGCGAATTGGCACTGCGACGCAGTATTCCATCGATGTGGGCCTGTGAATCGCTAGCACCACTGGTCAAAGTGACGCTCGCTGGAGGCAAGCTGTGCTTCGAACCGCTCGACGCCCCGCTAACCCTGCAGCGTGGCGCTCAGCGCGTGAAGGTGGTCAAGCCGATCCCGCTGGAACAGCAGGCAGGTCCGGACTATTTCCTTCATGTGGGCAAGCTCGATGAGCCCCACATGGCGTGGCGCTTCAAATGGTGATCCAATGAATCTGCATGAATCTCCGCTGCTGGCGAGCGACATCCTCACATTGGAATGCCCGGAGGGCAAGGATGGCTTGACACCGAATCAGGAAGCCGGCTTTTTCCAGGACGGTGACCAGTGGTTCATCCGCCAAGACGCGATTGTCAAGCCTGTCAATCCCGGTAAGGACAAACTCTTGTTCGAGGGATTGGCGCGGCGACGCGAAACGCTGTGGATGCTGACGCGGGCTACCAACAAGCAGGTCTTCATGGCTTTTCTGTCGCCGAGTGAGCGGCTGGACGTCGGCGTCAAGCTCGGCGTGGACGCCTTGATTGCCGAAGACTTGCAAAAACGTGGCGAGCTTCGGCAGTCCGACATTGGCGAGGCATGCGCCTGGCTGGTCCGTGAATTCTTGATCGAGACAGTCCCCCCTAAACTGATTGTCGCGCGCTTTACAGATGTCGATACGGCTCACTTCCAAGTGATCGGGCGACGCTGGCGTGCAGACGTCGAGCCTATCACCGGAAAGGGCTATCTGATCCGACGACTGGCTCCGCGCCCTGCGCGGACGTCGCGTCTGACCCTATTGGAGGGAGACAACGCCTTTGTCGACGCCGGCGTGGGGGCCAGGTTGGAGGATCCGCACCAGAAAGCCCTGCTGGAGGCGGTGTTACAGAACAATACCGCCTACCTGGAACTGTGGAAACTGTATAACGACCTGTCCTGGAAGCGTGCGCAAAATGAGGCCAGCCAGCTCGGTGCCTTGTCCTACCAGGGCTGCGAAGGACGCGAATACAAGGGAGGGAATGCCTGGCGCCTGATCCCCAAAAGCCGCGAAGCATTGCAAGCCTTTAAGGAGCGCTGGACGCAACTGGAGATACCGGATTCGACGCAAGTCGAGATCACCGACAGCGCACCGGATTGGGTTGTTGACTTGTCGGATGCGACGGCGCAAGCACGCGTCGTCCGCGGCCGCCTCGTCTTTGAGAACGATAATGTCCTGGTGGTGCCGGACGAGCGCCGCAAGGGCGATCGCCCACCTCCATCGGGCTATGTGTATTACTCGCTGGCTGGCGACCGTACGGTTGGTAAGCGGCGCGAAGACGCCAAACGAGCGATCGACAGCGGCCGGCGCCTGCCCCAGCTGCGATACTTGCTCGAAGGCGTGTCAGTGCCGGTCGAGCGGCGTCGCAAAATCAAGGACGTCACCCCCTATGCGCAGGAGACGTTCAAGGGTGGCACACCCACCGACCGCCAACGAGATGCGCTGCGCGTGGCCCTCAACACGCCGGATGTGGCCTTGATCATCGGCCCTCCTGGTACCGGTAAGACCCAGGTAATCGCCGCCTTGCAACGGCGTCTGGCCGAGGAAGGCGAAGGCCGCAGCGTGCGCGGCCAGGTCCTCATTAGCAGCTATCAGCACGACGCCGTCGATAACGCACTCAGCCGCAGCAATGTGTTCGGCTTGCCACCGGTGCGGGTTGGTGGTCGCCAAAGTAGCGGGAAATTGAGCGTGCAGTTCGAGCATTGGGGGCAAGAGCGTGCCAAGTACCTGGACGAGCGCGTCGAGGAACTAGAGCGCAGTGAGCCATTACTGAAGCACATGAAAATGTTGCGCCATGAGCTGCAACTGCTGCGCATCGCGAAGCTCGACCCGACCGGACGTGTGCAAGCCCTGGCCAGGGTTGCAGAGTTGTTGGCGCAGGCCGCCGACTGCGGTGTCCGGATTCCCTCCGAGCTCGAGGTACGGTGGAACGAGTACTTAGAAAGCCAGCAGGCTCGCGAAATCGGTGACGAGGATGGCGCAGATCGCGGTGCCTTGCTGCGTCGCGTACGGGGCTTGCGTGTCGAGCCGCTCGGCTTTGCCGACGATGGTGATGCACAGGCCCACTCACTGGACCGGGCACTTCGCAGGGCAAAGCTTTCATTGAGCGCGCACCAGCAGCAAATTCTGAAACACGCGTCGAATACCGACGCGCTCGATGAGGAAGCGTTCGAGAATTTGCGGCAATTGCGCGATCACTTGCTGGATCGGCTGCTGCCGGACTATCGGCCACCGTCAATTCGCAGCCGTCTGGGCGACGAGGGACGCGCCTTGGTCAACGAACTCGAGCAGGCGCTCGAGCAACAAATCAGCGCCGGTCGCAAGGGTATCGCCGGCGTGCTCGCGCAGCTGAGCAACGCGCTGCGTTACGACCCCATGCAGGCGCAAAGCACGACCGAGGAATACGCGATGGTCGTCGGCGCCACTTGCCAGCAAGCCGCTGGTAATCAGATGAGCAACCTGAAACAGGTAGCAGGCCTTGAACATGCGTCGATCTCATTCGACACAGTCGTCATCGACGAGGCAGCCCGCGCCAACCCATTGGACCTGTTCGTCCCGATGGCGATGGCGGAGCGCCGCATCATACTCGTCGGCGACGATCGCCAGCTTCCCCACCTGCTAGAACCGGACATTGAACAAGAGGTCGCGCGTCAGAACGACCTGGGCAGCGTCGAACGCAAGGCGTTCGAAGTCAGCCTGTTCGAGCGCCTGCGCGTGCAGCTCCAACGCTTGGAACAAGTCGATAAGGAGCCGCGTGTCGTCATGCTCGACACGCAATTCCGCATGCACCCCGTGCTCGGCGACTTCATCAGCCAGCAGTTTTATGAATCGGTTGGTATGGAAGCGGTGAAGTCTGGACGCAAGGCCGAAGTGTTCCAACACACCTTAAAAGGGTATGAAAATAAAGTGTGTGCATGGTTAAACGTGCCTGCCGAATTGGGGGTTGAGCGCCGCGTTGGCACGAGTCGGATCCGCCAGGAAGAGGCGGTGATCGTGGCGCAAGAAGTAGCGCGCTTGCTAGCGCAGGCCGACCAGGTGTCGATTGGCGTGATCACATTTTATAGCGCCCAGGCCCTTGAAATCATGCGCGAGCTCGAGAAGCTGCGCATCATGGCAGCGACCCAGCATGGCTACGAACCGGCAGAAGACTATCGCAGGACGACCGATGGAGACGAGCGCCTTCGGGTTGGAACTGTCGACGCGTTCCAAGGCAAAGAGTTTGACGTGGTGCTGCTCTCTAACGTCCGCACCAGCCGGAAAAAATTCGACGACAAGCCACTTGATCCAGAGCAGCGCGAAGCGCAGCTTAATGCGAAATACGGCTTTCTACGCCTGCCCAACCGGATGAACGTGGCCATGAGCCGCCAGCGCAAGTTATTAGTCGTGGCCGGCGACCTAGCGCTCGCTCAGGGAGTGGAGGCGCAGGAGGCCGTTCCGGCACTGGCCGCGTTCGCCGAACTTTGCAGGGGGGAACATGGCTGTATTCGCTAAACGCTACCTGCAGCTGCGGAAAAAACCGGCGCAGCATGGCGAAGCTTTGTTATGGCCAGTACATGCCTACCGCGTCCAATACGCCGAAGCGCAGAACACCACACTGAACTTGTTCCAGCGTGCAGTGCTGGGCCTGGCACGTGCCGGTTGCCGCGATCCACACGAAATGTCGACGTTACTGGGATTGCACCAGCAGATGGTGCTCTTGATCTTGGCCCAGTGTAATGGTAAGCGCTGGATCGATAGCCAAGGCAAGCCCACCGCGGAAGGTTTGGCGCTGCTCGACGACGACGAGGATCGCGGTCAGGATTTGAAGGCCGGCGTCTTGTTCAGGGACGCCATATCTGGTCTGTTCTGGCCCCGTATCGCCAGCATAGATGGGCTGCGTGAAATCGAACCAGTGTCAGAGCTAGAGGGGCGCCCCGTGTTCAGGGCAAACCGTGCAGAAGGCAGGGAAATCAAGCCGCACGTGTTCACTGTTCGCTATGGCATGCCAGGACAATTCGAACCGCGCGACATCCAGGAAGCATATCGGGCTTACCGGCTCGACCACTTCAATGCGAGGCAATTATATGGAGGCGCCGAAGTCGGACCGCAGGTGCGCGCACAGGGCATTGAGCTCATGCACGAACAACCCGAACCCATGTACGTGATGACCTGGGTGACGGTGGACGAGACTGGCGAAAGGCCCTGGCGTGTACGCGATCCCTTCGGGATACGACAACAAGTACCGTGGCTGGACGCGAGCTTCGATAGCCAATTGAGTCAGCCAGGACAACAACGGCTGGCCCGGCAGCTTGCGCGCATGATCGGAAAACCCGAGCCAGAGCAACAGAACGTCAAGGAATGGATGCAGCAGATGGAACAGGAGCTCGATTTTGAACTGTTGACCGAGCATCCGTGGGCTGGCCGCGAACAGCTCGTCGGTCGTTACTTTCGTGTGCTGCGCTGGCGCACCAAGGTGATCGAGCAGGAACTCGGACACCACGATCTCGAGAGTACCTTCGCTGACGCGCAAAAGTTGTGTGAGGCCGTATGTCAGTGGATCGTGCGGACCAACCGGGTCGATATCAATGTCATTCCGGATGTGCAGCACCGTGATCACCGGCTCAACGCAAGCCTGCTCGAAGCGCTGATGCTGCCAGCGCTCACACCGCAGATCATTCGCACGCTGGCCAACCAAGACACAAAGGCCGTGCGCAACGTCTTGCGTGGCAAGAATCAGTCGCTCAAGGCAATGTTATTCGCTGCCCTTATGACCACGCTTGATGTTCCCGAGCACCCGTTCCGGCGTGTGGGCACAGAAGCGCTGGCGCTCGACCGTCTGTTGAGGCTTGCTAACTTGCGCAATGATGCAAACCATGCCAGCGGCAGGAATTTCACCGTGACAGAAGTCGCTCAGGAAGCGCAGTTCGCGCTGAACTGGGCGTCGCAATTTGGAGAATGGATGTAATGGCGTCTAAGAAGTCGAAGATCCCGCCGTATAAAAACGGTCCCCAGCAGCCTGCGCAATTGGCAAGCGCACCGAAAATGCCGTCGTTTCTCGCATCGATTTTGAACGCTTCCAAAGTTCTCGACACGCCTGCTCCAGTGGCGCTGACGAGCGTCGAGCCAGTCTTTCTAGAAGAGCTGGCCGCTGCCGTTCCCATCGCGGTGGCCGAGAAATTCACGCCTTGGCTCGAGAAATTTTCTGCTTTCTGTAAGGAGCTAGAAAAGAAGAACGAGGCGCTGGGACAGGAACGGACTGCGTGGCTCGCTCAGGTCGAGGCAGATAAGCAAAGCCTGGATCGGGAGCGTAGCGAACAAGGCAAACAACGCGAGGACGCGGCCCAGAAGTTGGAACAGGAGCGCGCTGCCATGCAGCAGCAGCGCGAACAAGTCAAGATCGACGCACTTGCATTGAAGGAGCGTGAAACCAGCTTGGCGCGGCGTTACGAAGAGCTGGCCAGCAAGCACGCCGCAATGCTCGAGCTGGAATTTGCGTTGGAAGAGCGGGAGCTCGATGCTCGAAACGGATTTGCTCGCACCAAGCAGCAACTGTTGGATGGCTTGAAGACGGATATCCGCACACTGGAAGCTACGCGCGACCAGTTGCACGTCGAAATCGAACGACACAAAGGTAGCTTGAACCTAGCGCAGCAAGAACGGGATACCGAGCTTACTCGACGCGCCGAGGCATTGGAGGCCGAAACTGCCAAGATCGAGCGGCTCAGGCAACGCCTGCAACGAGACACCAAAACTCTCGAAGACGAACGTCAAGAGATGCAAGAAGATGCTGCGCGCATACTCGAGGACGAGCGCGATCAACATCACAAGCAGATAGAGCGTTTGAACGCGCGTGTAGCGCGTCAGAGTCAAGAGTTGGATGAGGAGCGGCGACAAGGAGACGGTTTGCGTGCACTGCGAGAGGTCTTCGGCGAGCGTGACCCGCAGGCATTGCTCGACGAACTCTGCGAGCTCCAACGCGATAACGGACGCTTGCGCAGCAACGGGCTTGCGGAAGAGGCCGAGCGCCTGGAATCGGAAAACCAGGGATTGCGCGAACGCTTCTCCAACCTGCAAAACGACATGCGCGAGTTGATGCAGGAACACGAACGGGCAAAAGCCGAGCTTAGCCGAAAACGCATGGGCGCCCTCGACCTCGAAACCCTGTCGATGGAAAAGCGCAGCCTTGAAAAACACAAGCAGTTGCTTGGTGCCCACCTGCACGATTTAGAAACCCGCGTTGACAACCTGACCGCGTCGAGCAAGACACAGTCCCCATTCCCGCAGTTGACTGCGATGGACGAGAAGCACGAATTCCGTACGCCTGTCGTGCGCGAACTCGTTCCGGACGACCTTGCGGCCTTCGCGTCCGAAATGCAGCATCGGATCGCGCTGGCCGAAAAGGGTACTCGTCTGTACTACCGCATCGACGATATTCGCACGCTGCTCGCAGGCCTGGCGATGAGCCAGCTGCACGTCTTCCAGGGCATTAGCGGTACTGGTAAGACCAGCTTAGCGAAGGCTTTTGCCAAGGCCATGGGTGGCTTTTGCACAGACATTGCTGTGCAGGCCGGCTGGCGCGATCGCGACGATCTACTTGGGCACTACAACGCGTTCGAAAAACGATTTTATGAAAAGGATTGTTTGCAGGCCCTGTATCAAGCTCAGACTGAGGCTTGGAGCGACCGCTGCAACGTGATCTTGCTGGACGAGATGAATCTGTCGCGACCGGAACAGTACTTTGCCGAATTCCTGTCCGCGCTGGAGAAGAACACCCCGAGCGAGCGCTTGATCACGCTGAGTGAACACGCGGTGCCACAAGCGCCGCGTCTGTTAGCGGAACAGCGCAGGATTCTGGTGCCAAGGAACGTCTGGTTCATCGGCACGGCCAATCACGACGAAACCACCAACGAGTTGGCCGACAAGACTTATGACCGTGCGCACGTGATGACTTTGCCTCGTCATGAAGAGCGCTTCGAGCCCAAGCCGATGGAACCCGTGTGTTATTCCTACGCATCGCTGCGCAACCGCTTCAATTCTGCCGTCAGGCGCTATGCAGAGGATGTCGACGACCTGCTCATGAAGTTGCAACATAGCGCGCTGACACCAGTGATTGAGAAGGAGTTTGGACTCGGTTGGGGCAACCGCTTCGAACGTCAGGCCAAGCACTTCATTCCCGTCATGATTGCCAGTGGCGCCAGCAAGCAAGATGCGCTCGACCATTTGCTATCAACCCGCGTGATGCGCTCAGGTAAGGTGACTGGCCGCTATGACATCGGTGTCGAGACCATGAATACGCTGCAGAGTGCCTTTGACGCGTTCTGCCGCGACATTGGCGGCGACGCGCCGAAATCTAGAAACTTGATCGAGGAAGATCGCCGTCGCAAGGAACGCATGACATGAGGTTGCTCGATCGTCTCAACGGCAAAGAGGTCAAAGGTGTGCCCCTCGCCATCCACCCGGGACGCTACGTTCTGGACCAGGCGGCGCTGTTCAATGGGCATTCGCAGTTGGCTCGTGGAGAACTGCTTAGCGAGGACGGGTCAGCGCGCTGCGTCTTGGACGACGAGACAGGGCGCTTTGTTGAATGCGATCCAGCGCTCAGCGATGAGGCGGCGTTCTTGGCTCGTGTGCTGGACAATATCGCTCGATCCGGCTGCGATAGCGAGCCCTTGCCCTCACCTTTGCTTCCAACTGCGCTGATCGACGAAGAGAGCCATTCGAGCGACTTGGAGCGCACCCTTGGCGAGGTTTTGGATGCAGGGCACCTGCATGCGATTTCCAAGCGCCCCCGCATCGATCTGCGCTACGACGAAACTGTAATTGACGTGTCGCGTGCACGGCGGCTCACGAATAAGACGTACACGCACTTGGCCTCGCGTTCCGAATGCTGGCAGCGCCAAACGCTGCAAGGTATCCAACCGAAGCGTGTTCTCGCCAGGTTTAGCGAAGACGAATATGGCATTTACGAAAACCTCGTGTACGTTCGGCTGCTGGATAAGCTCGAGCATCATCTCGCTGCCCGCTTGCGACGCCTTGATAGGCTGTGCAAGCGGCTAGAACGCTCCTTGGCATTTTCGGCAAGCACAGATCTGAATCACCGTCTGTTCGGTGACATTTGCCGGTTATGGGGCGACACCTACCTACCTGAGGCGACCGCGCGACAGCTCGATCTCACTAGGGAGACCAGGGACAGCGTCGCTCAACATCTCAAGACGTTACGGGGCCTGCAAACTAATGGTTTGTACATGCGGATTCCGCGTGATAAGCAGGTAGCACCTGTTCTGCACCGGACTAATATTATCACGCACGACCAACACTATCGGCACGTGGGGATTCTGTGGGACACGCTACGCCAGACGATACAATCGAGCCAACTGTCGCCGGCTGAGCGCTTGCGTATCAACCAGAAGAGGGAGCTCGACTACAGCACCTATGTCGGGCTGGTACTGCGGCACGCATTGCGCCGCTACGGCCTTGGCAACGCTTATACTGCCTCGTGGGCTGGTCATGTGCTCACGTTGCGCCGCGAGGGGCTGAACTGGACTCTGCGCATGGACGATGAGGTTCGGCTCGGTTTGTTACCGTGGGCCTATCCCGACGCTTTGCCGGCCGATGCCAAGGTGCCTGACGGATTCAGGCTGTGCTGGCCTGGCATTGAGCTAAACGACACGCTCGATGTGGCCCCGGCGGCTGATGCGCTACGCCTATCGCCGATGGATCTGTATGTAGTGGAGCACATGGGGCATCTCGTGGACCGGGTGCTAACCGAAGCTTTACTCGGCGACTATGCGCTTGTGCTAAAGCCGCTCCCGAGGATCGTCGCCGAGGAGGGAAAAAAGGTACGCGGCATCGTTGTCGAGGACAACTCCTTGCGGGTACTACACCCCTTGGCGCCAGCGGACGCCATCAGCTTGCAAGCCCTGTTTGACCAGCACACCCGGCCAGAACTGGCACGGGCATTCAAGTGGCAAACGCAACATTTGCAAGCCCTGCGAGCCTGTCCGGTATGTGGCAACGCGTCCGATTTGACGTCCCAAGAAAACGCTGGTTTCATTGCACACTGCCAGCGCGCGGGCTGTGGCGCCAAACGGTTCTGGCGCCGATCGAACGAAGGGCACGGGACCTATCGCCAGCTCCTTAACGATACCCTAAATTTCCGGGTAACTGGTCGTCGCGGCATGGAATTTTCCATGCCGCGACGATAAGAATCAGTGCTTGCCCGGTCTTACAGGAGCCAGCCGAGCAGGCCACCACCAACGGCGCCAATGATGGCGCCAACGGCCTCTGTGACCTTGCCGAACGGTCTTCCGATCTTGGAACCCAGGTTCGCGCCGGTGCTGATTCCGCTCAAAATGCGCGACCAGACCGTCTTCTTGATCTTTTCTGCTTGTTGCGGGTTAAGATCAATCCGTGGCGGCGGCTCCTGCTTCGCTTTGTCAGCAGGGCCCTGAGCAGCTGCCCCGTTCCCTTTCGCAAAAGCCTCACCCTTGTCTTTCGTTGGGGGATCGATGCCAACGTCTTCTTTCATCGAGTGCAGAAATGGAATCGTGGCATCATGGCGAAGACGCATGAGCACTTGCGTGAAAAGCTCGCTAAGCCACGGTCTGCCGTTCGGTAACTGCGCTGACGTGTTCGAGACAGTAAGGGATGGGATGTAGGCGGCCTGCAGCGGTGCGTAAGCTGCAATTGCCTCCCGGAGCAGGGCGGTGCGCTCTTTAAGGGTAGTCTCAAAGTCGTCCGCGTCGACTTTATCAGCACGTGTGAACACGATCAACGCGTGTTCCCATACCGATGCGCCCAGTGCTTCAGTCAGCATTTTAATGCCGCGTTTTTCGTCGCTGGATACACGTGCGGCATCAAGCTCGGTGACAAAAAGGAGGCAATCGGTCTGGCCGCTGGCTTCACGAATATCGGCGAGATAGCGCTGGTCGTTACCGACTTCGGGCAGATCGTCACACAGCCCTGGAGTGTCGACGATGTGATACTGAAGACCGCCGTGCTCGTGGGGATAGCTGGCAACGCTCATCGTCGTAGGTCTGAATTTTCCGACAGGAGCAACTTCGTGGCCAAGCAGGGAGTTGATCGTGCTGGATTTGCCGACACCGGTTCGCCCAGCCAGCAGGATGCTGATGCGCTTTTTTGCGCCGAGCATGGCGTTGAGTTTTTCTTGTACGAGCACGAGCTTATTTTGTTCTGTCATGGGTGGCCTTGAAATACGTGGATTGGTGGTGTGAATGATGGATACGGTACTGCGTCAGTGATGGGCGTGCCTGCGCTTTTTCGGACGAATGCTGCGTAAATCTTGGTTCCGGTACGTAGTAATAACTTGACCTTCCTGTCCTAGCAGGACGTGGACACCTTCGGCCTTGCTGAGATCGATACCTTTGTCCTTGTACTTGTCGACCTCTTTGCGTCCAACCACCATAAACGTCGCACCACGTGCACGAATCTTCCTGCCATAAATCGTGACCAGGTCAATCGTGGGGAGGGAAATACTACGCTGTTGGGAGCGCAGCACAGCGTGGTGCGTCAAGTGAAATTCGTTAAATCGGGTTTCGGTTGGCATCGTATATTCTCCTTGGGGTGTAGGATATATAGCGATAAGCATGCCAGCGAGACCTCTGCAATTAAGCCAATGATTTCAAAGACCTAGTGCACCCACTTTGCGGCGTCAATTCTATTAAACAGAAAATATTTTACTTTCCAAAAAAACTTTTTGTCGAGTCTTGACACGGCGTAGTCGTCGCTGCGACGGTAAGCGACGGCGAGGACATCAGTCTTCGCAACACGCCAAGAATCATCGAACATTTCGCAAAGCTATGGGATACATACGTTCAGGCGGTGGTCGCCTGAACGAGGCGAAAATTCGATGTAACTGAGCCAAACAAGGTTTGGGTCACGAATATCACGTACATCCGTATCCATGAGGGTTGGTTGTACCTGGCCGCGGTTCTTGACCTGTTCTCACGCCAGGTCATCGGGTGGTCGATGGGCTCCAGAATGGACCGCGAGCTGGCCTTGAACGCCTTGCTGATGGCTGTCTAGCGTCGCCAGCCGAAGCAAACGGTTATGGTCCACTCGGATCAGGGCAGCCAGTTCAGCAGCTACGACTGGCGCGATTTTCTGGAGGCCCACAATCTCGAGCAGAGCATGAGCCGACGCGGCAATTGTCACGATAACGCTGTTGCGGAGAGCTTTTTCCAGCTATTGAAGCGGGAGCGCATTCGCCGCCGGATCTACGTCACCCGCGATGAAGCCAGGCAGGACATCTTCGACTATATCGAGATGTTCTACAATCCGAAGCGCCGGCACAGCTTCAGCAATGACTTGTCGCCGGTCGAGTATGAAAAGCAGTATTTCCAGCGGCTCAGGAGTGTCTAGAAAAGCCGTGGCGATTCAGACCGCTGCCGACGGCAGTAACGTTTGCCGCCCTCACGGCGCCGGTCACCCTGCGCAGCCGTTCGGCAAGGCCAGCCGGAGTAGAGATATCAACGGAAACCGTTTCGAGTCTCTTGTCCGATCTGGTGATGCGATGCGTTGCCTGCAGGCCGTCAAATTCGCTAAGCCCTGCGTGATGGGGATACAAAAGCGTCAACCGTGAACAGTCATATAAGCTGCCGTAAGCCATCATCTGATAGACATCCGACTGCGAAACACCTCGTTTCTTGTCGTCGAGTTGCGGAGCAATTCGTTTCCACTTCGTATCGATTACTTGCACTACCTTGTCGCCATCCTTTATCAGAATGTCGGGTCTTGTCTGGAAGAGGCCTCCGCTATCACCTTCTAGGCAATAGATTTTTCCACCCTGCCGGACCACGTTCAAATGGCTGCCGGAGAGTGCACGCGTCACCATGCGCCCGACGTATTCTTCGAATAGGGTGTTCATCTCAAACAGCAGCGAAAAGCCGGTCCCTTCTCCGGACGAGGTTGTCTGGAATCGTTCGCCCAGCAGCAGCTTCGCCATGTTCAATAATTCGCGCCAGCGTGCGTTGGTGCGATCGAGAACGACGTCGGCCCATCTTAGTGCTAGTACCGGCACGGTTGCGATATCAGCGAATGCAAGCGACAGATACCTGAGACGCGACAGGTTTGCAGTCGAACGGGTGATTCTCGCTAGGCGCACGACGGCGGCCTTCATGATGCGGTTTAGCGCGATGTCTGTTGACAGTCCGTCGTAGCGGCAAGCCAGCCGCGAAGGATCAACAGCAAACTTAGTGAACTGCCGCACCACGTCAAGTCGTCCGCGTAGCGACGGCAAGTCTTCCTCGTGGCCGACATAGCGACGTGGCATGCCTTGGCGCAAGGCATCGACCAGCTTTTCGGAAAAAATCCGGATGAGGACCTCGAGCAAAGTTTCATTCTGCCAATCGAGTTGCGTGACTTGGCCGACGTCGATCTTGATATCGATAGCCAACGCGAGCATGTGGACGAGTCGTCGCCTGGTTTGCGCAATACTGCCGGCGCCGCCGCTATCTTTCGCATCAATCTTGGGCAAAATTTCGAGTGAACATCCCTCGGCCACAAGCACTCCAACAATCCCGCGCGCGCGAAGGGCATTGCGGCCGTGCTCCAAGACACCTCCACCGCCACGGCCTGCCAATGGAGACGCGGCGGCTACCTTCGCAAGCCGGTCAGCGAAGTGCGAGGGAATGACGCCCAAGTCCGCTGGATCGTCGCCGTAGCCGATGGATTCCCATTCAAGGATGGTCCGGCGCATCATCATTTCACAAGTTTCGAGAAGTCGAATTTTTCCTGCACACTCCATCGGAAGCGAATAGGCGCTTCATCCTCGCCTCCCATGCCAGGAGGGGATGCTAATCTCTCTCTCCGGAGAAACCCGCCCAAATGGTCGTGGTCGCCGTCCTTCGCATCGCCGAGCACGGCGGCCACTTTGTTCCAGTCTTCGTAAAAATACTCGGCAAGAAGCGGGATGACCTTGTGACGCATGACCTCTTCGATATCTTGGCGCGACTGGCAGCCGATGAAATATGCGTGGCCAACCTGGTGTTCCCGGTCGAAAAGAAATTCAATTCGCTCGTTTAACGTCTCTAGTAGTTTTACCAGGTCGACACCATCAACCTTGCTGAGCAGGGAGGGTTGCGGCATCAGCTCGCGAAACTTGAAGCGCCGCCGTAATGCCGTGTCAAGGAGAGCAATCGAACGGTCGGCAGTATTCATCGTGCCGATAATATGCAAGTTGCGTGGCACGCCAAAGGACGATCCGCCGGAATACGGAAGCTGAACCTTGATTTCATTGGTTTCGCCAAGACGCTTGTCGGGCTCCAACAGCGTGATCAACTCACCGAACACCTTCGAAATATTGGCGCGATTGATCTCGTCTATCACCAGCACGTAAGGCCTGGAAGCGGCGGCAAGCTGCTGCACGGTTTCACCAACGACTATTTCTTCCAGGCGGTCCCAGTCGACAATTTCGTGATTCAGGCGGTAAATAGCGTGCTGCCGGAAAATATTTTTGTAGAAGATATCACGCCGGACGCCAGCAGCATCCTGCCATAGCCACTCGACTTTCCGGCGATGCGGGTGGTACGTAGCTGCGGCATCATAATAATATTGGCCAGTCACCTTGCCGAACGCACGGATGGCATCCCTACCATCCGAGAGCACGATATAGTCTCCTATTTGCATGTCATTGCGCAGCGAGAAGATCATTTCGATGTTGGCGTCCTTACCAGTTGCGCCAGGATCCTTCTTCTCGTTCCATTCGCGCTTGATTGCGTCGAAATTGTCGAAGCTTTCAGGAGACCAGTCGATATCTCCACCCCAGCCCAGATGGACGAGGTTGTTGTTGAGCCCGTCGGAAATGCGTTCCTCATCCTGTCCCCTGCGACCGAGAGACACCCTAAAGATCCGACGTTGGCGGTCTAGTCCAGCGTTCTCACTCGCACCGCCCCTGTCGAGCCGCGCACGCTCGCAAATGCGCTTGAAGATGCCATCTTCGCAGCGCAGACGAAACCCACCCGTAGATGCATCCCGTGTTTCATCCATTAGCTCCGGTGAACCATCCGCCATTTCCGTCGTCGGCCGCAATCCTTCCACGAAGTCTTCGTAGGAGTACGACTGGTGGAAGGTAATGAAGTCGATACGGCCTGCTGCAACGAGTTCGCGATATGCCAGCATCAGCGCTTCCCGCTGGTCGGGCATGAGAAGTTGCGCTGCCTGCGCCTCCCCGAGACACAGCCGCACCGCTTCGGCTGCCGAGGCATACGTCTTGCCAGTACCCGGCGGGCCATACAGGATCAGGTTGCTAGCGGCCGTCGAATTCTGGGGCATGGGAATCGCCTGCTTTTCAAAGTGATAAGTAAACGTCGTGGTGGAGCTGCCCTGGGGGCCACTCCGCTGGACTGTCGAAAGATTGCACTGGTTGAGGAACATCTTTCCCGTTAGTGCTTGGTCGACATTCGGAAAGTTTTTCGACAGGCCTAAGTCGTTGTGAATTTTGCTTGCGAGGATTGTTACGCTCGATTCACCCCGTTCCCGCGCTGGCAGGATGTAACGCGATAACGCGTGGGCTCGGATTTTATCTGCGTTGGCCATCTGCCCTTGCTCTGCGTCGGCGTACCATGCAATCAGGCCCTGCAGTGACTGTGGGGACGGGACCAGCACTGACATCTGTTTGCCGGGCTCGAGATTGCTGCCTTTTGTTTGTAAGGCACTGCTCTGGAACTGAATATCGTTCAGCTGACCATTGAATTTCGAGGCAGCGGACGGCCAATCAAGTTTCACTCCAGTGGGCTCGCGTTCAAACACCAGCTTGACCTGTACGGCATAATTGCGCGAATTGGTATCGTTGACCTCGACAGCGAAATTTCGTCCCGTTGGAGTTTTGAAAATAATGGCCTTTGTCGTCCGTTCCGCGGAACTCACACGAATCAATTCGCCTCGCTGGACCATTCCCTCGACAAGATTCAGTGCTTCTCTGCTATCCAAGATGGTCTCTGCGCTTTCTATTCCGTTGAAAAAAAACTGGAGTGTCTGCCTGAAATTGAGCGTACATTTTAAATCATAGACGACTGAACTAGTCTGAATTACGCTATTTGGCTGACGCGCCAAGCGTTGTGGAGTAAGCGATCACGCGGCGTTGCATGTACGTAGGCCACTAAACTTATGCAGGTCCGAGCATAGCGGACGGCTTACAATGGCCGCTCGTGGGGACTCTGCCACGCCGATTCACTTCTCTTGCAACGAAGGGACGCTACGGGCCCAACGGCTTTGTTTGACAAATCGTTTCTGCAGTCGCTTTGAATCGCCCCGGGTTTTGGGGAGGCTCCATTGTTTGAGAAAATGGAGCTATGAAAAAGCAACCCAAGTATTCCCCCGAGGTCATTGAGCGCGCCGTGCGTATGGTCAGCGAAGCCGGCAGCCAGTACGAGTCACAGTGGGCAGCGATCACGTCGATCGCGGCAAAGATCGGCTGTACGCCAGAAACTTTGCGCCGCTAGGTACGCCAGCAGGAGCGTGATACCGGCCAGCGTCCAGGACCAACCACTGCTGAAGAGGAGCGCGTCAAGGCGCTCGAGCGAG